>LKMJ01006307.1_pt1 | contig 11178 bp, 13 predicted proteins | sample 643391 | NCBI WGS metagenome assembly LKMJ01 (sample SAMN04112250, study PRJNA286221) | soda lake metagenome | biome: soda lake; feature: Kulunda Steppe; material: water; isolation source: sample PL-Br10 brine of Picturesque Lake | place: Russia: Kulunda steppe | collected 2010-07
ACGGGCTGCTGGAAGTTGTGAGGAGCTTGCTCAGCAGAGGGGCGCCAGTGAACTATGCAGATGAGGTGTGAAAGAAAGGAACATGCCTGCGCTCAGCTTGTCGGTCAATTTTTTCAGCATGGGGCTGGTGGCCTGAGCACTGCTGCACATTATCAGAGTGAAGAGATGACAGCAGTGCGGTTGTACCCTGCATGCATGCTCGTTTCCTGCACCCAAAAGCTGTTGAAAACCCAGGCATGCTTGATTCCAGTGGTAAAGGAAGAATTAATTTTGGGGCATGCTACTTGAGCGCACCTCTTGAGAGGCCATGCTATGGGTCTTGTAGCTGTCCAATGGTCAGCCCAGCAGTTTCTGGTGATTTAGAGCTGGATGGTGCTGAATTGCACGTGGCCCACCATTTCACGAACGCACGTTGCTTTTATGGTGTTCGTCAGCACCTAGTTCTCCTCAATGCCTGCAAAACACTTGACATGATGTCAACAGCATGATCATCGCCAAGCAAGCCATCAAGCCTGTACAAGTGCTTTGGACTGTACGTATTGGTTTCTGACTGTCATGCTCATGGCGTGGCAGACTCAGACCTGGTCCCTTGCCACACAGTCTTTGTTGTCGCACATAACAGGGTACCTTTACTGTGCTCATTTTGTGTCTTGCTTGATGGATTTTGCTTGTTAAGCAGCTTGCCGTGCCCATTTGAGCAGCTGCTTGCTTGGTGTTCTGCTCCAATGCTGCTCTTTTTGCTTGCCTTTGGCCTTCTGCCCTCATTGTCGGCCCTGTGGGTGTGCCTGAGCTTGATGCTGCAAGCTTGGACACTTCAGAGCAAGATATTGCTCACCTGCTGTGTGCCATGCCATGCCATGACCATGCAGCGTCTCATGGACAGCCAGCGCTTGCTGGCGGCACTGTTGGATTGCACATGACCCACCTTGGCCTCAAGAACTACTGACGCCTGTGCGCGTGCAATGAACAGAATCGCCAGACGCCTCTCAATCGGGCCAGCTGTCGTGGACACACAGAGGTGGTGAAGGCACTCCTTGCTGTTGAGGCGGATGTGAATCAGGCAGATAAGGTGAGCAGGGTCCTCTCTTAGCTCTGTTCCTCTGCAGATGCACAACTCCTGTTTCGATGAAATATGTTTTTTCCCTGTCAACTGCATGCTCAGACGCATATGGTCAGTGCTGGACCTTTTCTGTTCTTTGGGCCATGGCTTGGATTCTAGACACGCACCCTCTTGGTGTGATAGGCCAGGATCTTATCCATCAATATGCTGCTCACTTGATGCCAGCAGCGTATGGCTGTCACCTTTCCCATGCTGTATCCCTGTCATGGTCAATGGGCTGTGCTTGCCCAGCACAGTGTCATGCCTGCCTAGGAGCAGCCGTCTGGTTGTCTCCTGCTCCACAGCTGCTCCTGTTCCTTGCCAGCTCAGCTCCATCGCTGACCATGGAGGTGTGCAAGAATGTGCATGCTGTCTGGAAACTTGCCACCTTGCAGCGGCAGCCTTACCTGCCTGCCTTGTGCCATGCCATGCCGTGTCTGATGGCCAGTCCAGCACTTACTAGTGGCACAGAGCCATACTGGCTGGATCATTCATCGCCCACCCTGGCATCAGTCTGACAAGTTTTCTTGTTGGCCTTTCCACAGACTGGCTGGACACCTCTCCTCTGGGCCAGCAACAATGGACACACTGAGATGGTGAGGGCGCTCCTGGCGGCCGGAGCGAATGTAAAGAAGGCCAACAATGTGAGTGAGTCGCTGTGCTTGCTCTCTTCCTTCGCAGATGCGCCGCAATCCTGAATAGCATGCACGTTGAGCGATCCAGATCATGCTGCTCGGACATTTTGCAGCAAAGGGTTGCTACCCTGCTTTGTGCTGATCGATGCCCATGCTGTTGGGTGGTCAGCCCAGCACACACTGGTGGCACAGATCTACAGGGTGACGGATTGTACATGACCTGCCCTGGCCTCAAGAGCTGCTGACATCTGTGCGCTTGCAATGAACAGGAAGGAGCAACGCCTCACATGAAAGCCAGCTACAAAGGACACACAGAGGTGGTGAAGGCGCTCCTTGCGGTTGGGGCGGATGTGAACCAGTCAGATAAGGTGAGCAGGGTGCTCTGCTTGCTCTTTTCCTGTGTTGTAATTGTAGCACACATGCCTGGATGGCTGTTGACATGTGGTTTGTCTTCTGACCACTTGCACGGCCGCAGCACGGGCCACGCTGCTGCACTCTTTCTCGCTCTGCTCCAACTTAATGGCTGTGTGCTGGACCCTGATTCTGGGGTTCATGGCAGCTCATGGCCGACGCAGCCTGTGTCCCTTTGCATGCAGCCATCTGTGTGATGCCAGCAGGAAGCCTGGGTGTCCCGTGCGGCGCTTCATCCTTTCTTTCCTTCATCATGGCTCTTGCTCTGGCTTGTCATACACAGTGCCCTGCCTGCCTGCATGCCCGGGTGACCTGTTCAGCGCTTCATCCTTGTCTTGCTTCATCATGGCTCTTGCTCTGGCTTGTCATTCACATTGCCCTGCCTGCCTGGGAGTAGCAGCCGGCTTGTCTCCTGCTCCTGGGCTGCCCTGGTTCCTTGTCTTTCCATCAGCTTTGACTCTGTGGCGGCGTAAGAGCATGCATGCTCCTTGCACACCTTGCAGCCAGGGGTTGCTCACCTGATGTGAGCCATGCCATGCAATGACCATGCAGCGTCTGATGAACAGCCCAGCAATTGCTGGCGGCACACAGCCATGCACTGTTGGATAGCACATGACCCACCCTGGCCTGAAGAGCTGCTGATACCTGTGCGCTTGCAATGAATAGGATGGCTGGACGCCTCTCTACCGGGCCAGCTCTCAAGGACACGCTGCGGTTGTGAAGGCGCTCTTGGCGGCTGGGGCGAATGTGAACCAGCCAAATATGGTGAGCAAGGTGCTCTACTTGCTCTGTTCCTATGTTGTGAATGTAGCACACCTGCCTTGATGGACGTTGACATGCCGTCTTTCTTCTGACCACTTGCATGGCAGCTGCAAGGGCTGCGCTGCTGTTCTCCTCCTTGCCTTGCTCCAAGCAAATGGCTGTATGCTGGACCCTTACCTTGGTGTGCATGGCAGGTCATGGTTGACCCAGCCTGTGTCCCTTTGCATACAGCTGTCTGTGCAATGCCAGCAGCATGCCCGGATGACCCGTGCAACGCTTTGTCCTTGCCTTGCTCCATCATGGCTCTTGCTCTTGCTTGTCATACACAGTGCCCTGCCTGCCTGGGAGCAGTAGCCGGCTTGCCATGCCATGACCATGCAGCGTCTGATGAACAGCCCAGCACTTGCTGGCGCCACACAGCCATGCACTGTTGGATAGCACATGACCCACCCTGGCCTGAAGAGCTGCTGATACCTGTGCGCTTGCAATGAACAGAAAGGAAGGACGCCCCTCTATTGGGCCAGCTCTGAAGGACACACAGAGGTGGTGAAGGCGCTCCTTGCAGCTGGCGCGGATGTGAACAAGGCAAATGAGGTGAGCGTGGTGCTCTGCTTCCTCTGGTCCTGTTTTGTGAATGCATCTCACCTGCCCTTATGGCCATTGACATGCAGTCTTCCTTATGACCACTTGCACGGCAGCTACCCGGGCTGCGCTGCTGTACTCCTCAACTTGCTCTGATCTTATGGCTGTGTGCTGGACCCTGACCCTGGAGCTCACGGCAGGACATGGCCAACCTAGCCTGTGCCCCTTGGCGTGCAGCCGTCTGTGCAATGCCAGCACCATGCCAGCAGCATGCCCGGATGACCCGTGCAACGCTTTGTCCTTGCCTTGCTCCATCATGGCTCTTGCTCTGGCTTGTCATACACAGTGCCCTGCCTGCCTGGGAGCAGCAGCCTGCTTGTCTCCTGCTCCTGGGCTGCCTGGGTTCCTTGCCTGTCCATCAGCTTCGACTCTGTTGCGGCTAAAGAGCATGCATGCTGCTTGGACACCTCGCACCAAGGGGTTGCTCACCTGATGTGAGCCATGCCATACCTTGAGCATGCAGCTTTTCATGGACAGCCCAGCAGTTGCTGGCGGCACATAGCCATGCACTGTTGCATAGTACATGACTCATCCTGGTCTAAAGAACTACTGACGCCTGTGCGCTTGCAATAAACAGGAAGGAGAGACGCCTCTCAATGAGGCCAGCTACAAAGGACATGCAGATGTGGTGAAGGCGCTATTGGTGGCTGGGGCGGATGTGAATCAGGCATCCAATGTAAGCAGGTCTCTCTGCTTGCTCTGTTTCTCTATTTGCAATGCAACGTTTCTGCCGCAATGACAGCATTTTCCTCGCTTGACTGCATGCATGGCAATCACATGGAAAGTGCTTGATGACATGGCTTCTTTAAATCTGTATGCTGTACGTTGGATCCTGACGCTCACCCTGATAGCATGCTCGACCTGAATGTTGTTCTTGAGGGCATGCTGTCCAATTGATGCTGGGAGCTTATCAGGCGCACCCAGCTTTCCCAGCACTGGAGGGAATGCTTGCTTGGGAGCGGCTGCCTGCGTCCTTTCCTGTTTTTGGTTTACCACGGCTGCTTGCTTTATACATCAAACATGTCAAAATACAATTGTGTTGTGCTGGACACCTTCAACCGGGTGACCACACTTCAAGAAATCAGGTGTGCGCTTGCTTACAAAGGGTCACCTCCATGGTGCTGAGGGCTGAGTGCTGAATGCAATTGGGTGATGGCTGTGTTAAGTCCTTTGAAGTTTGCTCAATACTAGCTGTCAAAATTGCTTTTGGCGGTGCAGCAAACCAGGAGCCTCTTGTGATTGTTTTTCTCAGTGCCCAAGAGCTGTTGCAACAAAGGATAAAGAAAGGCATGTTATCAGGGATGCTGCAAACACTCACACTCCTCTCACCTGGCCAACCTACTTGCCCCTGATAATGGCACTGCGTCTGCTGTGCATGAACCCAACTCAGAGTGGTTGGACGCCGTTGAAGTGGGCTCGAAATAAGGGCCATGCAGCCATTGTCAACCTGCTCCAAGCCCACGGAGCTAGGCAATGACGGTGTAAAAGCGGTGAGTTCGAATGCATTGGCTGGCATGACTGGAGTGCATGCTCTTTGCACTTTGCGCATTTGCATTTGACACGCTACTTTCGTAAGCTGTGATGTCAACAAGCCAAGCGTCACCATGCGCAGTGACAAGCAACACAGGCTAGTGTATACGACACCCTTTCTGCCTGTCTCCACTTGCAGGGCAGCTGCACCTCCTCATCTGGACCAACACGCATGCAACAGGCACAACCAGGTACTGAATTTCCATGCGGACCTTGGTAGGAGCATCCTTGGTGTGCGTCTATCCTTGAGCTTGATATGTGCTGAGTATACTCCTCCACCACCAAAGGAAGCAAAAGAAGTTAGTGGGGATCAGGGGAATGACTAGCAGTACCCCATTCCTGGTCTTGATGATGATATGCAGCAAGAGTTTTCTCAAGAGCGCAATGGGTTTTTGCAATAGAGAAGGAACAGGTTCAAACTTTCAGCCAAGGCTTCGAGACTTTCAGTTGCCTCCCTCTGGAATTTTGCCCCTTAGTAGTAGAGTGTTCAGAGCATGAGGGTGTGTTGTGTGGACTGGCTACGGACAGCGGGCAGTGTACACAACGCACAAGCACGGCGGGCTTGCAGACTGGGCAATCATGGAACTTCTGGCCCTGCTTGACCCTCTCTCTCTCCTTTCAGCAGCTGAATTTCAGTTTCTCAGGAACGTGTTCTACTCACACTGCACTTGGACTACACACTTGGACTGCTGCACTGCCATGCCATGATGAACAGGACCTGGAGTGGACTACTCCATGAGGGTCATTATTACAAGGTTGCTTCCAGACTCAAGAGGGTATTACTACGAGTTTGTTACGCCATGTTGTGTCTTTGCCGAATTGGTGTCTGAGACTGTGTGTTTGAGATCAGACAGTTGTTGGTTGGAGATACTTTACTGAGCCCGGACTTTTGGAGGGCTAGTTATTGAGGATTCCTATTTTCTGGCTTTTATTGTGGAACACTTGATAACCTTAAAGAAGAATCAAGGTCAGTGCTGCAAGATGCCAGCGCAAGCCCGGAGGCTCTGTGGGGGGGGAAAGGCGTGGCAGCCGAATTGTGTGTGCGTGCGTGATGGGGAGCAAAAGTTTACATGTTTACAAGTTTAAGTTGGGGAGCAAAAGGGTCAAGTATTGAAGACATGACACAGCGTAAGGAATGATGCACTTCATGGTCTATGCAGTCGCGCGCCCTCTGTCGCATGGCTTTTACGCTTTGGGCGAACTGGGGAAGGTAAGGCCCCATGCTCAACCCCGCAGTGTGTGTGTACTAAATTGGTGATCAGTCAATAACAGTGATCTGGCATGACAAGTGTCCATCCTTCAGTTGCCTCCCTCCGGAATTTTGCCCCCTAGGCTGATACTAATATTTGACAGTTGAGAAGTTGAGAAGAAAATTTTGTAGGCACTGGCAGCGAGAACACTCCATGTGAGGTACCACCGAGGTGACCTAGGGCCAAGGCTCCACGTGAAGAACAGAAAGAACTTGAAGATTGTGGGTTACAGGAGTATCGAAGCCTCCTGAGGGTGACAAGCAATGCCCCACTCCGGACCTTCACGGTGAGCGGTATTTTTTTCCCTGGTGCAAGCTGGCTGTCACGCTGAGAGACTGCTGCATCCAAATCAGACTCGTAGCATGACCAACTGACTCAACCAACCTCCGGCTCATAATGCAGCATAAATCTGGCACTGCATAAATCTGGCGTGACATGGCAGAGTTATCCCTAATGGTGAGTCATTTCTCATTCCTTTTCTTTCGGCCTCAGGTTCAGTGACACAAACCTACCTTACATTCCCATACATAGTTACTACTGGCCAGGAGAGCCAAGATCATCTCAATGGAAGTTAAGCTTATTGGCCTGCTGAGAAGCCCTCTAGCGTCAGGTAAACCTGTGCCCCTACCTCTACCACCGAAGAACACATGCACTTACGGATGGACAGACAAACACACGTAACTTGACTTATGAAATGTCTTGGCACAACATTCAGCCACAATGAGAGGTTTGAGCTCCACGAACACGCCTCTGCAGAGTTCCCCATTCAATCTAGCTTGAGCCGCAACGTCTCCCTCCTTATGCCCTCGCGGGTCACAACCATTATGTCCACCTCATCACCCTGTAAGAAAACAAAGAATTGAGCGCAGTATGGAAAAAGCTTGGCAGGTGGATATGCTGCTCAACAATGCATGTATGGATATTAACCAAACCTGTGCCTGAGGACAAAATGTCTAAATACAAATCCACAGTTTGACTGTTTCAAGTGCTACCAGCTGTTTAGCTGTTTGCATCCATACAAGGAATCTTAAGAGCCAAAAGGTTTACATTCCATTGCAACTTCTTCAATCTCCTCCGACCACAGGTAACGAGTTAGCATAATGCTCTGACACCTTGTTGGGCTTACCGTGTATATGTCTCTCTCGCCCGCACTCACGAAGGCATCTTTGACCAGGTCTACAGCTTTCTCCAACGGTAGCGTGGTCAATGTATTCTACATGGATGTCAAATTGATAGAAAACACGTCTTATCAAGTGGAGCACATCCACTTCAATCATATGATTTTGCAGAATCAAAATCGGCAGCGGTGTCAGCAGTAGCAACACAAAATGAAAGATATGCACACCGACATTTTGTATCCCCATCCCATGCTGGTGCTTGCGTGCAGCAGACACTAAATTAAATTTCTTCAGTCCCAGGAATGCTCCAGGTCATGCAATCAACCTTGAGGCAGGTTTATATTGCTGCAATTGGACCAAGCGAGCGACTCTTGATGCTTCTCTTAAAAGTGCATCCAAGAAAGGCTCATGCGCATGGCATCAAATGTTATGCCTTGGCAGGCACATGCACAGGGCTCAAAATACACAGGCTGTTTATCTTCATCTTGAGGACTCTGGCAAGTGGTGAGCCCTGTCAGCCTATTAAGGCTCTGACTCATGCAAATGCTGGCCATATCATGCACAACTGCGACCGGAAGGCCTAATCAGCTGGGCTAACATAAAGCGCCTGTTGGCAGCCCAGTCGCTGAACCAAGCCCCTTCACCTTTGGAGGAAGGAGGAGGGGGCTGGCAGCTTGTAATTGGTTGTCGAGCACTGGTTGAATGAGCTCCTTGCCTGATCCCTGCGTGCATCAGAAGCAGGGGTGGGTCTAAGGGCCCATGAGGTTTGAGTGCACAAAAGGAACCACAGTGGAGACAGAGGATCAGTGATAGAGGGAAGGGCAGCGCATCAGAAGCAGGGGTAAATTTTAGGGCCCATGAGAAGGGATGGGTAAAAAGAGTTTGGCAGACCCTCGTCCAGGCTCTGTAGAGCCTCTTAAGAGCCTATTTGAGCCTCTAAAGAGCCTCTTTGGCATTTTGATCAGACCCTATTTACCCATCCCTACCCATGAGATTTAAGTGCACTAGGAATGACACACACACAGAGAGAGAGAGAGACAGAGAGGATCAGTGACAGAGGAAAGGGCGGCGCAAATGAGGCTAGACCAAACCTGTCAGCAGCACCTGTCGAAGGTGGTCCACTGAGGCTTATCTGCCATAAGCAAGGCAGAAGACTATAATGTGCAAGAAAGCAAACAAGCATCATCAGCTATGTCCACCCTGCCATCCTCCTATCTCTCTTTCGCTGGCAATGCAAGGAGGTGCAGCACTACCATCTGGCATGGAGTTGCATTGAGCATGGTTCGTGCGCACGCATGAATCGTTTGCCTCTCTGTGTTGCGGAGTTTCAGCAGGCTGTCACACTGCATGCCAGAGTATTGCTACGTGCTCCATGCTTTCTTTGCATTTGATCTACGCTCATTGCTTGTGTAGGCCAGCAGATACAGCCATGGAGCCCATCATGCAGGCCAGCTTGCTCCCCTCACAAGGGACCTAGAAACGACATGCCCTCGCATTTTTGGCGCATTACATGGGCGCTGGGACACTTGATTGCATGCATTTCCTTGCTAACATCTCCCTGTTGCAATCGCAGGAAGCGCGCTTGCCTGGCAGAAGTAGCCGCTCCGCTCATAGGATCCGATTGCATCATAGTTGTACACCGCGCCACGGCCTGCCGTGGCAGTGCAAGTGGGAAGGGGCTGGGCAGCGAAGGAGTGCTGGTAGTGGCTTGCAGTTGATCAGATCTCTATTGACCGCCAGGCTCGTGCAAGTCTGGCCTGGCTGTGCGGTCTGCCAGTTAAGTTAACAGCACGCACTTGCCAAGGCATGCGCTGCTCTGCTCCTCTTGCACACCACGCTCTGCTTAGCAGCATGCATGCAAGCCGCAACATCACCAACACAGGGAAAGCCGCAAAGCATGCTTTGTGCGGGCACTGCCTGTATGATGGCATAATGTGCACATGCTTTGTGCAACTCAAGGAGAAGTATAGCGCTGTGTGAAACAAGGAGCAGGACCATGCAGCAGACCATGGAGCAGACCATGCAGCAGGACCATGCAGCAGGCTGCACCTGGAATGCCTCAACGCCACTGATGCTCCAGCTCACCCGTATCAGCCCCACAGGCAGAGCAAATGTATAAGAGAACGAATCTGGGCTTACTTGTGCACCCAAAAGACATACCCCCCACCCCCTCCCCGGACACGCAGTGGCCTCTGGGTAGGCTTTTGCGTATTCACAATACTCAAAAGTTGGTCCGCACCTTCAGGGTCTAAACCAGCAACAAGGTTGAATGTGTAGTACGGGAAGAAGCGTTTATAGTACAGGGTGTTTGACAGCAGCTGCGCCGCGGCTGGCAAGCTCATGGGCTTGTTGTGGTTGTACTGGTACATGACGTGGCGCGCCGTCAGATTCTTGTGCAGCGTCCGCATGTCTGCCTGCATGCCTGCCGAGGCCACCACCACCTTGTCGGATCTGCAGGCGTGGCGTGCAGTGTGTGTGGGCAGCTACATCGATGACACGGGGCAGGCACGGGCGGATGATGCGTGGGCAGCTTATGCATGGACAATATGTACGTGTAAGCTTTTGAGCTTATGAGCTCAAGCATTGACGATGTGTATGTGTGAGCTTACGAGCTAATGAGCTCATGAGCTTACACATGGACGAGGTTTGGGCAGCTTACACACGGACGTGGGCCAGCCAATGCATGGACGCCCAGTGCCTTGCAGCAGCCGCTGCATCGTCAAGCAGTGCATAAGCAGCTAGGTGTAGGCTGCCTGAGCTTGACAAAGCGTCCCTTGGATGATGGGCTGCAGCTTGCCCCAGTCTGAGGGCGAGCTGGTGCACCTGGCCGCCACAGAGCAGAAAGCACAGCCAAGGATGGATGGATGTCGGGCCTTCTTGTTACACAAGATGAAAGCACGCACAGCCAGTGCGAAGCGCACTGCTTGGCCTTGAAATGCAGGTCGCTGATGTGACAATTGAGTTTAGGGACGCTCATGCCAATGGTGACCACTCTGTGATGGATCCAGCACTGTGGCTAGCTGGGTGTGAAGGGACAATGATGGGGCAGAAGCTTTGATCCACATCCTTGCACCAGCCTGAAAAAATATCTCACCCCGTTTAAGCCGTCCCCTCCATGTGAGGCTCAAGGAATTACTCACACATTTTTTATGGGAATAACAGCGACCAACACACCCATATTTTCTCGGGTCGCATCTGTGAGAGACTGGAGTGTTTGCGCTCGCACATGTGTGTATGTTTGTGTGTATGTGTACGCGTGCATGTGCATGCAAGTGTGTGAGCATGCATGCTTGCAGACGGACAGCATTTCCAGAGGTCGCAGGCAGCAGCTCGCGAGCGCGCATGATTTTAGGTACGTGCAACAATGCGCTCATGCATGCACACACAAACACGTGCGTTCCCCTGTGTGCAAGCATGTTTCAGCTGCGCATGCGTGCATGCATTTGCGCGTGTGTGCATGTATGTGTGCATGTGTGTTTGTTTGCTTCTGTGGTGTTGAGGGCTTTAGTAAGCGTACTTAAGCGCCAGAGCATGCGTGCCATGCTCATTTTCCGACCACCGCAAGGCTGCAGGCTATTTCAAAGAGGATTCATTGAGGACTGAGTACAAGTGTTGGGCAGAGCTGTGCTCAGTGACACATTTCGTCCCCCCCGGCAGCACCATGGTGAGTGTCATGCAAAGAGAGAGAGAGAGAGAGAGAGAGAGAGAGAGAGAGAGAGAGAGAGAGAGAG
>LKMJ01006309.1_pt1 | contig 11175 bp, 9 predicted proteins | sample 643391 | NCBI WGS metagenome assembly LKMJ01 (sample SAMN04112250, study PRJNA286221) | soda lake metagenome | biome: soda lake; feature: Kulunda Steppe; material: water; isolation source: sample PL-Br10 brine of Picturesque Lake | place: Russia: Kulunda steppe | collected 2010-07
AGCATCCGATGGGGACGGACGACCTCGGCAGGGACATCCTCAGTAGAGTAATGTTCGGCACGCAGATCTCCCTGTACGTCGGGTTCACCTCGATCAGTGCCGCGATGCTCATGGGATCGACCATCGGGGTCGTCGCGGGCTATTACCAGGGGAAAATCGACGAGGGGTTGATGCGAGCGATGGATGCAATGATGTCGTTCCCACCGATCTTACTGGCGCTGACAATCGTCGCCGTGCTCGAACCGAGTTTGAACAACGTCATCCTCGCGCTGGCGCTGGTATACACGCCCTTTATCGCCAGGGTCGCACGCAGCGCCGCACTCTCCGTTCGGAACGAATCGTTCGTCGAAGCAGCCGTCGCCCGCGGGGAAAGCGACACCTACATTATTTTCAGGGAAGTCCTCCCAAACTGTGTTGGCCCGTTGCTCGTCCAGGGATCGATCAACATTGCGTTCACGATGTTGCTCGAGGCGAGCCTGTCGTTCCTTGGCCTCGGTGTCCAGCCGCCGACCCCGTCGTGGGGGCTGATGATCAATCAGGGCTGGGCCTTCATGGGCGATGCACCGTGGCTCGTCTTCTTCCCCGCACTGGCGATCGCCACGGCAGTCATCGGGTTTAATCTCCTCGGTGACGGCCTCCGTGACGTTCTCGATCCCAAGGGTGAAATTATCGAATGAGTTCGACATCTACTGATCCGTTGCTGTCGGTCGAATCGCTCCGGACGCAGTTCCGCACCGAAGACGGCACTGTCACCGCCGTCAACGACGTTTCGTTCTCCCTCGATCGGGGAGAAGTAATGGGAATCGTCGGCGAATCGGGGGCTGGAAAGAGCGTCACGGCAAAGTCCATCCTGCGTCTGATCCCGTATCCGGGCGAGATCGTCTCCGGGGCAGTCAGGTTCGACGGACAGGATCTACTCCAGCTCTCGGAGTCGGAGATGCAACGCGTCCGTGGGAACCGGATCACACTCATTCCACAGGACCCCATGACCTCCCTGAACCCCGTTCTCACGGTCGGCAAGCAGATCACCGAGACGATTCAGCTCCATCAGGACGTTAGCAAAGCGGAAGCCAGGAAGATTGCGATCGAATCGATGCGGGAAGTCGAGATTCCGGATCCGGACGAACGGATCGACGAGTATCCACACGAGTTCTCCGGCGGGATGCGACAGCGCGTCCTGATCGCGATCGGTCTCGCGTGTGAGCCGGATCTTATCATAGCCGACGAGCCCTCGACTGCGCTCGACGTGACGACACAGGCGAAGATCCTCGACCTCCTGAACGACCTCCGGGAGAAACATAACGTGTCGATCCTCATGATCACCCACAATCTCGGCGTCGTCGCACAGACGTGTGACCGCGTCGGCGTGATGTACGCCGGTAACCTCATCGAGACCGGCCAGGTCGAGGATGTCTTCGAGCAACCTCGGCATCCGTACACTCGGGCACTGATCGACTCGATCCCCTCGATCGACGACGACCGTGATCGGCTGTACTCGCTTTCGGGGTCAATGCCGGATCCCAGAGCGCTTCCCGACGGGTGTAATTTTGCAGATCGGTGTGCGTATGCCACCGATGAGTGTCGTGTGGGGGCCGATCCGCCACTCGAACCCGTTTCCGATGGCTCCGAAGGGTCCCAGGTCGCTTGCGTCAGATCTGAAGAGATCGACCTCTCCGATTCGGGCGACGACGCCAGCGGTAAGCGCCGACAACGGTCGGTCACGACCGAGCCGCTCCTCGAAGTCACGGACCTCGAGAAACACTTCCCGGCCGGGGACGGGTTCTTCGGAAACCTCTCGCTGGCTCGAACCGACGGCGGGGGACTCAGCCTCGAACGACGCTACGTGCGCGCCGTCGACGGTGTGAGTTTCACGATCAATCGCGGAGAGACCGTCGGCCTCGTCGGGGAGAGCGGCTGTGGCAAGTCCACGGTCGCGCGAACGGTGATGCAGCTGCTCGAACCGACCGGCGGCGAAGTCTACTTCGACGGACACCCGCTACACGAACTCGGCAAGTCCGAGATCAGGAGCCTCCGCCAGGAGATGCAGATCATCTTCCAGGACCCAAAGAGCTCGCTCAATCCCCGGAAGACCGTCGGGCAGATCATCGGCCGGGGGATGGAGAAACACGACATCGCGACCGGCGACGAGAAGCGTCCCCGTATCGAGGAACTGCTCGAACGGGTGGGGCTCCAGGCAGACGACGTCGACAAGTATCCCCATCAGTTCTCCGGCGGGCAGCAACAGCGGATCGCGATCGCGAACGCGCTCGCCGTTGAACCGGCGCTTATCGTCTGTGACGAACCAGTGAGCGCGCTCGACGTCTCGGTCCAGGCACAGATCCTCAACCTGCTCGACGACATACAGGACGAGTTCGACCTCTCGTACCTGTTCATCTCGCACAACATCAGCGTCGTTCGACACATCTGTGATCGGGTCGCAGTGATGTACCTCGGGGAGATCGCCGAGTTCGGTCCCACCGAGCGGGTGTTTTCGCCGCCGCATCACCCCTACACCGAGAGTCTGCTCTCGGCGGTGCCTCATTCACGGCCGGGCCAGCAGCGCGACCGGATCTTCCTCGACGGGACCGTTCCCAGTCCGATCGATCCGCCGAGCGGGTGCTCGTTCCACACAAGATGTCCGAAGGCACTGGCCGGCAGGTGCGAGCGCGAGGAGCCGGCGCTGGAAAACGTCGACGAGGAGGGAACACATCAGATCTCCTGTCACCTCTCGCTCGACGAGATGAGCCAGTCGCAGGTAGGGGCGGCCGACACCGGGGAGGACTGATGACGTTCTCTATCTGTGCAACCGACGATGGGACACACGGTGTCGCCATCGCGTCGTATGCGGTGGCGGTCGGATCGACGGCCTCTCAGGTCGGCCGTGCCGGAGCGGTATGTACGCAAGCCACGACGAGCACACCACTCGGCGTCCGAACGCTCCGGGCGCTCGGGGAGGGCACGGCCGCAGACGCGGCGATCGACGCGCAGGTCTGTGCGGACGAACGCTCAGCGGTGCGGCAGCTCCACGGCGTGGATCGAGACGGCTCCGGCGGCGCACACACCGGCTCTGATTGCGTAAACTGGGCCGGCCATCGTCTAGAGACGGGTGTCACCGTCGCGGGCAACATGCTCGAAGGGCCGGCCGTACTCGATAGCATGCTCGACGCGTACAGGGCGGCGGACGACCGCCCGCTCGATCTCCGGTTGCTCCGGGCCCTCCGCGCGGGCGAGGACGCCGGTGGCGACAGCCGCGGCCCGGCCGCACGGAGCAGTGCTCTCGCCGTGTTTGATCCCGACTCGCCCAGACTTCACCACGACCTCCGGGTCGACGAACACGACGACGCAGTCTCCGAACTCGAACGGGTCCGGGAGGAGGTCGCGGCGGACGGCGAGATGCTCGTCCAGGAGTATCCGGGGTTCGATCCACAGCGCCATCCCGAGTGAGCGCCGTGGAGCTGTGTGATTACGATGTCAGTGGCCACCGGTCGATCTGAGCGCCGGGGTGGATTTCAGGATGTGGGTTCACCAACTGAGCCCAGTCCAAACAGAGAGCACCGCAGGGGCTTTCTGGGAATCTGGATTCGAACTCTCCGGACCGGATCCTCCTTCTCTGGATCTCCCTCTAGCCGCAAAAGCGATTCTCGATACTATAGTTCCAGGTGGAAAATGGCCTCGCCGGCGGGTATCAGCGCGTATTGTAGAACCAGTCCGTGCCTGGGCCCTCATCTCCGGATGCCTCGTCCATCTCCTTCTGGTACTTTCAGTGACGTCCCAGCCGACCATCTCGACGGTATGAACGTTCGTAGGCGTGATTAGACGCTTACACTCCTTGTTCCTGCGAATCGCGAGATGCATCCCTTTTCGCACCCTTAATAACAAAAAACATTATATATAAAATAGTTTTTAAATACTATATCAGATTTACTATATTATTTTGAGAATCCGATGGCGCCCGCCGATCAGCATCTGAGTGGGCTGGCCACGGGCTGTGACAGTATAACCTGTCGCAACCGTGCGACGGCGACGGCGACGGAAATCGGTACCGGGACGGTTAGACTAACTCCAGCAACCGCTGCAGCTCCGAGTGTGCCTCCGCAGTCCCGACGACGATCAGTCGATCACCGGCCTCGAAGACCACGTCGTCCTCGATTACCGATCGGACCTCGCCATCGCGTTCGAGTCCGAGCACGGTAGTCTCGGTCTTTTCCTCGATCACGACCTCGTCCTCCCGGTTGCCGATCAGTCCCGAATCAGGCGTGAGCGAGTACCAGCGGATATGCTCACCGCTTGCGGTTTCCTCGGCGACCTGCGCGGCGATGGGCTGGTAGTACGCGCCGACGAGAAAGAGACCGAGTGTTCGGGCCTGCGAGTCGGTCAGGACGAACTGCTTGTCGTAGTCGTCTTCCCGACGTTCCCGGTAGTAGATCTCGCGCTCCCCGCTGGTCTTGATAAGGACGGAGACGCTTCGCTCTTCGTCGAGGTAGAGTTCGTACTTCTTGCCGACCCCCGGCAACTCGGTTTCTTTGACATCGAACGGCATAGTACACACTGACCCGTTCGGGTGTTAAATCTATATCCTGCGGCCGATCGCCAGTGCTCAGAGGTCCAGCAGTATCGAACCAACGAGGGAGGCTACGAGATTCACGAGGCCGCCCGATGCCGATCATCCGGTAGGTTCTGTCGCCGCTCCCAAGCTTGTCGGTCGTGGAGTCGTCGTCTAGCTGTCGTTCGTCTATTATTATACACATCAATGTACAATTATAATCAAAACAGTATCGTTGCGTGATAGCTTTGAGGATCAGTCCGGCTGTGAGTCGCTTCTCGACCGTCCCATGGTGCTCTCAGTATGTACTCGACTCGGTTTGTAAACCCCTACCCAGAAACCCCCCGCGGCGCTCGGGTCGTCTGCAGCCGTGCGCTCCTCACATGCGTTGTGGTGCTACTGGCTGCGGACTCCCCGACCGCCACGGCCGCTTTCATTCCCACCGCCACAGCCTCACCCACCCCAGCCGATTCGCTCGGTTCCCTCGCTCATCTCTCGCGCGGCGCTGGCTCCTCATAGACGACTCGCCAGCGCGCGCCGCCGCAGTTCTATGGGGTCTGCAGTTCGGTCACTCGATCCGTTCGACGCCACCACCAAGCCCCGCCAGCACATCGAAGAAGTCGGGGAAGGAGACGTCGACGTGCTCCGAACCGGTTATCGTGGTCGGACCGTCGGCGACGAGTCCCGCCACCGCGAGCGACATGATAATCCGGTGGTCGTCACAGCCGTCGACCGTCGCGCCGGAGAGATCGGTTTCGCCGCCGTGGATCGTCAGCACGTCGTGTTCCTCGGTCACTGACGCGCCCATCTTTCCGAGTTCCTCGGCCATCGCGCTCACCCGGTCGGTCTCCTTGTACCGGACGTGTTCGCAGTTCTCGATCCGGGTATCGCCGTCGGCGATCGCACCCAGCGTGGCGATCGTCGGCAGGAGATCGGGTGTGTCGCCGACGTCGACCGTAGTTCCGACGAGGTCGCTGCGATCGACGGTGATAACGCCCCCGTCCTGATCCCAGTCGATCGCCGCGCCCATATCCTCAAGAATCCCGACGATGGCGCTGTCACCCTGCGCGCTCGGCTGTGCGCCCTGTACCTCGACGGCGTCCTCGCCAGCCACTGCGCCCATCGCAAGGAGATAGGACATCGACGAGAAGTCGCCGGGCACCGAGTACTCGCCGCCCGCGGGGGCGTAGGACTGCCCCCCAGCGACGGAGAATCCCGTGTCAGTCCGCTCGGCGTCGACGCCGTACGCCGCCATCAGCTCGGTGGTAATATCGACGTAGGGCGAGGATTTGAGTTCGGTTTCGAGCTCGATATCGATCCCCTCGTCGGTCACCGCACCGGCAAACAGCAGCGCGGAGATGAACTGCGAGGAGACGTCGCCCGGAATCGAGACGGTCCCGCCCGAAATGGGCCCCTCGATGACGAGCGGGGCCTGCCCGTTCCCACGGGTGCTGCGTGCGCTGCCTCCCAGTTGACCAATCGCGTCGAGCAGCGGACCGTGGGGGCGAGATCTAAGGGACGCGTCGCCCGTGAGCACGGTGATGCCATCCGCGAGTGCCGCGGTCGCGGTGACGAGCCGCGTCGTCGTCCCGCTGTTTCCGCAGTCGATCACGTCGTCGGGCACCTCGGGCCGACCGTCGAACCCCACCACGTCGAGTGTTCCATCGGTCTCGGTCACGTCACCACCGAACGCCTCGACGGCACGACGGGTCGCCCGGATATCGGCGCTATCGAGCGGGTCGTGGACCAGCGCGCCGTCGGCGTACCCGGCGGCCAGCACTGCACGGTGTGTGTAGCTCTTCGACGGTGGTGCCTTCGCCCGCCCGCTGACGGTCGAGGGCGTGATTTCGACGTTCATACCCGCCCCCACGAACGGGAGCGGTATCACAGTACCGGAAGGCATCCGAACATCGAAGTTGATCACAGACACAGTGTCGGATATGGGACTACTCGATCGACTGCGGTCGTGGTTCGGTAGCGGCTCCGACTCCGACGAGCTATCGGAGACGGCAGAGGATGTCAGCGAGCCCTCGGAGCCGAGCGGTCTCGATCCGGAGAACGTCACGGAGGTGCGAACGGAAGGGAGCGACGACGCCGCCGCGAAGCTCCGGGAGCTGTCGGAGCGTACCGAGGAGAGAGACGAGTAAAAAAACGGTCCGACTGGCTCCGGTGAGTCCCCGAGTTATATACTCACCGGGTCCCGACCGTACCGTATGGAACCCGATCTCTCAGAACTCGCAGACACCATCGACGACCGCGGCGCTGACGGCTACCTCTTCGATGGCCACGATGACTCCGACCAGACGTACGTCTGTGGCTTCGACGCACCGGATCCCTACATTGCCCTGTACGATGGGGCCGGTGCACACCTGCTCGTCTCGGGGCTGGAGTACGGCCGTGCCGTCTCCGAGAGCCGCGCGGAGTCGGTTGCCCGCCTCGCCGACTTCGACTATCAGGAGCGCGCTGCCGAGGATGGCCCACGAGCGGCCCGGCTGGCGACGATTGCCGCCTTCCTCGCCGATCACGACGTCGAGTCGGTGCTCGTCCCCGAGCGGTTCCCGACCGGGACCGCCGACGGTCTGCGCGACCACGGCATCGACGTCTCCGTCGAGTCCGAGGGCGTAATTACCGAGATTCGCTCGGTCAAGACCGACGAGGAGATCGAACACGTCCGGGCGGCCCAGCGCTCCAACGAGGCCGCGATGGCCCGCGCCGAGGAGCTGATCCGCGGCGCGACGATAGAGGACGGCGATCTGGTCCACGACGGTGACGTGCTGACGGGCGAGCGCGTCAAGGAGGCGATCGAGATCGAGCTACTGCGGCAGGGCTGTGCCCTCGACGAGACTATCGTCGCCTGCGGCGCTGACGGCGCAGATCCCCACGACCGCGGGAGCGGGCCGCTCGAAGCGGACGAAGCGATCGTGATCGACATCTTCCCGCGAGACAAGGAGAGCGGCTATCACGCCGACATGACCCGCACGTTCGTTCGTGGGACTGCAAGCGACGAACTCCGCGCACGCTACGAGATCACGCACGAAGCCCATCAGGCCGCACTCGACGCAGTAGAGACCGGGGCGACCGGCGCGGATGTCCACGATGCGGTCTGTGACGTCTACGAGGACGCGGGCTACGCGACGCTCAGAGAGGATCCATCCACGGAGACCGGCTTCATCCACGGGACGGGTCACGGGATCGGGCTGGACGTCCACGAACTCCCGCGCCTGAACCCCACTGGCGGCGAGCTACAGGCTGGCCAGATCATCACCATCGAACCCGGTCTCTACGATCCCGACGTCGGCGGGATCCGCATCGAGGATCTCGTCGTCGTCACCGAGGACGGCCACGAGAACCTTACCGACTACCCCAAAGAGCTAGAACTCTAGAGTTCGACGACGTCCCCATCGTCGGCCCGGTCCAGCGAGTGGGGCGCGGTGACGATCCAGGTCGTCTCCGCACCCGACGCGCCCACGATCCGCAGGGTCGCGCTCTCGCCCGTCGCCAGCGTGGTATCGCGGTCACCGGCATCAAGATCGAACGTGATCGTGTACCGGTCGTCTCTGGAGGTGAGTACCGGCGCAGTTCCGTCCGGATCCGCCGTTGCGATCACCTCGAAGGAGTCGCCGTAGGCGGCCTCGTAGCTGTAGTTCCGGACGCCGTTGCTCCCGATATACTCGACCGAGGCCCCCGATAGATCGATCTCACTCGCCCCCGGTGCGGGCATCACGCTCAGTTGGACCCGGTCGATGCGTGGCTCGGCCGTGCTCGTATCGACCCTGCCGGTTGCACTCAGTATCAGTAGCTGGTTGGTCACCTGATCCTGCGAGTCCTGACTGCTGGTTTCGGCGGTGCTCTGCAGGGAGCTAACCGTCGTGATCATCATCGTGGCGGCGATGGCGGCGACGAGGATCATCGCGATGAAGACGATCAGGGTCTCGACGCCGACCTGCCCGCGCTGGTCGGTGGCTGCGTTCACTCCGCTCTCTGAAGACGCTACATCCCCGCAGGCCTAAAGATAGAAACCTAATCAAAGAGGTACTACAGTCCAAGCTCCCGACCGATCACCAGTTCCTGTATCTCGCTCGTCCCCTCGCCGATCTCCATCAGTTTGGCGTCGCGATAGAACCGCTGGGGCGCGAAATCGCTGGTGTAGCCGTAGCCGCCGAGGGTCTGGACGGCCTCCTCGGCGACCTCGCGGGCCGTCTCGCTGGCGTCGAGTTTCGCCAGCGAACTCGCCTTCGTCACGTCTTCGCCCTGGTCGTACATCCAGGCCGCTTTGTGGGTCAGGAGTCGCGACCGCTCGATATTCCGGTCCATCGCAACGAGCTTGTTCCGGATCGCGTCGAACTTCGAGATGGGCTGGCCGAACTGCTCGCGCTCTTTCGCGTACGATTTCGCGGCCTCGTACGCTCCCTGTGCCAGCCCGACCGAGAGCGCCGCGATGGAGATGCGCCCACCGTCGAGCGTGGCTTTCGTTTGCTCCCAGCCCTCGCCCGGCTCGCCGAGCAAGCGATCAGCCGGCAGGCGCACGTCGTCGAGCTGAATCTCGCAGGTCGGCGAGGCGTTCAGCCCCATCTTGTCCCAGACCGCCGTTACCTCGAACCCTTCGTCGTTCTCGGGATCGACGATGAACGTCGAGATGCCGTCGTAGCCGGCGTCTGGCTCGGTGACCGCTTTGACCAGGATCGATCCGGCGACGTTGGCGTTCGTGATGAACTGCTTGGTGCCGTTTAACACCCATTCGTCGCCGTTCTGCGTCGCTTCCGGCGCAGAGCTCGCCGAGCCTTGCTCGGCGGTGTCCGTCTCGGCGGTCGTCTCCATATCGCTCGCGTCGCTTCCGCTCGACGGTTCGGTGAGCGCCCATCCACCCATATGCTCGCCTTCAGCCAGCGGGCGGAGCCACCGTTCTTTCTGCTCGTCCGTTCCGAACGCCTCGATAGGCTTCGAGGCGAGGCTGACGTGGGCCGCATAGGAGAGGCCCACTGCACCCGACACCCGACCCAGTTCCTCGACGATCAGCGCGTACATGAGCTGATCCCCACCGAGACCCCCGTACTCCTCGCTCACCGGGACCCCCATGACGTCGAGCGCGGCCAGTTCGTCGAAGACCTCCGTGGGAAACCGATGCTCGTCCTCGATCTCCTGGGCGATCGGCTCGATCTCGGCCTCGCAAACGTCCCGGACGGCCTCGCGCATCATCCGGTGTTCGTCGGGGATCCGAAAGTCCATACCACGAGGTAGAGCGGGATGGGGCATAAATACGACGAACGATCATGTACGAATCCGTTCGCCGGGAGAATTTTAAGCATCGCCGACCTTGCCAGCAATAATGGATCTGCGTGGTCTCGTCCGGGGAACGGTCGACTGGTCTGATCTGGAGGGTGTCGGCCGTGAACTCGCCGATCGCGCCGACGAGGAGTCGGTGCGTATCGAGTTTCTGGAGGCGGATAACTGGCTGTCGACGCCGCTGATCGTCGACGAGCAGTGGTTCGTGAAGATCATCACGCCACAGAACGCGTTCGTCCACGCCGTGCTGACCGGCGCGCGCAACATCGGCGCGTTCTCCAGCGGGACGGCGGGCTTTTTCGAGCGATTTGACGGCCCCGTCGAGATGGGTCGTCACGAACTCGACGCCAACGAGCGGATGGGAGAGATCGGACTCAACACGCCCGAGCCGGTTGGTGTCTTCGAGTACGAGCAGTTCGGCGTTGTCGTGCTGGAGTATCTCGATGACTTCCGAACGCTCGGTGATCTCTCGCCCATGGAGAAGCTTTCCTACACCGACGAGCTGTTCGAGGCCCTCGCCCGGATGCACGACCACGGGTTGGCACACGGCGACCTACGAGCCGAGAACGTGCTCGTCGTCGACGGCGAACTCTACTTCATCGATGCGACCAGCGTGCGCGAGGACGGGATGGACGGCGCACGTGCCTACGATCTGGCCTGCGCGCTGGCAGTCCTCGCGCCAGCTATCGACGCCGAGGCCGCAGTCGAGCACGCGCTTTCGCACAACTCCGTCGAGGACCTGCTTGCCGCCCGGGAGTTCCTCGATTTCGTCAAACTGCGCCCCGATCACGACTTCGACGCCATGCAGGTCAAAGGCGAGATCGAGAAAGCGGCTGACGCACCGAGAACCACGACCGGGCAGTAAAGACGTATATTCTCATACACACGTCTAACTACTCTCTGCAGAGATGGTTTTTTGACGGTTGACGATCAACTTCAATCAGGTTCGACCATGACATATGGCCACTACATCGGCGGCGAATGGATCGACGGGAACGGATCAGAGACCTTCGAGAGTACCGATCCCGCAACCGGCGACACCCTCGCCGAGTTCTACCGCGGGACCGGGCGAGAAGTCGATGAGGCCGTCGCCGCGGCCGACGACGCGTTCGAGGAGTGGCGCGCGCTCTCCTACGTCGACCGGGCCGAGTACCTCTGGGAGATCTACCACGAGTTGCGCGAGCGCACCGACGAACTCGGCGAAATCGTCACCCGGGAGTGTGGCAAAGAGATCAGCGAGGGGCGAGCAGACGTCGTCGAGGCCGCACACATGGTCGAGTGGGCGGCGGGCAACGCCCGACATCCACACGGAGACGTAGTACCGAGCGAGATCGGCTCGAAGGACGCCT
>LKMJ01006311.1_pt1 | contig 11171 bp, 14 predicted proteins | sample 643391 | NCBI WGS metagenome assembly LKMJ01 (sample SAMN04112250, study PRJNA286221) | soda lake metagenome | biome: soda lake; feature: Kulunda Steppe; material: water; isolation source: sample PL-Br10 brine of Picturesque Lake | place: Russia: Kulunda steppe | collected 2010-07
GTGTGTGTGTGTGTGTGTGTGTGTGTGTGTGTGTGTGTGTGTGTGTGTGTGTGTGTGTGTGTGTGTGTGTGTGTGTGTGTGTGTGTGTATGTTTGTGTGTGCGCGTGCCCAAGCACAACAGTGCATACTCCTTCGTCAACATGCATGCAGGGACATTTACAGTGAGTAATATTATGTCACATGCTTTGTACCTTTTCCAACTTTAAGCTACTGTTTCGGCAACTACGACTGGAGTGAAATCATGAGCATGGTCTGCATTTTTTTTTTCACCTAGGTGAAGCAAGTTCATGCAAGGACCCACATGGCGATCTTTTTTATGCCTTCACACCTTCACAAGCCTGTCTCCCAAATCTGTGAACTCCAGCAAATCACATTCTCTCCCTCTTATTTCCTTGGCAGTTTGCTACACAGCTTGGGCATTCCTTCCAGAACACTACCTACGCGCTGCCGGCATTACATACTATCCGAGCAGGTGCGTGTGCATGTAAATACATCTCTGTACTAGTCTGCCAGCATTGCTTGCTAGACATTGGGCCTGAACCAGGTTTACTATTTCTGTTCCTACAGAGTGTGGGCAGTAGTCATCCCTACTTGGGCGCTTGTCCTGCTAGCTTTCTGCTTCTGGCTCTATGAAGGGTGAGGATTGCCTGCCTTGTTGCTTGTGGCATGTTGTATTAGCAATGCTTATCATGTTGCATTCTGAGCTTGAGCTGTCTTTTAATCATGCCAATCAAAAAGCAAAGAAAATACAGCAATTATCATACTCCTTCAACTTGCGTTGGTCACGTTGAGGAGACACTGTGCAGGGAGCATGCCAATAGCCTACCTGATTTTGACCTCAGATACCCCCTGTGGTGTACTCCACAAATAATGCTTTTATCACTCCAACTTGGGATTGTGTCGGTGGACCCTTTGATGTGCTAGGTTGAGTGGTCAAGGCTTATGAGTGGCATGTTTGTAGTTACAACATTTGCAGCCAGTACTCTTCAAGCCCTCCCAACCACACACCCTGGCTCGCAAATCAACTGTAGATTTTACAAGGATTTGAATAGTCGATAGGGCTTCTTGAAACCCCAGAGGGGCTGGAGGGGTTGGATTTCCATGCTCCCAGATATTTGAGCTACAAACTAAGCAGCTGAGACCCTAGTGCCCTGTATTTAATACGCACTTACCCCAGAAGCATTTCACTTGCTTGAGCATTATGCGAACCCCTCCAAATAGTTTTTTATGCATGTTCATGTAGCTGGGAACTATGGATGAAAGTTTAAAATTTATTTTACTGTGCACTGCTCATATGGTATTGCGAGTCCCGCTTGTTTTGAGGTCCAAGATGATGTCACTTAATTCCTGCAAGTTTTGGTGTCCACGGGCCCCCCTCCAAACAAAACAATTATTCGCGAGCATAAGCAATTTTACACAATCCTCCACACTCTCCGCTACCCCCTGAACCTGCCCCTGTCACCACTATTAAGCTGGTATTCCTCTCTCTCAAGCCCAGCCTCTGATGAGTTTGTTGATTTTGCAAGTGGCTTTGAACATAGTTGTGCTGGCTGTCAGCAAGGTATTTTGGGGAACGACCTCAAGCATTGGATGTCGCAACTCCAGACTTTTAGCCCATGCGATGATTGAATAGGTCCAATCATTTTCAAGAGCTCGTGCTGACTTTCAAAGGGATCAATCCTTCAGCAAGACGGCTCGTCTGGCTCGGTTGAATCCTGCGTGTTGCTGGTATTCTGACCTTGAGACATGCGGAGGGAGCTCAGGTATAGCTCAGTGCATGTCTCCAATGTGCAAGTGATGGAAGGCGTTCTTACTGCTTTGCAGCCTCAACCAAGCAGACGTCGCACCCTTTGCTGCTTTGAAGACTGTAAAGGGTGAGCATACGGTATTAATCTTATACCTAGGATTCGTTGCTGACCCAAAAGTTCTGTGGCAAGCCTAGGTCCAGGAAGCATGCTGGTCTAGCAATACTGGGCCACGGTCGATCTTTTGATTGTGAAGGGGAGCTGCACTTCTTTACTTATGCTTTGTTCCGGCTTGCTGAGCGCACCCCAAATGCTTGCTGCTCAGATCCCCACTCCAAGGATTATCGCGAACTCGGGCTGCCTGGGGTCACTGTGGGCCCATGTAGCAACAGCGTGCTGCCCCTTGTACACATTGAGCCAACTGTGGTCAGCAAGGTCCTCTATGGCAACGTGCCCGTTGATGGTGAGTCAAGTCATGGCAGGGGTGCTGCGTGCCTGCCCGCTCAGCCGTTTGCTTGCTTGTAGGCCTACCCTCGTCTCATCCGAGCGATTGAGCAAAAGAGTGCGCCAAACGAACTTGCATTCACACTGAGGTTAATACACCTGCTCCATTTGGCTGCAGATGCTTTGGTCTCTGAGGCGAAGCCACCCTCAGTGGCATAGTCTGAGCTCCTGCCAAGATGCCACTTGCAGCACCTCACGACTGCGTGAATAGAAGGCAATTTCATCATAAGGTCTGTGCTACTGCACCCTGCATGGTTCGTCTGTACGTCATCGTTCCTGAGATAAGCCGGATTGTCCTTTTTCAAGACACCAGCACTCTTAGACCTTGTTTGGCATTGAAGCTAACTTCATAATCTTGCTGAGCATCCTCAATTGACATCCTTCTCATCTTGCTTCAAATTGTCTTGCAGCTTGCATTCAAAATGTCGTCCCAGCCAATGGTTGTACGCTTCTGGGTATGGGAGAGAGGGAAAGCCCCCCCCCCTGATACCTCCTCGCTATCTGCACCTTGATCTCCCTAAGCATGTTATGAGGAATGTGAGCAGGTTTTGCTTGCGAGCTCATGCTCTCGCGGTGGAATCCTCCATCTGGCGCGGTGGTAATGGCCACTGTGACTAGTGTTCCCGTGCTGCTGTTCAAAATGAGGTGCATGTTCTTTTTCACTGTCAAGACTTGTTTGTGTGCTCTCTCAGAAGAAAGTACTATTTCCTTTTCTTCCCTTTCTGCCAAAATGGAGGCCCCTTATATTCCACATGCCTTGCCTAGTCAGACTGTCTTTGATTTTCTTTCTCAAGAGCACAATAGACTCTGTCATTTCATTTCGGACATTATGGACTATTTTTTGGCTGGCGAAGACCAGCAACAAACCAATCAGCCTAACGACCTGGCTGGCGGCTAATCCCTAATCTTGTCATCTTGTATGTAGGGAGAGAGAGAAAGCGCGTGCTTTCGCGCGAGTGTGTGTACACGATGCGGAACAGAGAGAAAGGACGATTTAGGACGGCTAAGCTGCACTCGTATGCACAGCTATTGCTCTGACCACCACTGCAGCAAACAATGAAATGCCATTGTTCAAGTGGTCCTAGAGTACCACAACAACAGCCATACACAACCCAGAAAACTGGAGCTATTTTTCCCCAAGACAGAGTGGGAAATGTAGTAATTTCCCAAGCCTGCCTGAAATCAAAAGTACAGTGTCAAAGTCGCATTTCAAATCCTTCAAGCACTGAGCGTCGTGCCCCTGAGTAGAGCCTCCCCTGGCACCTGGATAGCATAAGCCATGCCATGCTAAGCCCATCCCCATTCAGGACATGAGCTGCAGGCTCACTGATTTGGAGGAGCTGTCGGGATGTCCCCAAGAAGCTCCTTGATGGCCTGCCTCTGGCTGTCAGTCAGCGAAGCAGGGAAGGCCACTGAGTACTGCACCCACAGGTCTCCCTTGCGCAGCTCATCATTGAAGTGAGGCATGCCCTCCCCCTTGATGTAGTGGTAGTCCCCAGGACGCGTCACACCCGTGGCTGAGAGCACAACTTCATGGTCGTCTAAGTGCTTGAGCACCTTGGTGAAGCCTGCGAACGCCATTGCAAAACACAGAGGCGTCGCGCACTCCACACTACATGGGACAGAATATATCAGCACTAAGGTGAAGTCTGCAAGCGCCATTGCAAACACAGTGGGACCCAGCATGGGACAGATAACATCAGCATTTCGGTGAAGCCTCCAAGCACCGCTGTACACACATCCTGCGCTTCACAAGCTTATGCAATAGATGCAGGCGGTGCAGTGGAAATGGGCCTGCAGGGCACCATGCCCGTGGGCTTCTTCTGCCGTGCAGCAAGAGGGGTGCACGAGGCGGGAGTGCACTTCCATCCACAGTCGTCTCTTGTCTTGCTTGCGCTGGGGCAAGGAGCGCAGGCAGCTGAGCCTTGAGCTGCTTGGCTACTTCCATGACCCGCTTAGAGAGGTGCACAACGCATCAGCAAAGCGCAGGGCAAGCCGCCCCACACGCAGATGACGCGTCGGCACCTGTGGCAGCTCCAGGCACCCGAGCCGCGTCCCCAGCAACATCACCAGCAACGCCGCACCACATCCACATTCGACCTGCTGCACCTCAGGCATCTTTCTGATCTGGTCCCGGAGGCCTGTCATATACGTCCATATGCCCTCTGTGACCCCAAGCAGCACAGCCCCCAGTGGGCTGGCGCCTGCTCAACCCTGGAGCCTAGCGCTGTATCTGGCTAACCCTAACTACCCAAAACCCTTTGCATACCTGTCAGCGCGTCCACGAGGGAGATGGTCTGGTTGACCAGCAGGTCATGGCCACGCCGCTCCCAGTGCACATTAGGTAGCGTGCGCACGACAAACTGCAGATCCCCAGGCTCCCCATCCACGAGGGGCTCGCCCTCCTCGAAGAAGGTGATGGTCTGCAAGCAGACACGCAGGCAGCAGTGTGTGCATGCCTGTCAAGCTGCAGCGTGGGGCATGTACAGGGCAGGGCTTTCGGACCGGCAGCAGGCTATGGGGGCGGTCCCATGTGTCTGCTGGCAGTTAGTTGTCTGCAAGGGCGATCTGGCCCGTGTCATCCAGCAGCCCTGCTTCTGCCCCAGTGCTTTGCCGGACACATGCGTTTCCATGGAGAGCTTAAAAGGGCAGAGCGCGGGGCCACAAGGCGAAATCAGCTATAGGGGGCAGGCACTCAAAGGCACTCCCTGGACCCGGCCTGGCAGCACCTGCACAGCTTCGTGCAAGCCCGCTGCACTACTGCAGCCCAGCACCAGGTTTGCAGCAGATGGGCTGCACACCACCTTCACAGGAGAGTCAGGCCATCAGAAAGGAGCACTGAAATGCTTTGGGAAGGGCCCTTGAGGCCCTAGGTGCGAGCTGCCATGCAAGTGCTCAAAGCTGCAAGAACACATTCACACTGCTGCATGCGTGCAGAAAAACATGCGCTTACTCAGCACATGCTTGCTCACACACCTGCTGCTCCACCATGCCAGGCTCGACATGCACTGTCAGCTCCTCTTGCTGGCGCTCCTGCCTGACCGCCTGGCACTGCTCACACACCTGTGACATAACCATGTGCACCGCACAAGCGCTCTGCATCTGCTGTGCACTCTGAGGAGCCTGCTGCCTTAGTGCATACTCAAGCATTGAAGCACTTGAAGAAGCCACCATCGCAATGAGGGGACTCTCTATCGCAGGAGGGTTACAGTCTCAATATAAATCCAAGATGAACAACCCCTCATGCCAAGATTCAGAGCAGACAGCAGAACAGGCAGTGGCTGGAGCAGCTGGGTATGCACACTGTGTGCACAGGCGCTGGAAGAGTGCGCAATCTAGGAGCGCTGTCTTGCCGTGCGTGCCTCCTCCGCACCTGCTTGGAGTACTGTTGGAACATGCCTGGCCCAAGCTGTCGCGTCACGAGCTTCTGTTTGCACTTGCAGTTACGAGTTCCTGTGCCTGGCTTCAGCACTGCCTTGTCCCTCACAACCTGCGAGCACGGAGAACAGGGGGTGGTGATGACCATATGCTCTCCTGACAAGGCCACCTTCACCGCTCTCTATGTGGCAAGAGAGTCGACCGCTGAAATGTAAAGCACTACCAAAAAAAAAGGGCACCCACCAGGATGGCATGCACATAAGCACTGAGTTTTCCAGGTCATAGCAGTGTAGTTGCGCAACTTGCCTTGATCTCCTTTCCAACATAGAGGTCCTTCAGCGTGACGTACAGGTCTACATTAATGGTGTGCCCCTTAAGCTCTTCCTCCTCTTCCTCATCCCCCATGCCAAAGCCTCCAAAGCCACCGAAGCCACCCCCACCAAAAAACCTGCCACACACAGAAAGGAGAGGGAATGCCCTTGCACAAAAGACTTGCCAGGAGTTGGCATACATGCAACCATGCTGCCAGAAGAAGCAATTGCCCAAGGAAAAGATGTGCCCATTGTGCATTTGCACAGCATGCCCTGGCTCACATGTCAAAGATGTTCCCGCCAGGTTGCCGCCCGCTGGCCTTCTGCCCAGCATGCTCCTTCACGCCTTCTTCCCCATAGCGATCATATATTTTGCGCTTTTCTGCGTCGGACAGCACCTCGTACGCTGCGAGTGGGACGAGGCAGGGTGACGTGTGCTTGCTTTGTGAGAGACAGACGGGCCAGCCTTGCTTCGAGCTTGCATGAGCTTTTTCCTCATCACCCCAGCTCACCGTGGCTGAGCTCTGAAAACTTCTTTGCTGCTTCCTCCTTCTCCTTCTCAGAGCCAGACACTTTGTCCTGCAGGGCCAAGGGCGCACACAAGCGCTCTGGAACGCTTGTCCACTGGTAGGCGCAACGCGCACTCAACAGGCTGTCCATCAGAGATCTGCTGTAAACATACATCATGCACTCGCAAGCCCATCCTGGTGTTGTGCTGGCAAGCACAACGGCACCAAGGCTCATTCACTCACCGGGTGGTACTTGAGCGCCAGCTTCCTAAACGAGCGCTTGATCACAGCTTCACTAGCCCCCCTTGGCACTTGCAGCAAGTCATAATAGTCCCTCCTGCAGTGTCAGCACAGTCACGTGTGTACAGGCATGCGCGCAAGTGCAATGGGGCAGCTTGCATGCCAACTAGGTGCTACTAGAAGCAGCAGTTGTTGGTATTCAGCAGCAGCTGCGTCCATCTCTTAACGGGTCTTACCCAGCCAATACTTGCAGGCTGCAAGCTGCCAAGCAGGCCAGCAACAAGGGGATTAATCGCATCCTCGCCTTGCAGCCTCGCCCACCTCTCCCCCTAATCAGGCAGCCTATTTTGTCATTAATTTTCAGTTGATACTAGGCGTTTTCACTCATGTAAAGTATTGCAAGTGAGTTTTATCGCATTTCCATAAGGAGTATCATCTTCCACGTAGTAAAAGTGTGTCAAAGTATGTGAGCTCGGAGTGGTTGGGTACCTGGACTGCGCATAGGCCCTTGGCTCACGTATTTTGCCTGGTTCTGGTTGGTCCAAGAGACAGACGAAGCAACCCCAATCGTGATCGTTATTGGGTGGGTGCCTGGCCCAGGCTGTGCTCAAGCACTGTTCAGCTGAGCAGGCTAGGTGCATGCATGAACCATTCCCATACCCTTGAGGAGTGTACTCTGCATGCCTTTGAGAGACTTGAACAGCCCAGCTCTCGTGATCCTCATGCAGTGCTGGCATGGCAGGCGAGCTAATGCAAGCGGTGGCAAAGCCAGGTCCGAGGGCGTTCCTTGACATGTTACATCCCCACGCTGCTGTTTGGCAAGCCTTTGCCCTCTGGCGGCTTGGTAAGGAGTGTGGGCTCAAGCTCGCTGAAGAAACTGGAGGATGTCCTGTTGAGGGAAGTGCGGGTGAGGTGCCCCATGCCACTGTCGGTGGTGGCGCTGCCACGATCACTCAATGCACGGGAGCTGATATATTGCAAGTTTGTCTGTTTCTTGCAAGGGTGTTGCTGGATTGCGGTGCACACTTTTGCAGTATCTGATAGGTGGCATGTGTACGTGATGCATCATGTGTGCGGTTGCCTCGGGCATGTGGAGTGGACCTGGCATCAGCTTCAGTTTGTAAAATCAGCTTTCAACCACAAAACCAGATAGATAGATTGTTTCCGCTGCTCTTTACAACATCTATACGTTGTCAGGGCTTGCGGGCAAACACACATACACCTGCGCGGGCAGGTGCATACCACACGTGTGCACACTGGCACGCCCTGACAGGCACACGCACTCACACTCATGCACACACGCACGCACACACGCGCGCATATTCACACACACGCACACACACGCACACACACACAAATGCACACGTACAAATGCAGGTACATGAGGTGCACGTACGTGAGCACGCACGTACGTGTACACGTGCGCGCGTGCTCACTCCCTAGATGCAATTGCGTGCTCAGAGTGGCTCTGCTGGCTGTAGACAGCGTCGCGTGACCATTGTGTGGCTCAACGAGTATCACACCACATGGTGCTGCTTCCGCTGTGGGGCAGTGACCAACCCTGCACTCCTGGAAAACGGCCCTAGTGGGAGGTTTGTCTATGACCTTGTACTCCTGCGTGCACTCGACTCGTGCACAAGCATCCCAGAGTTACGTTCACAGCAATCCGCCATATGGGGCTTTCTGGGCCTGCTGGCTCCTTTAATATTGGACAGATGTCCAATACACCGGGAAGAGGCCTGCTTGTCTGCTCCAGGTTTGGATTTGCACGCACTGACACGTCGGGCTGAGTAGCATCGGCCGTATGCAGCTGAGCCGGTTTAAGCCTGGTAGTGCGCAACTGCAGCCGCGCTATTGGACGATAAACAGGGATGTACAGGTGGGCCTGCTGTTCCCTGGGGCCTCAGCCACCCCGAGACCGGCTCCTCAGTAAGTCCTTTCCATTAAAGGGTGTGCGGTCATGGAAGGCACATGCTTGCTGCTTAAAGCATGGCTGAAAGAGCCTGCTTTCATGCTTGGCAACAACAGCCCTTGAGCTCATCAACATTTGACTGTCATGCAAACACGGCACTAAGCAAGGGCAGTCCTTTTGGCATGATGTCCTGGGTGACCCTCCTCCTCTCCCCCACCTCGTGCACAGGGCATGTGCGCCCTAGTGGCTCCCGCATGGGCGGGCAGGCAGCCGCGTCCCTTCCACCTGTGCAGCTCTGAGCTGCAGGCACAGTGGCCCAAGCCTGTGTAGCGCAGTGCGGGGTTATGCCTCGTCTGTAGCGCTGCCCGGGCATGAAACATTACTCGCCCCGGTGGCAGCCGGTGGCAGCACCCGGCAGCACCTAAGGCCTGCCGGGGCTATAGAGCATGGTGAGGAAGCTCTGTCGGACGATGGTCCTTTGCGCGGAGCACTCCCATTGTGCTATTTTCCTCATTAAGACATGTGAATTCAAGCTTCCCATGTACATGCAGCAGGAGATCGGACATCCACTGATTATGCATGAGCAAATTGACAGCGCTCACTCAAACACCATAGCTGATTTGTTAAGCGCACTATTTTTGTACGTAAGCTCTTAGCAATTACTCTTAGCGATTGCTGTAGGCACAGTGCAACAAGTAAACAATTTATGTTCTAACACAAATGTCCAAGCAGCATCTGAGACTTCAAGTTGCTGAACATGGCTTAGCCGGTGTTGATTGCTTATGGACTCTTCTGTGCTTGCTCTTTCTCTTGGTCTGGTGGGCAGGGAGATGGGCCCGGGCTGCATGTTTGGGACCTGCTTTTGTGGGTGGCGGTGTTTTTTTGCCCCCGCTCTTGCTGTGGGGAATTTGGGTGGGATTTCCCAGGCGTTCTTCTTGTTTCCCTGCCTCTGGTGGGGGTTTGGCATATGGTGCTCTGGACCAACGTACCTCCCTTTCCTTAATTGATGCGGGGAGTGGTCAACCGCCTGCGTTTTTTCTTTCCTTTCTGTCTTAGCAACATTGCCTGTTTACAGATTAAAACAAGCCCAAGAATTTGTGTGTACTGCACTTGCAACTTATCGCCAGCCAGCCAGCAAAATAAAACATTAAAATGCAAATTGCACATGGAATGGAAATTCAACTTGAATTGAATGACTTGAAGTCAAGGAAGTACCCTGAAGCATTGGCCATGGCACGTGCAAGCACAACAGCAAAGAGGCGTGCAGTCTTGTTGGTGTTCTGTCATGCCAGATAAGTGCAGTGCCAGATTTTATGCTGCATTCTGACCCAGACTCTGAGAGGTTGGTTTAGTCAGTTGGTGGAATATTTGATCCCGTTGTCAGTTCAGCTACAGCGGTATTGGGCACAAAATTCTGCAATTTTATTGGTTAAGAGCTGTTGTTAAATTCTACAATGTCTTGTTGTCCTCCAAAGTGCCACTCTTAAGCAGGTCCTTCTCGCTGACCTCAAGCTGCTGCCTCTGGCTGAAACATGTTGGACTTCGGACATCTTGCGCGCCTTTGAGGGATTGCGGGGCTGTGATACATATGCACAAGCTTTCTCGCAGGGGCACCCTATTTGTTACTCAGATTCCACTGCTCACCTAAGGTTTCAGTTTCAGGGGGGCTTAAGGTAAGGTAAGGTAAGGTTTCAAGGCTGTATCCGCCAAACGAGGGCAGCTTAGCCAGTTGACCTCCAGTGAGGTTCGAACCCCGAACCCACAGGTTGCGAGGGTGGATAATCGACTTTCCATCTCAGGTGCCCCGCCGCCTGCTTGACTATCCGGAGCTAAGGGGGGCTTAAGATTTTTCAAGGCTGTATCTGCCAAACGAGGACAGCTTACTATGCTAGTAGCCAGTTGTGAGCCTCCACTGAGGTTCAAACCCCGAACCCACAGGTTGCGAGGGTGGATAGGGTGTTTTAGGGGGGACAATGCTGATATGAACCCTCTGGAAAGCGACAATGAACTGGTGATTTATCATTCTTGGTTTGCCTCTCCCTTCCTAGATCTTGAAGCTGATCCACACACTTACGTGCGGAATGGTTGAACCCCTGATGCCACCTCACTATGTGTACTTTGACCTCCCTAAGGTAAGGTAAAGTTTCAAGGCTGTATCCGCGGAACGAGGGCAGCTTAGCCGGTTGTGGCCTCCAGTGAGGTTCGAACCCCTAACCCACAGGTTGCGAGGGTGGATAATCGACTTCCCATCTCAGGTGCCCCGCCACCTGCTCGACTTTCCGGAGCGGTACGAATGATGTGTACCTAAGCATGTTATGAGGAATGTGAGCAAGTTTCATTTGCAAGTACTCTCGCAGTGGTCCCAGTCTGGTGGTTAACCCTACCTAGACACGCTCTTAAGGAACCCAGTTCAACAAGTTGTTTTCAAGATCTTTCAGATGGTCTGGCGTCGGAAATGTTTGGGCTGTTGAAACAACCATGGTTGATTCAACCAGGTCCAGTTGAAACCCTGGTTGATTCAACCATCAACCAGGAATCAACCAGAAAATGATTGAAACAACCATGAAACAAC
>LKMJ01006312.1_pt1 | contig 11170 bp, 15 predicted proteins | sample 643391 | NCBI WGS metagenome assembly LKMJ01 (sample SAMN04112250, study PRJNA286221) | soda lake metagenome | biome: soda lake; feature: Kulunda Steppe; material: water; isolation source: sample PL-Br10 brine of Picturesque Lake | place: Russia: Kulunda steppe | collected 2010-07
CTGCTGGGTCTGCAACCGCTGTGTTGCCTCATGGCTGCTGGGTCTGCAACCGCTGTGTTGCCTCATGGCTGCTGGGTCTGCAACCGCTGTGTTGCCTCATGGCTGCTCCTGGCACCCCTGCGGGTATGCGAGGTTGAGGGACAGAGTCGGCTGGGAGAGAATTGAGGCGCCTGTACGCACACCCTTGCACACCCTTGCACACCCGCAGGATGTCCAGTATGATGGGCCAAGGCAGCACGCCCGGCGCTGGCCCCGTCGGTGGCGCAGGCGCTGCTGGTGCCACCCCTGCAGGCTTCCCGGCCTTTGGTAGCGGCGGCAGTGGTGCGTGGTTCTTGTGCGGTGGCAGTTCAGCAGGATGTCGTGAAGCGCTGAAACTGCACGCGAGCAGCAGCCGATTGGTGGCACCTGCAGGTGGCAGTGCCTTGGGGGCAGTGCAAGGGAAGTAAAAAAAAGGGAACCATGCTTGGGGAACAGGCAATCTTACCAAGGGCATGCTAGCAGTGACTTGGCAAAGCATGCTAGAACAATCTGCCCCAAGGGAGGAGGCTGTACTGGGGCGGGCGCCTGCTGCTAGCAGTGACTTGGCATAGCATGCTAGAACAATCTGCCCCAAGGGAGGAGGCTGTACTGGGGCGGGCGCATGCTGCTGCCTCAGGAAGGAACAAACCAAAATGGGAGACCCAGGGCAACCTCATTGTGTGGGGAAGCGGTGTGGGCTGTTCATCATTCGCTGTGGGCTGATGAGAAGGGGTTGACAGGCACATTGAAACATGCCAACGCTGCATGACTTTGGTTGATTGAAGAGCTCCATGGAGGGGCTGATTGAAGAGCATGCACCCACCGCGGGCATGCAAGAAGCCCCCAACCCCACCAGGATGCCCTCCCCATGGATACATCTGCGCTGTTGATGTGGTGTGTGCGTGTGCAACATTTCGATGTGGGTGATCTGGTCAGCGGCCAGGCCCTCAGGCTGTCTCGTTGAAAACTCGTTGAAAGCAAATGTGCTCATGTTAGACATATTTCTTCTGGACCCTATTCCGCGTGGGCGCAGGACCCAGCCCACAGCAAATGATGAATATGGACCCTGCGATGATGGAGCAGGTGCGCGTAAAAGCCTCCCAAGTGCCATTGTGTGTATGCTCAAACTTCATCCTGTGCGTGCTCGTAGTGCAGGCCAGCCATGCTTGCATTCTTGTCTACGATGGACATGCAAACACATAATCCTGGTCCTGGTGTGTATGATTGTGGTATGTGTGCGCGCGTGCAAGTGTATGCGAGTGTTTATGCAAGTGTGGGCTTGTATGTGCCCAAGAACATGTCAGAGATAGAAAAAAGATAGGGGCCCCGGCACTACTCTGGAACATTTACATTACATGACAGGGCCTGGCAAGGTTGCAGGCTGCACCAGGGCATTGGTGCGGGCATCAGCTACTTGCATCTCCGGACTTGGAACCAAGGTGTGCCCACGAGCTCCTCCATACATGCAAATGCTGACTCGAGGTCTGCAGTGGAGATGACTCTACTGCTCATGAGCTCCTGGACGTGCGGCATGCTCACAAGGTGCAGCCTGCTCATCATGCTGAGGGCCATCAAGCCTTGCATCAAGGGCTTGCAGGACTTGCTCTGCAACACTGGGCCGAGTCACTAAGCTGCCCTCGTTTGGCAGATACAGCTATGTAACCTAACCTAACCTAACCTGGGCCGAGTCACCGCATGCATGCACAGGCACATGCCACCCTTTCGCTCTTGCCAAGAGTCTTGGAAAGATTATTTGAATTCTATGCGGCTTTGTCACTGCTCCTGCCTTGGTGGGGCGCGTTTACTTCACCGTACAAAATGATGCCTGTGCAGGCACTGAAGATGATGCGCACAATGGACGAGGGCACAATGATCAGCATGCTGGAGAGCTCAGGCATGGTGAAGTGAGTCACTGGTGGAAGGCGGCAGGTCCGCCAATCTTGCCCGCTTGAAGTTTCTTAGTGGAACTTCCTTGTGAATCTTGCACATTGATTCTCAGAATTCTGATCGCATAATTGCACAGCAAATTTGAAGTCCACGACACTGAATATGTGCACTGTGCACTGTATTCATTAATCATGTACTATTCATTGCCCACATATTTTTTGCCTGCGCATCTCTTAGACTTTTGTCCTGAGTACAGCACCACACCACTCGCGTATTTGGTGTGTAAAGCTTTTCCTTACACAAAAAGTCTGTGCTGTGAGTGCCTGGATAAAGGCCTCCTGCTGTGCCCCTCCGAATACAGGCACGTGATTTGGCACAAAAAGCAAACTTGCTTGCTCTTACGTAATGCGCAGGTCCCGTGAACAAGCTGAGGCCATGGCCAAGCAGATGCGGGGCATGAGCGATACACAAATGAACCTCATGATAAAAGTGGCTACCACGGCACAGAAGGGCGCACGCGTCTACAGGAAAGCACGTGCATTCCTTGCAAGCCGAGCCGCACTGGTGCTTGCTGTTGTAGTTCTCCTTGTGGCATTCCTCCTTAGGTGGCTAGGGTACATGTGATCCCGTGCTTGCCATACATAGCTGGGTTGGTAGCTGTCCTGCAATGATGTCTCAGACTCGTGGTGCGTTGCTCAAAGGCATCTGTCCACCAGTGCTGAGCATGGCTGCACACGCCCGTGTGACAGCTGCCATTGGCACCGTCCATATTGAAATGAGCCCCACGTGAAATACAATGCACCTTGCGGCAGGATGTTGCTGTATTTGTCGGGGTCAGGTTCACCACCTTTGGACCTTTGTGGCCCACAAGAACCGCCCCTGTTGCCAGAGCACTAAAAGGTGTGGCTTAAGTAAGGTATGTGAATTGGCCAGTTGTTGCCAAGGTTAATTGGCATATTATTGCCAAGATTTATTGGCAGGACAGCTTGAAGGCTCACTTATGAAGGTGAATCTTTTGCGTATATTAATGCTTCTGAGTCTCCCTTCGTTTCTTGTTCACGTGTCACGTGTGGGGCTGGATGCTTTGTAAATTAAGATGCGAGTATCATTTATGCTAGCAATCCAGACATTCCATCTTTTGCGTCAGTGATGTCACACCAGATTTATGCAGTGCCAAATTTATGCTGCATTGTGACCCGGTGGTCAGTCGAGTCAGTTATGGTCATACCACGAGTCTAATTTGGATGCAGCAGTCTGTCAGCGTGACAGTGAAGACTAGAATAGGAAACTAGGTACTTTAAGACTCAAACAAACTTTGTTTGATAAGATATAGAGCTTCTATACTACTTGAAGTTTAAGCTGTCACAATGTTTTCAAAAGCAAAGTTTGCTGTACCTCAATGCAATTTGCCACGCCTGTGCACCGAGCACCTGCTGCCAACACTAGAAAGAATAGCCTTGCTAGGCTGAGAGACTCAGCCAATCATGGTAACCAGCCGAACACTTCTTTAAACAGGACTGGTGTGCACTACACATAGTATGTGTTTGACCTACTGAGCTCAGGTTCTTGGGCACTGTGCTGCACTATATGCAATAGCACAATTAAATCATTTTAATTGATGATCTCGGTGGATAATTTAGTGCTAAAACAAAGTTTTAGAGAGCCTTCTATTGCTAGGCTGCATGAGCTTAGAAAAATGGACCATCTTGTTGAAAAGGGGAAAAAAGGCACAGCATTGTGTCGGACACTGGATGGATGGAACCAATAAAGCACAGTGTGTATGTGCGTGTGTGTGCGTGCAATGCGCACATTTGCAAGTAAACAGCAAGTATGTGTGCACGATGAGCATGTGCAAATACACGTGTGAGTGCATATCATATGCACATGATTCGCAAGCGAGTGGGTGCGCAAGAATACCGGGGGGGGGAAACGGGGCAGCTTTGGGCAGCAGAGGCTGCGCGGAATCATGGCCAGTGTGACTGCCAGTGCAACAGGAAAGCAGTGCAAGCACGGGGGGTTGGAGTCTGTCTTGACCAATAAAACTCATATACTCAAAAGAGGGGATTTTCAAAATGAATCACCAGATCTAGCACACCTCACCAAGAGTTAAGGAGGCAAATGTCATATCAAGAGGCTGCTGAGCTCATGTGTGGGTAATTCATGGCCTGACTTTTAGACTTGAAAGCAGATGTGACACGCACCAGTAATCGAATCAGTCACAACATTTAAGAGAGAATTGACACACACACACACACGCGCACACGCGCACACACACACAAAGTTAAGGAAAGGGAGACGGCGCCGCCTGATCCCCTAGTGGTGTGCATTAAAGGCTTGGTGTGTGTCTGTGTGAGGTACTGCCATGGATGGTAAGCATGGGAGAGCAATCTAGTTAGGCGGAGCCACCACAGGCAGGGACAGCTCGTAACTACCTTAGGGATGATCCCTATGATAGGTGCAATAACGACTCATGAATCATGAATCATGATTGCCTAGAAGGCAGAACAGCCCGGAGCTGTGCCAGCCTACAAGGGTAGTTATGCATCTGCACAATCCAAGCCAACCAGATCATTTCATGTACCTTGGGAAAAGAACAAGATGTGCAAGGCAAGACAGGGTCCGAGCAACAATAATTTGTTGAAATTCTTGGTACCAAATAACTGTTGGTTCTAGCAGAGCCAAACGATAAACCTGCCGTGGCGCCGTGGGAAAGGAAGTCCTAGGTAGTCTGAGAAAACAAGGCATGGAGTGATCTTTTGAACCTTCTTATTGCATACGGCGAGGATCTCGTGAAAAATGATAACTCACAAGAGGAGCCATGTTTCACAGCCGGCTCAGTTTCTCTCCCACCACCTTTTCATCAGGTCTGCTTATCTGTGCACCATGTGCAGGTAGCAAAGCCAGCATGGTTTCCCGCACTTGAGGTTTCAGCAGCTTCCCTGTCGCATTCCGAGGCAGAGGGGAGCCTATCGGCCAGGTCGCTGCTATAATGCGTGGCAACTTGAAAGGGGACAATAGACCCTGCAAGCAAAATAGAATTAAGCAGTGAGAAGGAAAGGTCTTGTGCGGCTGCTGCGGATGCGCGCCCATGCCTCTGCATACGTTTGACCAGGGCAAGCCTCAGTTTCGATGCTGCCATGAGGTTTCTGGTTGACAAGGGTGCACGTGAGCCCCGGCCATGCTTACCCTCTTAAGCCGGAGGCAGTGGGTGAAATGTTAGAAGCATGCCATGTATGAGAAACATGCATGTGCTCAATTCATGCTGAAGTTGATGCAGCAAACGGTGGCTTTGGCGCACTCTTGCCACACACAGCACTGACCGTGCGCGCCCCGGTGACACGAAGCAGGTGCAACAAGACCAGCACTGCAACCTTTGAAGTAAAGAGTCCGCTGTGGGTCGCTTCATGCCGCTTGAGGTGCGCGCCTTTTTGGGGACAGCTCAAACTGGACTGACGTGTTAGGGTCTTGAAGCAAATCGACCCAGCAGGGACATGCGACAGAAGAGCAAGGCACAATATCTTCTGAGCCTCCCGACTTGGGGGCACTCACCTCAGCTCCATCCACGACACCTGTGCGGCAGAATGCGCGCAGCTTGTCTGCCGTTAGCACCCGCTCTTGCTGCTGCTGCTGCTGCTGCTGCTGCTGCTGTGGCGGCTCCTCCACCACAGCCTCGCTCGGTCCCCTGCCCAGCAACATGCCATGCCAAGCCCACTCTGGCTGCAACACCACTGCAGCAGCCACAGCCTCGCCCATGCGCACATCAGGCACGCCAAAGACCGCAGCATCCTCTACGCCAGGGTGCTGGCGCAGCACTGCCTCTACCTGCGCATGGGCACTGGTGGGCATCAGCTAGGCTGCCCTCGGTGTAGATGCATGACCCCATTTGGACATGCCGCGTATGAAGTGAGGACTTGAAGCCATTGCCGTAGAAAGGCTCGCTGGCTTGAGACAGAGCCCTGGTAGCCATGCAGCGGAGCACCTGCTTGTCAACGCCAAGTTGTGGTACAGTTGGGAGTGCTTGGTGTTTCTCTTTCTCCTTTTGTTTCTCTTTCTCCTTTTGCCCCAAGCCAAGCAATCAGGGGCATCAAGATCTTTGTGGCCAGCTATTTGATAGAGCCTATCTGCATTTGGGTCGCGCACACGGCCGTGGCAAGCTCCAACCATGCTCCGGTTGCAAGCGAGCCAGACTCCAATCACTGGCTCCTCCCCTGGAGCCCATGCCCCTCCACTAGCACTGAGATGGATTGGAGACACGCACACGCACATGCGCACACACGTGCACACGCACACACACAAACAAATACACACACATCACCCCGTCTGCTGGAGCAAGCAGCCCCTGAGCACTGCCCATTGCTCCCTCAGCCCACCTCTGCTGCATGCACATTCTCTCCTCCGCTCTTGATCATGTCCTTGGCTCGCCCGCACAACCACAGCGCGCCGTCGGCGTCCAGAAACCCCAGGTCCCCAGTGCGAAGCCATTGCTGGCCTGGGCTGCCCTGCAGGAACGCCTGTGCTGGCGCAGGGACGGTGTGCGAAGTGCAGCATCTGAATGTCCGGCAGGGCAGGCGTTTTGCAGGCCGGCTGCGCGGCTGTGCGTAGGGGGACCTTCATTGAGCAACAAGATGCTTTGTGTAAGGCCCTTCTTGGGCGCATTGGGCCTTCCACTAGACTGGAAAGCATCTGAGGTCCCCTGTAAGCAAGCCTGGGTACAGCTGCCTATGCCGGATGGGCGTGGGGGGGACGCAAAGGGCGTCAGGGCTTGGAGCATGGTCAGGTCAGCGGCTCAAACCATCAGCCATGGCATGGCGTTCTCCAGGAAGGCAGTAGCAATCAGACTCACACTTCGAGAGCATGAGGAGACAACTGGGCTATCCAAGTCACACCTTGAGTCACACTTTGAATCACACTTTGAGTCACACTTTGAGAGCAGCAGGAGACAACCGGGCTTTCCAAGTCTCTTAGGCTGGGGAGCGATACATACCCATACCGGTTTTTGCTCACTGCACCCCTGAGCGCCTCCAAGCAAAGCATGAGGGCAGCATTGGCGTGCGTGCTTGGGGATATCCTGGTGCAGGCCCAGGAGTGTGTGCATGGCATGGGTGGCCCTAAGCTTAGGTAGCAGCATGGTGGCCGTTCAGGAGTGGTGGGTGCAGGCTTGCAAGTGCAAGGCTGCGGATGTGGATGTCCACTTGCGTACAGGGCTCTGCCATGATCCCACCCCACTCACGGGACGGAAGGGTAGCAAGACCTTTGAACCAAAGCCGACAGCCCTCACAGCTCTGCCGCACGTTGGCATATGTGGCACAATGACGCTCTGCTCACACAAAAGCCGCCGCCACCACGCCACCTCACAAGGCACTGGCGCACATGAAAGGAAACCCACCCAGCGCGTCTTAGACAGCTGTCTGCTCCTTTCCCAACCCATAAAATCAGGTGTGCATTGCAAACGAGGCTGCCAGGCCAAGGCGGCCCGTCCAGCTGCACCCCTCTTTTGCCCTCCCTTATACTCATAGGCCTAGCACCACACACCACCGCACTTCACCACACCATGCCACACCACACACCACACTACACCACACACCGCACCACACCACCCACAGCTCACCTGCTCCGTCTCCAAGGGTGCTCCCCAGTAGCCGCCCATCACACACGCCCCATGCACGCACACCTCCCCCAGCACCTCCGCCTGTTCCGGCTGCTGCACACGTGCACTTGCTGCTGCCCTGCCACTTGCTGCAATGACGCTCCCTTGACCGTCTGCCACCTCCAGTGGCTGTACGCGCACTTGCACGCCCGGGCCCGGCCAGCCCACACACACAGCCCCTGGCCTGCCTGCTGGCTGCGGGGCCTTAAAGCAGCGGTCCGGCGCCTGGCCGGTGCACAGCACTGCAGCGCCATGCACAGCCTCACCCGGGGTGTGGGCGGGCGCACCAACGCGCCAGGACACGCCTTGCATGTGCCCATGAGAGGTGTCCGTTTCCTGGATACGTGGATGGGGTTGGAGGTTAAGGGAAACATGGTGGTGGTGGTGCTGCTGCTTCCTTTGCATCTGCTGCTGCTGCTCTTGCTGCTGCTGCTGGTGCTGGTGCTGCTCCTGCTTCTGCGGCTGGAAACGCTGGTGATTGAGTGCTGGGCTTGTGGCCCAATGTTGTGGGCCATGGAGCGGCTGATGGCAATTGTGCGTGGGGCAATGGTGTTGCCCCAGGCAGGCTCCAGGCGGGCAGCCATAGGAGGTTTCAAGTGATGCACCAGATAGCTGCAGGGCCTGATGGTTGGGCTCCATGCCGTGCGGCTGCCTCAGGGAGATGAATGTGATTGACGAGGCAGTTTCGGTCATGCCGTAGGCTGACATGATTCGAGCGCAAGGGAAGAGCCTGGCCATGTCAGCCTGCGCATGTCCACAGAGCAAAAGGAGATGGGCAGCACGTTCGCTGGGCTGGCTGCTCACAAGTTTGGAAATCAGCCAAGCAACCGAGAAGCACCCGTACGAAGAGTGCCTGAGCAAGGAATGCTTACATATGCACTTGATAAGCAGCAGAAACGCAGGGCTGCCAACCTACAAACGGAGGCCGGGAGTGCACGCTTGATCTGCTGGCAACAGTATCAAGGCCCAGCCTCAATCGAAAAGGTGGCTGCATGCTCCGCCAAGAGTCGCAGGTGGTGATGGCCTGCGCAATCTATCCCGGCTGATGCATGGAGATCACAGTGTGTGTTTACACACTGCCACTCACGAGAAGCTGTGGGCTTGTGGCGCCGGCGCCCAAGAGGATCTTGCGCACGGATAGCACAGGCGTTACAGCAGGGCCTGCCTGGCTCCCGAAGGGGCAAGAGGAGGGCGAGCAGGCGGAAGAAGCGGGCCAGGCTGCCTCGGCTTTGGCAAGCGTCACGAGGTCTTGCATCATCGCAGGCACTACAACAGCAAAAGCCCGTGGGCCGGTGCAAGACGGCGAACTGTGAAGCTGGGGTGAGCATGAAGAACGGAAGGGAATCCGTCACAAGCTCTGCATCATTGCAGGCACCCCAGCCCATGATCCAGAGCCAAGCAGCAAGCCATGGAGCCGGGATAGAACAAAGAGTGCGATGGACACAGTCACTAGCGTGCGATAGATCTGGTCACAGGCTCCTGCATCACCATGACAGCCATTCTATGGGCCAGTGCAGGGCATAAAGCAGTGAAGCCAGAGTGACATAAGAAGAGCAGCAGCAGCAGCAGCAGCAGCAGCAGCAACAGCGGCACCAGGAACAGCAGGTCGGGGTGGCAGCTGGTGCTGAATCAAGGACACCTGTAGATGCTAAAATCGCAGCTCTTCAGGAGTTGCAAATGAGCAGGTCAGAGGCGGCTGTGCAAGAAGAGCGGCTGGCTGATGCCCTGCACTCCTTCCTATGAAAGGGGTCACTTTCACCACCTTTTCCTCCCAAGGTCTCACACCATGAAAACATGGACGCGGATCTGAGATACAGAGGGGGCAGGTTGCCATCACTTGGTGTCTGGGCATGCATGCTACTGCACTGAAGAGGGAATGTTGCTCAGGAGCATCACTTGCAGGGCCAGACGCACAGGTGCACAGCAGGATACATCACCTGCGATGAACGCTGTCACCCTCTGGGCAACCATGACACGCAGCGCTGTGGCAGCATTGAAGCGCGGCAACATGACCTGCACAGCAGCACGATGAAGCACACAGGTTGACCGCATTGACAGTTCGACAGAAGATCATCCTCTTCTAGGCGGACCATGCTGTTTCAGGGCCGGCTGTGCAGGTGCGTTTCTCTGTGGCATACATTGAAAGAGAGGGCACCCCCAGGCCTCAGCAATACCCAGTACTGCGAGAGTAAGCGGATGCACTGCCCTGCACCAGCTCAGCATTACCCAGTCCTGCAAGAGCAAGAGATGCACTGCAGTGCACCAGCTTTGCACTGCAGAGAAAGACTGCGCTCGCGCAAAACACAAGCACCAGGCTCAAGCTCAACCTACACACTCAAGCACAACACGATGGTTCTGCGCTGCAGGGGATATGACAGGCCTCAAGCACAGCTCTGTGCACGGCGGCAAGGGAGAATGTGCACCTGCATGTCTTAAATGAGTGAGGTACACGCGGCATGCACGAGGGCAATGCCTCAGCCGGTGCATAATGATCTGTACACGTGGAGGGGCATGCCCTCGCTAAGTGGATTTGCTTTGCTCATGGGACTGCACGCCATGGATAGGGGGTAGCTCTGATTGTGAGGGCGCACACACTCCTCAGAGGGCCGGCCCTTCTGTATGAGCACGCCCTGACTAAAGGGAGCAGCTTCCCTCCCTTGACCCTCAGCCCTGCACCTGCACGAGCCTGGTATTCAGGCAGCAGCTGCTCCATCTGGGCACATGCGCCCACCCCCACAGCATGCCAGCATCAGGTCACGCGCCTGCGCGCAACCAGCCATCAGAGCCGCATGCGCCGAGGAGAGGCCGCCCACGTGGAACAGAGGCGCTAGGTGGAGGTAGGTGTCGATGGGCCCATAGCCGATGGTTGCCAGCTTGGCCAGGGATTGGGCGTGGATGGCAGCGTGGGAGAGCATGACACCCTTGGGGCGGCCTGTGGCGGTGGCGACAGGGCCCCAAGAGTGTTGTAGAGCGATGAGCCAGGGGCAAGCGGGTGGCATGCATGAAAGTGGCAGGAGTAGGAGAGCACTGGGTCGCTCGAGACCTCAGCAGGAGCCCGCATCATCCGCTTTGCCATCACAGGCGGAAGGAGTGCGTCCGTGTCTTCAATGTGCAGTGCGCAGGGCCTCTGCGCCTGGTCATGGGCCGCCCTAACAGACAGAAGCTAATGTGCGCTAGGGGCGCGGCCAGCAGCAGAGCCGTAGGCAAACTGGGAACAACTGGAAGGTGACCCTGATCGAGACAGTGCTCCTGGCAGGCAGGACATTACAATGAGTCCGACCAGGCAGGGGAGGTTTCGCGTGGCTGTGCCTACCATGCAGGCCAGGAGGGGTGAGCAAGACCAGCCGGGCCCTTACTAGGCAACACGTAGGATTGAGTGCACCTTGGAGCAGATGCCGCTTTCTCCGTGCAGCTGCATGGTGTCGGCACCTGCCCAGACAAGCAGCAGCTCTGGCATTCCGCACGCATGTGTGAGTGCACGTCCTTTCATGGGCACGCACAGCACGCATGTGTGAGTGCACGTCCTTTCATGGGCACGCACAGCACGCATGTGTGAGTGCACGTCCTTTCATGGGCACGCACAGCACGCATGTGTGAGTGCACGTCCTTTCATGGGCA
>LKMJ01006313.1_pt1 | contig 11170 bp, 6 predicted proteins | sample 643391 | NCBI WGS metagenome assembly LKMJ01 (sample SAMN04112250, study PRJNA286221) | soda lake metagenome | biome: soda lake; feature: Kulunda Steppe; material: water; isolation source: sample PL-Br10 brine of Picturesque Lake | place: Russia: Kulunda steppe | collected 2010-07
GATTCAGGAGATGAATCCCCCAACACCCCATTTGTGCAACAAAGCCGTTCGAAGTAGAAGATGCCATCCTTGCGGAAGCAATCGGGAGCCGAAATGTCCTTCGCCATATCCTACGCTCGCGTGTCCGTTCGAAAACGTTGAGCGATTCCAGCGACTTCGGAAGGATGGTGGTGCCCAGGAGAGGACTCGAACCTCCACGACCATGCGGTCACTAGCACCTGAAGCTAGCGCGTCTACCAGTTCCGCCACCTGGGCCGGTGTCGAGTAGCGGCTTAGCGGCGGTGCGTGGGGCTGTCAACGGGGATTGCAGGGAAACGGGCCCGATATTGCGGCTTGTTCGGGGCGGGGCGGGATTATACTCAGGGGCAAATCCGGATGGAGGCAGCGGCGATGTCGAAACTGGTCACGATCTTCGGCGGCTCGGGGTTCGTCGGGCGCTACATCGCGCGCAGGATGGCGGATGCCGGGTGGCGCGTGCGCGTCGCGGTGCGTCATCCCAATGACGCGCTGTTCGTGCGCCCCTACGGCGTCGTCGGACAGGTCGAGCCGGTCTTTTGCAACATCCGCGACGATGCATCGGTGCGCGCCGTGCTCAAGGAGGCGGATGCCGTGGTCAATTGCATCGGCATTCTCGTCGAGTCCGGCCGCAACAGTTTCCGCGCGGTGCAGGCCGAGGGGGCCGAGCGCGTTGCGCGGCTCGCGGCGGAGCAGGGGGTCGAATGGCTCGTGCAGATTTCCTCGATCGGTGCGGATGCCGGGTCCGACAGCATCTATGCGCGCACCAAGGCCGAGGGCGAGGCGCAGGTGCTGAAACATTTCCCGCAGGCGATGATCCTGCGCCCGTCGATCATCTTCGGTCACGAGGATGGCTTCTTCAACCGCTTCGCGAGCATGACGCGGGTGTCTTTCGCATTGCCGCTCGTCGGCCCCGACACCCGGTTTCAGCCGGTCTATGTGGATGATGTGGCGCGCGCGGCGGTGCTGGGTGTCCGTGGCGAGGCCGAGCCCGGGGTCTACGAACTCGGTGGGCCGGAGATCGAGACCTTCCGCGAGCTGATGATGCGGATGCTGCGGGTGATCCGGCGGCGGCGGCTCTTGATGCCGGTGCCGTTTGCGGCAGCGCGGGCGATGGGCTCGGCGCTCGATCTGGTGCAGCGGCTGACGCTGGGGCTGATCGTGAACAAGCTGCTGACACGCGATCAGGTCCTCCAGCTCGCGCGTGACAATTTGGTCGCGCCGGGCGCACGGGGCTTTGCCGAGCTCGGGATCACGCCCACGCATATGGGTTCGGTTCTGCCGGAGTATCTGTGGCGGTACCGGCCTTCGGGGCAGTATTCGGATATCCACGACTCCGCCGGATCGCTCCGGTGAGAGGGGGCATCGCGCTGACAGGTAAGTTATACTGACCTAAAATTTTGCCTTTGCACCGGAGTTCGCCCGCGCAAGCCAGTGAAACCTGCAGAAAGGTCATAGGTGCTGTCTTTTCTCGCCGCGGGAACTGCCCTATACCTGCTTTTTCAGTCTCGCGTGAGGGTTGCGCCATGGCGAAGCAATCGCTGCTCAAATTCGTCCAGATCGACAAGCAGACCCCGGACAAGCGCCCGCCGGACCTGCGCGCGCATGATTTCGCGGAAATCTATGACGAATACTCCCCCGATCGCGCCGCGGAGCAGGCCGGGCGCTGCAGCCAGTGCGGCGTGCCCTATTGCCAGACGCATTGCCCGCTGCACAACAACATCCCCGACTGGTTGATGCTGACGGCGCAGGGGCGGCTGCAGGAGGCCTACGAGGTCGCGCAGATGACCAACACCTTCCCCGAAATCTGTGGCCGGATCTGTCCGCAGGACCGGCTTTGCGAGGGCAACTGCGTGATCGAGAAGGCCGGTCACGGCACCGTCACCATCGGCGCGGTGGAGAAATACATCACCGAGACGGCCTGGGAGAACGGCTGGGTCGCGCCGATCCGGCCCGACTTCGAACGCACCGAAAGCGTCGGCATCATCGGCGCGGGTCCCGGCGGGCTCGCGGCGGCGGACATGCTGCGCCGCGCCGGGGTGCAGGTGACGGTCTATGACCGCTATGACCGCGCCGGCGGACTGATGGCCTACGGCATTCCCGGCTTCAAGCTTGAAAAGCATGTCGTGGAGCGGCGCAACGCGCAGCTCGCCGATGGCGGCGTGTCCTTCGAGCTCGGCTGCGAGGTCGGGCGCGACATCGGCTTCGAGGATATTCGCGCCCGCCACGACGCGGTGCTCATCGCCACCGGCGTCTACAAGTCGCGCGAGCTCGAGGCGCCGGGCGTCGGCGCGGACGGCATCGTGCGCGCCATCGACTACCTGACCGCATCGAGCCGCAAGTATTTCGGTGACGCGGTGCCCGAATTCGACTCCGGCGAGCTCGATGCGGCCGGCAAGCGGGTCGTGGTGATCGGCGGCGGCGACACCGCGATGGACTGCGTGCGCACCGCCATGCGCCAGGGCGCGAAGAGCGTGAAGTGCCTCTACCGGCGCGACCGCGACAACATGCCCGGCTCGCTGCGCGAGGTCGCCAATGCCGAGGAGGAGGGCATCGAGTTCGCCTGGCTCACCGCGCCGAAGGGCTTTCGCGGCGACGGCGTCGAGGGCGTGATCATCCAGCAGATGCGCCTCGGCCGGCCCGACATCACCGGCCGGCGTGCACCCGAGGTGATCGAGGGCGCCGATTACACCGAGCCGGCCGATCTCGTGATCAAGGCGCTCGGCTTCGAACCCGAGGACATCCCCGCGCTGTGGGGCGTGCCCGAGCTCGAAGTCACGCGCTGGGGCACGGTGCGCACCGACAACCAGAGCCATGCGACTAACCTGCCCGGCGTCTATGCCGCCGGTGACATCGCGCGCGGGGCTAGCCTCGTGGTCTGGGCGATCCGCGACGGGCGCGAGGCGGCGCAGGCGATCCTGCAATCGCTCGAAACCCCCGCGCGCATCGCCGCCGAGTGACGCCGCCGCGCCACGACCGACAGATGGACCGGGCGCGCCCGGGACCTTGCGAAAGGGACTCTCCATGACCGATTTCGACACCGACTGGGCCGCCGCGATGCAGGCCCGCCGTGACCGGCTCGCTGCGCATGGGCTCTATCACCCCTGCGAGGAACATGACGCCTGCGGTGTGGGCCTCGTCGTGGCGATCGATGGCAAGCCCTCGCGGCAGGTCGTCGAGAACGGGATCGACGCGCTCAAGGCGGTCTGGCACCGCGGCGCGGTGGATGCCGACGGAAAGACCGGCGACGGGGCGGGCATCCATGTGCAGATCCCAGTCGCCTTCTTTCACGACCAGATCCGACGCACTGGCCATGAGCCGGACCCGGAGATGGCAATCGCGGTGGGCCAGGTGTTCCTGCCGCGCAGCGATTTCGGCGCGCAGGAGCAGTGCCGCACCATCGTCGAGAGCGAGGTGCTGCGCATGGGCTACGGCATCTATGGCTGGCGCCATGTGCCCGTCGAGACCGCGGTCCTCGGCGAGAAGGCCAACGCGACGCGCCCCGAGATCGAACAGATCATCATCCGCAACACCAAGGGCACCGACGAGGAGACCTTCGAGCGCGAGCTCTACGTGATCCGCCGCCGCATCGAGAAGGCCGCGACCGCGGCGCTGATCCCGCAGCTCTATCTCGCCTCGCTGTCGTGCCGCTCGATCATCTACAAGGGCATGATGCTGGCCGAGCAGGTCGCCGAGTTCTACCCCGATCTCAAGGATGAGCGCTTCGAGAGCGCCTTCGCCATCTACCATCAGCGCTACTCGACCAACACCTTTCCGCAATGGTGGCTGGCGCAGCCCTTCCGGATGCTGGCGCATAACGGCGAGATCAACACCCTCAAGGGCAATCTCAACTGGCTGAAAAGCCACGAGATCCGCATGGCCTCGGGCGCCTTCGGCGAGATGGCAGAGGACATCAAGCCGGTGGTCGCCTCGGGCGCGTCGGATTCGGCGGCACTCGACTCGGTGTTCGAGGTGCTGGTGCGCGCGGGGCGCAACGCGCCGATGGCCAAGACCATGCTGATCCCCGAGGCATGGTCGAAGGCCGCGATGAAGATGCCCGACGCCTGGCGCGATATGTATGCCTATTGCAACGCGGTGATGGAACCGTGGGACGGGCCCGCGGCGCTGGCGATGACGGATGGCCGCTGGGTCGCGGCGGGGCTCGACCGCAACGGGCTGCGCCCGATGCGCTATGTGGTGACCGGCGACGGGCTGCTGATCGCGGGCTCCGAGACGGGGATGATCCCCGTGGACGAGGCCACCGTTCAGGAGAAGGGCGCGCTGGGACCCGGCCAGATGATCGCCGTGGACATGCGCGCGCAGCAGCTCTACCGCGACGCAGCTCTCAAGGACACCCTCGCCGCCGCGCAGCCCTTCGGCGAGTGGGTCGGGCGCATCACCGATCTCGATGCGCTGGTGCGCGATGTGCGCGAGACGCCGATGTTCGAGGCCGGCGAGTTGCGCCGGCGCCAGATCGCGGCGGGCTACACCATGGAGGAGATCGAGCAGGTGCTCGCGCCGATGGCCGAGGACGGCAAGGAGATGATCGCCTCGATGGGCGATGACACGCCCGCGGCGGTGCTGTCGTCGATGTACCGGCCGCTGTCGCATTACTTCCGGCAGAATTTCAGCCAGGTCACGAACCCGGCCATCGACAGCCTGCGCGAATTCCGGGTGATGAGCCTGAAGACGCGTTTCGGCAATCTCAAGAACGTGCTCGACGAGGATTCCAGCCAGACAGAGATCCTCGTGCTCGACAGCCCATTCGTCGCCAACGGGCAGTTCGCGCGCATGGTCGAGCAGTTCGGCTCGGATGTCGTCACGATCGATTGCAGCTTCCCGGCGAGCGAGGGGCGCGAGGCGCTGCGCCGCGGGCTCGCGCGCATCCGCGCCGAGGCCGAGGACGCGGTCCGCTCGGGCGCGGGGCATCTCGTGCTGACCGACGAGAACCAGTCCGCCGAGCGCGTACCGATGCCGATGATCCTCGCCACGAGCGCGGTGCATTCGGAACTCACCCGCAAGGGGCTGCGCACCTTCTGCTCGCTCAATGTGCGCTCGGGCGAGTGCGTCGATCCGCATTACTTCGCGGTGCTGATCGGCGCCGGGGCGACCACTGTGAACGCCTATCTCGCGCAGGACACGCTGGCTGATCGCATCCGGCGCGGGCTGCTCGACATGACGCTCGAGGAGGCGGTGCGCAACTTCCGCGCGGCGATCGATCTGGGAATCCTCAAGATCATGTCGAAGATGGGCATCTCGGTGGTGTCGAGCTATCGCGGCGGGCTCAATTTCGAGGCCGTGGGGCTCAGCCGGGCGATGTGTCACGAATACTTCCCCGGCATGACGAGCCGCATCTCGGGCATCGGGGTGGCAGGCATCCAGCGCAAGCTCGAGGAGATCCACGCAAAGGCTTGGGCGGGCGGCGACAAGGTGCTGCCCATCGGGGGCTTTTACAAGGCGCGCCGCTCGGGCGAGACGCATGCCTGGGGCGCGCAGACGATGCATCTGCTGCAGACGGCCTGCGACCGCTCCAGCTACAAGATCTGGAAGCAGTATTCCGAGAAGCTGCACGCCAACCCGCCCATTCACCTGCGCGATCTTCTGGGCATCAAGCCGATCCGCCAGCCGGTGCCGCTCGAGGAGGTCGAGAGCATCACGGCGATCCGAAAGCGCTTCGTCACCCCCGGCATGTCGCTCGGCGCACTATCGCCGGAGGCGCACCGCACGCTGAGCGTGGCGATGAACCGCATCGGCGCGAAGTCGGACTCCGGCGAGGGCGGCGAGGACCCCAAGGATTTCCACCCCGACGCCAATGGCGACAACCCCTCGGCCAAGATCAAGCAGGTCGCCTCGGGGCGTTTCGGGGTCACGGCGGAGTATCTCAACGCCTGCGAGGAACTCGAGATCAAGATCGCCCAGGGCGCCAAGCCCGGCGAGGGCGGCCAGATCCCGGGCATGAAGGTCACCGAGCTGATCGCGAAGCTGCGCCACGCGACGCCGGGTGTCACGCTCATCTCGCCGCCGCCGCATCACGACATCTACTCCATCGAGGACCTCGCGCAGCTCATCTACGATCTCAAGCAGATCAACCCGCGCGCCAAGGTCACCGTCAAGCTCGTCGCGCAGTCGGGCGTGGGCACGATCGCGGCCGGGGTGGCCAAGGCCAAGGCCGACGTGATCCTGATCTCGGGCCATAACGGCGGCACCGGGGCGTCGCCGGCGACCTCGATCAAGTATGCCGGGCTGCCCTGGGAGATGGGGCTGTCGGAGGCGCACCAGGTGCTCGCGATGAACAATCTGCGCGAGCGCGTGACCCTGCGCACTGATGGCGGACTGCGTACCGGACGCGACATCGTCATGGCGGCGATGCTGGGGGCCGAGGAATACGGTATCGGCACCGCGGGCCTCATCGCCATGGGCTGCATCATGGTGCGCCAGTGCCAGTCCAACACCTGCCCGGTGGGGATCTGCACCCAGGACGAGAAGCTGCGCGCCAAGTTCACCGGCAATGCCGACAAGGTCGTAAACCTGATCACCTTCTATGCCCAGGAGGTGCGCGAGATCCTCGCCTCGATCGGCGCGCGCTCGCTCGACGAGGTGATCGGGCGGCCCGACCTGCTTACTCAGGTGTCGCGCGGCTCGGCGCATCTCGACGAGCTCGATCTCAACCCGCTGCTGATCACGGTCGATGGCGGCGACAAGCTCGATCTCGACCGCGAGCGCCCGCGTCAGCCCGTTGACGACACGCTCGATGCCGAGATCATCGGCGACGCGGCGCGCTTTTTCGAGGATGGCGAGAAGATGGAGCTCAGCTACGCGGTGCGCAACACGCAGCGCACCATCGGCGCGCGCGCCTCGAGCCATCTGGTGCAGCGCTTCGGGATGCGCAACAAGCTCAAGCCCGATCACCTGACCGTCAAGCTCGCCGGCAGCGCGGGCCAGTCGCTCGGGGCGTTCGCCGCGCCGGGGCTCAAGCTCGAGGTGTTCGGCGACGCCAACGACTATGTCGGCAAGGGGCTGTCGGGTGGGCTTGTCGTGGTGCGCCCGCGCATGTCCTCGCCGCTCATGGCCTCCGAGAACACCATCATCGGCAACACGGTGCTCTACGGCGCCACCGGCGGCTACCTCTTCGCCTCCGGGCGCGCGGGTGAGCGCTTCGCGGTGCGCAATTCGGGCGCGCATGTCGTCATCGAGGGCTGCGGCTCGAATGGCTGCGAATACATGACCGGCGGTGTCGCCGTGATCCTCGGCAGCATCGGCGCGAATTTCGGCGCCGGGATGACGGGGGGCATGGCCTATCTCTATGATCCCGACCGGCTCGCGCCGGAGCTGATGAACATGGAGACGCTGGTGACCTGCCCGGTGACCGTCGAGCACTGGGAGACGGAGCTCAAGGGCCTGATCGAGCGCCACCTCGACGAGACCGACAGCGTCAAGGCCGACGAGATCCTACGCCGCTGGGACGTTGAGCGCGACAACTTCCTGCAGGTCTGCCCCAGGGAGATGCTGCGCCACCTGTCGCATCCGCTCGGCATCGAGCAGGAGGCAATGCCGGCGGAGTGACCGCCCGGGCCGCGCCGCGGCGACGGCCGGCCTCCATGACCCGTCGCGCAAACAGCGTTTGGCGCGCGCGGCTTTCGGGGCCATATTGCGCGCATATCCGCGCTCGAAAGGACACGCCATGAAAGACGAGACCCCGCTCAAGGCGAAGGACGCCCCGGATCTCGGCCGCTTCGACTGGGAGGACCCGCTGCGGCTTTCGGATCAGCTCACCGAGGAGGAGCGCATGATGCGCGATTCCGCGCGCAGCTACGCCGAGGAAAAGCTGCAGCCACGGGTGATCGAAGCCTATGCCGAGGAAAGGACCGACCCGGCCATCTTTCGCGAGATGGGCGAGATGGGCCTGCTCGGCGTGACCATTCCCGAGGAGTATGGCGGGCTCGGCGGCTCCTATACCGCCTACGGGCTCGTCGCGCGCGAGATCGAGCGCGTGGACTCGGGCTACCGCTCGATGATGTCGGTGCAGTCCTCGCTCGTGATGTATCCGATCCATGCCTACGGCACCGAGGAGCAGCGCCGCAAGTACCTGCCCGGCCTCGCCGCAGGCGAGCTCATCGGCTGCTTCGGCCTGACCGAGCCCGATGCCGGCTCCGACCCCGGCGGCATGAAGACCCGCGCCGAAAAGACGGCGAGCGGCTACAAGCTCACCGGCTCCAAGACCTGGATCTCGAATTCGCCCATCGCCGATGTCTTCGTGATCTGGGCCAAGTCCGACGCCCATGATGGCAAGATCCGCGGATTCGTGCTCGACAAGGGGCTCAAGGGGCTCTCAGCGCCCAAGATCGGCGGCAAGCAGTCGCTGCGCGCGAGCATCACGGGCGAGATCGTCATGGACGGCGTCGAGGTCGGCGAGGAGGCGCTCCTGCCCAATGTGCAGGGGCTGAAGGGGCCATTCGGCTGCCTAAACCGCGCGCGCTACGGTATCGCCTGGGGTGTGATGGGCGCGGCCGAGTTCTGCTGGCACGCCGCGCGCCAATACGGCCTCGACCGCACCCAGTTCGGCAAGCCGCTGGCGCAGACCCAACTCTTCCAGAAGAAGCTCGCCGACATGCAGACCGAAATCGCGCTGGGCCTGCAGGGCGCGCTGCGCGTGGGCCGGCTCATGGACGACGCCAATGCCGCGCCGGAGATGATCTCGCTGATCAAGCGCAACAATTGCGGCAAGGCGCTCGACGCCGCACGCCTCGCGCGCGACATGCATGGCGGCAACGGCATTTCCGAGGAGTATCAGGTCATCCGCCACATGGTGAACCTCGAGACGGTCAACACCTATGAGGGCACGCATGACGTCCATGCCCTGATCCTCGGCCGCGCGCAGACGGGCCTGCAAGCGTTCTTCTGATCGTCCCCGGGCCCTTGCACGCACGGGCCCGGCCGCGCTATGCAGGCGCGCACGGAGAGGTGGCCGAGTGGTCGAAGGCGCACGCCTGGAAAGCGTGTAGGCGGGAAACCGTCTCGGGGGTTCGAATCCCCCTCTCTCCGCCATTAGGCTTTGATTTTGTTATACAAATTAGAGCCTTGCGATCCATTCCCCACATACCGCCCCACATGTCGAAGACGCTTGGTTTCCGTTTCGGCGAGGTGGTCGCGCACTTGGCTGCGCCAGGGCATTGCGCATCCAGTGAACCCGACAGCGTTGTTGGGTCGCGTTGAAGACCCGCCGCGCGGCGGCGCGCAGCCCTTTACGATCATCGGCAATGACCAGCTTCACGCCGCGCAGGCCACGATCGGCCAGGGAGCGCAGGAAGCCTGTCCAGAACGTCTCGGCCTCGGAGGGACCTGTTGCGACGCCCAGAACCTCGCGCTTGCCGTCCTCGTTGACCGCGACGGCCACTATCACGGCACGGCTCACAATCCGGCCGCGATCGCGCACCTTCACGTAGGTCGCGTCGAGCCAGAGGTAGGGCCAAGTGCCCTCCAGCGGTCGATTCAGGAACGCGTTCACCCGCGCGTCGATCTCGGCGCACAGCCGACTGACCTGGCTCTTCGAAATCCCGCCTGCGCCCATGGCCTTCACGAGATCGTCCACAGAGCGGGTCGAGACGCCATGGACGTATGCCTCCTGGATCACGAGCTATGCGGGAAACTGGGTGACGGCGTTTGAGAAGGCGGCGTATCGTGGCGGGTGTCCAAGCCTGCCAGAACTTCCAAGAGGAACGATACGCCATGGAGAAGACTACAGACATCATCGCTCTTCGTCAGCCGGAATCTGTGGATGATCCGCTGACCGAGATCGCCCGCGATGGCGCCCGCCGGATGCTGGCGGCTGCGCTGAGAGCCGAGGCTGACGCCTTTGTTGCGCAGCATGCCGAAGAGACCCTGCCGGACGGTCGCCAGCGCGTTGTCCGACACGGTTACGCGCCGGAGCGCAGTATCCAGACCGGGATCGGCGCGCTGGACGTCCAGCGTCCGAAGGTGCGCGACCGTGCCACCGATGTGCCGGCCGAGAAGAGGGTCCGCTTCACCTCTGCGATCCTGCCGAAATGGGCGCGGCGCTCGCGCAGCCTCGATGCGTTGCTGCCGGTCCTGTATCTGCGCGGCATCTCGACGGGGGATTTCCAGGAGGCGCTGGCCGCGATCCTGGGGAAGGATGCGCCGAACCTGTCGCCGAGCGTGATCTCGCGCCTGACCGGGGGATGGCAGCAGGACTACGACCGCTGGCAACGCCGCGATCTCTCGGCGCGGCGGTATGTCTACATCTGGGCGGACGGCGTCTACCTCCAGGCCCGGATGGAGCCGCAGGCCGAGTGCATCCTGGTCATTCTCGGCGCCACGCCTGAAGGAAAGAAGGAGGTCATCGGCTTCCATGTCGGCGTGCGCGAGAGCGCCCAGAGCTGGCGCGAGTTGCTGGTCGACATCAAGAAACGCGGCCTCAAGGTGCCGCCCGAGATCGCCGTGGGCGACGGGGCTATGGGGTTCTGGAAGGCGCTCGATGAGGTCTTCCCGGGCACGCGGCATCAACGCTGCTGGGTTCACAAGACGGCCAACGTGCTCAACAAGTTCCCCAAATCGATGCAGCCGACGGTAAAGGCCGATCTGCGCGAGATCTGGCAGGCCGACACCCGCGCCGTGGCGGAAACCGCCATGGACACCTTCGCCGAGAAATACGGCGCCAAGTACGAGAAGGCGGTGACCTGCCTGACCAAGGACCGCGAGGCGTTGCTGGCCTTCTACGCCTTCCCGGGCGAACACTGGGATCACCTGCGCACGGGAAACCCGATCGAGAGCGTCTTTGCCACCGTCAGGCACCGGACCGTGCGAACCAAGGGCGCGCTGTCGCAAAAGACGGCGAAGCTCATGGTCTTCAAGCTCGTTCAGGCCGCCGCGAAGACGTGGCGCCGACTGCGGGGCGCGAACCAGTTGCCTTTGGTCATCGAAGGCGTCACATTCACCGACGGTGTCGCCGCAAACGACACCGAAAACCGCGCCGCTTGATCAGGCCGCATCACCCAAAATCCCGCATAGCTCGGCCATACCACCCCTTTCCCCGGACGCACTTATCCCACGGGCTCCGTGACAGGTATGCCGAGCGCGGTGTAGCCGTTCAGCACGGCGGCGCGGATCTGGAGTTCGGCGACCTGGCGATCGAAATTGC
>LKMJ01006314.1_pt1 | contig 11169 bp, 17 predicted proteins | sample 643391 | NCBI WGS metagenome assembly LKMJ01 (sample SAMN04112250, study PRJNA286221) | soda lake metagenome | biome: soda lake; feature: Kulunda Steppe; material: water; isolation source: sample PL-Br10 brine of Picturesque Lake | place: Russia: Kulunda steppe | collected 2010-07
GGGGGGGGGAGGGAGAGAGGGAAAGAGGGAGAGAGGAAGGAGGGGCAGCTTGAGGCAAGGCGCTGTACAGAAGCTCGTGCATGGATCCTGAAGTGCATCATGGATGGTGTGCGTGCTTTGTTTCTGCTGCTTGTATGATGCCCGTTAGTGCTGACAAAGTACCCCCAACAAGGCGTCACTACAAAACATGAGCTTGATGCTCAGTCCATGCTCTGGTGGTCTGACAGACCTTCACAAAATCGGTACGGATGTACATCACAAAAGCGGGGCGGCCAAGACATGGTTGGTGGCTGTGATACAAGAGTTCCCAAAACATCACACATGACACAGGGGCAATGTTAGGGGCGCCAGTGGTGCCCCATGCCAGGGCATGCCCAAAGTAGCCCAGGCACGCTACATGGCACGCGTTGCACCCCAGAGCGGGCATATCATGCCGTACACACACACACACGCGCGCACACACACAAAATGCAAGCACACACACGCACACACACACACACCTGCGTGGCCACCGCCAGCGTATTTGAACTGAGACACGAGGTACTCTGCTCGGCCCTGTGGCCGGGTCTTCAGGATTGATGACGTGGGCGGCATGTGGGTGAAATGGCTGAAGTCGTACTGACCTGCGCAGCGCGGAGTGAGTGAAGCGGCATGTGAGCGAAGTGGCCTGAAGCTAGACTGGCCTGCAGGGCACAGAGCAGTGGCACAAGGGCTTGTGCCCTTTGCTTGAGTTGTGTTCATGAGCATCCTCCTCCCGGCTCCATGGCACATTCCTTGCACCAGCACAAGGCGCCACACATGGTGTGTCGTGAGCCGTAAGGCAGGCCACGGCTGGCGGATGCTCTGAAGTATTTGACAGCCACTGGGCACAATGGTAGGGGCACGCGCCTGGCAGCGCAGGGCAGGGGCGCAAGCCTGCGTGTGCCCGGCAGTGTAGGGCAGGGGTGCAAGCTTGTGCATGCCTGGCAGCATATGACAGGCTTCCCAGGGCTCAAGCATGACAAGTGGTCTGCAGTGCAGGCTGTGGCCGAGTACGGCCTAGTGGCCGGAGCATGAACGTCCACATGCCCGGCAGCATGTGCCCCAGGCTTCAGGACATGAAGAGGCTTCAGGACATCAAGAGGCTTCAAGACATGAAGAGGCATCTAGACATGAAGAGGCTTCAAGACATGAAGAGGCTTCAGGACATCAAGAGGCTTCAAGACATGAAGAGGCTTCAAGGCACCAAGTGCCCCAGGCTTCAAGATATCAAGAGGTGCGCGCCAGGGGCGAAGGGCCATGCATCAGGGGGAGCGGCGGCTGTGGGATGTGCGCCCTCATGGTCTGCCTGACCCAAGGGCTGCGCAGCTGGAGGCCTTGCGCAGTGCGCGTGGCACACAGGGCACACATGTGCAGGGGGCAGCCTGTCTCACAGTCCAAGCGCTCATGTGCACACCCACCCGGGCCCGGCTCACAGTCCAAGCGCTCATGCACCCACCCACCCGGGCCCATGCACCCACCCACCCGGCCGTGGTCTCACAGTCCAAGCACTCATGCACCCACCCACCCGGGCCTGGTCTCACAGTCCAAGCACTCATGCACCCACCCACCCGGGCCCGGCTTCATATCCGGCGTCGGGTCGGCGTGCTTGGGGCGCAGCGTGAACGCGGGGCCTGAGGGTGAGTGATCCACACCATCGGTGTAGTCGCCCGGGGCGGTCGGGTTGGTCCACGGCTGGGGGCCTGCGTGCCTGCAAGTGCGTACGTGTGTGCATGCATGTGTGTGTGTGCTTGTGCATGCGCTAAGTCTGTCAGCCTGGAAGGGTATTGGTGGGTGGGGCTGCCTGCTGCATCAGGAAAGGGCATCATGAAAGGGCATCAGCTGCATCAGGAAAAGGCATCAGCTGCTGCATCAGGAAAGGGCACTCACCCTGCAGGGCCGCTGGCAGGGCAGCCACCCAGGGTACAGTAGCAAGGGGTGGTGCAAGGCGCAGCACTTAGGCACCGCTGGGGCGGTGCAGTGTGTGTGTGTATGTGTGTGAGCAAGGGCACAGCAGCAAGTTTTGGCGCAGGGTGCAGTGGCGGGGATCGGTGCAGGGTGCAGCACATGCGTTGATCACCCACCCACATGGGGGCCAGCATACGTGCGTGCCGGGGACAATCACACACACACACAACCCTCCCCCTACCCACCCAACACGCACACGAGCAAGCACGCAACATCATCCACCCACCCACCTGGGAGCCAGCGTGAAGGCGGGCCCGCTCGGCCCGGGCGCACGGTAGTACTGGCCAGGAGCGGGGCTGCCGGCGCGCGTGGCCTTGCGCTTGGTGCGGGCGCCCAGCGTGAAGGCGGGCCCGTCGGGTGGCAGCAGCACCGCCTGGTGTTCGCCCGGGCCAGGGCCCTATGCACATGGGCGTGCATGCATGGGTGTGCAAGTTTGCTGCGTGTACGGTGCTCACCTTTATTGTTCGTCACGCACAGTGTGTGTGTTTGTGTGTGTGTGTGCGTGTGTGTGTGTCTGTGTGTGTGCGTGTGTGTGTGCAGTGCCCGTCGACGCCTGGAGTCACCACGTCCACTGGACTTTCATGGTTGCAGTTCATGGTGCTTGAAGCACTTGAAGCGCACTGAGTGCGCTGAGTACGTGTCGAGTGCCTGCTGCTGGGCGCCAGTGTAACCCGGGAGCAGGGCCGTCACATGCAGCATGTGCACGCAGCGGGACGCGCTGGCGCACGGGGCAGCAGCCGCGCGCACACAGAAGGACGCGCTGGCGCACAGGGCAGCAGCCGCGCGCATGCATCAGGACACGCTGGCGTACAGGGCAGCAGGCGCCGCACGCGGCTGCCTGGCTGCAAGCTCCTCACCATGAGACCCCTCTTGGGGTCTGAGTCCTTGGCCTTGGCCCCCAGCGTGAATGCTGGTCCTGACGGGCCGTGGGGCCCAGGCACCCCGTAGTCGCCTGCGCATGCACATGCGCACACGTGCACACACACACACGCATGGGTTCCCGTGCATCAGCTCCTGCACACATGCCTGCACATGCGCATGCACACACACGAATGGGCCCCAGCACGCTAGTTCCCGCACACATGCCTGTGCGTGCGCATGCATGCACCTGTGCACCTGTGCATGCACACACATACACACACACGCACACGCACGCACACACACATGGACCCATGTGGATCCACGGGCATGCCACTGACGCATTCACAGGGAGAGCCCGGATGCCCCCGGCCCCTCAGACCTGGCGCGGGGTTGTCGTCGTTGGGGGCTGGCACGTTGACGCGGGCGCCTAAGGTGAAGGCGGGACCATCTGCAATCGGCAGCGGCACGCAGCGCTGCATCATTATGTGTGGCACAGATGCTGGTGGCACAGTTTGGCGCCACCGCCTGTGGCGATGTCTGTGGCGATGTCTGTGGCGGCACGGCGTTGCAGCACCGCCCGTGCAGCCACCCTGAAGCCATCAAACTGAGGGCACACTTTTCCGCTGGATTGCCTGTGCGGCCACCCTGTTGCGTTTCATTTCGGTAGCACTATTGCTATTGGTAGCGTAGCTTATTGCGGCGCTGTGGAAGGCAGCAGGCCTGTTGTTGGTCCAAGTCAAAATTAAGTTTTGGATCCGGCCCACCACCAGCACAACACTCAGCAGCACGGCGTCAGTACCTGCGGGCAACACCACTATCATACCCCCTCAGCTCACCCCACTACTTCACTGCTTGCCTCACCTGGGGCCAGAGCTGGCGCGTATGCACTGCGGGCAAATGACATAAAAATGATATGTAGTGAGGGCCCGTGGTGTGTGCTTGACAAACGACGCAGACAAGCAGCTGGGGGAGGAGAGGCTGGGGTGCTGGAGTGGAGGAAAGGAAAGGCTTGTTGTAGGTGGGGCATCCCTCCCAAACCATATCCATCTCTTCAATTCCTGCTCCATGAAGAAGAGCTTGCTTTGGCTCCAAGTTGCAATGGAGCAGCAGGTCATAAGAAGAAACAGGCGTGGGGCTTGACCTCCAAATGCACACACACATGCTCACGCACACACATGCATGCACACGCATACAAAAAAAATACGCACCCAGGGCCTGGAGAGTCCTTGCCAGGGCTGTGGGGCAGACCTGAGGCGGTGCGCGCACCCAGCGTCCAGGCGGGCCCTGAAGGGGAAGATGGAGCTTGGTATTCCCCTGCGGCAAAGGCCAGGCGCAGGAGCACGCATGTACGTGGCTGTGACTTTGCAGGACACAGATGAAGAGATGTGCCTGGGTCTGCAGGGGAACCGCTCATCCACACAAGCGCACACGCGTGTTTGCGCACGTGGATGCACACACATAAAGCGCATGCACACACGCAATACACATGCACCATGTATGCACCATGAGATGCGGCAAGCCCCTGCTCACATCAGCGTGCACAGTCCTGTTCATGCACATGGGTCACGCATCAAGCAATTCACACACAGGCAAGGATGTTGTTGCAAGGAGTTGGCTATGCAGTGGGCTGTTGAGCACAGGTGGGGTTCATGCTTCTTTATGCACCAAAATGTGCCGACCTTGTTCCCCTCCATTCGAGCCTACCTACAGCTTCTGGTAGCATGCCAAGCAGAAGACACTCCAGATCAATCTCAAGCAATACATGCTGCCATGGTATTCATAGCTTGTGCAACATACGCAGTGCTTCTGGTTTCAAGCTTCAGAAGGGTACCTGGTCCGGGGCCGTCTGCAATCTTGTCAGCCGGCGCAGTGGGCTTCCGGGCTCCCATTGTGTAGGCTGGCCCACTGCGGCCTATCAGGTCCTGTGGCACAGTGCATATGCGAGTCGGTTTGTGTGTGTGCGTGTGTGTGTGCGTGTGTGTGTGCGCGTGTGTGCGTGCGTGTGTGAACGTGAGTGTTTGCATTCTGGTTGCAGGTGCACATTCGCTTGTGGATTGCGTGCACTATTTCATGACAACACCAGCAAGCAAGCATGCGCCAGCAATGGCCTGCCCTCCTGGAACATAGGTGGCACTTTTTGTTGCTTAGAGACCAGTAAGAAAGCGCAATCTTAGTACTTGAGCTGTCAGAGGACAATGCGTGACAGAGGGAGCACCACTTTGGCAATTGTGAAGCAGGCAATGCATGTTGCTAAGGGTTGCATGTTGCATGTTGCTAAGGGACACTCAGGTTGTGATAAGGCATGAAGATTGCCAAGTGGAACGAAGCACAACTTCAAACAATGTCCCCCTCTTTGCTAGCTTTAGTAAATCCATTGCAGGGCTTAAATTGCTCTGCTCCTTGACTGAGCTTCCCAAGGCAGAAAGCAAAATTCCATGTCTTCTATACAATGTCATCAGCGAAGCATACAGCGCACATTTCAATGCTGGACGCAATTGCTTTGTCTCATGCACCCAAGCTGTGCCTTACAGCTGGACCTGCAGGCGCCCAGGCCAACCGTCAATCTGTGTGGTGCAGAGGGTTCCTCACTATGCAGCGCAACACAACACCTACCTGCCCTGGAAGGCCATAGCTGCCCGGTGCAGGAATATCTTGGTCAGGCCCTTTCTCAGGGGGAAAGCACCTGTGCGTGTTGACCAAAGGCCACACGTATGCAAGCTGCGCAGCAGATGTGCTTTGGGACACAACTGCACAGGGCCCAGCCTTCCAGACCCCTGCACCAAATTAAGGGCCATCAGGCTCTTGCTTGTGCAAAAAACCCACTGCCCAAAAGCAGCCTGTGCTAACCACACTGCCAGACAGAATGCACTGGGTACACCATCAGGCAGCCTGTGCCGGCCAAAATGCCAGGCTGCATGCACTGGCCAGCACAATGAGGGTCTGCTTGCTGTTCAGCACTTCCCATCATGATCTGAAGATCGTGCATAAAGAGGATGCCAGGCCTGTAAGATGGTACTCTTGTGCGTGGTGTGTCAGGAATTAAAGTTTGAAAATCGAATGAGCTCAATCCAGAAAGCAACACTGCTGCGCTGGTGCCAAGCCACGTTTCAGCCTTGTGCAGGAATGCTGAGCTGCATGCTGGGCATGCCCCAAACAGGCTTCTGCACCAGACTACCATGACAACCTGCGGCCCACCATGGGGTGCACAGCAAGTGATTAGGGTCAGGGTTTAAATCAGCATTTCTTCTAGGGTAAAGCCTTGACCCCGCAACCCCAGCCATGCCAGGCACGGCGCACCTCGGGGCAATGGTGAAGGCGGGCCCCTCTGGAGGCCTGAAGGGCTGCGCGTAGTCCCCGGGCCCAGGCGTGGATGGGGGCTCAGGCACCTGGTAGCGGCCCTGCAAGGGTGTTTAGAATTCAGGCAAGGGCGTTTTGAATTCAGGCTCAGGTACCCGGTAGCGGCCCTGCAAGGGTGTTTTGAATTCAGGCAAGGGTGTTTTGAATTCAGGCTCAGGTACCCGGTAGCGGCCCTGCAAGGGTGTTTTGAAATTCAGGCAAGGGTGTTTTGATTTCAGGCAAGGGTGTTTTGAATTCAGGCTCAGGCACCCGGTAGCGACCCTGCAAGGGTGTTTTGAATTCAAGCGGGTGGGGCTCCACAGAGCACATGCGCCACGCGCGTTGCGCAGCACGGCCTTCCATGAAGTGCGAGGGGCACACCCCTGGGGCTCCATGGAGCACGCTTGACAAGTTTCGCAGGCCACACCGAGCTTGTACCGGCTAAGCTGACTTACATTCAAGGCCACACAGCCTTGTACCAGCTAAGCTGATCAAACTTAAGGGCCACACCAGGCTTGTACCAGGAGGAAGCGTCCCTCTGCAGTCACGCTGCCTTTTGGAATGACAATGAGGTTGCGTCCCTCTGCCATGGAAGCTGCCTCTTGAAATGATGGGGCCCATCCATGCTCGTGTCCAATGCTGGCCAAGGCCAGCGCATGCCTGCCAGGCTTGTGCGGCTCATGCCAGCTTCACCTGCACGGTGCGAGCCTTTGCGCGCCTACCTGCCTCACCTGCGCAGCCTAGGCTGTTGCGCGCCTGCCTGCCTCACCTGCGCAGTCTTGGTTGGTGCGCACCTGCCTGCCTCACCTGCATAGTGTAGGCTGGGCCCTCCGGCTGCGACTCGATGCCTCCGTACTCGCCAGGGCCTGGCCCAGAGGGCTGCGAGCAAGGCAGGAGCACCTTAATGGCGCCATGTCATTGCGTTTTATGTCAACATTCCCCCCAGTCCCCATTCCTTCATTTCAGTCTCTGGTTGTTGCATGTCTTCGCATTCCATTCTAGAAGCAAACTATATTAAAACCAGCATTGGGTGGAGCACGGCTGAGTGCCCATTGTGAACTGGGTTTGCCTACTGAGAGACAGGTGCAGAACCAAAAGGTGATGAGTGTGTGAGAGGGATGGGCTGACAGCTGCAGCGCCTAGCAAGCGCTCCCATGGATGATGATTTGATTGAACAAGCACTGCACACACACACACACACACACACACACACACACCGTCCTGCATGTCTTGGTGGACTGAGCACCTCTTGAAGGACGCCAGCGCGGCAGACTTTGCAGCTCATTTCTGTTTGACTTGCAAGAATCGCACATTGGCGACCGTCATGAGTGATTGCACATTGGCGACTGTCATGAATGATTGCACATAGGCGACCATCATGAATGATTGCACATAGGCGACCATCATGGGTGATTGCACATTGGCGACCGTCATGAGTGATTGCACATAGGCGACCATCATGAATGATTGCACACTGGCGACCGTCATGAATGATTGCACATTGGCGACCGTCATGAATGATTGCACATTGGCGACCGTCATGAATGATTGCACATTGGCGACTGTCATGAGTGATTGCACACTGGTGACCATTATGAATTGCACATTGGCGACCGTCATGAGTGATTGCACACTGGTGACCATTATGAATTGCACATTGGCACGATTTGACTTGAAAGAACTGCACATTGGCGGCCATCAAGCACACAGGACGCAGGGGGAAAAACAAACAAGCACAGGAGGAAGCAGCGCGTGTTGCCTGCCTCCCAGCATGCCTTCAACTGCACTCGCCCCACGCAGCGCCACAGGCGCCACACACCACCGCGACACACTGCTTTTTGCCTGCTATGGTCCACCTGCCAAGCCGCACCCACACCCCTGCAATGTCCCAAGCTACACATTTTATTGGCACACCCACCCCTTGGCAGCGCCACAGGCGCATCTCACCTCCGCTCCCTGCTTCTTGCCGGCTTCGGTCTACTTGCCAAGCCACGCCCACCCCTCCTCGCAGTGCCAACGAACACCACATTCCCACTGCCGCACACACCTCCTTGCTTGATTTGGGCTCCTTGGGCCTCCCAGCCATCGTGAAGGCGGGGCCGCTGGGTCCTGGGTCCTGCACACCATAAGCCCTGCAGGCGCGTGCACACGCACACATGCCTGGCTGTTGCCGTGTGCTCTGGAAGCAACACTAAAGCGTGTGAGGTCACCGCACCGTATGAGCAACAGTCGGGGCATGCTCTCTACCAAAGAGCACCATGTGGGCAGCTGCCAGAGTGCGTGCGCCTCTCTGCCGATGAGCCAAGGCCACACTCTTGCGTGAGCTGAGTCATGCACAAGGGTTGTGTTGCCTTTTGTGCATGTGCAGGTGCTGCTTTGCAGCACCTGCAGCAGCAGCAACAGCTGCATCAACAGCAACGGCGCCAGCAGCAGCAGCCGCCGCCACAGGAGCGGTGGCAGTGCTGCGCGCAACAGCAAGCATATTGGTTGCCTTTGTGCGCAACTTTGTGTGCACACACTCACGCAGGGCCTGGGGAGTCTGCGCCAGGCACGGGGTCCTTGCCCGGGGATGCGGGGCCCGCCATCGTGTACGCCGGTCCCCTGGGGGATGGCATCTCGCCGTACGCACCCGGCCCTGGGAACACAGCGCACCACAGGAGGCGTCCCAGAGGTCAGGAAATAAGATGATGTATGCACTGGATGATGTGGAGCAAGGCACATCAGAAGCGAGGAGCTTGGTGTGCTAAGGGTGGGGAGCGTGGTATGTCAAACAAATATGCGCTAACAATGCCTGATCATGCGAATTTCATTCCATTTCATTTCAATTCACGAGTCATTAACCATGATGTCCGCAGGGTCTGAAGCCCGATGTTGGAGAGAGGCACATCATGCCATAGGGGACCCCGGTCCCATTCTCCAACATGTGATGCGGTGCCATGTCATGTGATGCGACACTTGATTTGGTGCTGCGTCATGTGATGAGATGTGTGATAATAAGGAGCCACCTCCTAGTTGCTTCATGCCTGGTCGCTGCAGCAGGCAGTACAAGCCTCACACCTGGCATGCCGTCCTGGGATTTGTCGCGGGGCGGGGGGTACTTGGGCGCCATGGTGTAAGCTGGGGCCGCAGACGGCTGCTGGGGATCGTAGTAGCCTGGGCCAACCTATGCGTACGCAGTGCGCAGGAAGCAGCCACGCCACGCTTGCGCCTGACCCAGCACACCGCCCTGAGCGGTGCCCTTCTCAACCTTTGACAGGCTTTGATACAGGCCACAGCAATGCTGCGAGGCCTGAATCAACGCGTGATCTGCCTTTGGACACCCAAGTGGTTGCCACACCTTTCGAACAAAAAGCCACACAACCAGCTTGCTGAGCTTCTTGAGTGGGTGTCTTTTTTCTTTGTTGATGTGTTGTTTGTTTTGGTTTGTGTGTGTGCGCGCACGCATGTGTGTGTGTGTGTGAGTGCGTGCACGGGCGGATGGGGTAGTCGGCGCCCTCGTGCTCACCCCACAGACTCTCAACAAGGAAGCCTCAGCTTTGTGTGCATGTGGTTGCCCGAACGTGTGTGTTGTGTGTGCGCGCACTCACCACGGCCTGCTGCTTGTCGGAAGGTGGCTCGATTCGAGGAGCAATTGTGTACGCGGGTCCTGTAGGGCTCGGGGGCGCCTCGTACTCCCCTGCAGGACGTGACACAGGATGTGTTCTGCTGTATCAGCGCACCAAACCTTTGATCTTCCAGAAAAGATAGCGGGAGCAGCCACCAGCTTGACGAAGCCCCGGCAGAGCACGAGGGAGAGGAGCACACATTTGGCTTCCTTTTTCTACATCAAACATTCGCTTGGTGATGAGAAATGCCAGCACATGAAGCAGCATGGCCTCTACGTACACGGCAGCGCAGCAGCAAGCATGCCCAAGAACCTCAGGCGGCTGCGCTGCAGCCACCTTGTCATGGGGTGACCCAGGCGAAAAAGGAAGGACTGCCTTAGAAAGCTATCAAGCGCACGGCCTCCCTGTGCTGTGGCTGCCAAAACAGCATAACCTTGGCCCAGGTAGGACAGTTGCTGCAAACCACTCCAGAAAGCAGTCAAGGACACCGTCACCCTAGCCTGCAGCACCTGCAGTCGCCAAAGCAACACTGACCTGGCCCAGGCAGAATGACCTTTGGCGGCCGGACTTCGGGACGCCCGGCGATTGTGAAAGCAGGGCCTGGGAGGAAGCAACCAAGAGCAGGGGTGATGCGCTTGGCATTTGAATGCTTCAGTGACCCATTTGAGTCCAGCGTGGACGACAATTCAGTGACCCATTTGAGACAAGCAGTGGTGACGTACAAAGCTAGGCAGATGGGGGTGCTTGTGCAGCCCAATATCGTGTGTGGCCGCGCAAGAGCCTGCACGGCACAGGAAGAGTGTGCTCCCGTCCCCTCTTAGGGACGCAAAATGTGGCAATGCCGCCTCCGCCCCCCACTGACAAGTTGTTTGGGCAGCAAGCCCTGGCATATGGCTGTGCAGCGCAGCTCATCGCCATTTAAGCGCTGCCCTCTGCAAAACGTGCCAGTCACCTCTGCCAATCACCTCTGCTGAGCTCTGCTCTGTGCCCCCTAGCACAATCAACCTCTGCTGAGCACTGTTCTCTGCCCCCTGGCACAATCAACCTCTGCATCAACTTCTGCCGAGCACTGCTCGCTGCCCACGAGCACATCAACCTCTGCTGAGCACTGCTCTGTGCCCCCAAGCACCACCCTCAGCCAGCACAGCACTGCCCAACGAATAGAATGCCCCTTGCTGCCAGTCAAGCACCATGTGCTGTCGAGCGCCCCGCCCGCTGCCTTCCAAGCACGACCCACATCCTCAGCCAACCAAGCATTGCCTGCTCAAACCATGCATGGCCCTCAGCCAGCCAAGCACTGCCTGCTCAAACCATGCATGGCCCTCAGCCAGCCGAGCCCTCCCCACTACCAGGCAAGTACCACTTGCCACCCCCCCCCCCC
>LKMJ01006315.1_pt1 | contig 11169 bp, 13 predicted proteins | sample 643391 | NCBI WGS metagenome assembly LKMJ01 (sample SAMN04112250, study PRJNA286221) | soda lake metagenome | biome: soda lake; feature: Kulunda Steppe; material: water; isolation source: sample PL-Br10 brine of Picturesque Lake | place: Russia: Kulunda steppe | collected 2010-07
GTCGCCGTCGGGACGCCGGACGAGCTGATCGACGAACACGGCGGCGAGCCGCGGGTCGAGGTCGACCTCACGTCGCCCGCGGGCGACGCGCTGCTCGCCGAGGTCGCCGCCGCGGCCCGTGACCGGGACCTCGACGTCGAGACGTCGGCGACCGCGGGGACCCTTCGACTGTCGGGCGTCCGGCCGGCGTCGATCGGCGACGCGGTGGACGCGCTGGAGGCGGCCGGCGTCGCCTTCGAGTCGCTCTCCTGGATGGAGCCGTCGCTGGAGGACGTCTACCTACGGCTCACCGGCGAGGAGTACTCGCCGCTCCACGGCGGCCGCGACGGGTTCACCGACGTGGGGAGCCCCGGCGGCCCGGAGGTGGCGGGCGAATGAGCCGGAGCGGACGGATCGCGGCGGAGGCGATCGCGTCGGGTCGGTCGTTTCTCCGACGACGGACGGCGGTCTTTTTCACGTTCTTCTTTCCGGTGATCCTCGTCGTCATCTTCGGGGCGCTGGTTCGCACGCAGCCGACGGGCGGCGGCCTCTTCGCGGAGCCGGCGGGCTACTACCTGCCGGGCTATCTCGCGGTGGTCGTCCTCTTCACGCCGCTCTCGCGGGTCGGCTCCGAGATCGCGCGCCACCGCGACGGCGGGCGGTTCGAGAAGCTGGCGACGACCCCGCTCACCCGCGCCGAGTGGCTGGTCGCTCACACGCTCGTCAACGTGGGGATCATCGGCGCCGCGAGCCTGCTGATCTTCGGGCTCGTGCTCGCGGTGACCGACGCGACGCTCGTCGTCTCGCCCGCGCTCGCGGTCCTGCCCGTCTTCGTCGCCGTCGGCGTCGCGCTCTTCTGTGGGTTCGGCGCGGTCCTCGGCGCGCTCGCGGACTCACAGGACGGCGTGATCGCCGCGAGCAACACGGTCGCGTTGCCCCTGTTGTTCCTCTCGGAGACGTTCGTCCCGCCCGAGCTGCTGCCCGAGTGGTTTCTGCCGGCGGTCGCGGCCTCGCCGCTCACCTACTTCGCGCGCGGCGTCCGGGCGATCACCTACGAGGGGGCCCCGTGGGCGACCGATCTCGGCATTCTCGCCGCTCTTTCGGTCGTCTTCCTCGCGGTCGGCGCGTACGCGATCCCGCGGACGGACTGAGTTCCGTCGACCGTGGCGGGCCCGCTCCCGTCGAAGGCCAGCGCTATGCTCGCGTCCGACCGTCACTCGACCTCCCGAATGACGACGTCGTGGACGCCCTCGCGGAGCGTCGCCTCCTCCACCGCCTTTAGCTCCTCGGCGGTCGCATCCACGGTCGCGAAGTGGTTACCGGCCAGCTCGCCGGCGGGACTCTTGAAACACGTCGGGCCGCACGGGAGGAGGATCTCCTGTTCGTTCCGGTAGCCCGGATATAAGAGGAGGTCGCCCCGGGAGGGATAGACGGTGTGGTTCTCACGAGGGATCTCCGGGAGGTCGATCTCGTCGATCTCGATCCACGTCGCGATGCCGCTCCAGCGGACGTGCATCAGCTCCGACTCGAGCGGGAGGAACTCGCGGACGGCCGCGACGCTCTCCGGCGCGCGGTCCGGGTGCAACTCGGCCTCGAACGTCGTGTCCTCGATCTCGATCTCCAGCATGGGTGACGTCGTGACTCACGTGCACGACGGGTTTAAAGGTCGATCCCGGATGGACGGTCGGCCTCGATCCTTCTCGGCAGATCCCCGGTGACGGCTCGGGATCCGTCCACCGACGGCTCGGGATCCGTCCACCGACGGCTCGGGATCCGTCCACCGCCGGTCAGTTATACACCGCGTCGGCTGGGTCCACGACGAGTTATAAACCAACCACCGGGTCAACGACCGACCGCGACCCACTCGACCGTGATCCCGATCGGCCGTGACTTCACTCCGGCGCGCGCGAGGAACGCGCGCGAGGGAGTTCGGGAGGGCCCGCCGGGCTCCCCGGCGGGCCCTCCCGAACGAGGCTGGGGAGGTGCGAGGCCTCCGATCCCGACCGCCGGGACGTGATCGATCGGACCCCGTCGGCCTCGTCGGCCCCGTCAGCCGCGTCTCCGCTCATAAGTATCCGAGCCCGACTTCCGCGGCCCGCTTGCCGCTCTCCAGTGCGCCCTGGATCGACGACCACTCGGTGTACTCACCCGCGAGCACGACCGGCCCCTCGGGCGCGTTCGGGTCCGGCAGCGTCCCGTGGACCCCCGGCGGCTGTGCGAACTGCGCGAACGGGATCCGGTCGGTCCCGACGACCGTCAATCCCTCGAAGCCGCGCTCGGGATACCACGCCGACAGCGCCGCGCGGGTATCCTCCCGTAGCTCCTCGTCGTCACGGTCGGCCGCGTCCGACCCCAGAAACGTCGCCGCAAGCAACGCCCGGTCGGCGGGCGCGTACGAGGGCGCGACTTCCGACATCGGCACGACCGTGTTCGGTGACTCCCCGCCCGCGTTCAACAGGATCCGCTTGCCCGTCCCGAAGCTCGTCCCCTCCGGCAGCGTGTACCACTGCGTGACACAGCCCACCCCCTCCTCGGGGACCGCCTCGACGCCCGTCAGTCGTCGTGTCTCGGGCGGCGTTGCCGCGACGACGACGAGGTCGGCGTGGGCAGTCGATCCGTCCGCGAGTTCGAGCCGCACGCCCTCGGCGGGGCCGCCGGAGCCGAGCCGGAAGCGACCGCGGATGCCGCCGGCGGAGCCGGAGCGTTCGCCGCTCCCGTCCCCGACGTCGAGCGCCTCGACGTCCTCGCCCGTTCGGATCTCGACGCCGGCGTCGACTGCGCGCGTCTCGAGCTGGCGTGCAATGGCGGCCATTCCGTCCCGCGGGACCGCGATCGACCCGCGGCTCATCGCGCGGAAGGTGTACTCGAAGACGTGTTTCGACGTCGACAGCGACCGATCGAGGGTGATTCCGCCATAAAAGGGCTCGACGAAGTGCTCGACGTACGCGTCCGAAAACCCCCAGTCGCGGAGGTACTCGCGGATCGACGAATCCGTCCCGGCGAAGAGCTCGTGCTCCTCGCGTTTCGAGAGGTCGTATCGGAGCGCGAGCGTCCGCAGCTTGTCCGAGAACGTTACCTCGTGGTTGAACGCGGACTCGACGGCACGACGTGGGTCCCGCAACGGGTCCGAGAGCACCGCCCGCGACCCCGGTCGACAGATCGTCGCCCCCGGCGAGAACCGTCGCAGATCGAGCGCTCCGAGGTCGAGCTCCCGCGCGACCGCGGGATACCTCGTGAACAACACCTGAAACCCGCGATCGAGCGTGAATCCGTCCTTCTCGCGGGTTCGCACCCGGCCGCCGACCGTCGGCCGCCGTTCGTACAGCGTCACGTCCGCGCCCGCCTCCGCGAGGCGGGTCGCGGCGACGAGTCCGGCAAGTCCGCCGCCGACGACGTTGGCGTCTCCATCCATGTCCGGTCGTTCGGCCGGCGGACGTATAAGCGCCGGCGGGATGGCGCGAGCGCACGCACCAACGGGATGGCCCGAGCGGGCCGAGCGCACGCACCAACGGGATGGCCCGAGCACACGGAGGTTCGCCGACGGTCGAGAGGGAAGCGATTAGTCGCCCGCGCCGAAAGCGATCGTATGGAGACGACGGAGACGTTCCGCGGGTTGAAGAGTCGGTCGTCGGGTCGCGTCCACGGGACGGCGGATCCCGAGGCGGTGCCGGACGACGGGCGCTACCTCGATCCGATCTACGACTACGACGCGGTCGACGCCGAGGCGCTGTTTACCCCGGCGATGCGAACCGATCGGCCCGCAGTCGGTGCCGGACAGTGGCGGTTCGACGCCCTGCTGCCGTTTCCCCGCCGGATCGCGATCACCGCCGGCGAGGGGGCGACGCCGCTCGTTCCGACGGACCGGCTCGCCGACGAGCTGGACGTCGGAGCCGTCTACGTGAAGGACGAGGCGCGCAACCCGACGGGAAGCGTCCTTGACCGCGGCCTCTCGCTGGCGATGACGGCGGTTGGAGAGCGAGTCGCGGCGGCCGAACGCGCGGGTGATGAGGCCGGGGCCGACGTCGAACCGCTCGTCTGTGCGAGCCCCGGCAACGCGGGAACGTCGATGGCGGCGTATGCGGGGCGGGCGGATCTCCGATCCTACTCGTTCGTCCCCTCACGGTCCGGATTCACGAACAAGGCGATGACGAACGTCCATGGCGGCGAGATGCGGGTCGTGGGTGGACGGTATCCGGCCGCCGCGGCGGCCGTCGACGAACAGCTTGCAACCGACTACACGAGCCTCGACGAGTTCGCCACTCCGTACCGACACGAGGGCGCGAAGACGATCGCCTTCGAGCTTGTCGCGGACCTCGACGGGGCGCCCGACGTCGTCGTCGTGCCGACCGGCTCGGGCGAGGTGCTCGCGGGGATCCACAAGGGGTTCGACGAGTTGATCCGGATCGGCGCGATCGACGAACTTCCCCGGCTCGTCGCGGCCCAAGCGGAGGGCTGTGCGCCGATCGCCGCGGCGATCGAACGGGGACTCGACGAGCCCGAGCCGTGGTCGACGCCGGACACGATCTGTGGCGAACTGGAGATCCCGAACCCCGCAGGCGGCGGTCCGGCCATCGAGGCGATCGAGGCCAGCAACGGCGCCGCAGTGACCGCGACCGACGACGACGTCCTCGCCAGCGCGGTCGCGGTCGCACAGAACGAGGTGCTGGAGATGGGGGCCGCCGGCGGGGTAGCGCCGGCGGGCGCCTGGGTCGCCGCCGAGGACGGCTTCTTCGACGGCGACGAGACGGTCGTCCTAATAAACGTGGAAGGAGGGCTCAAGACGCCGGACGTGCTCCGGAGCCACCTGATGGGTCAGGGGATTTAAAAAACGTCTTGGGACGGGTTGTTTGAGGGACGCCGCGGCGAACGGTTCACCGTGCGTAAAGCTTCGCGCCGACGAGCCTCGCGAGCGAGGCCTCGTCGTTCGGGGTAACGGCGACGTAGGGGCGGTCGACCGGCCCGAAGACGTCCACGACGCGGCCGACCGTCGAGAGCGACTCGTCGACGACTGCTCGCCCGATCTCCGGCGGGTCCTCGCCCTGACCGGTTCTGGCGATCGCGAGCCCCTGTGCCGTCCGAACGACGGTGCCGACGCGCTGCATGCTCACTCCCGGAGAATGCCGAGGTACGCGGCGATCGCCTGTACGAGGTCGTTTTTCGCCGTGTCCTCCGTTCCCTGCACGACGACCGCGCCGCGCGGTTCGAACTCACGGGAATAGGTCTTTTCGCGTTCGATCACGGCGTCGTAGCCGACCTGTTGGACGGCCTTCGCGATCTCGTCGACGGTCGGGTCCGGGACTGCCAGATCGGTGGGGACGCGTCGGCCCTCGGAGCGCGAGAGCTCCGCGTCGAAGTAGGCGGGATAGACGACGTTCTCGACCATACCGAAGGCGCGGGCGCACGGCGTAAGGTCGTTTCGACTGCGGGCAGCCCTCCGTCTCGGCCGAGCGGTTGGGACGCCGGAACCGAGGGGCTATCGCGAGAGGTGGGCGGTGACGTCCGTCGAGGAGACCATCCCGAGGTAGTCGTCGTCGACGACCGGGAGGTGTTTCACCCCGTACATCGTCATCATCGCGGCGACCTCCTCCATCATGAGATCCGGCGTGACGGTCTCGACGTCCGTCGTCATCACGTCCGCGACGGTCGTCGTGGTGACGTCCTGGCCGCTCGCGACCGCGTCAATGATGTCGGTCTGCGTGATGATCGAGCGCGGACCGGTCGTCACGACCAACGCGCTGATGTCCTTTTCTCGCATCCGTCGAGCGGCCTTCTGTACCGACGCGTCGGGAGCGATGGTCTCGAGCGGCGTCGACATCACGTCGGCGACGCGGGTTCGAGCGTCTGGATCCATGCGTGCCCTTCAGTAGCACCCTACATGTGGCTTTCGACGGGCCCGAACGTTGCCGACCGTGGTTCTCCGGCCGTTAACCGAGCAGATTGGGCGGGCAAACGGGTGAGCGGTGACGGGTGCAGGTGCCGAGCGGCGGCGGGTGCTCGATCAGAGTCCGGCGAGATAGGCGGCGAGGTCGGTGGTCGACAGCATGCCGATCACCTCGTTCTCCTCGGTCGTGACGGGGTAATGGGTGTATTCGTGAGCCGTGAAGACGTCCGCGACGTCCGCCAGGGTGTCCTGTGGCCCCACGGTCACGACGTCCGTCGTCATACAGGCGCCGACCGGGGTCTCATCCTCCGGATCGTTCTCGTGAACGAGCCGAACGAAGTCGGTTGCGGTGAGCAACCCGCGAAGCTTTCCGTCCGGGTCGACGACCATGATCGAGCCGACGCCGCCCTCAAGCATTCGCCGTGCCGCCGTCGCGACGAGCGCGTCGTCGTCGACGGTGTGCAGTTCGGTCGACATGATGCTGGCGACGAAGACGTCATCCATGTGTATTAATAACACTGTACACTATATCAAGGTAGGCGTCGATCACGGGCGGATGAGTCGGTCGGGGAAGGACGCTCAAGAAAGGAGGTCGTCGGGCGCACCCGCAAGCCCCGAAAGCGCATCGGCCTCGACGTGGTGGAGATCCCCCGGAACGACGAGCAGATGCAAGGGGTCGCCGAACTCGCGCGTCGCGAGCGCGGAGAGTCGATCCGCGGCAACGACGGGCTCCGGCGAGCCGGCACGTGCGACGACGGCGCCGAGAACGTCCTGCCATCCCTCGGCGAGCAGCTTCGCAGCGAGGTCGGCGGTCATGTACTCCTCGTGGTCGGGATCCGGACCCTTCGGACCGGTTCCGACCTTGATGTCGAGGTAGACGATCGTGTGAAGCCCGCGCTCGCGATTCGCCTCGATCGTCTCGATCACGCTCGCGGGGACGTCGCCTCCGCCGTGTGCGTACGGAAACGGGAGGGTCACGGCCTTGCCGAATCGATAGTTCTGCAGTCCCGTGAGGCCGGCCGCGGCGGTCTGTGCGGTGACGCCGTGGATCACGCGGGTCTCGATGCCGCGTTCCTCGGCGCGGAGCCGGAGGTCGGTGTGCGTCGTAGAGATCATCGTATCCCCGGCGGTCAGGAAGGCGGCGTCGCCGCGCTCGGCGGCCGCCAGGATCGCCTCGGGGTCCCGTTCAACCCCCTCACGCGGGCGGACCTCGATCTCGATGCCGTGGTGTGACTCCAGATCGTCGACGTCGGCGCCGACGAGCCGACTCGTGTAGAACTCCGCGAAGACGTCGTCGGCCGCACGAAGGGCCTCGCGACCCTCCTCGGTGATCGACCGCTCGTCGTAGAGGCCGAGCCCGATGAACGTGAGCATGTCCACGCTGGGGTCTTCGGTGAATAAAAGGTCGCGGGATCGGGGCCACGTCGCTCGTCCGCGATCCTTCATAATCGTTCCTTGTGAATCCATAGCAAGCCCTAAGAGGTGACCGACGTAACCTCCATGCACTAGGCCTGTGGAGGGCCCAGATCCACAATATGACTGACGAAGAACTCATCTGGCGGATTTCGGGAGGATCCGGCGACGGGATCGCTTCCACCAGCCAGAACTTCGCGAAGGCCCTGATGCGATCGGGGCTCAACGTGTTCACGCATAGACACTACCCGTCGCGGATCCGTGGGGGCCATACGTACACGGAGATCCGCGCGTCCGCGGACCCGGTGAAGTCCCGCGGCGACGGCTACAACTTCCTGCTCGCGCTCGGCGACTCGTTCGCGCGTAACCCACAGGAGGAGGCCGTCTACGGGAACGAAGAGATCAAACCCCTCTCGGAGAACCTCGACGAACTCCGCGAGGGTGGCGTCATCGTCTACGACGAGGGGCTGCTCGACGCCTCCGAGATTCCGAACTTCGAGGAACGCGCCGAGGAGAACGGCTGGCACGTCTACCCGCTCGACCTTCGTGGGCTCGCCCGCGAGCAGGGACGTGAGGTCATGCGCAACACCGCCGGCGTCGGCGCGACCTGCGCGCTCATCGGCATGGACCTCTCGTACGTCGAGGACCTCATGCGCGACGCGATGCCGGAGAAGATCCTCGAGCCGAACCTCGAGATCCTCAACATCGCCTACGAGCAGGTGACGGAGGAACACGACGTCGACGCCCACGGCGTCCAGGTGCCTACCGGCGAGCACGACGAGGACCAGCTGCTCATGTCCGGTTCGGACGCCATCGCCTACGGCGCCATCGACGAGGGCTGCCGGTTCATCGCCGGCTATCCCATGACCCCGTGGACCGAGGTCTTCACCATCATGGCACAGAATCTCCCCGAACTGGGAGGGATCTCCGAGCAGGTGGAAGACGAGATCGCCGCCGCGGCGCTCGCGGTCGGCGCGTCCCACGCGGGCGTGAAGGCGATGTCCGGCTCGTCCGGCGGCGGCTTCGCGCTGATGTCCGAGCCGCTCGGGCTCGCGGAGATGACCGAGACGCCGGTCGTCCTCGTCGAGGCCATGCGTGCCGGTCCCTCGACCGGAATGCCGACGAAGCCGGAGCAGTCCGACCTCGAACACGTGCTCTACACCTCACAGGGCGACTCCCAGCGGGTCGTCTTAGCGCCCGGGACCGTCGAGGAGGCGTACGAGCAGTCGCGGCTCGCGTTCCGGCTCGCCTACGAGTACCAGATCCCGACCATCCTGCTGTACGACCAGAAGCTCGGCGGCGAGCTGGTGAGCGTCCGGCGGAGCCACTTCGACCGCGAACCGAACCCGGATCTGGGCAACACGCTGACCGAGGCGGAGCTGGCCGAGGAGCCACACTCCCCCGACGGCAAGTTCCACCGGTTCCAACACGACGTCGAGGACGGCGTCCCGCCCCGCTCGATCCCCGGGCAGAAGGGCGGTCGCTACCTCGCCACCGGCAACGAACACGACCCGACCGGCCACATCAGCGAATCGCCGGACAACCGGGTCGCACAGATCGATCGCCGCGCACAGAAGTTGGCGGCGATCCGTGCGGATCTGGACGGCGAATCGACGCAGACGTACCACGGCCCCGACGAGGCCGAGTACGGACTCATGACGTTCGGCAGCCAGCAGGGCACCGTCGAGGAGGCAGTCGACCGGCTCAACGACGCCGGCCACTCGGTGAAGTCGCTCGGCGTCTCGGACATGCTTCCGTTCGCGAGCGACGAGGTCGAGGCGTTCATCGAGAGCGTCGACGAGGTGCTCGTCGTCGAGATGACCGCCTCCGGCCAGTTCCGCGGGCTCGTCCAGAAGAACCTCGGCCGACACGGCGAGAAGCTGTCGAGCCTGCTGAAGTACAACGGGAACCCGTTCGAGCCCGCCGAGGTCGTCGACGGCTTCGAGGCCGTCATCGTCGAGGACGGCACGGACGATCCGAACCACCAGACCACCTTCGTCCCAGCGGCAGGTGATTAACCAATGAGCGCATTCTCAGCAATCAACGAGGAACGGGAGATCGATCGAGACGAGTACACCCCCGGCGTCGAGCCGCAGCCCACGTGGTGTCCCGGCTGCGGTGACTTCAGCGTCCTGAAGGCGCTGAAGCAGGCGCTTCCGGAGGTCGGGCGCTCGCCCGAGGAAACCCTCCTGTGTACCGGGATCGGCTGTTCGGGCAAGCTGAACAGCTACCTCGACACGTACGGCTTCCACACCATCCACGGGCGCTCGCTGCCCGTGGCCCGTGCGGCGAAGCTGGCGAACCCCGATCTCGAGGTCATCGCCGCCGGCGGCGACGGCGACGGCTACGGGATCGGCGGCAACCACTTCATCCACACCGCCCGGGAGAACCACGACATGACGTACATCGTCTTCAACAACGAGATATTCGGGCTGACGAAGGGGCAGACCTCGCCCACCAGCCCGAAGGGACACAAGTCGAAGACGCAGCCGTCCGGCAGCGCCAAGGAGCCGCTCAAGCCGCTCTCGCTGGCGCTGAACGCCGGTGCCTCGTACGTCGCCCGCACGGCCGCGGTGAACCCCAACCAGGCGAAGGAGATCCTCATCGAAGCCATCGAACACGACGGCTTCGCGCACGTCGACTTCCTGACGCAGTGTCCGACCTGGAACAAGGACGCCCGCCAGTACGTCCCGTACATCGACGTCAACGAGTCCGACGACTACGACTTCGATACGACCGACTCCGTCGAGGCCGCCGCGATGATGCGTGAGACGGAGGAGGCGCTTCACGAGGGCAAGGTCCTCACGGGTCGCTACTACGTCGACGACGATCGCCCGTCCTACGGCCAGGAGAAGCGCGCGCTCGGCGAGATGCCCGAGGAGCCGCTCGCGGAACGCTACTGGGACGACGACTACGAGTGGGAGCGGTCCTACGACCGGTTCCTCGACAAGCACGCGTAACCGCCGTCTCCGGCGTTTGCAACCCCGGTTTCGGATTTCCGCCGTCGCTTTACGGGTTCGCAAGGTATTTTTTCTGCCGTGACAAAGTAGTCGATATGAGTACCGTATCGACGGAGGAACGCATCCTATCGGTGTTGGAGGAGGACGCACAGGCGTCCTGTGCGGAGATCGCCGAACGGGCCGACGTCTCGAAGCCAACGGTTCGCAAGTACGTGAGCAAACTGGAGGAGGAGGGCGTCATCGTCGGCTACTCCGCCGACGTCGACCCGAAGAAGCTCGCCTCCCAGTCCATCGCGATGGTCGGCATGGACGTCGATTCCGGGCGGTACGTCGAGGCAACTCGAGCGATCAAGGATCTGGATGAGGTCGAGGCCCTGTACACCTCCTCGGGCGACCACATGCTGATGGCGGAGGTTCGGGCCGCCGACGGCGACGAACTCGGCGACGTCATCTCCGAGAAGCTGCTCGCCATCGAGGGCGTCACGGCCGCCCATCCCTCCTTCCTGCAGGAACGCCTGAAGTAAGGTCCCGGTCGGGCGCCGGTGGATCGCCCCCATTAAAGGGTTACAGTGGGGTCGATGCGCGTTGAACCGTGGGGTCGGTGAACGATCGACGCGCGTGGAAATATAATCGGAAACGCCTGCCGGCTTTATCACCTCGGAGCACGTCGTCACGCACATGACCGAGGAGATCAAGCTCTCACGACTGGAGGAGCACCTGGACGAGCGTTCCTACCCGGCGTCCCGGAACGATTTGGCGTCGGCGTACGCGGGAACGACGGTGCTGTACGCCGACGGCGAGGGTGACCTCGGCGACCTTATCGATCGCGTGGAACAGGACCGATTCGAGAGGCCCACGGATCTCGTCGTCGCACTGCAGAACGTGCTCCCCATCGAGGCGGTCGGCGAGCCGGGACAGTCCGACGGCGACGCCTGA
>LKMJ01006317.1_pt1 | contig 11168 bp, 9 predicted proteins | sample 643391 | NCBI WGS metagenome assembly LKMJ01 (sample SAMN04112250, study PRJNA286221) | soda lake metagenome | biome: soda lake; feature: Kulunda Steppe; material: water; isolation source: sample PL-Br10 brine of Picturesque Lake | place: Russia: Kulunda steppe | collected 2010-07
CGAAACTCGTCGAGGCGCGTCTGACTCGGCGGCGGTCCCTGCTCTATCGGCTCCGCCCCCAGTAGCCGCGGCAGCGCCGTATCCGCGAAGGTCAACCCCAACACGAGCACGATCGGCGCGAAAAAGAGCCCGTAGAACCCGAAGACGACGGGGCCGAAGATGTACGCGAGCATCAACAGTCCGACGTGGGTTCGCTTGCCGCTGAGATACGGTCGCAGGACGAGATCGGGGATCGTGTCGACGATCACGACGGCCAACACGAGGAAGCCGACGATGTACGGGAGCAGCGTCGGATCGCCGTTTACCACGACTGGAAACGCCGTGACCCCCGCCAGCGGGAAGTAGACGATCTTCATGCCGACGACCGGAATCAGGCTTGCGATCCCGGTCAATGCGCCGGCGAGCGCCGGGTACGGGACCTCGACGGGTGCCGGTGCGACGACGTTGTACCCCATGAACACGGCGACCGCGACCAACGAGATAACGATGACGTTCAACAGGTTGCCGAACAGGACGGCCTCCAGTTCGGTATCCGCGGCTTCGAAGTACTCCCTGACGATCGCGTCGTCGTCGAACCGCAGCAGCCACTCGCGGAACCGCGAGCCGTCGATGAGTAGATAGTAGGTCACGACGGTGACGATGAGCAGATTTAACAGAAGCCCGGTGACGAGACTCGTCGCGAACGCCGCGTGTTCGACGGCGAATTCGATGAATACGTCGAGCTCGCCGGCTCGATACGCGTTCAGGATACCGCCGATCGTCGGCTCCGGAATCTCGTCGATCCCCTCGAACCACGCGACGCCGTCCGGGGCCGATTCGAAGATCGGATACGTCTCGACGAACGATCGCGCCTCGACCGCGAGCAGGATAATCGTGTAGCTGAGAAGAACGATGAGCGGGACGGCGAGTGTCGAGATCGTGAGCATGGCCCGAACCCGTTTGGGTACTCGAAGTCGACCGAGGGAGTGGTAAAATCGCCGCGTGGAGTAGTACAGGAAGATCGACACGGTGAGCGCCGCGATGAATCGGTACGCCACGTAGGCGACGACGGCCGCGACCGCGACGCCGAACAGCGCGACGACCAGGCGCTTTTCGTTCATAGATTCACTCTGCGCCGGACTCACAATAAACGCCTCGGCGGGCCGCGAGCGCGACCGGAAACTGCGTTCACTGAGGGGGTGTCTATTCGTCGAACACCGCGTTTCGGCTCGTCTGGATCGTGTGAACGATCGAAACGCTGGCGAAGAGGACAACAAAAAAGACGAGCATGTGCCAACTGGACGCGAACGGGATCGCCCCGAACCAAAGCGCCGCGATAGCCGCGATGGCGACCGCCGAGAGACCGAGATAGACCTCGTTCCAGGAGATATGTCCATCGGGGACAATCTCGAGATAGACGTCCAGCTCTTCGGCCTCCGGTGTCAGCTCGATGGTCCCGCGGTTCGCGTCGTACTCGATGAACCCGTATGTGTGCATTCTCGGTAAGTGTGACTGGTACAGCGACGTGTACACGCGCTTTCTTTGCTTGTACGTCACCGACTCGATCGGTATGTCGTTCTCCCACGCGGCGATCTGTTCGGCGAGGGCACGGAGTAAGATCGGACGTTCGTTTTTGTGCGTCGATAAATACCGTAGCACCTGACGGCGTCGTGGGTTCGATAGCGTCTCGAACACCCGGTCCGTCCGTTCGGTCGTCTCCTGTTTCGTTTCGCCGTCCTCCAGTAGCTGTGTGTCAACAGTTTCCATCAAGTATGATTCACCGACCTACCGATAGCAACACAGTAAGATAAACATATACGACGTTTCCAAATCGTTTTTCGGAATCAACGATTCATTTATATACGGCTGTCCGTCCCTACTCCCTTCGATCCCGACGGCAGGACCGTCCATCCGGATGGAACGTAGCTCCTAACTACGCGTTGTGTCGACCACTAGTAACACCATGTCTCGATATCACGCGACGTTATCGCGGTGGAAACGCCCCGAGTACACGGGATCGAACCGGTGTCTCCCATGCACTGTTGTGAATATTTTCATCGGTATCGGACTCGCTGCCGCCAGCGGCGTCGCCGTCTCCGCCACCGGCTCCTCGTGGGGGATTCCGGTGGGAGCGTCGATTCTCGTTGGTTCACTGCTACTCATTTATTTTAACGGCTATGTAGTCCCGGGAACTCCGTCGTTAACGAAGCGATATCTGCCGCGTCGGGTACTCGCCGCGTTCGGAAAGGACGGTAGTTTTCGTTCCGATGGCCAGTTTGACCCGGACGCCGAACTTCGCACCGCGGGTCTCGTCGTCGACGGCTCCAACGACCTCCAACTGCTGCCCGAATTCGAGCGAGCCTGGTGGGTCGCGATCGACGACATCGGTGCTGCCGATATGTCTGTCGAGGCCGAAATACTCCAGCGGCTCGCCGTTCTCGGTGGGTTCGATGCCGACGAGCTCGAACTCGTCGACGGCCCGAGGTCGTTTCAGGCGTGGTACGACGACGAGCTCGTGGCGAACTGGGAGTCGCGCGCCGCCTGCACCGCAGATGTCGCGGCAGCGGATATCATCTCCGAATACGATCGCTGGTGGGACGCTCGCCTGCTCGCGGTACAGGCCGAACTCCTCGGCGCGCTTCGGTTGTTCCTCGAACGATGTCCCGTCTGTCACGGGTCGGTCACGCTCTCACACGAGATCGTCAGCTCGTGTTGTTACGATTACGACGTCGTGGCGACGACTTGCGGTGACTGCAACGCCCGACTGTTCGAAATAGAGATCGACGGAGGGTTCGAGACCGGCGGAGAATAGGGTTTACCGGTCAACGCCGACTCGGTGCGGACGCTGACCGGTGAAAGACGACAACAGTCCGTCTTAGTAACACTCGCCAGCGTCGAGAATCTCGCGAAGTTTGTCAATCGAGAGGTTCCCGCCGGAGATCGGCAGGACGACCGTTTTTCCAGCCAGCTCTGCACCTAATCGCTTCGCAGCAGCGATTCCAGCGACTCCCGCACCCTCCGCTAGGATATGCTCCTCGTCCAACAGGTTCCGGATCGAGGTGCGCAGTTCGCTATCCGAAACGACGATGAAATCGTCGAGGTGTTCTCGAAGGATCTCCTGTGTGAGCGCGAACGGGACGCTGGTCGCAAGCCCCTCCGCGAACGTCTCCATCGTGTCGTGCGGATCGAGATGCCCGTGTTTCCAGGCCGCGTACATTCCGGGGGCAGCGTCCGATTGCACGCCGTATACGGACGCGTCGGCCACCGCTCCGACTGACAGACAGTACGCCGCCGCCCCCGACCCGCCCCCGATCGGGTTGATGACGACATCGACGTCCGGAAGCTCCTCGACGACCTCCAGGCCTGCCGTGGCGACCCCGGCGATGAGTTTCGGCTCGTTCGCGGAGTGGACGTACCGGTATCCGCGGTCGGCGGCGAGCGTTTCAGCATGCTCTCGCGCGTCGTCGAACGTTGTCCCGTGATGGACGACTGTCGCACCGAGTCGCTCCATCGCGGCCACCTTCCCGGGGTTTGCGTCTTCGGGGACGACGATCGTGACGGGCACGTCGACGGCGCGGCCGGCGTACGAGACCGATTGCCCGTGGTTGCCTGTGCTTGCGGCGATCAGTCCCCGTCCTCGGAACCGGTTCGGGAGATCGGCGACCAAATTGACGCCGCCCCGCACTTTGAACGCGCCCGTCGGCAGGGTGTCCTCGCGCTTGAGGTAGACGTCGGCGTCGAGTTCGGCCGAAAGCGCTTCGGCCCGGACGAGCGGCGTTCGCGGCAGGTGTTCGCGGATCCGCTTTCGGGCGGCGTAAATCGCCGACAGGTCGGGGACGGTGAGATCGTGGTAAGGGAATATCGTCGTTTCGTCGGGCGAATCGATCGGCTCGATACGATCGGTCATACGAATGCTGACTTGGGGCATGGACGTGAGTATTTGGGTCAGTTCGGACGCGATCTCTCACCTCGGAGCCGGAGCCGTTCGGGGACCTACTCCCCGCCGTCTCCTGTGGCTTCCGAGGATTCACCGCTCTCGTCGGATCCGTCCGATTCGTTTGAGCTGCCTTCCGAGCCCGCATCGGTCTCAGAGTTGTCGTCGTCGGAAGCTACGTCCCCGGATCCGTCCGTGCTCCCGTGCTCGGTATCGGACTCCTCCGCTCCCGAGTCGGCTTCATCGTTCGCCTCTCCGCCATCGGAGCTCTCTGTCTCCCCGGATTCTTCCGATTCCAGTCCGTTCTCGCCCGATTCGCCGTCCATCCCGTCACCGCTGTCAGCTCCTGTCTCGTCGACACCGTCCTCATCGTTGGTGTCCGTTTCGTCGCCGGCGTTCGTCTCGTCGCCGGTGTCCGTTTCGTCGCCGGCGTTCGTCTCGTCGTCGGGGTCACCCTCCGCGTCTGGGTCGAGACCGTGTTCCTCTGGGTCCGGATCGGATTCCGACGTCGATTCGGTTTCCGAATCCGTCTCCATTTCCTCGTCCATCGAAGTAGCGTTCTCCGATGCGGGCGAGCCTCCACCGGAGGCGTTCGGTCCCGACGGCCCGTTTGCGCTGTTTCCAGGGGTCTCGCTCCCGCTCGCCGACTCGTTGTCCGTCGCTTCGATCTGATCGTCGTCGATTTCCTCGATCGATTCGAACGTCTCCGTCGTTGCGAAGCTCCCGGTTATCGTCGTCGAATCCGAGAACAGCGCAACGGTGTATGCGCCGCCGCCTGCCGAGAACGCCAGGACGACCGTGAACGCGAGGAGGATAACGCCGGCGTTCCGTCGGTTCATTCGTCCGCCCTCCCGTCGTCGCCACCGGGCGGTGAGTCCGGTTTCGGGAAGTCCAACTCGACGCCGCCGTCAGCTGCGGGCTGGCCGGCTTCCGATTCGGCTGCTTCCGCCTTCGCTTCCGTATCCGGCCTTTCCTCGCCCCCGTCAGCTCCACGGTACGCACTCACCAGCAACACCACGAGCGCGAGCGTCGAGATCGTGCTGCCGACGGCGACGGCGATCGTCACTTCAGTCAAACGGACGGTCGTCACGTAGCCGCTGTAAACGGTGAGTGCGACGAGCGGCACCAACGCTCCTTCGAGCGTCCGTGTGGTGAGGACGAACCTACCGGTGTGGGTATCCGCCTCCGCCCCGCTCTCGCGGGAGTTGACAGCATCGTCGCCCGATTTCTCGGACGAATCGTCGCCGGAACTGGCGGTCGCGGATTGCCGCCGATAGAGCGCCCAAAGCTCCGAGGCGACGAACAGGCCGATCGGCCCGACGACGAGCGCGACGAATCCGTAGGGGGTGTTGGTGAACTGAACGACGTAGCCGATGTACGGGATCGTCAGCATCACCACTCCGACGACGTTTTCGGCCGGGACAAGCGACGCGTCCGGATCGCTGTTCGCGTCCCCCTTCGTCTCGAAGGCGATTCCGTCGACGCTATCGGTGACGGTCGTCACGCGATGTGTCACCGGAACGTCGTTGCCCGGCCGAGTGAACGTGATCACGTCACCTTCGGCGATCGTCGTCGGATCTCGATCGGCGACGATAACGACGTCACCGGGCGCGATCGCGGGAGTCATACTCGCGGTAAGAACCACGAAGCTGTGGTCCGCGCCGACGGTCATCGGGACCGCGTATATGACGAACGGGACGACCAATGCGATCAACAGCAGTGCACCGACGACGTTGAGTATTCGTTTGAGATTCATGCGTTAGTCACCTCACAGAGGGTGTTTCCCGCCGTATCCGTCGCTTCGAGGACGGTCAGGCTGTACGTCCCGTCGGTGATGACGAGCCCCGGCCCGAACGGTTGTGAACAGCTGATGTGGATATCGCCGATGGTCGTGCCATCGATGACGACATCGATATCAGGATCACCCGTTATCGCCGGCGGATCGTGCAACACCACTGCGAACGAGTCGCCTGTGTCGACGGTTTCCACCGCGAGCACGTCCCCGCTTCCGGAACCCTGTCCGCTCCGGACCAGTTCGACGAGCGCTCCGTCGGGGCCGTCGTACTCGAACGTCGCGCCAGCGATACGATCGCCGTTGTCCCGCGGGCACGAGAGACACTCCGGTGGTTCATCACACGGTGGCGTTCCGGCGAACGGGTTCTCGTCGGCTGCCGCGTCGACGTGACGACACTGCTTGCCGACGAAGACGAACTCGAAGTTCGTTTGCTCGTCCGCCACTGCATCCGGCGCGCCGAACGGCAGTTCCCACTCGATATCGAGTGCGACCGTCTCCCCGGAGGTCGTACACTCGTCACCGAGCATCACGCCGCGGCGAAGCGAGCGCCGAACTGAAGAGAGCGTTCCCGACTCGACCGTCTCGCCCTCGTATCGCAGCGTAACGAGGAGAACGTCCCCGAGCGGATCGACGACTGGCGGGCAGTCGGATCCGATCCACAGCCTCGCGGGGTTCGTTTCGACGGTGAACACGAGCGTTTCCGTTCCGCCATCACCGCGATCGATCCCGCCGAGGGCAACGGAGACGCCGTCACCGTCCACGATACAGCGATCGCAGTCGACATCGATCGATAACGTCCCTGACCGGATCGAGCCGCCGAACGACTCCTCGGCGGAGAGAAGCGCGTAGGTTCCGGCCCCGCTGACGGCACCGACGATCCCGACACCGCCGAGCCCCGCGAGAATCTCTCGACGGGAGACGGTGGGGGGTGTCATTTCAGAGTCCCCCCTCGAACGGATTCGTCGGATTGTCGGCCTCGACCGCGACGAACGTCAGATCGAAGCTCGCCGATTCGTCTTGCAGATCGTTGCCGACGCCGACCGGAAACGACCACGCGAGAGCGATACAGATGCGGTCGCCGGGGTCTATACGCCCGTTATCGAATATCCCGGGGTTGATTTCGAGACCGTCGGCCAGCTGCCCCGGATCTGCGACCGTGGCATCCTCCGGTGTTATCGGATCGGTCGCCGTTCCGTTCTCCGCGCCTTGACAGCCACCGATTCCGAAAATTCCAGTATCGTACCACGCACGTATCGGTATCTCCTCGCCCAGCGGTCCGCTCTCGCTTTCGAGCCGCATCCAGATCCGAGCGCTTTCGGAATCCGGGGCAACGTACAGTCCGACGCTGAGTGTCCCGCTGTCTCCCGGAAGGAGATTGCTAGCGTCAACTGCCGGTCGATCGCTGAGGACGGCGTCGACGCCGTCGACGTACCGGTCCGTCGAGTCGAACTCCCAGACGTCCCCGTCGGTCGGCGCTCCGGAGCGGAGTCTCCCGTTGTACGTGCTGTACCATCCGACGAGTAGCCGTGGCCCTTGCGTCTCGGCGAGCGTGTAGTTCGTATACTGTGTGTCGCCGTCCGACAGCGACGCCCCCCGGAATCGCAAGAATCCGTACCCACCCACGCCGGCCGCGCCGACGCTCGTGAGTACGTTCCGACGGGTAAGTTTCGGGTACCGTTTATTTGTCATCGTGAATATGTCTCCCCCGGCCGGTGTGCGTCGATCCGACGCGCTCCGATTCGGTTCGCTATCGATCTCATCGTCGTCTCGGGGGTTATCCATGCGCCGCCTACCGTTGGCGGTAGGAGGGTCAATCCGCGTCAGAAAGGCCGATATACGCCGATATCCCTGAACGAATCTCGGCTCTTCGACCGGAAAATCATAATCTCAGTGTTCCGGTACTGATCCCAACGATGGCCATGACGGTCAGCAAAGAGCCTCGAATTTCAAGCTGCTCCGTTCCTCCGTTCGATTCCGTGCCTACGACGTGACCTCTGCGTCTCTCGATTCCGCCGTCTCGATCTCCGGTTCGGATTCGGCGTCGGATCCAGTGGTCGAAACGCTCCTCTGTTCTCCGCTTTGGCTGCTCTCCTCGACGCCGCGTTTGAGTTCGTCTTCGATCTCCTGTCGCCCCCGTTTGAACTCACCCATCGCTTGCCCGCTCGAACGAGCGAGCTCGGGGAGTTTGTTCGCGCCGAACAGCAATACGGCGATGAGGAGGATGATCAAAAGCTCAGGCCCTCCGGGGAGTCCGAACTGCAGCGGTAGTATTGTCGTCATTTCGACCGCCTGTTGGGCGTATTCGGGTATAGGTATGGTGCGGTTACCCAACGCAGATTTCGATCGAATGCGGGATTATCACCCGGATTGGAAACCCCACCGGCGGCCTCGAACCGCCACGTCGGCCATCCGTTTCGGGGTCCGAGTGGGAAAGAGCGGCTGAGCCGCTCGTGGTCGATCGACTATGCGGAGCTGTTCACGTCCGACGCGAAGGGGTTCACCGGGTCGGGGTTGTGGCGGCACTGCTCGGTGTAGAACGACAGGTCGAAACTGACGCTGTCGCCCTGCACTTCGTTACCGACCGTCGTCGGGAGGCTCCACTCGAAGGCGATGAATCGCGTGTTCGAGGGTTCGAAGCAGACCGGGACGTCTTCCGGTGGCTCCTCCGGCGGCACCACGTCGTAACAGAAGCTGATGTGACTGACGCCGAATCGCTGGGTATCAGTCCTGAACGGAGCGCCGAGTCCCGTACCCGAGTCCGCCGTACGGAACCCAGCTTCACCGTCCGGACGCCGACAGACGTTCGCGTTTGCCCCGCCTTTGACGATGACGGCGGTGACCTCGAAGCCATCCAGTTCGAAATCGAACTCTCGAACGTCATCATCGCTGACCGCGGTGACCGTGATGGTCACGTCACCGACGGGTGTCGTGTACGTCTCCGAATCGCCGACGGCGGTCGGGAGATCCTCGGACTCAATCTTTATCGCACGGAACAGTCCGTAGTCGAAACAGGTCGGGTTCCCCTGGACGACCTCACAGTCATCGTGCGTGAGCGTGATTCCATCCAGTTCGTCCGATCCGTTCGGCTCTGGTACCCCAAAATCCGGCTCGGGATCGTACGCGAGAAGCACGCCCTCGTTCAGCGCGTCGAGAACCTCTCTGAGTGTGCCACCGATGATCGGCGTTTCACCCACGTCGAAGACGTTGTTGCCGTCGTCGTACCACGCGCGTGCCTGAATCAGATCGGCGAGCTCCGCCCCACCACTTTCGGGATGTTCACCGTCTTCTTCACCGGTCAGTTCACCGTGGAGCCAGATGTAGCCGGGATTGTCGCAGAGTTTGATTCCGAACGTCACTTCGCCGGAGTCGCCCGGTTTCACGTCGTCGAGTTCGATGAGACTCTCCTCGTTGGGGGCGAACGAAATTTCATCGAAGGTGGCGATCTCCTCGCAGGCGAACTCGAGGTTGCGGCCTTCTTTCGCGGCTTCCTCGGGGTCGTTGTAGGCGTCGAGATCGACGTACTCGTCGACATCGTCTCCGCGCTCGAACGACTGGAGGCCGTTGCCGTCGCTATCCGGATACGCGTTGACGAACGGCCGTTCCGCGGCGCCGTAATCGCCCGGTCGAGTCGTCTGCGGCCCGCCGTAGTACAGTTGTTGCCACGTGACGCTTAGATCGAGCTGTCCGGCAGTTAGTGTGTTGTTTTCGAAGCTCTCCGAGTCGCTGAAGAACGCGGTCGTGCCGAGACCGGCGCCCGCGCTCGCGACGCCGATAGCTCCGAGGCCACCGAGGACGCGTCGCCGCGAGAGTCCGATTGGGTTGTTGTCGTTGTCTGTCATGGTTGTGTTGTATATCCCCGTAGGGAACTCCCCTCGGCGGCGTCGAACCGCCTTGTCGGCCACCCGTTTCAGGGTCCGAGTGGGGTTGAGCGGCGTCGCCGCTCGTGATCTGTGGTCTATGCGGACTGCTCGAACGGGTTGTTCGTGCCATCGTTGTGGCGGCACTGTTCGGCGGCGAATCCGATCGCGAACTCCACGGAGTCCGTCTGGACCTCGTTTCCGACCGTCGTGGGCAGCTCCCACTCGAAACCGAAACAGCGAGTCACGGAGTTTGTGAAACAGACGCGTTCCTCCTCGCTGAGGTTCGCATCGAGTTCGATCCCGGCTTCGAGCGCGTCCATCACTTCGCGCAAGCTGCCTTCGACGATGACGGCCTCGCCGGTGAGGACGACCGCTGCGATCTGTGCGTAGATATCGTCGAGATCGTCTCCAGTCGGTGAATCGTAGTAGAGGACAGTCCCGTTACTCGAGCTCGCCATCGCGATGAGCGTGTTCTGGGCGGTGCTCCCGGAGGAGACGCCCAGCCCGATGGTGATCATCGTGATACCGGCCGCCTTCGCGTCGTCGGCCGCGTCGATCGCGTTCTGGACGTGGTCGCTGCCGGAGCGGGCCGACCGATTCGGCTGGCCGTCGCCCAGAAGGATGATCGCCTGATCGACGCCGCGGTCGTTGTTTGTCAGCTCGTCGGCCGCCAGATCGACGCCGGCGTCCATCATGGTGAATCCGCCGGAAGTGATTCCCGCTGGTCCCGGCTGGAGCTGGTCGGCGACTAACGAGTGATCGAAGGTTAGTTCTTGGACGAGTGAGCCGGAGGAGTCGAAGGTTACGAGCCCGACGCGGTCGTCCGAGCCGAGGTTGTCGAGGAACGTCAGCGCCGCAGATTTGGCGTTCTCCATGCGGCTTCCCGGACCGCTGCCCATCGACCCCGACGTGTCGATCGAAAGCATCACGTCGACGTTCCCACCGTCCTCGCCGCCGCTCTCCTGGTGGATGTTGTCGCAGTTGTCGTCGTACCAGATCTTCGCCTCGATCGCGTCGGCGAGTTGCCCCTCCCCGTCGGGGTCGTCGGTCGGGATTCCCATCTGCTCAAGGGCATCGATTTCGGGATCGGTGTAGCCGTTCTGGTCGTTGCCCGTCAGCGCGCCGCCGATCCACATGTAGCCGGGATTATCGTAGAGGTGCGTACTGAAGGTGACCTCGCCGTAGTCGCCGGGTTTCACGTCACCGATTCGGATGAGCGCTTCTTCGAGATCGTCGGCGTCGATCAGCTCGTCGCGCTGGAAGCCCTCGCCTTCGCCGGTCTCGGGGTCGAAGATACCGTTCGCGCCGATGACCCAGTCCTCGGCGCCGGGGTAGCTACTCCGGTCCGGAACCTGATCGAGGAGGTAGACGCCGGTGTCCTCGTCGGTCGGTTCCATGTCCTCGTCGACGAACGTGGCGTCGGGGTAGCTGTTCTGGAGTTCAGCGAGTCGACCGTGACCGCCGCGGTAGGTCATCCGGTAGTCCATCTTGAGATCGAGCTCACCGGCGGTGAGGGTGTTGTCTTCGAAGCTCTCCGAGTCGCTGAAGAACGCGGTCGTGCCGAGTCCAGCGCCGGCCGAGGCGACGCCGATGGCTCCGA
>LKMJ01006320.1_pt1 | contig 11167 bp, 10 predicted proteins | sample 643391 | NCBI WGS metagenome assembly LKMJ01 (sample SAMN04112250, study PRJNA286221) | soda lake metagenome | biome: soda lake; feature: Kulunda Steppe; material: water; isolation source: sample PL-Br10 brine of Picturesque Lake | place: Russia: Kulunda steppe | collected 2010-07
CTGATACCAATGCACGCAGTCGTTCTTGCCGCAGGCAAGGGAACGCGTCTCCGCCCGCTTACTGAAGACAAACCGAAGGGGATGGTTGAAATCGATGGGGAGCCGATTCTCACCCACTGTTTCGATCAGCTCGTCGACCTCGGCGCTGACAAACTCGTCGTGGTCGTCGGCTACCTTAAAGAGAAGATTATCGACCACTACGGCGACGAGTACGAGGGAGTACCGATCACGTACGCCCACCAGCGAGAGCAGAAGGGACTGGCTCACGCGCTGTTGACCGTCGAAGACCACATCGACGACGAGTTCATGCTCATCCTCGGCGACAACGTCTTCGAGGCCAACCTCGACGATGTCGTTCGCCGCCAGCAGGAAGACCGCGCGGATGCAGCCTTCCTCGTCGAAGAAGTCGAGTGGGACGAAGCCTCACGGTACGGTGTCTGTGACACTAACAAGTACGGCGAGATTACTGACGTCGTCGAAAAGCCCGACGACCCGCCGTCGAATCTCGTGATGACCGGCTTCTACACGTTCACGCCCGCCATCTTCCACGCCTGCCACCTCGTCCAGCCGTCCAACCGCGGCGAGTACGAAATCAGCGAAGCGATCGATCTCCTGATCCAGTCCGGACGAACGATCGATGCGATCGGTCTGGAAGGCTGGCGGATCGACGTCGGCTACCCCGAGGACCGAGACGAAGCAGAACGGCGACTGCAGGGAGAAGCCGAGGCCCCACCAGCACCGAGTTCGGACTAGGAGGTTGGTCTCGGTGAGAGACACCGCTACTCGTCGTACGGCCACTCACCAGTAATCCGCATCCCATCGGCGAGACCCTGTTCTTCGAGATCGGCAGCGATCGACGCGGGGTCGCGGTGGGGAATCTCTGTATCGGCGAGTTCGACGACCAGTTCAGTCAGCAAAATCGCCTGTTCCCGAAGGGTCCGGGATTCGAGTTTCTCGATCGTATCGGCGTGGGTGTGCCCCCAGCCCCGACCGACATCGTCAGACGTCGATCGGACGTGTGTTCCCGGAACGCCCCACTGGACGAACGGCCAGTGGTCGCTGTGTGGCCCAAGCGTTGGCACCGTCTCGATCGGATGATCGTGTCGGTCGGCCACCCGTTTTGTGGCTGCGTCGAGTTCGTCGAACCCGTTTGTCGTCAGCGAAAGCGTCCGATCGCCGACGACGCCGTCGTTGTTGACGACCGCGACGATCGTCTCGTGGTCGACCGTTTCGGCGTGGTGGGTCGAGCCAACGAGGCCGACCTCCTCGGCACCGTAGGCGACGAACTCGACGCGGGTATCGAGATCGGATTCACGGCTCGCGAGTGCGTTTGCAATCTCGACGATCATCGCCGTGCCAGCACCGTTGTCGAGAGCCCCCTCAGCGATATCGTGGGCATCGACGTGGCTCGTGACCAGCACCCGTCGATCGGTCTCGGGGCCGAGTTCGGCGTGGACGTTCTGGCTCGTCGCTGGGTGGATATCGGCCTCGACGGAGACGGTGATTTTCTCGTCAGCGTAGCGTCGAGCCAGCCGCGCACCGACCTCGGCGGAAACACCGACAGCGGGAATCGCCCCGATCGCACCACCCGTCTCGTCGGCAGTCTGTGCACTGTCTGTCGACATCTCGTCTGGACCGCCGACGCTTCCCGTCGGTGGCAGACAGCCCTCGACGTGGTTGCGATAAACGAACGCCGCCGCCCCGTTATCGATCGCGTGATAGTATTTTTCCCGGCGATGAACGTAGCGATCGGCGTAGCTGGGGATATCACTGCGGACCATCACGATCGTGTCCGTGAGATCACGATCCTCGAAATCCGCTGGCAGGCCGTAGCCGAGATCGATCAGTGGTGCTGACTGCTGGCCGGTGGGACTGCGCGGGAGCGCGATACACGACAGCGATTCCTCGCCAGCGTCGATCGCGCTATCACCGCGAGTCCAGCCCTGTATCTCGAAGCGATCGAGTCGGGCGTTTCGTGCGCCAGCGTCAGCGAGCGCGTCGCGGGTTCGTTCTGCGGCTTCTCGCTCACCCTCGCTGCCGGCCATCCGGTTGCCAATGTCGACCAGCGCTTCGAGATGTGTCCAGCCACGATCGCTTGTGAAAACGTCGCCAATCCAGGTCGTCATAGCGGTGGAATGCACCGCCGATCGGGTAACTGTTCGGGATGAGACGTAGGACGCAACGAGTGGCCGGGGGCGCTAGAGTTCGCCTTCCGCTTTCAGCCCCGCGATCACGTCGTCGACCAGCGAGTCGACATCCTCGTAGGGAAAGTCCTGTTTGCCCTCTGACTGTTGGGCGAGTTCCATCGCCGTAAACTGTAGATCGCCGGCTTCGAACGACGTCATCGGGCCGTTTGGTAGTGCCGGAACGAGGTCCATCGGAGAGGTGACGGGATAGGATGCACCCTCGAACGCGTCGACGAGCTGTTCACGCAGGAGTTCTTCTGCAGTCATGGACGCTGGTGTCGAACACAGCAAATTAAGCGTTCTGATACGAACGCTGAGACTGAACGTTTTTAGTTCCGGTCTGTCTCAGCATAGCTATGCGGGATACGCTTGCAGAGTGGCGGCCGGCCATCGACGAGGCGATCGCCGACCTCGTTCCACGGGAGATAGACACTGAGTACCTCGAATCGTTTTTCGGCGAGCCGACCTACGAGTACGACCCCGAGGGCATCCAACGGGCGCTGTCGGACCCACTCTGGGAGCTACTCGATCGGGGTGGAAAACGGTGGCGAGCAGTCCTCTTTCTGGTCTTTATCGATGCGTTCGGCGAAGATCCAGAGGAGTTCCTGCCGTATGCGTGCGTTCCCGAGATTCTCCACAACGGGACGATCATTGTCGACGACGTCGAAGACGAGGCGTCGATGCGCCGCGGAGCACCACCACTCCACCAGCTCTACGGCCAAGACGTTGCACTCAACGCCGGGAACGCGCTGTACTTTATTCCGCTGAAAGTCCTCAACCGAAATCCGGCCGGGCTGTCGGCTGATCGGCGGCTGGCTGCCTACGAGATGCTGACAGACGAGCTCAACCGGACGCATTTGGGGCAGGGAGTCGACATCTGCTGGCACAACCGGCCCACAGTCGAAGTTACTGCCGACGAATATCTCGAAATGTGTGCGTGCAAAACCGGCTGTCTGGGTCGGATCGTCGCCCGGCTGGCGGCGATCGTCACGGACCAGCCACCAGCAGTCGAAGAGGCCGTCGCTCGGTACGCTGAACTGACTGCCGTTGCGTTCCAGATCGGCGACGACATCTTGGATGTCGAACACTCACTGGGCCGGGCCGGCGACTTCGGTAAAGCGTTTGGGAACGACATCCGTGAGGGAAAAACGACCCTGCTCGTCATCCACGCGATCGAACACAGCGACCCCGAAACGGCCGATCGCCTGCAGTCGATTCTCCGGGCAGAAAGAACCACCGACGCAGAGATTCGGGACGCACTGTCGATTATCGAAGCGGCTGGCAGCGTTGACTACGCTCGCAGTCGAGCCCTCGAACTGGCCGCCGAAGCCCGCGGTGAACTCACAGGCCTCGATATCGATCCCGATACTGTCGAGAAACTGGAGGCGTTTACCGAGTTCGTCATCGATCGCGAGGCGTGAGTGCTTTCTGATTGGGACCGTACAGCCGTTTATGAGCGATTCCTCGACAGACGACCCTCCGCGAGAAAGCCCGTGGCCGTTCCTGATCGCCGTTGGACTCGTCGGCTCAGAGATCGGCATCTTTCTTGGACTCCTGCCGGTTTCGATCGGCGGACTCGTACTCCTCGTAGCCAGCCTGACCGGCCTCGCGGCCGACGCGACCAATAGCGATCCGTGGCCGATCGGGGCCGGCCTCGGCGTTCTTTTCGTCGCATTCGGGGCTGTGCTGTACGCCGTCACCACCGGCTTTCTCGCGATCGGTGCCACGGCAATTTCTGGGCTTGCAGACCGCGGGCTCTCGATCGTCGTCGCTGGCATCCTTTCGCTGGGTGGGTCGGCGATCGGCTCCTATCGAGACAGGTGAACTATCCCTGCCTACCCGCCGCCTGCGGGGGCTTCCCGTTCTCAATTTCTTTAGTCGATCGTCACCAGCCACTGGAGACAAACGCTTAGGGTGTGAGCGAACGAATAGAACAGTATGGCCCGGAGTCTCTGGGAGACCTTCCAGTCGCTGTTCACCAGAAACAGCGACACCGAGGAGGAAGACGACGAAACCGATCGGTTCGTTCCGTCTCCGATGGATCTCTCCGTCCGTGACGGACACGGCGGCGGTGACACGGAGATCCAGCGAGAACTCGACGATATCCAGCAGCAAGCAGCCGACCTCGAAGACACCGATCGACACCGGTAGGTTGCTGTATCCGTACCAGAGCGTTCGTGTAGTCAGTTACCGCCGATCGCCGACCCGTACTGGCGATCGGTAGTAAATCCCTATCAGTCGTCGCTGACTTGCGCGGCGATCTCGTCGACGATTTCCGGGTTGCGTAGCGTCGACGTGTTCCCGAGGTCGTTGCCGCTTGCGATGTCTTCTAGCAGCCGGCGCATGATCTTACCCGATCGGGTTTTGGGCAGTTCGGGCGTGAAGATGATCTGTTCCGGTCGGGCGAATGGGCCAATCCCGTCTTCGACGCCGTCAACGATCCGTTCGCGGAGGTCGTCTGTCGGATCCTGGCCGTCTTCGAGGATGACGTAGGTGTAGACGGCTTTTCCTTTGACCTCGTGGTCGCCACCGACGACGGCGGCCTCGGCGACGCCGGGAACGCCGACGATCGCCGACTCGATCTCCATCGTCCCCAGCCGGTGGCCAGAGACGTTGATCACGTCGTCGACCCGACCCAGCACGGTAATGTAGCCGTCGTCATCGACTTTCGCTCCGTCTTCGGGGAAGTAGACCCACTCGTCTGCGTCGGGATCGGAGTACTCCGTCCAGTACTCGTCGATGAACCGATCGTCGTTCTGATAGAGGGTTCGCAGCATGCCGGGCCACGGGTTCTGGACGGTGAGATACCCCGCGTTTCCGGGATCGACCGGCGAGCCCGCCACGTCGACGACCTGTGCGCCGATCCCCGGTAGCGGTGGCCCCGCAGAGCCGGGTTTCATCGTGTTGATCCCCGGCAACGTCGTGATCATCATCCCGCCGGTTTCGGTCTGCCACCACGTGTCGACGATCGGACACTCTTCGCCGCCGATGTGTTTGTAGTACCATTTCCACGCGCGTGGGTTGATCGGCTCGCCGACAGTCCCGAGCAAGCGCAGCGAGGAGAGGTCGTGTTCGGCGGGGTACTTCTCACCCCACTTCATGAACGCCCGGATTGCTGTCGGCGCAGTGTAGAAGATGTCGACGCGGTTTTTCTCGACGAGTTCCCAGAGCCGATCGCGCGTTGGGTAGTCGGGGGTTCCCTCGTACATCATCGTCGTCGTGCCGAGTGCGAGTGGGCCGTAGACGATGTACGAATGGCCGGTGATCCAGCCAATGTCGGCTGCACACCAATAGGTGTCCTCGGGCTCGATATCGAGGACGGCATGTGAGGTCCACGCCGCATACGAAAGATAGCCGCCAGTGGTGTGTTTGACGCCCTTCGGCTGGCCGGTCGTTCCCGACGTGTACATCAGGAACAGCATATCTTCGGCGTCTCTGGAGACCGGCTCGACGGACGCCCCCTCGTGGGCGTCGACGAGCTCGTCGTAGTCGTGGGCGTCACGGCCAAGGAAGTGGTTTAGCTCGTCGCCGAGCCGATCGACGATCACGGTCTGGACGTCGTGGTCAACCCCGCGCAGCCCCTTGTCGGCTTTCTCTTTGTGATTCAGCGCGTCGCCGCGTCGGTAATAGCCGTCACAGGTGACGAGATACTCGCTGTCAGCGGCGTTCATCCGCGTTGCGAGTGCGTCCGCCGAGAAGCCCGCGAAGACGACCGAGTGTGGCGCACCGATGCGGGCACACGCGAGCATCGCGATCGGCAACTCGGGAATCATCGGCATGTAGAGCGTGACGACGTCGTCTTCCTCGACGCCGAGGTCACGTAACGACGCCGCGAAGGCTTCGACCTCGTTGAGCAGGTCGGCGTAAGTGTAGGTTCGCGTCTCACCGAGTTCGCCTTCCCACTTGATTGCTGCCCGGTTTTTTGCTCCCTCCTCGACGTGCCGGTCGAGACAGTTATACGATGCGTTGAGTTCGCCACCCGTAAACCATTTGTAGAAGGGTTCGTCGCCGTCTTCGAGGACAGTATCGTAGGGCTCGTTCCACGAGAGGAGGTCGGCGGCCCGCTCCCAGCAGTCTGGCCAGTTCACCTCGAACTCCTCGTAGACCCCCGGGTCGGCGACGTTTGCCTGCTTGACAAACGATTCAGGCGGCTCGAACGTCTCTTGTTCTTCGAGTCGTGCCTCTAACTCTACGGCTGGCTCGTCATCAGCTGCGTCGGTCATGAATAGTACAATTATCGACCATTACCATCATAAACGTTCCCCTGATCGGCCTCTCGTGTGGGGGTTTTCGGCGAGCCGATCGGCTCGTCTCAAGATTCGAAGTCCGTTGTTTCCGAGCACTATAACTTAAATATGCCGAGAAAAGCTCTCCTAGATACGTATCTGTGAATTGTTACAGATTCTGAGAAAATGGTTAGAATATATATAATACTCTGTGAAAGCGACACCGTATGCGTGGGGAGACGGTATGGGACCGTGGGGTATCGCCGGTCGTCAGCGCGCTCGTGCTGATCGGAATCGTAGTTGTTCTCTCGGCTGTGTTGCTGATGGGGACACAGCAGCTGTCATCGGTTGCAAACGAGCCGGCACCGATGGTAGGAGCCGACTTCGAGTTCGAACAGGAGGACGGGGAGATCATCGCAACGAAGATTAGTGGTGACCCTGTCGAAACCGAGTATCTGGAGATCCGCGGCCCCGGCGAGGCCGTTTTCGAAGACGACGAACTCAGAGGCGGCGATCGGTTCACGATCGACATCCACGAACCCGACGACGAGCTCCGGCTGGTCAACACTCACGAGGACAGAACACAGGCTGTGCTAGCGCGAATCGATAACCCGATCGTCAGTGATCTCGGTGGGCTGCCGTCGAACATCACGATGACATACGAAGATCTTGAAGCGGACCAGTCAGACTACGATTATACGGACTGGGTGGTCAGGACGGGAACGCAGATCGAGGGCTACGAGACGACCAGTGGGGCGAAGTACGCACAGGAAGTCGAGATCACATTCGATCCACGAGCCTCCTATACCATATATGACCACACGCAGTATATCGTCCCCGACGAACTCGGCGAGGGGGAGTACGAGCTGACAGTCTACGACGAAGACGGCGAACAGATACCGTCCGAATCTCGGACAGGGACGTTCGACTCAGACGACGAGATCGAGGTCATGACCGCCAGCGATGCGTTCCCAGCGATCCATGATGGGGGCGTCAATCCAGGTGACGATGAGCTTGATTGTGACCCTGAACGGACGGCGACGTTGACACTCGACCTCGATGAGGCGACGAATATCGACGGTGACGCAATCAACGAAACGACCCAACACGGCTCCGGCATGCCGTACGATCCGGTGTCGAAGCCCTCCGGTGACCACTTGGGATGGGACAACAGTGTCGACCGGATCGACGCTGGCGATCCACAGCTACTCACCGTCCAAGAAGACTGGCAGTGGCCGGACGACAGTACACACATCGCAGACGCGTACATCGACGTCGACCACGACGGGAACGGTGACCCAGAAGACGGTGATGAGCCGATCTTCACCGATCGAACGTGGTTCGAGAACCCCGATCCGGACGAAGAACTCAACAGTTGTGAGAACTGATACGGAGCAATAGTACCGCCCCACGCGTCGACGTGTGAGTCAAACCGACACCCGCCAACTGGGTCGACTCCCCTGATCGGGCGTGGGAAACCACTGGCCGTCGATACGACAATCCCTCTCAGCGTTCGATACGTTGGAGCCACAGCCCCGGCGTGTCGAGTTCGTCGTGGCTTGGCAGGTTCTCGGGATGGTCCCAGACGCGACTCGCCGTATCGAGGTCGCGAACGGCGACGACGTGTTCGAAAAAGTGCTTTCCGCGTTCGTACTGGCGGCGTTTGAGACCGAGGCCGAGCAGCCGCCGGATCAGTTTCTCGAGCGGCCCCCGTCCCTGTCGGCGTGCATCGAGTTTCCGGCGTAAGTCCTCGTACTCGCCGTCGAAGGCATGATCCATCAGCAGCTCTGCATAGCCTTCCACGACCGTCATCGCCGCATCGAGATCACGAAACGCCTCCCTGTCGAAGGAGGCGTCAGAAAGCGCCGCAATCCCGTCTTTCATCCGGGTTTCGAGGTGAGTCGACAGCCACGGTGCAGCACCGAACTCGGCTGCGTGGGTCACCTCGTGGAACGCGATCCAGCGTCGGAACCGATCGTAATCGACCGCGAGCATCTCTGAGGCGTGGCGAATGTTCGGCCGGACGAAATAGAGGCCGTGTTCGGTGGTCGGTTTATCGGCGAGCAACAGCGGATCGTACTGGCCGAGGACGTTTCGCCCCAGAAACGAGAGCATGACCGTCATCGTTCCGGTGTTGATCGTTCGTGCAACGCCGGGGAAGACGCCGGCCGGCGTTTCGAGCGTTCCCATCACGCGCTCGAACGTGTCGATGTTGGCGTCGATCCAGTGGTGACGGTTCTGAATCTCGACCGTGTTTGGGACGTCGAACTCCAGCCCAGCGAGCGATCTGATGGCACTGCGTGCCTCGCGGACATCGCGGCCGTAGGCCTCACGCTCGCCGGGGTCGAGATCGAGCGAGCCCGGCTCGGTCGCAGCCTTTGCCGCATCGGCAGCCGACTGCCAGTCGATCGCGTCGTCACCAGACGCGCCGGCGACAGTCCGGACGCTACGATAAAGGTTCACAAATTCGGGTACGGGAAGCGGATGCAAAAGCGTTCGGCTCCCTCACAAGCCGGCGGAGGACAAATACTGCTACAGCCCAACAGACCGATATGGACAACTCGAACGACGATCGATCGACCCGGACAGGAGCGGACCGATCGGTCGAGGAGCCAGCGATCAGGGACGCGCCTGCAGCCCTCCCACCGCTGTCGCCGACGACGACCGAGACGGCGACGTTCGGGATGGGGTGTTTCTGGGGGCCGGACGCTCGGTTCGGCGCGATGGAAGGGATCGTCAGGACGCGTGTCGGCTACGCCGGCGGGACGACGCCGGATCCGAGCTACGGCGCGCTCGGCAACCACACCGAGGTCGTCCAGATCGAGTACGACCCCGACCAGTACAGCTACGACGACCTGCTCGACGTGTTCTGGACGAGTCACAACTGGCGATCGCAGTCGGTGAAACGCCAGTACCGAAGCGTCATCCTCAGCCACGACGACGAGCAGCACGCAGCCGCCAAACGGTCCCGTGAGACGGTCGAAGACCGGACCGGCCAGTCTGCCGTGACCACCGTCGAACCGCTCGAAACGTTCACGCTCGCTGAAAGCTACCACCAAAAGTACGAGCTCCGATCGACACCGATCGTCGGCGACGAACTCGACGACCTGTACGGCGAGGCGTTCGTCGACTCGACGGTCGTTGCCCGCCTCAACGGCTTCGTCGCTGGCCACGGCGACCGCAATCAACGTCTGGCGTGGCTCGCTGCCCTGGACCTGCCACAGGGGGCGATTCTCGAACTCGAACGGCGGCTGTGATCGATCGGTAGACCGATTACGCCACCGCCCATAGTCACTCGAAATGGATCCGCTGGAGCTTCGCGACACGATTCCGGCACTCGATCGGGGCGTCTACTGCAACTGGGGTGCTGGCGGGCCGAGCCCTCGTCGGGTCGTCGAGGCGGGTCAGTCGGCACTCGAAGCCCACGAGTACACCGCTCCGACCGCTGATGGGCAGTATCCCGCCGCCTTCGCAGTCTATGACGAGGCCAGAGCGGCCGTCGCGGGGCTGCTCGGTGCCGACCCAACCGAGATCGCACTCACGGAAAGCACGACCGACGGCATCAACCGCGTCATCAGCGCGATCGACTGGGGGCCCGACGACGTGATCGTCAGAACCGACTGTGAACACTCCGCTGGTATTCTTCCTGCCCACCGGCTCGAAGCCGAGTACGGCGTCGAGGTTCGCGTGCTCGAAACCGATCGCGGCAGGCTGAATCTCACCGCCGTCGAGGCGGCCGTCAGCGACGCGACGCTGGTCTGTCTGAGTTCACTTACGTGGACGTACGGAACCCGCCTCCCCATCTCCCAGATCGTCGACATCGCCCACGAGGCCGGGGCGATGGTGGTAGTCGACGCCGTCCAGTCAGTCGGACAGGTGCCGATCGACGTCACCGAGTGGGAAGCCGACTTCGTCGCTGCCGCCGGCCACAAGTGGCTGTGTGGACCGTTTGGCTCGGGATTTCTCTACGTTGACGACGACGTCGTCGGCGATGTCAGACCCAGCGCCGTCGGCTACCGCAGCGTGGTCGACGAGAACGCCGTCGACTACGAGTATCTGCCGGATGCACGCCGGTTCGAGGTGTCGACGGCGACCCCCGTCGCACACGCCGGTCTGACCGAAGCGATCGCCGCGATCGAGGCGGTTGGCGTTGAGACGATCGCCGACCGGATCGAGCAGCTCACAGCCCGACTCGTCGACGACCTTCCGGCCGACCGGCTGTTGAGCCCGAGCCAGCCCGAAAGCGGCCTCGTCACGGTTGCCGTCGACGACCCCGAGGCAACCGTCGATCGGATGGCTCAAAACGGGATCGTGATCCGATCGCTTCCCGATCCGGCGGCCGTCCGCGTCTCAGTCCACGCCGTCAACACCGCCTCAGATGTCGACGCCGTCTCTGCGGCGCTTCGGGAGTGGTGATACCGATCGGTCTCACCGTTCGCAGCGTCCGATCGGCAGCGAGAGCACGGGACAGTACTGGGACAGGAGCCGATCGTGTCTGTGAGCCTGATACCCACTCAGCCGGGAAATCGACAGGCCTTTTAGTAACCGTCGGATATGGTGAGATGCGGAAACTGACACAGGTGCGTGGGTAGCCAAGCCAGGCCAACGGCGCAGCGTTGAGGGCGCTGTCCTGTAGAGGTCCGCCGGTTCAAATCCGGTCCCACGCATCGGACTGGCAGACCACTGCCACACGATGCAGGTGATTCCCTCAAAGGGACATCACCCACGCAAAACTTCTCTCGAACGTCACACCAC
>LKMJ01006321.1_pt1 | contig 11165 bp, 5 predicted proteins | sample 643391 | NCBI WGS metagenome assembly LKMJ01 (sample SAMN04112250, study PRJNA286221) | soda lake metagenome | biome: soda lake; feature: Kulunda Steppe; material: water; isolation source: sample PL-Br10 brine of Picturesque Lake | place: Russia: Kulunda steppe | collected 2010-07
AGTTGAAAATGTAACTAGAGAATAAAACAGCTAAAACGAAAATTAATAAAAGTCCCCAGTAAAGACTTGTACGGTTTAATTCAACTACTTGTTTATTTGGATTTGGTCTAGCCATAAAATAATAAAATATTTTTTTAAGGTCTAAAAACGTTTTGCTATAATTTAGCTTTACGTATTAGCCTTCTTTTTTTTACTTATCTTAAATAATAAATTGAATAAACTAAAATAATTAAGAGTTAACTTTTTATAAAATAAAAGTTAAAAAAAAAATTTTTCTTTTTAAATATAGATAAAGAACCTTTAAGATTTTTTAAAATCTTCGATTATTCTAACTTTTAACATTTCCGAAGAAATTGTTCGATTGACAAATTCTATTTTTAAAAAGAAAAATAACACATTGATTAACGTTGAATAAATTGCATAGCTGTAATAGCACCTAAGAAGAAAACTGTAGGAACAGCAAGTGCATGAATAGCTAACCAACGTACAGTAAAAATTGGATATGTAATAGTTTCAGCTGATTTTCTTGTTGTCATAAAAGAAAAGTTTTTATAAATAAAAAAGAGAATAAGAGAATATTAGTATAACTTCCTAGACTCCGTTTTTTTTTTGTTAGCATAGAGACTTTTATAAATATAAACGCGGCTTATAATTTTTAAGAATTAAGCTGGTCCCCTCACTGCGTTCGGTTTGCTCGTAGAGAAAAACCATATACTTCTTGGTAAATAAACACGGAGTGTATTCGTTAGCTTAAGCCCTCGTGACAATAAAATTTAAATGTCTAAGGGCACCTAGTAAGAGAGCAATTTCTTAATTAGATAATAAAAAGTATTCCGCTTATTAACAAAAAACGGAGTCAAAATTTCTCTTATTCTAAACTTTTAAAACATTGATGAAAATTTATGTTTTTCTAAAATGGGCCAGGCCCTCCGCGTTTTTATAAACGCAAAGATCTATTTTCATCAATGTAGACCTAAAAGCAATGCATTTGATCATTTTGCTATAATGATTTCAAATTTTTTATAGAATACTCGCCACACTTTGTATAAACGTGGATTTTTTTTTACATTTTTAATAAAAATAAAGAAATAAGTAAATGTCAAAATTTACAAATGATTTTTCTTTTAAGTTAAGCTGCGTGCGGCCTATCATAGCGACACTAGGATTCCTTTTATATTTTTAGATAAAAAAATATATAATAGTAATCCTATAGTTGTAACCCTAGACGATGTCTAGTACGCCTAGTACGCGTCGCCTGTCATGTTTCATGCTTAACCGTACAATACGGACCCTTTTCGGGAGGATAAAAAACTATATTAAAGATATTAAAGAAATAAAGGTTAAAAATTTATAACTTTTTAGAATAATACAATTAAATAGTTATGTAGTTAACTAGTAGTTTAAGTAGTCTTCTAATTAACTACATAACTATTTAATGTTAAACGAGCAAATCCATAATTAAACAATTTTCTTTTTGGGGGATAGCAAAATATTTTGAACTTTTGTATTTTTTTAGACCGGGCTATCCTTACTTCTTTCAATAAAATAAACAGGGTGTAAAAATAAACTAAAAAAGATAAGGTTATAAAAAATAAGTTATTGTTTTTATAACCTTATCATATAATAAAAAATACATTAGAAAAATAAAATGTATAAAATAAATAGTCTAAAAAATATTTCAACTTAGTAGAAAAAAAAAACTACCGATTCTCCGTGTTTCAAAACATGGAGGGATTATTAAAAATTAATTTTTAATAACATTATTATCTACTTAGAACTAATTGTATTTTATTATAAATAAAGAAAAATATCAATAAATATTTTACAATAAAAAAAAGTTTTTTAATTTTTTAGAAATTAAATTTTCTATTTATTTATTTAAATGTTTTATTTATTTTATGTTTATAAAACATTAACGTATAAAAGTTCTACTTTCAAAAGTTTTAATCATAATCACTTCATTAAGTAAAGTGAAAAAAACTTTAAACCGGCGTAATAATTTTTTTTTTTAATTATATCCGTGTTTCTTTTAAAGAAACACGGAGTTAATCATAAGCAATATTAATAGATGTTTACAACCTTATTTTAGTTTTAGAGAAATTTTAAAAAAACCGGCGTTACTCGTTTGCATCCTTAAGAAACACGAGGTTAACCTTTAGTAAGTTATAACACAAGGTACCCAATTACGAGTAAAAGCAAGCTGGTCCCCTCACTGCGTCTGGTCCCCTCACTGCGTCTGGTCCCCTCACTGCGTCTGGTCCCCTCACTGCGTTCGGTTTGCTCGTAGAGTTAAAAATCTACACGGTAGGTTTACTCGTAAACCTATACAAGGTAAGTTGCCGAGTTCAACTTAAACTCCTAGACTCCTTGGCGCTGTACTAAGGGTGCCTAGTACATGTAGCTGTCGCTCGTACTAAGCAAGATCGACTTCATTTTTTAGTTATAAAAAAGTAAATAAAGAAGCCCAACAAAATATTAACAGAAATTTTATAAAAAAAAACTTTTGTGTCTATACGTTTGTTTAAACAACCTAGGAGGCCTCGGGCAAAAAATAGAATGTACCGGTTGTTAGCGTTTTTTTAAAAATGCGAACAAAAAGATTGATTGAAAAAAAAAAAAAAAAGAAAAAAATAAATATGCCAATTCATAGATATTTTCTCTCGGATTTTGTTACTGTACAAAGACAAAGTTTTTTTGAACTTTTAGAAAAAGGTTTAATAGAAGAATTTTCAAAAAGAAATCCAATAACAAATGGAAGAAAAGATTATTCTTTATTTTTTTATCCTGAATATTATATATTAACACGACCTGAATATAAACCTCACGAAGCTATTATAAAAAATAAAAGTTATACAAGTAAACTATATGTTCCAGTACAAATAACAAATAAAAAACAGAAAAAAATTATATTAAAATGGGTTTATATAGGGAATATACCTTTAATGACGAAACGTGGTCATTTTATTTTAAATGGTGCTGCGCGAGTTATTGTAAATCAAATATTACGTAGTCCAGGTATTTATTACCAACAAAAAATATATGAAAATTATGAAGATCGTCAAGGTTCTAAGGCTAATAATAAAGAAGATGATTCTACAAAAGGAGAAGTTTCTTTGTTACAACCAGTTAATACATATAAACGTTTTTATTGTGACTTAATATGTATGCGTGGATCTTGGTTACGTATTGAAATGGATAAGGAAAAAAATATATGGGCTCAAATGAAGAAGGGACCTAAAATTCCAATTTATTGGTTTTTATTAGCAATGGGATTATCTGAAAAAGTTATTATAAAATCAGTAATGGATCCCCAAAAAGTATTTGGAAATTTAGAAAAAAATCAAAGAAATACAAAACTCCGTGTTTCTAAACAAGGAGGGTCCGGATCAAATTTAAGAAAAAAAGGTCAAAAAACGTCTACAGAAGAAAATCAAATATTTGAAATACAACAAGAGTTAAAGAACTCTAAGACTACAAGTTCAAAAAAACAAAATTATGCGTATTTAAAAAATACGCCAGAAGCGTGGGAAGCCATTTATACCTTACTTCATTCAAAAACAAAGACATCAAACAGTTCAAAAACAAAAGAAAAGGATGATACCGTAGATAAAGATAAGGATACAACTGATACTAAACAAGAAGTTACAACTAAAGATAATTTACAAAAGAAATTATCTAAAGGACCAGGCGAAGAAAATTCAAAGAGTAGTCTTCGAGTGAAAAATTTAACAGAATTAGGTCGTCAGTGGTTATATAATCGTTTTATGAATCCTCGTTCATATGATTTAGGTAAACAAGGTAGAATTGCTTTTAATAAAAAATTAGGATTAACAATTGCATCACAGCAATTAACGTTAACAGGTCTTGATGTATTATATGCAACAGATTATTTAATTAAAGTTGAAAAAGGGCTTTATAAAACCGATGATATTGATCATTTAAAAAACCGTAGAGTACGAACCTCAGGTGAATTAATTCAAATTCAAATAGGAGTTGGGCTTGTAAGGTTAGAAAAATTCATACGTTACAATGAAAATTTGTTAGAAGGTAAACAGAAAGAATTAACTAATTTTGATTTCTTTTCACGAGTTAATTCTCGCTCAAAAGTCGAAGTCTCAAACTCCTCTGAAGACTCCGTTTTTCGAAAAAAGGAGAGCCCAGATTTGAAAGATTCGGAAAAATCGCTAGCACGCCATCGATTAATTGGAAAACAGAAAAAACGTAATTTTCATTCTTCTGTTTTATTACATAAAGAATTGTTTACAGATGAATCTTATTTATCATCAAATCTAAAGAAAAAAACAAAAATTTTAACATCTTCTTCTATTATTAATCATAAGGCTTTTAATAGCGCTATTCGAGAATTTTTTGGTACAAGTCCGTTATCACAATTTATGGATCAAATTAATCCTTTAGCAGAATTAACTCATAAACGTCGATTAAGTTCTATGGGTCCTGGTGGTGTTACACGTGATACTGCTACTTTAGCTATTCGAGGTATTCATCCAACTCATTATGGACGTATTTGTCCTATCGAAACACCTGAAGGAAAAAATACTGGGTTAGTTAATTCTATGACAACCTATGCTAGAGTTAATCCATCGGGTATTCTTGAAAGTCCTTTTTATAAAGTATATAAAGGTCAAGTTCAAAAAAATACAGGAATGTATTACTTAAATGCTGAACAAGAAGAAAAAATTAAATTAGCTGCACCTGATTTATTTGTTTCCCCTATAGGTTTCCTTCCTAAAGCTATGATCCCTGCTCGTATTGCTGAAACCTTTACTAAAATTTCACGTTCATCTGTTCAATTTATTGGAGTTTCCCCTTTACAAATGATTTCCATAGCTGCCTCTTTAATTCCTTTTTTAGAACATGATGATGCTAACCGTGCTTTAATGGGTTCCAATATGCAAAGACAAGCTGTTCCTTTAATTCGTCATGAACGTCCTATTGTTGGCACTGGACTAGAAGGTCGAGCTGTTACTGATTCTGGTCATGTTATTCAATCAAAATATAGTGGTTTAGTTACTTATGTTAGTTCGAAAAAAATTGTCGTGTCTACTTAATCTACTTCTTATAAGATTTATTTATACCTTATAACATAACATTTTTTCTGTTATTTCATAAATTTCTAAGGTCCCTTTAAAGTGATTTTAAATATAGTACTAGGCTCTCTTATTACTTATTAAGGGAGACCCCTTTATTTTAGGTTGTACCGTCGTAATAATTTTTTTTTACGCAAAAAAAATTATATCCGTGTTTCTTTAAAGAAACACGGAGAGTTATCCTTGCCTATGTCTACGGGGACCTATAAAACGTTTCATAGTAAAGGTTCACCTCTACTATGAAATATACATAGTAAAGGTTTACGAGGGAATCTACAAACAAGTTTTAGAATTGAACGAAATTCATAAAACTTTTTTTGAACGAACCTTCTGTGTTTTTTTAATGAAACACATAGTTTTTAAAGAGCCTACTCCCCCTTATTAGGGGGAGTAGGCTTTTGTCAATTTAAAAATTCCTAAGGAATTTTTAGAATTGAGAAAACTCGAAGATTTTAAAGAACCTTTCCTTTCCGGTTCTTTAAAACTTCGACTTTTGTTTAAACTTTTTTAAACTAAGTTTACTATAGATGAGATTTGGAATTAGGTATTCCATTCTTTTAACTCTATAAATATACTAAAAATAAACATATAAATAGAATATAGAATATAGAATACAATCTAAAAACTATGTAGAAATGAGTAATTCTTTGAGAATAAGAAAATAAAAAATTCCGTGAAGGAGAATACGCTTTATTTTCTGTGAAATTCAATTTTTACATACAATAAGATTGAACAAAAAAAAAATTTGAAAAATAACTACTAATAATTTTAATTATATGAAAATGTATAAACCTTAATAACTAAAAAAAAAATGAATAAAAAACCTATTACATTAAAAGAAGCTTTTAAAATTTTTTCGCTTCAAGAAAAAAATGGGACTTCAATGAATAAAATGTCTCTTTTAAAAAAAGAAAAGTTTGCGAAACCCGGCGTAGAAAAAAATCATAAAGTTTTTCCTACAGAATATAAATTAGAAACATTTCAACGTTCAAATCAAGACACATGTTTAACACACAAACCGGCTGTAGTTGAAGGGGATTGGGTTCAATCAGGAGATTTTTTAACAGATTGTGCAAATAGTGTAGGAGGTGAGTTATCACTGGGTCAAAATATTTTTATTGCCTACATGCCTTGGGAAGGTTACAATTTTGAAGATGCTATTTTAATAAGTGAACGTTTAGTAAGTGATGATGTTTTTACATCTGTACATATAGAGCGTTATGAAATTGAAAATCTTCAAAAAAATGGAATATCTCAACAAGAAAAATTAAATAATAAAGAAATTATGGAAAAAATGAAAAAGGAAGAAAAATTGGGTAAAAAAGGGAATAAAACAACTTCACAAAATTCAACTACAAAAAAAGGGAAATCTCAACGCTCTATAACTCAAACACGTACAACTCGTCATGAAGAAATAACACGTGATATTCCAGATGTATCCCCGGAAGAAATTTCTCACTTAGATTCTTTTGGTATTGTTAAAATTGGTTCTTTTATAGAAGAAGGGGATATTTTAGTTGGTAAAATAACTCCGATTAACAAAAAAGAATTTACACCTTATCAAAAATTATTATATACAATTTTAGATAAACAAATACGTCCTTATCGTGATAGCTCCTTACGTGCTCCAAAAGGTATTAAAGCAAAAGTTATTGATATAAAAATTTTTGTTAAACCAGGTAGTATTTTACAAAGCCCACTGGTCCCCTCACTACGCTCGACGTTTTCTTCTAACTCATTTTTTAATACTCTTAAAAGAAGTCAGCCCGATCGCGGGAAAGTTGGTTTTTCTTCTCCCTACGATCAGATTTTTGAACAAAAAACTAAAAAAAAGAGAAAAACAAAAAACGAATTAAGAAATAACCGAATTCTTAAAAGCCCAACAGTGTCACAACAAAAACACTCTTTGTTTAGAAACACGGAGGGTCATAAAAATTCTTTACTAACGTCGAAAACTGTCCGCTTTTCAAAAGCAGGTAGTCCCGGTAAAAATAATATTAGAGAATTACCAAAAAGAAAGGTGTTTGGAACAGGTGTTAGCCTTTTAAATGTACGTAACTTAACTAAAAGCTTTTTTAAAACAAACAAAATGCGTCATGTTTTATTACAAGGTTTGAAACCACAACATTCCCTTTATTCTATTTTAGGTGCAAACGTAGGGTCGGCGCTCTTAGATAGCGTCAAGGGTAACGAGTCTAAGTTTTCTCTCCGTGCGAAGTCCCCGTCTAACGACGGAGTCTGGACTTCGCGAGACCTCCGCTTGGCCGGGGGCTCAAGCGAAGTCCGCACGAACTTTAAAAAAAGCGGAGGTCCGGGTAATAGTTTTAGAGGAAACCTACGAAGCGAGCACAGATTGAATACTAATCAAACTAATTTAGTTAACGCGCAAGAAGGCTCCCTAAGCGTTTTTAGACAACACGAAGATTATATAAAAAATATTTCTCATTCTCAAATTTCTCAACTATCATCTTACTATAAGAAATTTTCTAAAGGCCCTCGTGTTATTCGAACTCTTCAATCCCTAGTTAAGGGACATTTAAATAATCAGAAAATCAAAAATTTAAAAAAAGAATTAAACGGGACTACCGCTTTAAAAAACGCGGATCTCCGTGTTTCGAAACACGGAGAGTCCGGTTATACCCTAAAAGAACAATTTACTAAATCCATTAAAGATATTGAAACTATTCATATTTATTTAGCCGAAAAACGTAAGATTCAAGTAGGGGATAAAATGTCAGGTCGACACGGTAATAAAGGTATTGTTTCACAAATATTACCTATGCAAGATATGCCTTTTTTACCAGATGGTACACCTATTGATATGGTTTTAAATCCATTAGGTGTGCCTTCACGTATGAATGTAGGACAAATTTATGAATGTTTATTAGGATTGGCTGGTAAATATTTAGGAGAACACTATAAAATTTCTTCTTTTGATGAAAGTTATGGGCCTGAAGCATCTAGAAGCTTTGTTTTTAATAAATTATATGAAGCACGCCGTAAAACTGGTTTTAAATGGCTATTTAATCCTCAATACCCTGGCAAAATTCGTATTTATGATGGTCGTACAGGAGACTGTTACCATCAACCTGTTACAGTTGGGCAGGCTTATATGTTACGTTTAGTTCATATGGTGGATGATAAAATTCATATGCGTTCTACAGGTCCTTATTCGCTTGTAACTCAACAGCCTTTACGTGGTCGTTCAAAACAAGGTGGACAACGTTTAGGTGAAATGGAAGTATGGGCTTTAGAAGGTTATGGTGCCGCTTTTACTCTATTAGAAATGTTAACTGTTAAATCTGATGATTTAACAGGACGAATGACTTTATGGTCAAACTTAATTTTAAATAAAGATCTTACTATTGGTACACCTGAAGCTTTTAAAGTTTTAATTTGTGAGCTTCAAGCTCTATGTCTTGATATTGGATTATTTCGTTATAATACAACAAACTCTACAACTTCATCGCTAAGATCTGATTCTGATCAAAACGCTTATAATATTGTAGACTCTTCTAATGAAAAATCAAACTCTAATAAAACGGTACCTCCGCATTTCCATACGCGAAGACCTCAGCAAACGAAATCATTAACAGAAATGACTAGTTTAATGAGTTTTCCTTAAACTACTAAATCGAACAAACTACTAAATAGGACGGAAAGAGTAAAAAACTTTAAAGTTTTTTACTCTTTCCGTCCTATTTACCTCCACACTAAGTCGTCCGCACGAGAGACCTACCCCGTCTGACAACGAGGTCCACTCGTACTCAATTTTAAAAGAGAGACATAAACTACGAAGTCCACGTTCGGTTTTCTCGTAGAGGTAAACCGAAAATAATAATTTTTTTTTTTTTAATTCTATCCGTTTTTCTATCAAGAACAACGGAGTCTACTCGGTAGGTTCCCTCAAAAATAGAACCTAGTACTCGTAACTCTTGACGACCACGTTGACATGTAAGTTTTAACATCGTTTCAAACACGGAGATCTCCAAGATTTCCTTTTGTCAATTCTAAAAATTCCTAAGGAATTTTTAGAATTGAGAAAACTCGAAGATTTTAAAGAACCTTTCCGGTTCTTTAAAACTTCGACTTTTTATCGATTATAGATTTTTCTATTATTATAGATTTATTTAAATTTTATTATTCTAAAATAAACTAAAATATAATATATAAATTCTTCCTTAACGGGCTCTCCGTATAACACGGATTCCGTTTTCCCGGACAAAAAAACCTGTGCTTCCGTAAAGAATTTTTTTAAAAATTATTACGACTAAAATAAAAATTAAAAAATTACACCGTGTTATATTTATAAAAGTTTTTTCTATTAAAACTTTATTTTTATTTTATTGTCCGGGACTAAAAAATTATATAATTATAAAAAAGATGGGCTTAGATTTTTCTGAGCAAAAAAATTTTTTTTTAATTTTTTAAAAAATGAAAATTTGGAAGGTATGTTCCTATTTGAAAGGAAATTTTTCCTTCAAGAAAAAAAAAAGTAAATAAAAAAAAAATGATACAAAAAAATAAGTTAGCTTCTTATGGTAAGCGTAAACAAAAAGTCAAAGAATTCGTTAAAAAAAAAAATAAATGACTATGTAGGTAAATCAATAGATTTTAATGAAATTTACCAGGATTATGTAAACTTTGGAGGTGCCTCATTTAAAATGGGAAAAGCTCAATTCTCCTCAAACTTTAAATTAAATGCAAAAGAAGAACAAAAGGAATATAGCCAACATAAAAGAAAGAATCGTACAATATATACTTTTTATAAAAATAAAGATGAAAAAGAAAAAGCAGAAGTACGCGCGAAGCGCGGCCATCCTGAACCGACGGATAAGGTTTTTCACACACCTGAATCTATACCCAAAACGTTTCATGTTTCAAAAGTAATAAAAGAAAGTACGGCTGAAAAAAAGAGCATAGTTAAACCTATTGAAGAATGTGTTTCGTTAGATTTAGAAAAGACACAATTGAAAAAACTGCAGAAAAAAGGTTTTATTTATTTAGAATCTTTTTTTAATTTGTCAGAAAACGAAATTTTTAAAATTTTAACCATTATTGGTTCTTTAGACCCTATAAAAGCAGAAAGAAATTCTAAATTTATTTATCAAGCTTTATTAGGTCGTAACATTCTTAAAGATTCAAAAGTTTTTCCAACAAATAAATATTCTCATTCCTGTCATAAAAGGATAGTTAATTTGGGATTTACTTCTTGGACAGACTTAGCCATTTATCTATTAAAATTAGGTGATGTTGAAAGACAGTTTTTTATAAAAAAATATATAAAGTTAACAACTGAAAAAACGCAGTCACTTTTTCTTCATCGTCTTTGTGACGTTTTTGAAAAAGATGTGTTAGGAGATCGTTATAATCCTTATACTATTGATTGGTTAACTGTACCTTTCCTAACCCAAAGTGAGCGTAGATTTTTTGTTATGAAAGGTTTTCTTTCTCCTTTTCAAATTCTTGAAAAATTTAAAGGTTACAAGGAAGCGGTTTTCCATTTAGCCGCGGGCCTTTCTTCCACAGAAACAGAAGGTTGTTTAAATATTGATAAATTTCGATCTTTTTGTTATACCCTTTCTAATTTAAAATATTTTCCCACATACTCTAATGAAAACCAATTGAATCCTTGGATGTTACGACCTTTTTTAGCTTCTAGACCGGATCACTCCGCTCCTAGTTTAATAACTGCGGGACCTTAATATAACGGACCGCAAACTTTTTTATTTTCTCCTTTAAACAAGGAGTCTACTCGGAAACCTACAGCATCTATATCAATGTAGGTGGCTTTTTGTTACATGTTCGTTTGGGCTTTGTTTTTTGTTTATTAACTTGTTGGATTTGTTTTATTATTCGGAAGAGATTGTTTTATTATTCGGAAGAGATTGTTTTATTATTCGGAAGAGATTGTTTTATTAAGATATTTTTTATTTAGTTTCTGGTGCCTCTTTATACCACGGTGGATCCCCTACTTCTATTTTTCCTTTTGTCAATTTAAAAATTCCTAAGGAATTTTTAGAATTGAGAAAACTCGAAGATTTTAAAGAACCTTTC
>LKMJ01006322.1_pt1 | contig 11165 bp, 7 predicted proteins | sample 643391 | NCBI WGS metagenome assembly LKMJ01 (sample SAMN04112250, study PRJNA286221) | soda lake metagenome | biome: soda lake; feature: Kulunda Steppe; material: water; isolation source: sample PL-Br10 brine of Picturesque Lake | place: Russia: Kulunda steppe | collected 2010-07
CACGGTGAGTTACGCCAGGAAACTCGGGGACGATCTCCTGACGCTTTGGCGCGGCGGCAGGGCTCCGGCGCTTCTCGCCATCGCGGCCGGCTGGTTTCTCTCGCTCGGCGTCCGGATGGTCTATCCGGCGCTTTTGCCCTCCCTGCGTGAGGCCTACGGGATGAGCCTCACCGTCGGTGGATTTCTCATCACGGTGCTCTGGCTCGCCTACGCGATCGGACAGCTCCCCGGCGGGATCCTCACCGACCGACTGGGAGAGCGGGACGTCCTGATCGCGAGCACGGGGATAAGCGCCGTCCTGCTCGCGTTTTTGGTGTTCGCGGATTCGGTGGTGATCGTCTTCGTCGCGACGGCGCTTTTCGGGCTGGGAACCGCGCTGTACGGCGTCGCCCGCTTTACCGCCGCCGCAGCGCTGTATCCGGAAAACGACGGCGCCGCGATCGGCGTCACGTTAGCGGCGGGGCAGATCGGAAACGCGCTGTTGCCCCCGCTCGCCGGCGTGATCACCGCGGCGACGGCCTGGCAGCTCGGTTTCGGCTTTACCGTTCCGATCTTCCTCGCCGTGACCGCGTTTCTGTGGCTCGCGCTTCCGGCCAGTCTGTCGGCCGACGACGGCGCCGTCGACACGCTTTCGGGGGAACTTTTCCGCGAGGTGCTGACGGAGATTCGCCGGCCGGCGATCGTCACGACGGCCCTCGTGCTCACGCTCGGATTCGGGATGTGGCAGGCGTTCACCGGCTTCTATCCGACGTATCTGATCGAACAGAAGGGGCTGTCTCCGACGGTCGCGACCTCGCTTTTCGGTCTCTACTTCGCGCTCGGGATCGGCATCCAGCCGGCGACCGGGGCCGTCTACGATCGATTCGGTATCCGACGAACGCTGCCGGCGCTTTTCGTGATCGTCATCCTCGGACTCACCGCGTTGCCGACCCTCGAGGGCTTTTGGCCGCTTGTCGGGATCACCGTCGTCTTGAGCTTCATGCTCGGGAACATCGCGGCGCTGTTGCCGTATCTGACCGCACAGCTGCCGGACGAGATACAGGGGACCTGTCTGGGATTGATCCGGACGGTGTATATGATGATCGGGGCCGCCAGCCCGTTTCTGTTCGGCGCGATCGCGGACCGCGGCTACTTCGATGAAGCCTTCTGGCTGCTGGCCGTCGTTCTCACGATCAACCTCCTTATCGTGTTTCGACTGCCGGAAAACGAGTAATGCCGGTATTTTTATTATACGTTCGTTGTAATCATTTTACATGACATATACGGTGCTGTTTCCGACGGACGGAAGCGACGCCGCGAAAAACGCGGCGAAACGGGCGATCGACCTCGCGGATCGGTACGACGCGGAGCTACACGTGCTCGCGGTCGTCGATGCCAGCATCGCCTTCGGCGCTACGGACACCTGGAACGTGTCAGACGTCCGCGATAAAGCCGAGAAGGCAGCCGAAGAGGCCACAGCGGAGATCGCCTCCCTCGCCGAGGAGGCTGGCATCGAGGCGACGACGGCCGTCGTTCAGGGGGAACCCGCCGAACGGATCCTCGAGTACGTGGACAGGGAGGGAATCGATGCGATCGCAATGAGTACACACGGCCGTTCCGGCGTGCGCCGATCGCTTCTGGGGAGCGTCACCGACAAAGTGATACGACGGTCGTCGGTGCCGGTCTTCGTCGTGCCCGCGGACGTCGAATCGGCGTAAGTCCGAAACGATTTACTCGAAGACGAGTACGGTCGCCGTGTCCGCCTCGAGGACGACGACCTCCTCGCCGCCTTCGGCGCGCTGTTCTTCGACGATATCGAACATCTCCGAGCCGACGGTGACGGTCTCGCCGTCGATCTCGAAGGTGACGTGTCCAGCGGTGTCGAGTTCGGTCTGTAGCTCGATCGGATCGGCGGCCTCCAGTCGACCGACGACCTCGCCGGCCTTCTCGCGGAAGGCCGGCCCGAGTTCGCTGTGTTCGATGTCGACATCGACGGGAACCAACTCGACGTTCGGCGAGCCCTCCTCGATGTAGACCGGGGCGTTGACCGTATCCGAGAGATCGTAGGTGTCGAGCGGCCGCTCCTCCTCGAGGTACACTTCGATCCGATCGAGGTCGGCGTTGAGCGGCTTCCCTTCGTCCGATTTCCAGCCACGAACGGTCGCGGCGATCTCGGCGATCAACGCACCGCGGTCGGCCGCATCGGCGTCGACTGCCGGCGGATCGGGCCACGACGAGCCGTGGACGCTTCCGTCGGTCGGGAGATAGCTCCAGGCCTCTTCGGTGATGAACGGGGCGAACGGCGAGAGCATCCGAAGTGAGGCGCTCAAAGCGGTGAAAAGCGCGTGTTCGGCGGCGCGGCGCTCGCCGGGACGGCCCTCATAGAGACGGCCCTTGATCAACTCGAGGTAGTCGTCGGCCAGATCGTGCCAGACGAAGTCTCTGACCTCCCGAAGCGCGCTGTCGAAGCGATACTCGTCCATGTCCTCGGCGACCGATTCGGCGACCGTCGCACACCGATTCAAGATCCACGCATCGACGTCGCGGTAGGCCGGATCGGAGACGTCGGGCGTCGATTCATCGAGGTGGCCGGCGGCGAATTTCGTGATGTTCCACAGCTTCGTCTGAAAGCGGGTCGCGGAGGTGACCTCCTTCCACTGGAACTGGATGTCGGTGCCGGGCTGGCCACCCAGCGCCATCGCCTGCCGGAAGGCGTCGGCGGAGTGTTCCTCGACGACCTCCTCGGGCTGGACGAAGTTGCCGCGGGATTTCGACATCTTGTTGCCGTCGTCGCCGAAGACCATCCCGTTTATCAGCGCCTCCTCCCAGGGTATCTCCCCGGTGACGGCGACGGTCCGCAGGATCGTATAGAAGGCCCACGTCCGGATGATGTCGTGACCCTGCTCGCGGAGTTGGACCGGCTCGAAGGACTCCTCGGGCCAGCCGGCGACGTACATCGGCGAGATCGAAGAGTCCATCCAGGTGTCCATCACGTCGGTCTCGCCGACCCACTCCGTGCCGCCGCACTCGGGGCACTCGCCGACCGCCGGCCCCTCCGCCGTCGGCTCGACGGGCACTTCTTCGGGGCTTGCGATCTCGACGTGCCCGCAGTCGGCACACTCCCAGGCGGGGATCGGCGTCGCGAAGACCCGCTGGCGGGAGATCACCCAGTCCCACTCCATCCCCTCGGTCCACTCCTCGAGGCGCGTGTACATGTGCTCGGGGAACCACTCGATCTCCTCGGCGGCCTCGAGGATCTCCTCTTGGTTCACCTCGACGAACCACTGCTCTTTCGAGAGGATCTCGATCGGGGTGTCACAGCGCCAACACTGGCCGACCGACTGTTCGGTCGGCTCGGAGTCTTCGAGATATCCCCGCGTTTCGAGCGCCGAGGCGATCTCGGTTTTCGCCTCGGCGATCGAGAGCCCCTCGAACTCGCCGGCGAGTTCGTTGAGATGACCGTCCTCGGTGAAGACCGTCCGCAACTCGAGGTCGTGTTCGGCCCACCAGTCGACGTCCTGTTTGTCGCCGAAGGTGCAGATCATCACCGCACCGGTCCCGAACTCGCCGTCGACGGCCTCGTCGGCGATGAGTTCGATCTCCTGGCCGAAGATCGGCACCTCGAAGGTGTCTCCGATTCGATCTTCGTACCGCTCGTCGTCGGGGTCGACGGCCATCGACACACACGCGGCGAGCAGTTCGGGGCGGGTGGTCGCGATCTCGATATCGTCGTTGTCCATCCCCTCGAAGGTGATATAATACAGCGTCCCCTCGCGGTCTTCGGCTTCGACCTCCGCGTCGGCGATCGCCGTCTCACAGCGGGGACACCAGTTGACCGGGTGTTCGTCCCGGTAGACGTACCCAGAATCGGCCATCTCGACGAACGATCGCTGCGTTTCTCCCCAGTAGTCGTCGTTCATCGTCCGGTACTCGTGGCCCCAGTCCTGGGAGAACCCGAGCGTCGACATCGTCTCTTTCATCGCGCCGATCTGCGATTCGGTGTGTTCGATACACCACTCGCGGAACTGCTCGCGGGAGACGTCAGTTCGATGGATGTCGCGGTTCTCCTCGACTTTCACTTCGGTCGGGAGCCCGTGACAGTCCCACCCCTGCGGGAAGAGGACGTCGTCGCCGCGGAGGCGGTGATAGCGGGCGGCGTAATCCATATAACACCACCCCAGCGCGTTGCCGATATGGAGGTTACCGGTCGGATACGGCGGCGGCGTATCGATGATGTAATCGGGGCGCTCGGGGTCGTCGTCGTAGCTGTAGACGTCCGATTCGAGCCACTCCTCGCGCCATTTCTGTTCGGCCTCCTCTGGATCGTAGTCGTCTGGAACCTCGCTCATAATCTTTCTCGCGTGGACCGGTCGGTAGCAGGCAAGCAGGGACGCGCGACGGAGAAGACGCGCGGTTACAGCCCGTATACTACAGACCGGATCGCGCTCATACTTCTTCGGTCGTCCGTTCCAGATAAAAAGGTTCGCTTACGCGTCCTCGCCGTCGACGTATAGCCGTCGTCGGGTGTACGCCCGAAGCTCCTCGCGGACAGCCGAGATCCACTCGTCGCTCTCGGTGGTCGCATACCGAAAGAGCGTGCCCAAAAAGACGGTGTGAATCATCTCCGCGGCGCGTTCCGGGTCGGCCTCGCGAAACGCCCCCTGCTCGACGCCGGTCCGGACGATCGTCGCGATGCGAGCCCGGAAGAACCGGTCGCTCCGGGTGAAATACTCGCGGTAGGCCTCGTTGTGTGGCGCCTGTCCTCGCAGTTCGATGAGCGCCCGCACGAACTGCTGGGCGTCGGACGGCGCGTCGGCGAGCAACAGCTCATCACAGAGCTCTTCTAACGCGTTCTGTGGGTTCTCGGGCGGTCCGGTCTCGGTTTCCTCGCGGTAATTTTCGAGCATGAACTCCAGACAGGCGAGAAGGAGATCGTCCTTGCCGTCGTAGTGGTGATACACCAGCGAAACGCTCTTTTCGAACTCCTCGCCGATCCGCTCCATCGTCAGATCGGCGTACCCGTGTACACAGAGCGCTCGATAGGCAGCCGCGAGTATCTGCTCGCGGGTCGTCTCGGGAGCCTCAAAGAACTCCATCGTAGACACCTCCATCGAGCAGCCTAAAGACGGTCCCGGATTCGAACGGGGACGCGACGCGCGACCGGAGCGAAGACACGGCGGAAAGCCGAGACGGGGACATACCCCCCGTTTCGGACGCACCACGTTAACCATTTTGAATAAACGTTCAATCAAAAGCATTATATCCGTGCCACGACACGGTTAACGCGATGGATTGGTCTCTGTCTCCCGCTGGCGCTTTCAGCCGTCCCGGCCGAACCGGTACCTCCCCCGACGTGTGCGAACATCGTGCGGACGCGATCGAACGACGCGGGTGATCCCGTGCGGTCGCTCGGACGCACACACGCGGTCTTTCTCGTCAGTGTTCTCGTCGTTGGCCTCGTTTTCGCCGGCGCGCTCTTCGTCGGTTCGGCGACCGGCCAGACGGCCCAGGGCGAACCGGAGCTAAACGTTTATCTGCCGGAGAACGAGGTCGCTCCCGGCACCGAATCCGAGTTCGTCGTCCGCGTTCAAAACGACGCCCACGTCCGTTCGGGCTCCGCCACCGAAGCGGTGACGACCGCCCGGGCCGTCAACGTGGAGGTGATCGACGAAGGGCCCTTCGACGTCCGGACCGGCCGAACCCCGATCGGACCGATCGCCGACGGCTCCGTCTCGAACGCCGAGTTCCGCGTACTCGTCCCCGAGGACGTAGAGCCCGGAACCTACGAGATCGACGTTCGAGTCCGATACTCGGTGACGAACCGACAGACCGAAACGAGCGACCAGCGGCTGTCGCGACGGACGACCGAAACGCTCGAGGTGCGGGTGACCGACGACGCGATCTTCGCGATCGGCAACGCGACGACCGACGCCCAGCCGGGAACGACCGGCGAATCCGAGATCGAACTCGAAAACGTCGGCTCGCAAACCGCCTACGGGACGACGGCGACCGTCACGGGCGGCGGTGGAGTCGTCTTCGACGGCGGGGAGAGCCAGGAGTTCCTCGGTGACTTCCAGCCGGGAGCGAACCGGACGATCACCGTCGACACCGAGATCGCCGAGACGGTCGTTCGCGGCGAGAAACCGATCGAGGCAGCCTTCGAATACGAGGACGAAAACGGCATCGAGCGCGAGGAGCCGACAACGGCGACCGGGAGTCTCGCGCCGATCGAGGCCCAGTCGTTCACCGTCACGGAGCTCGAGGATACGCTTTCGGTCGGCTACGACGGCCGCATCTTCGGAAGCGTTCGAAACGACGGGCCGGTAGAGATCACAGATGGCGTGTTGGTGATCGAGCCGGCGAGCGATTCGCTCACGATCGAAGAGAGCCGGGTCGCGTTGCCGACGCTCGCTGCCGGTGAGTCGACCGACTTCGAGTTCCCGACCGACGTGAGCGGGCAGGCCGATCCTGGCGCGAGACAGGTTCGATTCACGCTGGAGTACGGCAACGACGGTCGAACCACGACGACCGTCGGGCCGGTCTCAGAGCGCGTCGTCGTCGACGACAGACGCGACGCGTTCACGATCGACGGAGAGGACGTCACCGTCGCTCAGGGCGAGGCGACCGAACTCTCGCTTTCGATCACGAACGAACGACCCGAAACGCTCCGGAACGTCAACGCGAAGCTCTACACCGACAGCCCGCTTTCGACGACGAGTGACGAAGCGTTCGTCAACGAATTGGCGACGGGTGAGACGGGCGAGATCCGGTTCGATCTGCGTGCCGAAAGTGACGCGATGGCGAAGACCTACCGGGTCGAACTCGACTTCCAGTACGAGACCGAACGCGGCGAGACGGTCCTCTCCCGGACGTATCAACACCCCATCGAGATCACAGAGCGGGTCGACGACGGCGACGACGGATTACCGATCGGGGCGATCGGCGTCGCTTTGATCGTGATCGTCGCGGTCGGCGTCGGCCTCTGGTGGCGGCGCAGGGGCTGACGGATGTCCGAACCGGAGACAGCCGAACGGGAGCGATCCGACCCGTTTACTCGGCGGGTGACCCCCCTCATAACGAACCGACCGTGGGCGATCGTCGTCGTCTTTCTCGCGGTCACAGTGCTGTTTTTCGGCGGCGTCGGAGCCGGCGGCGAACAGCAGGCGGGCACCGACCAGTTCACCGAGGAACTCGAGGAGTTCGAGGCCCTCGAAGACATGGAGGAGAACTTCGATCGGGGGGCACGCGAAGCCGGCGGCTCCAGTGCGAACCTCTTTTTGGAGGAGTCGAACGTCCTCTCGAAGCCGAGTCTGCTGCGAATGGTCGAGGCGCAATACCGACTGGAGAACCACGACACGCTGCGAGTCACCTCGACGACGAGTCCGGCGTCGCTTGCGGCCCGACAGCTCGACCCGACCGCCGAAACGCCCGAAGCACAGCGACGGGTGTTAGAGCGGCACTCCGAGAGACGGATTCGCGGGGCGCTCGCCGACGCCGACGAGGCGGCCGGGCTTCCGGTCAGTACGGACTACAATCCGGCAGACGGCTCCGCGTCGGTCGCCCAGCTGGCGGTCAGCTACGATACGCCACCGCTTGCCGACACCGAAGACCGCGCGCGGCTGCAGTTCCGGACGGTCGACGTCGTGGGAGGGATCGACGGCTACGAACCCGGCGAGAACGTCGTCGTCTTCGGCGATGCGATCATCGATCAGGAGGTCAATCAGCTGCTGAGCGACACCGCTATGCTGGTGTTCCCGGCGGCGCTGCTTCTCATCACGTTCTTTCTCGTGATCGCCTATCGGGATCCGATCGATCTCGCTTTGGGCGTCGCCGCGCTCGTGATGACGCTCGTATGGACCTTCGGGTTCATGGGGTACGCCGGCATTCCCTTTTCGGATTCGCTCATCACCGTCTTCCCGTTGCTTTTGGCGGTCGGAATCGACTTCGGGATCCACATTATCAACCGGTACCGAGAGGAGCGGGCGAACGGCGGCGACATCGCGGCGGCGATGGATGTCACCACGGGCCAGCTTTCGGTCGCCTTCCTCATCGTCACGATCACGACGGTGATCAGTTTCATGGCGAATCTGACGAGTACGCTCGATCAACTGCAGGATTTCGGGATCGTCGCCGCGGCCGGGATGATCTTTACGTTCCTCATTTTCGGCGTCTTTTTGCCCGCCGGCAAGGTCGCCTTCGACGGCTTGCGGGAGGGAACGCGATTCCCCGAGTTCGGCTCGAAACCGCTCGGCCGCGAGGGTTCGATCCTCGGTGCCGTGCTGCCGATCGGCACGACGGCGGCGCGGGTAATGCCGGCGGTCGTGCTCGTGTCGGCGCTCTTGATCGGCGCGGCCGGCGGCGCCTACGGCACCGGCGTCGATACGGAGTTCTCACAGGAGGCGTTCTTCCCCGACGAGGATCGCATCGAGCAGTTACAGGCGCTCCCCGAGCCGTTCGCCCCGTCCGATTACACGTTCATGGCCGTTCTCGGCTACCTCGAAGAGGACTTCGAGCAAGGGTTCGTCGGCAGTGTGACGCTGTACATCGAGGACAGAGACGTCAGATCCGACATCGCGCTTGCGGATATCGACCGCGCACTCGAGGATCCCCCGGAGGCGTTCGAAAGCGAGGACAGACGCGCCGATGCGACGAGTATCGTCGGCGTGATGCAGTCACACGCCGAGGCGGACCCGGAGTTCGCCCGGACCGTCGATCGATACGATACGACCGGCGACGGAATCCCGGATCGGAACGTCGATACGGTGTATCAGGAACTTCTAGACTCCGCGGCGGGTGACGAGGCCAGAAACTCGCTGACAGACGATCGGAGCGCGACCCGCATCGAGTACGAACTCGACGTCGAGGCAGATCAGACCGACGCGACGTACGCGGCACAGGAAGTCGTCGACGGGATGCGGCTGGATGCGGTGCCGACCGGCGATCTCGTCGTCAACCAGGTCGTCATCGACCGGATCACCGAATCGGCGATCAACAGCCTCGTCGTCGCCTTCCTGCTCACCGCGATCTTCCTCATGGTCTCGTATTGGTGGCTCGAAGGGCGGGCCGTCTACGGGCTCATCAACCTCGTGCCGGTGTTGCTCACCGTCGGCGCGCTCGCCGGGTCGATGCGGTATTTCGGCGTGCCGCTGACACCGTTCAACGCCCCGATACTGGCGGTGTCGATCGGGCTCGGAGTCGATTACACCGTCCACTTCATGCACCGGTTCGTCGACGAGTACGAGGCCGGCCGGGAACTCCACGAAGCCCTCCGTATCACCGCGCAGGGAACCGGCGGCGCGCTCACCGGTAGCATGCTAACGACGGTCTGTGGGCTCGGCGTGCTGTATATCGCGATCATCCCGCTGATCGCGGAATTCGGCCTGTTGCTCGCGTTGGGCGTCCTCTATGCGTATCTCGCCTCGATCCTCGTGTTGCCGTCGGTCATCGTCGTCTGGTACAGCCTCGAAGCCCGATTGCTCCCGGTCGTTCGGGGGCTCATACCGGCGGACGAACGCAGATGAAACCGACGCACGGATGATTCGCCGTTCGCTCCGTCGGACGGTCCCCGATGATCGCCGCACGGCCGGACTCGCCCGACTGGAATCGCGGTGGGACGGTTCGTCTCGACCGAATCGCCGGGTCAGCTGACGACGTGGATCGACGACTGCTCGAACTCGACGCCGTCGGGATCACGGACAAACAGCGGGAAGCCGTCCGGGCGGCCGTCGAGGCCGACGACGGTCACTGCAAACCGTCGTATTGAATCACAGGAACCGACCGAAAGCGTCATCACGTTTGTCCGATCGCGCGTTGAGCAGTATTTTTTAGGACCGCCTAAAGATCGGCAGGGTTAAGTTCTTTAGGTAAGCCTAAAGCTAGTGATGGCAGCAGACGACCGCGGAACGAACGACGAGTCGGAGCCGCTTCGACGACGACCGTTTCTCGCCGCTGCGGGGGCAATGACAGCCGCCGCGATCGGATTCGCCGGGTGTACCGACAGCGAAAACGGTAATGGGAACGGCAACGGCAATGGGAACGGCAACGGTGACACCGGGGCCGGAACGGTCGTCGATGCCGATCCGCTCGGTTCGCCGGTCGACTCCTCCGGCGTCTCGTGGGACGATCTCGGGGATCTCGAGGGCGAACTCACCGTCTACTCCGGGCGCACCCCCGATCAGATCGATCTCGTCTTCGAAGCGCTCGAAAACGAGTACGACGGCCTGACGATCAACCGCGATTACGACGACAACGACGTGCAGGTCAACCAGCTTATCCAGGAGGGTGAGGCCACCCCCGCCGACGTGTTCTACTCGCAAGATCCCGGCGCGCTGAATGCGGTTCACGACGAAGGGCTCGTCCAACAACTTCCTGGCGACGTCGTCGACGCGGTCCCGCAGAGTTACCGCGATCCCGACGGGCTCTGGACCGGCGTCAGCGGCCGCGTTCGCTCGGTCCTGTACAACAGCGACCGGCTCGAGGAGACGCCATTCGATAGCTGGGACGAACTGCCGAACGACATCTACTCGTACGCCGAAGACGACCGGTTCGAGGGCATCATCGCGACACGTCCGAACTCGGGGACGTTCCGCGGATTCATCCAGTCGATGGTCGAACTCGAAGGGGAAGAGACAACCCGTCAGTGGGTGCGTGACTTCATGGATCAGGACCCACAGCTATTCACGAGCGGCAGCAGCCATGCGGAGGCGATCAACCGCGGCGGCGACGACGACCCGATCATCGGCCTCGGCAACAGCTACTACGGTGCCCGAATCGTCAACGAAGATCCCGACGCGCCACTTCGGGTCACGTTCACTCAGGGCGACCCCGGCGCCCTGTTCAGCGTCGCCGGCGTCGCCGCCACCCAGTCGGTCGACGACCCCGAACTCGTCGCCGAGTTCATCCGCCATCTCGTCGCTATCGAGGGCCAGGAGTTCATGATGGAGGACAACGGCGAGTTCCCGGTCATCGATGGCGTCGACTACGTCGGCCCGCTGCCCGGCCCCGACGAACTCGACTCGCCGACGTTCGACCTCTCGGCGTTCGATATGGAGCTGCAGGGCGCACGCGAACTCCTCGAAGACGAGGGCATGCTTCCGGTCTGAGGTATCGAATCGACAGCCGGTAGCCGATGCCGGAGCAACCCGAACGCCCCTGTGCAGGAATCGTCTCTCGATGGATTCAATTCC
>LKMJ01006323.1_pt1 | contig 11164 bp, 9 predicted proteins | sample 643391 | NCBI WGS metagenome assembly LKMJ01 (sample SAMN04112250, study PRJNA286221) | soda lake metagenome | biome: soda lake; feature: Kulunda Steppe; material: water; isolation source: sample PL-Br10 brine of Picturesque Lake | place: Russia: Kulunda steppe | collected 2010-07
CGGGCGCGGGCGCGGCCGGCTGCGCGCGCGCGAAATGGGCGACCCAGCCGCGGCGTGAACGCGCCTCGGGCGCAGGCGCCTGGGGCGGCGGGCCGGCGCGCGCCGGGTCGAGCGGCGCTGCGACCGCCGCGGCGCCGTGCGGATGCCCGGTGCGCGCGGCCTCGTCCTGCAGCTCGTCGAGCTCCGCGGCCCAGGGCGCGGTCGATTCCGCGACTGGGCAGTCCGCGCACCAGCCGCGATCCATCAGCACCACATCACCCTCGAGCAACGCGCTGCGCAGCGCCGTGCGTGTCAGCCCGCCGAGGCACGCAACCACCGCGGCGCCAGCCGCGCGATCCTGCGGCGCGACTCGGCTGCACTCGACGGCCCGCGCGCCCGTGCGCTGCAGCAGCTCGAACCCCTGCGCCGTCAGCGCCCCGGTCGGACAGGCGGCCGCGCAATGCCCGCAGCCGGTGCAGCTCGCCGGCGCGATCTCGACGCGGCGCGGGCCGATGCGGATGGCGCGCGACGGGCAGGCATCGGCGCAGCGCGTGCAGGGCTGATCGCCCACGAGCACCGGCCGCTGCACCGTCAGGCAGGCCGGCGCATGCAGCTGCACGCGCGCCCTTCCCTCGCCCTGTCCGGCGTCCTCCACGCTATCCTCCCTGGCTGTGGCGCATGGCGCCCCTCGCTTGGTTCCTCGCCATCACGATAACAGGGCGCATACCCCTGTATGCCGCGTTTCCGTCCTCGCCGGGCGAACGCAAGTATCTGATCAAGTGGTGTTTTTCTTCCTGTCCGGAAATCCGGACGGCCCATCGCCGCGCCCTGTCCGGATTTCCGGACAGCCGACGGGCGCAGGCTCAGCCCGAGAGGCCGAGCTTGTGCATCTTTTCCCACAGGGTCGTGCGCGCGACGCGCAGAAGCCGTGCGGCGTCCGAGACATTGCCCCCCGTCGCCTCGAGCGCGCGGCGGATATGGGCGCGCTCGGCGGCGGCGCGCGCCTCGGCGAGCGGCTCGATCGGGGTTTCGGGCTCGGCCGGCTCGGCCTGCTCGAACAGATCCGACACCACGAGATGCGTCCCGCGCGCCAACGCCATCGCGCGCGCCAGCCGCGCGCGCAGCTCGCGGCCATTCCCGGGCCAGTCATGCGCGCGAAGCGCCATCTCGGCATGGGCGCCCAGCCCGGAAAGCCTGTCCTCGCGGCGCGCATTCATCCCCGCAAACAGCCGCGACGCGAGCCAAACCGCATCCTCGGGCCGCGTGCGCAGCGGCGGCACCGTGATGCAGAAGGCACAGACATGATAGTAAAGGTCCGCGCGCAGCTGCCCAGCATCGCGCCGCGCGACGATGTCGGGCGTGTTGCTCAGCAGGATGCGCGGACCCTCATCAGCCCAGATCGCTTCGAGCAGGCGCGCCTGGAGCGCGTCGGACGCGGCGGCGATCTGCTCGACGAACAGCACCCCCTCGCCCGCCTCGGCCATCAGCCCCTCCGACCCCGCCGCACCGAAGATCGCGTCCTCCGCATCGCGCCGGCGCGTCAGATCGATGGCGCGAAACGGGGCGGCGCGGCGCTCCGAGAGGCCATGGATGCGTTCGGCGATGCGGCGCTTGCCGGTGCCGCCCTCGCCGAGGATGAGCACCGGATCGTCGCGTTCGGCGAGCCGCGCGGCATCTTCCTCCACCGCCCGCGCCGCCGCCGATACGCCCAGCCAGGGCCCCTCCCGCGGTGTTTCCGCGGTGGCGATGACCTGCATGAGCCGTTCAAGAAAGGCGTCCATGTCAAAGGGTTTGAGCATGTAATCGGCCGCGCCGGAGCGCAGCAGCCGCACCGCCTGCTCGGTGTCGCCATAGCCCGTCAGGAACAGGAAAGGCGGCGGCGCGCCATGCGCGCACAGGGTGGTGAAGAGCGCCTCGCCGCTGCCATCGGGCAGGCGGATGTCGCACACCACGGCGTCGATGGGCTGCGCGGGGGTGCGCAGCGCGCCGATGGCGCGATGCAGCGTCTTGTGCCAGATCACCCGCGCGCCCTCGAGCTTCAGCCGCTGATGCAGCGAGCCGCCCATGATCTCGTCGTCCTCCACCAGCGCGATGGTGCGCCCCGAAAGGATCATGCCGCGTTCTCCTTCTTGCGCGCCAGCGTCAGGTGGATGCGCACGCGGTTATGCCCCGCTGCCGTGCGGTCCAGCATGATCTCGCCGCCGAGCTCGGTGGCGAGCTGCCGGACCAGGCCGAGACCCACGCCCTCGCCCCCCGCGACCGGCGCATCCGACAGAAGCCGCGGGCGCAGCGCCTCCGGCAGCCCCGGGCCCGTATCGCTCACGCACAGGCACAGCGTCGCGTCGCTGGCGCTGACCTCGAAACCCACGGCGCCGCCGCGCCCGGTCACCGCGCTCGCATTGAGCAGCAGGTTGAGCGCGATCTGGCGCACCGGCGCGCCGGGCAGCGGTGCGAGATCGCCGTCACCCGCCGACACCGTCCAGTCGAGCTCCTGCTCCTGCCGCGCGATCTCGGGGCCGATGAGCAGCCGCAGATCGTCGAGATCGGCGCGCGAAAGCGGGCTTCCGGCGCGATCGGTGCGGTGGGTGTCGAGGGTGGCGCGGACCACGTCGCGCAGATGCCGCAGCCCGCGATCGAGCAGCTCCGCCGAGCTGCGCACGACCTCCGCCCGGTCGGGATAGCGGCGGATCGTGTCGACGGCGTTGAGCAGCCCGCCGAGCGGGTTGTTGATCTCGTGCGCGAGGCTGCCCGCGAGCCGGCCGAGACCGGCGAGCCGCTCGCGCTCCGCGCTGCGCAGATGCGCGCTCACGCGCGCCTGCTCGACCTCCAGCATTCGGTTGTAGCTGCGATAGAGCCGCGCGAGCTCGGGGTCACGCTCGGGAATGTCGTCGGGCGGGATCGGGCGCGGCGGGCCGTCCTGCGGCTGCATCTGCGCCGCGATTTGCGCGACCGGGCGCAACAGCCGGCGCACGATCACGAAGCCTGCCCCCGCCAGCGTCAGCGTGGCGAGCGCATTGCCCAGAACCAGCCAGCGCCACGCCGCGCGCCGCTCGGCCGCCAGTGCGCGCGCATCGAAATCGATCACAAGCGCGCCCAGATCCTGCCCGCGATGCGACAGCGGCGTTTGCAGCGTGAGGCGTTCGGCCGAGCCATCGAAGCCGAACCCGTCGAGCGGCTGCGCGGCGCCGAGGACCGCGTCGCCGTCGCTGCCGATCGGTGCGGCCTGCGGATCGCTCGACACCGCAACGGCGCCATCCGGTCCCACGAGCGAGACGCGCTCCGCGCTCAACCCCGCGCCGCGATCGATGCTGCGGTCGAGCAGGTCGAACATCGCCCAGACATCGTCGCGCACCGCCATCGGCGCGAGCGCATGCGCCAGCGTCGCGAACTCGGTCCGTGCCAACTCGCGCGCCTGGCGCTCATGCGACTGGGCAAGCGCCGCGATCACGATCTGCGAGGCCACCACGCCGACGATCAGCATCAGCCCGGCCACGATCAGCGGCACCCGCACCGACAGCGGTATCGCCGCGCGCGCCATGGTCACTCGCGCTCTGCGAAGCGCCGCATCCGCGCGGCGATGCCCGAGAATTCCGCCTCCGACGCAGGGTCGAACCCGTCTAGATGCAGCCGCTCGAGCGCGCGCCGGCCGTCGCGATCATCGCGCATCTCCCGCAGCGCGGTGGCGAAGCGCGTGATCTCGGGGCTCTCGAGGCGCTGGCGCTGCGCGACGATCGGCGGAAAGCCGAACCATTCCGAGCGCCACAGGATACGGGTGCGCGCGGTCAGCTCCGGCTCGATCTCGGCGAGCACCTCCCAGACATATCCGTCCACGCTGCCCGACTGCGCGAGACCGCGCGCGACGGCCCGCACGACATCGCTGTGGCCGAAGGTGAAGAAGCTGCGCGCGAAGAACGCCTCGGGCGCCTCGCCGCGCGCGACGAGTTCGGAGACCGTGACCAGATAGCCCGAGTTCGAATCCGGGTCCGAATAGGCGTGAATGTCGCCGCGCAGCGCGCCCAGCTGCGACGCGCCGCGGCCCGCATCCACGATGACATAGGACTGGTACCGCGACGCGCCGCGCCACAGTGGCAGCGCCAGCGCCGCGAGCATCGGCTGATACTGCAGCAGCGGATAGCCGCACAGCCAGGCCGCATCGAGCTCCCCCGCGACGAGCAGCGCGGCGACCTCCTTGTAGGTGCGCCGTTGCACGAACTCGACCGGCCGCTCCATCGCCGCTTCGAGGTAGTCCTTCAGGATCTGCAAAAGCGGCCATTCGTCATCGACAAAGACCGGCGTCAATCCGAACCGGAAGGCGGGCGCGGCCGTGGCCGGCCGACCGGCCACGCACGCCGCCGCACCGCCGAGCGCGAAAGCGCGCCGGGTGAGCGGCAAGCAGGCGTGATTCGCGGCCGGTCTCCTCATGGTACAGGTTTAACCCAGTTCGCAACCGCGGTCTAAACCCGGATGATCGCCGCCCGCCCCGGAGCGCGCCTCGGCCATGCGGCGCCCGGCCGCGCTGGCGCCACGGCGCAACAGCACGCGCATCGGTCAGGCATCGCCCGCGCGCAACGTCACCATCAGCACGGGCCGGCGCGCGACCTCGCAAAGATTAGCCGCCGTCGATCCGATGAGCACGCTCTCGATCCAGTTCTGCCCATGCTTGCCGAGGATGATGAGCTGCGCGTCGCAGGCGGCGGCGAGGCGCGCGATTTCCGCCGATGGCGCGCCCTCGGGCAGATGCGTCTCGGCCCTTGCCCCCGTGCTCTCGATCTCGCGCGTGATCGCGTCGAGCGCCGCGCGCGCCATCACCGGCCAGCGCGGGTAGCGCGCGTGCTGGTCGGCGGTCACGGCATGGACGACATCGACATGCGCCGCGCCGAGCCCGGCCGCCGCGCTCTCCGCCGCCGCGGCATGGCGCGAGAAATCGGTGGCGAGCAGGGCGCGCGCGAGCCCCTGATGGCAGGCCCGCGCGCAACCCTCGCCGTTGCCCTCGAGCCATTCGAGCCGCACCGGAAGCGCGCTGTCGCGAAGCACCGCGCGCGCCGTCGAGCCGAGGAACAGCCCGCGCGCCATGCTCTGCCCGCGCGAGCCGATCACGATCAGATCGGCGCCGTGCTCCGCCGCGGCGGCCAGGATCTCGGCGGCCGGCTCGAGCGCGCCGCGCACATCCGCCGTCACGTCGAGCCCGGCGTCGCGCAGCGGCCCCGCGTGCCCCTCGAGCCAGCCCACATAGTCCTCGCGCTTGGCCAGCGCCGCGCCCTGCGTCCAGCCCGTGCGCACCACATGCACCAGCACCACGCGCGCCACCCCCATCGCGCGCAGATCGTCGAGACAGTCGAGCATCGCCGCCTCGGCCGGCGAGATGTCGAGGGCGATGAGAGCCGTGTCATACATCAGTTCTGCTCCTTCCGGCTGGGCTGGCGGATGGCGGATTCCTCCTCGGGAAACCAGTGCCGCGTGCGGTTGGCGAACCACACCAGCGACAGCATCACCGGCACCTCCACGAGCACCCCCACCACCGTGACCAGTGCCGCGATGGAGTTGAGCCCGAACAACCCGATCGCCACCGCGACGGCCAGCTCGAAGAAGTTCGAGGTGCCGATCATCGCGCAGGGGGCGGCGACCTTGTGCGGCACCCGCCAGGCCTTCGCCGCCCAGTAGGCTACCGCGAAAATGCCGTAGGACTGGATCAGCAGCGGGATCGCGATCATCACGATCACCAGCGGACGCTCGAGGATCACCTCGCCTTGAAAGCCGAACAGGAGCACCACCGTTGCCAGCAGCCCGAGGACCGAGAGCGGCTTCACCCGCCCGGTGAAGCGCGCCACCGACGCCTCGCCCTCGGCCACGCTCGCCGCGCCGCGCGTGAGCTGCAGCCGGGTGAGGACCCCGGCCGCGAGCGGGATCACGATATAGAGCACCACCGACAGGATCAGCGTCTCCCACGGTACCACGATGTCGGTCACCCCGAGCAGCAGCGCCACGATCGGCGCATAGGCGAAGATCATGATCGCGTCGTTGAGCGAAACCTGCGCGAGCGTGTAGTTCGGATCGCCCTTGGTCAGCGTGGACCACACGAACACCATCGCCGTGCAGGGCGCCGCCCCGAGGAGGATCATCCCGGCGATATACTGCCCCGCCGTGCCCGGCTCGATGAAGGGCGCGAAGACATATTCGAAGAACAGCACCCCGAGAAGCGCCATGGTGAAGGGCTTGATCAGCCAATTCACCGTCAGCGTGATGATCAGCCCCTTGGGCCGTTCATGGATCCGCGCCAGCGAGGTGAAATCCACCCCCACCATCATCGGGTAAACCATCAGCCAGATCAGCACCGCGACGACGAAGTTGATCGAGGCATATTCGAGCCCCGCCGCAAAGCCGAACACGCCCGGCAGAAGCTGCCCGAGGCCGAGCCCGGCAATAATGCACAGCGCCACCCAGACGGACAGATAACGTTCGAAAGCAGGCATCTACGAGACTTTCCTTTCAGTTCAGACGGCCACGGCCGCGCGGCCGACGCAGGCACAGCCGCGCCGCGCACCGCCCCGCCGGACGGCGGGTCGTCGCGCGCCCTCGGGCACGCGCAGTCTTGATGGATCAGCCGGAAAGCGCCGTCAGCCGCACGGTCCGACCTTCGCCCCGCCTGATTGCGCAGCGCCCCAGCACCGGCCTGCCGACGCCGCGTCGCCGCCGTCGGGGCCGCGTGCCTCGATCTGCCCGATAAACGCGTGCAGCGGCGCCAGCACGGCCGGGTCAAGCCCGTAGCAGATCCGCGGGCGCTCGATGGTGCCGACCACCAGCCCCGACGCCTTGAGGATGCGCAGATGCTCCGACACGGTGGACTGCGCGAGCCCGACCTCGTCCACGATGTCGCCGCCGATACAGCCCGGGCGCGACAGCAGGAACGCGATGATCCGCACGCGGGCGGGGTGGGCCAGCGCCTTGGCAACCGACGCGACCGCGTCCGCATCGACCGGCACAGGGGATTCGGGCTCGACCTGATCCAGCATTGCCAACTCTCCTTTCGTCGATCGACGATATATCAATCGTCATTCGACGATGCAAGCCATGAGTGCCCGGATGCGCCGGCGACCTCAGGCGGCGCGGCACGGGCGCTCGCCTTGACGGCAGGGCCTGCCGGGCATCCTGTCAGGACAAGCGCCCCTTGAGCTTGTCGAACAGGACGCGCCCCATGATTCGGGTCATCCCCTGTGGCGCGATCCGACCCAGAATGGCCGCGAGCCGGGCGCCCGGGCCGGGCAGCAGGAGGAATCGCCGCCGCGATGCGCCCAGAACCAGCCGGGCGACGCGGTCGGGTGCGATGCGGCGGCCGGGCTTGGCGTCCTGCGGGGCATGGCGGCTGGCATGGGGGGTGTCCATCGGCCCGGGACACAGAAGCTGCACGCCGACCCCGTCGCGCCGCAAGGCTGCGCGCAGACTGCGCGCGAAGGTCGCCAGCCCGTCCTTGCTGGCCGCATAGCTCGCCGCGCCGGGATAGCCCGTATAGCACGACAGCGAGGCCACGAAGACGAGCCTGCCCGCCCGCGCGAAGGCCCGGCGCTGTTGCAGGAGCATGCACAGCCGCAGCGGCGCGTGCAGGTTGACGCGGCTGATCTGCTGATGCTGCGCCAGCGGGATGCATTCGAACCGTCCCGTCGCACTGATTCCGGCATTCAGGATGGTCAGATCGAAAGGGCCCTGCCCGGCAAGCGCGGTTTCGATCGCATCCCAGCCCGCCATGTCCGCGCTACCCAGATCATGGCGCAACCAGTGCACCGATGGCGGCACGGCGTCCGGGCAGCGCGCGGTGTCGATCACCGTCACCCGATCGCCGCGCGCGACGCAGGCGTTCAGCAGCGCGGCCCCGAGACCGCTGGAACCGCCTGTCAGCAGGACCCTCATCGGCCCCCCGCCGTCAGTCCGCGGATAAGCAGGCCGCGCCCGACGCGAAGGAACGAGATCACCTGCCGATCCGGGCCGCGCCGTGCCAGCAGCGCGTCCAGAAGCGCGATCGCGACCGCGCGCGGCGACAGGAACAGGCTGTCCATCAGGTTGCGCGGCCGCCCCGCGCGCTCGGACATCCCGGTCGCGACCGGACCGGGATGCAGGACCCGCACCCGCACGTCCCCGCGCCATTCCTCGGCCAGCGCGCGCCCGAAGCCATCCAGCGCGCCCTTGCTCGCCGCGTAGACCGGCATGCCCGCAGCGCTCCGATGCGCAACCGACCCGACCAGCCCCAGCGCCCCGCCCGCAAGCGCCGGGCGCAGCGCATGCGCAAGCTGCAGCGGCGCATCCAGATTGACCCGCAGCACCTGCGCGATGTCGGTGGCGGACTCGGCCGTCAGCGGGCGATAATATCCCAGCCCCGCATTCAGCACCGCCACGTCGATCCGCCCGCCCGTCTGCGCCAGTGCCCAGTCGGCGACGGCAGCGACCTCATCGGGGCGCGACAAATCGGCCTGCAGGTAGGTGTCGAGCGGATGATCGGGCGGCAGATCGGCCGGCGCGCGCCGTCCCGTGCCCAATACCCTGTAGCCCCGCGCGGCCATCTCCTGCGCGAGCGACAGCCCCAACCCGTGCGAGGCTCCGGAAAGCAGGCAAGTCTCGATGGAAACCTCGCATCGCGTTGCGGCCCTATCCCTAACCGGCCGAGCCGGGCGGTGGCAACGCCTGCTCCGCGATCCGACACGCCAGCCGCGCTTGCCGGCCGGCATCGGGCCGTCGCCGTGATCTCGCACAGCGGCGCGATGCCTCTTGCGTTTCTCGCCTGCGCCCCATTTCCATGGGCGGGTGAACATCAGGAGGCCGGCATGAGTGCGCTCGAAACGGAAGTCTACGAACAGCAACGCAAACGCTGGCGCCGGCGCGGCTTCTGGCGCGGTGCGCTCGTGGTCGCGGTGATCGCGGGCGCGATTGCGGTGGTCGTCAATCTCGACGCACTGCGCCCCGAGCGCGACCAGATCGCGCGCGTCGGCATCGAGGGCGTGATCTCCGATGACCGGGCCCGCGAGAAGCTGCTCGCCGATATCGCCGAGGACGACTCGGTGCGCGCGGTGATCCTGCGGATCAATTCTCCCGGCGGAACCATCGCCGGGTCCGAGGGGCTGCATGAGGCGGTCCGTGCGCTCGGGCGCGAGAAACCCGTCGTCGCGGTGATGAGCGAAACCGCCGCCTCCGGCGGCTATGTCGCGGCACTCGGCGCCGAGCATATCGTCGCGCGGGCGACGACGATGACGGGCTCCATCGGGGTGATCATGGAATATCCCGACATCACCGAGGTGCTCGGCCAGCTCGGAATCGGGGTCGAGACGCTGCGCTCCTCCGAGCTCAAGGCCGAGCCCGCGCCCTGGCGCGAGACCTCACCAGAGGCCCGCGACTGGAGCGAAACGCTGATCGCCGACAGCCAGGACTGGTTCCGCGAGCTTGTTGCCGAGCGGCGCGACCTGTCGGGATCGGAGCTCGATGCGGTCGCGGATGGGCGGGTGTTCACCGGCCGGATGGCGCTGGAGTCGGGGCTGATCGACACGATCGGCGGCGAGGATGCCGCGCGCAACTGGCTCGAGGAGCGCGACGGGGACCTGGCGGATCTGCCGGTGCGCGATCATTCGGTGCCGCGGCCGGGCCTGCTTTCACGGCTGACGCGCGGCGAGCTGCCGGGGGCCGGAAGTCTGCTCGGGGATCTGACGCAGCGCGCGGCGCCGGAGCTGCGCGCGATCCTGCGCTGAAGGCGGGCATGGCCGGACCGCAAGGGGTCGGCCATGCAGCTTGCTCAGCCCTCGAAGAGGGCGCGGTCGATCCCGGCCGCCTCGAAGAGATGGTCGCGCGAGGCCGTCAGCTCGCCGCGCAGCGCGCCCAGATCGACATCCTGCATCACGCCCTGCCATTTGCGGATCTCGCCGGCAACGAGCACCGTCTCGACATTGTTGCGCTCCATCAGCGTGACCACCGCGCCGGGGACGTTGTTGAGCGGGGCGACGTTGATGGCCTCGGCATCGAGGATCAGGATATCGGCCTGCTTGCCCGGCGCGAGGCTGCCGGTGCGCCCCTCGAGCCCGAGCCCGCGCGCGCCCTCGATGGTCGCATAGCGCAGCACATCGCGCGCGGTGAGCATCCGCGGCCGCTCCTCCACCCCGTCGAGCGCCATCTCGTTGACGAACATGCGCTGCAGCGTCAGCGTCGCGCGCATCTGGGTGAAGAAATCCGCCGTCATGGTGCACTCGACATCGGTGCTCAGCGACGGCGCCATCCCCATCTCCTGCATCTTGAGAAGCGGCGGCGTACCGTGGCGCATCTGCATCTCGATGGGCACCGCGAGCGAGACATGCGCGCCCGCATCGCGCACCCCCTCCCAGGCCGCATCGGTCATTCCCGTCATGTGGATGAGGATGTGATCCGAGGTCACCGCGCCCGAGGTGGCGAGCGCCTCGAACGGCTCCGCCATGCCGAGCGCGCCGACGACATGATAGGCGATCTTCAGATCGAGCTCGCGCCCGAGCTCCCAGGCCGCCTCGTGCCCGTCGGGCAGGTAGATCTCCCCGCCCATGATCATCGTCATCAGGTCGTCATCGCCGGGGAAATGCTGCTCGCGGATGCGGCGCGCGTCCTGCGGATATTCGGCGCCCTCGCCCTGCCCCTCGAAATAGCCGAACACGCTGCGCCGGCGCGCGGCGGCGAGCCCCTCGATGGCGGCGTCGCTGTGCTCGGGGGAGTTGTGGATCTGGCTGACATCGAGCACCGTCGTTACCCCGGCATCGAGCTGCGACAGCGACCCGAAGAGCTCGTTGATACGGACATCCTCGGGCCGGTAGACGCCCGAAAAGCGCCCGAGGATGTAGTCGAGATAGTTGCGGCTGCCCTCGGGCGTTCCGTCATCGAACAGGATGCCGTCGGCGAGAAAGCCGCGCAGCGCGGTCTGGAACTGGTGATGATGGGTGTCGATGAAGCCGGGCATCACGATGCGCCCGCTCGCGTCGATCACCTCGGCATCATCCGCCTCGATGTCGTGGCCGATCTCGACGATCTCGCTGCCCTCGATGAGCACGTCCCCGCCTTCGAGATCGCCGACTTCGTCATCCATGCTCATCACATGGCCGCCCCGGATCAGGATCCGGCGCCCCGGCGCACCGGTCTCGGCGGGGGCGTCTGCCGTCTGCGCGCGCGCCGCGCCGGGCATGAACAACCCCGA
>LKMJ01006324.1_pt1 | contig 11163 bp, 7 predicted proteins | sample 643391 | NCBI WGS metagenome assembly LKMJ01 (sample SAMN04112250, study PRJNA286221) | soda lake metagenome | biome: soda lake; feature: Kulunda Steppe; material: water; isolation source: sample PL-Br10 brine of Picturesque Lake | place: Russia: Kulunda steppe | collected 2010-07
CGGATCTTGCCCCTGCGCTCCAGCCAGGACAGGGCGGTACGCACCTTGGTGTCGGCCATGGGTTTATGGGAGTCCAGGGTGTCGAAACCGTATTCTTTGAACTCCTCGCTGGCCAGGAGTTCCCCGGAAGTCATGACCATGTCCGGGTTGTTTCTGGAAGAGGCCAGGCTTTTGAGTCCGCCGTACATGGACCTGATGTCCCGGGCGGATATTTCCGAGGCCCGGCAGAGTTCGAACTGGGTGTCCAGGTCATCAGGGTCGAACAGCAGACAGCAGACAGCAGGACGATGATCCCGTCCGGCCCGCCCTGCCTCCTGCAGGTAGTTTTCCAGTGAACCCGGGGCCGAGGCATGAATGACCACCCGGACATCGGGCTTGTCCACTCCCATGCCGAAGGCGTTGGTGGCCACTATGACCTGGATTTCACCTGCCAGAAACCTTTCCTGCACCGAGGTCCTCTCTTCCGGAGTACGCCCGGCGTGGTAATATTCCACGTTCCAGCCCATATGTTCCAGGGCCTCGGCGTACTCTTTTGTTTTTCTGCGGGTGGATGCGAAGACTATGCCTCCGCCGTCTTCATTGTCGCCCAGGACGCTTTGCAGGATAGAGTGCATGCGCTGGGTCTTTTCCGGTTCAGCACAGGGGATGACGTCAAAGCGCAGGTTGGAGCGCTCGTGCCCGCCCTGGAAAAGGACCAGGTCCCGGCCCATTTCATTTCTGAAGTAGTCCAGGATTTCGTCCACCACGTCCTTTTTGGCCGTGGCCGTGAAGCAGGCGATCTGGGGTTCGGGGTGGGGCGGTCCGGGGCATATTTCATCCAGAAAGGAGGCCAGGGCCAGGTAGTCGGGGCGAAAGTCGTGGCCCCACTTGGAAAAGCAATGGGCCTCGTCCATGATGACCATGGCGATTTCCCTGGAGCGCAGGGCATCCTTGACCGTGGTGTTACGAAGCTGTTCCGGGGATATCCACACCAGGTCCAGGTCCCCCATGCGGATGCCTTCCAGGGCCCTGGAACGTTCCAGCAGGGTCAGGGTGGAATTGATGGTGCAGCCCTGCAGTATGCCCTTGCGCAGGAGCCCGTCCACCTGGTCCTTCATAAGGGACTGCAGTGGCGAGACAATGATGCTCAGTCTCTTGCCCTGTTCGGCCTTCATCAGGGCCGGAAGCTGGTAGCAAAGGGACTTGCCCGCGCCGGTGGGCAGCACGGCCAGGCAGTCGTTGCCCCGGATAAGCGTCTCTACAACCAGTCTCTGCAGGGGCGGGTCCTCGTCCTTCACCGGCAGGTAGTCGGGGTATCCGAAGTAGCGCTGCAGCTGTGCCCGGGAATCAAAGGCGCTGCTGCAGTAGCTGCAGGCAGGGTCGCTGCAGGGAGTCTCGCGCAGGGAGCGCAGAATGCCCGGGATTGCAGCATGGCGTTTCCAGACCCAGGTGGGAAGAACCGAGTTGCTCCCGGATACCTGCAGCCAGGCCAGGATATAGGCCAGGGAGCAGGATTCCCGGCTGCCGTCCCAGAGGGTCTCAAAGGCGGACTGTGCATGACTGATGCAGGCATGTTCTCCGGCGTTTTTTTCCCAGAAGGCTTTGCACCAGTCTTTGTCTTTGAGGTCTGCCCCGGCCAGGACTGCGAAAAAATGCCCCAGGCCGCTTTCAGGATGGGACCTGTGCATCAGTGTGCCGTAAAAAATCAGCTGTTCCCGGGGCAGGGTCTGAAAGGCCTGAATTTCGTCCTGGAAGACAAGCTCGGCCTGGGCACAGTCCTGGATGGGATCGTTTTTTGCCGTACGCACCAGCTTGTAGTCCTTGACCAGGTAGTGGTAGGGATTTTTGGGAAAGGCCAGGGGGGAGAGGTGCAGGGTGTCCAGGGCAGGCAGCTTTAAAAGGGAAAACTCCGGGAAATGTTTGCGCAGCCAGGGCAGGTCATGACCGATAATATTGTGCCCCAGCATAAATAAAGCCCTGCCGAAGGACTGTTCCAGCCTGGAAAGGGCTTCATCGGCCTTGGAATTTCCCTGAAAGGCCAGTTTGGGTTCCCCTCCAGGGCCTGAGGCGCCGATCTTTAAAAGCGTGTCTTTTCCCGGATGGATCTCCAGATCCAGCACCACAATATTCTGAAACTCCCTGGAAAGTGTCAAGTCAATAGTTTTTTCCCGGGTTAGAGTTGTCAATTTTCATGATACCCCCGGCAAGCATTACGGCTGTATTTTTAAACCCAGTTCATGGCAGAAATCAACCAGGGATATCCATTTTTCACTGGCAATGGATCTGACTATATTCATGTTCAAGCTCTGGTATTCATGGATAGCCACATTTCTGAATCCGGTCATGGAGATCATACTCCGGGCGGTCTGTTCCGAGATGATGCCGCTTTTGAAAAGGAGCCTGAAAGTATCGGCACTGCTTTGAGGCATGCCCAGGTGCTTTCCGGCCACAAGGTGCATGGCGAGATCGATGGCCGCCTGGCAGGCCCGTTCCATATTCAGAATCAGGGCATCAATGTGCGTCTGTTTTTTTAAATCCGGGTCCAGGTTGTATTCTTCTTTCATCCTGCGTAAGCTGCGTTCGATTATGGCTGCCTTGTTCCGGGTGACATCATCATGATTCATAGGCGCGCAACACCTCCTGTCTTTCTTCGTTGAAGACAATGTACATTCCCAGGAGTGTGCAGGCTTTCAAGTCAGCCTCGGATTCGTCCCGGACAAAAATTCTTTGTCCTGTCAAAAGAGCTTCCTTGGCGTAAACCAGGTTCCTGGAGCTTATTTCTCCTATATCCAGCATCAATCCTGTCATAAAGGCCAGGTCCCCGGCCAGATGCAGGCGGTCCATATCGTTAAATACCTTGGGATCTCTGACCAGAACCGCCAAGTCAACATCGCTGTCCGGACGCATTTTTCCTGTTGCAGCGCTGCCCATAAGGTAAAGGGCCAGGATTCTTTCATCCTGCCTTACATGTTCTATGATCTGTTGGAATTGATATTTATCAGGCATTGATTTTTCACAAGGTCAATTATGAGCTAAAGGCTTCACGCATCTTCCGGGCCAGGTTTTCCGGTCTGTTCAGAATCAGTTCGTTCTGCATGAGCTTCTGGAAAAAATAATCATCCGTCCTGTGATGCGGTATGACATTTTGCCTGTTCACCAGGCGCATCACGCAGCAGAAATGCGGGCTGTCCTGGTCCAGGGGAGCACTGAAACAGGTGAAATTGAAGGTGGAAAGGTTCATTTCATGCCAGAGGTTAAACACCTGGTTCAGACCCCGGGCCAGGTCCTTAACGTCCTGGTGGGTCCACTGCAGAAAGTTCTGCCTGTCCGGCCAGACGACCTGGATTTCATTGTAGCCCATGGGGGCGAAAGCGGCAATCCAGCAGGCGTTTCCAGTGGTTCCTATCCAGCGCTCATCCCGGGCCTTTTCCTGCTGCAGCAGGTCATCCCAGAAGCAGGTGTTGTGCTGCTCATGATACCGGGCGCATTTTTGCAGTATGAGTTCATGATGGGTGCTTGGCGTGGGGCTGTTTATTATCTGGAAATGGGGATGCACCAGGCTGGCCCCCGCCGGAAAAAGGTAGTTGGCGTTAAGAGTGGCATAGCGCATCTCTGGATCATAACCGTGGCATTTGCGCACGAAGTCCAGGGCCACGCTAAAGCCGTCTGCCAGCAGCTGCACCGGAAAATTATTCAGCTTGCGCAGATGTTTGTCCCCCAGCCTGATTACACTGTGATATGCGCCGATAGGAAAAAGGTTGGGAAAAAGTGCAGCCTGGCCGTGCTCCAGTCTGCCCTGAGGCAGAAATTCCTCCGGGTAGGCCGGGGTGTTCTTTTTCCAGTCTTCAGGACATAAAAAGCAGGTCCGGGCGGTTTCTTGGCCTCTTTGCTCCAGGTACTCATGGTCAGTGTCGGGAAACAGGATCTGAGCCTTGCCTTCCAGTCCGGTGTTGAGCACGCTCTGATGCCCGGTAAGGGGGTCTGTGCGGACCTCCAGGTCCTGGGTAGTGAGCTGCATGTCCTGGAAGGGATTATGAAAACGCGACTGCTGGTGATGGACTTTGAATTCTATCCCGGCCATACTCTCCTCCTGTCTTGTTCGATTAATGGTAACTATTCACCAGGGTCCGGGGGCTTCGCAAACAGGACGTAAAAACTCACTCCAAGGAAGCGTAAATCAAAACCTGTACACGAGTTTTTAAGCCAGAATAACCTCGCTAACATGCTTTAAATAAAGTTCGGTGTTTTACGGTTTTGATTAACGCTTCCTACGTCGTTCAGACAGTTTACGCCCAGCTTGCAAAGCCCCCGGACCCTGGATATCAGCGGTGCACATAGATTGACCAGTTTTATCAGGTGGTGAATAGTTACGATTAATGTAACCATTCAGGGGGCCGGTAATCAACACAGAGAGCCTTCTGAATGGTTAGCGTTTAACTTATTGTAATGTTCCGAGTTTAGGCTGGAACAGAGGTTTGGTCAATACTGTACTGATATTTTTGAAAAATAAAACCAGGCAGTGCATTGTTAATTCAACGTCCGGTTCAGTTCATCCATGTTCTGTTGCAGATGCATGTTGGACTCCTGCAGGCAGGTGCTGAGAATGTGCTGAAGCTGGGGGTCGAAGATTCTGTGCAGGCTGTAGTTGGGAACCAGTCTGAATCCCCTGGACAGCTTGTGTTCACCGCCCATGCCGGGGTCAAAAGTCTGTATGCCCTGCTGGATGGCCCAGTTTATTGGTTCATAGTAGCACAGACTGAAATGCAGGAAAGGCAGATTATCCATGCCTCCCCAGTACCTGCCGAAGAGCCTGTTTTTCCTGAACAGGAGCATGGACATGCCCAGGGGCTCTTTATGTCCGTGGCCAAATGCAGCCAGTAGCAGGATCTGTTTTTTCAGGTTACGGGTCAGTCCCAGAAAAAAATCCCGGTTCAGGTATCTACAGCTCCAGGGATAATACTTCTGGTTGGTGTGCAGGTAGAAATTGTACATGTTTTGCAAGTGCTCCGGCTGGATATCATCACCTGTGAGGGCCTGAAACTTTATGCCTTGAGCAGCGAGTTTTCCGCGTTCTTTTTTGATGTTCTTGCGCCTGCTGGACTTGAACCCGGCCAGAAAAGCGTCAAAGTCCCGGTAACCATGGTTTTCCCAGACAAAGCCCGGATGCAGCCAGAAAGCGAAACTTTTGGTGTTTAAAATTTTCATCCACGGATGGTCCACAAAATGGTAATGTGCTCCGGACAGGTTGTGTCTGCGGCAGAAGTTTTCTATTTCTTTCTGCATGAGACGGATCAGGTCGGCCTGGTCATGTCCGGGATGCACCAGGAACCGGTATGCTTTCAGGGGGGTGAAGGGACTCATGCCCACCAGTTTGGGATAGTAGGGGCGGTTTAGACGCTTTGCCAGGCGGGCAAGCTGCTGATCAAAGACAAATTCGCCCTGGCTGTGGTACTTGATGTACAGAGGGGCGGCGGCAATAAGGCTGCAGCTGCTGTAGAGCCCGAGGTGACATGGCTGCCAGCCCGCTTCAGGGGAGACCGATCCGGATTTTTCCAGCAGATACAGCCACTCCCAGTCCAGAAAAGGGGTGTCCAGGTCCCGGGTGAGAGTTTCCCAATCGGTTCCGGCTATCTGCTGTATGGAATCATGCCATTTGAAATAAAAGCTCTGCTCGGTATCCATCAAGTCATGCATGCCTGAAGAATAACCAGGACAGTCTTTTTTGCCAAGGAATCTCTTTGGAGGAAGACCACTGAAAAGCCATGCTTTCAGATTTCAGGTCGCTGCTGTTTCATGGAGCTTTGCAGGCATGAATAAAAAAACCACCGGGAAGAGGTGTCTTCCCGGTGGCCTGAGCACCCCGGGTATCAAATGATGGTTTCAGTTCGATACCTGGATTCAGCAGATGCTCTAATGAAAATTCCTGAACTTTTTAGGATCAGCCGCCCAGCCAGTTGCAGTTTTCATCCTGGCAGCGCAGGTTGGCTTTCTGTTCTTCAGTCAATTCTTTTTTAACAGCATGCAGGTCATCTGTTGAAAAAGAAAATCCCGCTTCCTTAGCCTTCGGGGAATTGCAGAACTCTTCGACATCCTTGTAGTCGGAAAGATTCTTTGCAAACTCGTTGTCGGAACATACCCTGTTAACAAATTCTCTGGCGGAATCGATAGACATGTCAAATCTCCTTGAATGGTTGTGCGCCCATCAGGCAGAGGCGGTTGATAAAAACCTGATTAAACCCTTACTTGCATACAATAATAATTACTAGTTTTTTGCTGTCAACATATTTTTTGAAAAATTTTCAAAGGCCAGGGGACAGTCCCCGCAAACCACTATCGCAGTGAATAAATATCCCAGACATCAAAAACGGCCCGGACCACCCCGGCCAATTTTTTACCCAATTCGCGTCAAACTCAATTTGGGTAAAAAGTAATGAGATCGTGGCAGACAAAAAAACACTAGAGTCCGGGGACAGGCGGGTCAGGTGGGATTCAGGAAGTTATCGTGCCTGAACTGCACTTATCAGGCGCAAAAATCCCCCTGGTTTTTTCTTGATTTCCTGAGGTGATCACAAGTAAGGTTCCCTGGTTCCAAGGGTTGGGAGCTTTGCTATTTTTCCAAAATACAATTTATACAGCAACAGGAGTGTTACATGCGCTGGAGCAGGTATTTCATGCCCACATTGAAGGAAGAACCGGCTGAAGCCGAGGTGGTGAGCCATAAGCTTATGCTCAGGGCCGGTATGATCCGCAAACTTACAGCAGGTATCTACACTTATCTGCCTGCGGGATGGAAGGCGCTGCAAAAGATATCCGAGGTGCTACGCAGGGAAATGAACCGCTACTACGCCATAGAACTGCTCATGCCGGCGGTGCAGCCCGGGGACCTGTGGAAGGAAACCGGGCGCTGGGAGGCCTACGGCAAGGAGCTTTTGCGTTTCAGGGACAGGCATGACCGGGACTACTGCATCGGTCCCACCCACGAAGAGGTCATTACCGACCTGATACGCAGGGAAGTGAGTTCATACCGCCAGCTCCCGCTGACCCTGTACCAGATCCAGACCAAGTTCAGGGACGAGATCCGCCCCAGGTTCGGGCTCATGCGCGGACGCGAATTCATAATGAAGGATGCTTATTCCTTTGACCGGGACGAGGCCGGGGCCGCCCGGAGCTATGAATGGATGCACCAGGCATACGTGAGCATATTCGAGAAACTCGGGCTGCAGTTCAGGGCGGTGGAAGCAGATACCGGGGCCATAGGGGGCAGCATTTCCCACGAGTTCATGGTCCTGGCGGATACCGGAGAGGATGTCATTGCCACTTGCAGCGAGTGCGATTTTGCGGCCAACCTGGAAAAGGCCGAGGTCACATGCGCTGGTGAGGACTGTCCGGAATGCTCTCTGCCCCCGGAAAAGGTGATGACCCCGGGTATGCATACCGTCCTCCAGGTGGCGGAGTATTTGAATGTACCGGAAAGAAAGGTGCTCAAGACCCTTTTATATGATGCCGACGGCATGGCGGTTGCGGCCCTGGTCCGCGGCGACCGCGAGCTGAACGAAGTCAAGCTCGGAAATCTCCTCGGGGCTAAGCATCTGCAGCTGGCCGGCCAAGAGCAGGTGGAAAAGTGGACCGGAGCAGGCATGGGCTTTGCCGGACCTGTGGGCCTCAAGGTGGATAAAATCGTGGCCGACCTGGAGCTTCGCCTGGAAACCGACTGGATAACCGGGGCCAATGCAGATGATGCCCATCTCAGGCACGTGGATCTGCGGCGTGATGCCCAGGTAAATGCTTATCACGACCTGCGAAGCATCACCCGGGAAGATCCCTGCCCCAGGTGTCAGGGCGGCATCCGCATGACCAAGGGCATTGAGGTGGGACATATTTTCATGTTAGGTGCCAAGTACAGCCAGTCCATGGATGCTGCCTACCTTGACGAGCATGGTGCTGAAAAACCCTTGATCATGGGTTGCTACGGCATAGGCGTAGGCCGGGTTCTGGCGGCCTGCATCGAGCAGAATCATGATGAAAACGGCATCATATTCACCCCGGCCATTGCGCCCTTCGAGGTGACCATTATCGCCCTGAATCCCAGGGATGAAATGGTCCGTAATCACTCCGAGTCCCTGTATAATGAGCTTTGCAGCCAGAAAGTGGATGTTCTCCTGGATGACCGGGACGAACGCCCGGGATTCAAGTTCAAGGACTGCGACCTGGTGGGCTCTCCCCTGCAGGTGATCGTGGGAGCCAAGGGAATCAAGAACGGGGTGCTGGAGGTCAAGGAGCGCCATTCCGGCCAGAGACATGAACTGCCTCTGGAGGACTTCGGGCGGCATTTTCAGGAGGTGCGCCGCAAGGTCAGAGAGCACTTCGGGCTTGATGCCGGGTAGCGTTTGTGCATGGCTCACATATTCAACGTATCCGAGCTTACCGCAGCCATCCGCGAAGTGGTGGAGATGCACTTCCCCTTTGTCTGGGTGCGGGGGCAGGCCACCAATGTCAGCCGTCCGGGTTCCGGTCATATCTATTTCACCCTCAAGGATGAGCAGGCAGCCCTGCAGGTGGTGTGGTTCAAAAACACCCAGGCCGCCAGCCGCAAACAGAACAGTGATCCTGCGGCAAGCCTGGAAAACGGTCAGGAAGTCATCTGTGCCGGGCGTATAGGCGTATATCCCCCCAGGGGCACCTACCAGCTCATCGCCGAACTGGTCCAGGAGCAGGGCCTGGGGGATCTGTTTCTGGCCTTTGAGGCCCTCAAGGCCAGGCTGCAGCAGGAAGGTCTGTTTGATGCGGACCGCAAGATGAAAATCCCTTTCAACCCGGAGCGGGTGGGCATAATTACCGCCCCTACGGGCGCTGCCCTGCAGGACTTCATGCGTGTGGCCGATGATATGGGGATGGGCTCAAAGATGATTGTCTATCCCAGCCTGGTACAGGGGGACAAGGCCCCGGCGGATATTGTCCGGGCGATAAACCGGGCCTGCCTGGAGGACAGAGTGCAGGTCCTGGTGCTCATGCGCGGGGGCGGCTCCCTGGAGGACCTGTGGGCCTTCAACAGCGAGGAAGTGGCCAGGGCCATAGCCGGTTCGCATATCCCGGTGATAACCGGGGTGGGGCACGAGGTGGATACCACCATTGCCGACCTGGCCGCTGATCTGCGGGCGGCCACTCCCAGCCATGTTCCCCAGCATCTGTGGCCTCAGAGAAAGGATCTCTGGGTGCGCCTGGATGAGCAGGAGATGCTCCTGGTGCAGGCCTACAAGAGATTTTTAAAGACCAGGGAAGAACAGCTGCAGAATCTGTCCAGGGGCCTGGGGTGGCTCAGCCCGGCCAGGCAGATGCAGCGCAGGGAAGAACAGCTTGACTCCCTGGAGCAGGCTTTGAAGAGGGAGGGCGGGAATTTTCTGGATATGTACATGCGTATGGTCCAGGAGCTTGAATCCAGGCTCCGGGGTAAATTCAGCCCGGACTACTGGGAAGTCAGGCATCAGCAGCTGGATTATCTGCAACAGACACTGAAGGCCCGGGCGGTTAATTTCCTGGAAGACAGGGAGAATAAAGTGTCCTTTGCTGCGGAAAAGCTGGAGTCCCTGGATCCTTACGCACCCATCAGGCGGGGTTACAGCCTGGTTACTGTGGCCAAAAGCGGGAAATTCCTGCGCAGCGTACAGGACGTAAGCCCCGGCGACGATCTGGAGATTACAGTGATTGATGGACAGATTAAGAGCCGGGTGGGAGGAGATTGATGCAGCATAAATTTTAAAGTGTCTTTTTATGCGGGTAACTCAGGTGGTTGCCGGGGGCAGACCCAATATGCTTCTTGCAGCCGTATCCTTTTGCAGCAAATTCCAGATTGATATCAAAGTGATTTTAATCAGCGTAAATCAACGAGATCAGCGGCTAAAATCTTTATTTTCATGCAACTGATAACATCAAAGGCAAAGAAGCTTGGCCGCTGATTGCGCAGATCTCCGCAGATAAGAAAAGCATTGCCAAAGGGTTTGTAACGATAAACATAAAGATTATCTTGATTGCAAATTGGAATAAAATATCCCAAGAACTTTACTGTTAGAATATGACAGCATTTAATCTCGTATCTGAATATACTCCCCAGGGGGACCAGGTTGAGGCCATTGAGCAGCTGGTGCAGAACCTGGATCAGGGCTTGGATCACCAGGTGCTTCTTGGCGTGACCGGTTCGGGCAAGACATTTACCATGGCCAATGTCATTGCCAGGAGCAACCGTCCGGCCCTGGTCATGGCCCCCAACAAGACCCTGGCGGCCCAGCTTTACAACGAATTCCGGCTGCTTTTCCCGGAAAACGCAGTGGAGTATTTTGTCAGCTACTATGACTATTACCAGCCCGAGGCCTATCTGCCCCGCACAGACACTTATATTGAAAAAGACTCCTCCATAAACGACGACATAGACAAATTGAGGCATGCCGCCACCCATGCCCTGCTCACCCGCAGGGACGTGCTCATTGTAGCCTCGGTGTCCTGCATATACGGCCTGGGTTCTCCGGAATACTACTCCAAGATGATCATCCCCCTGGAAGAAGGGCAGACCATGGACATGGACGAGCTCATGGCCAGGCTGGTGGAGGTGCAGTACGAGCGCAACGACTACGACTTTCACCGGGGTACTTTCCGGGTGCGCGGAGACGTCCTGGAAATAATCCCGGCCTACCGCATGGAACAGGCCCTGCGCATTGAGTTTTTCGGGGACATGGTGGAATCACTGTTTGAAACCGATCCCCTAACCGGGGAGATCAAGTCCAGGCTCAAGAAAACGGTTATTTATCCGGGCAGCCACTACGTATCCGACCAGGACAACCTGCAGCGGGCCATGAACGACATCCGGGATGAACTGCGGCACAGGCTGAACTGGTTTCAGGAGCAGAACATGCTGGTGGAGGCCCAGAGACTGGAGCAGAGGACCCAGCTGGACCTGGAGATGATCCAGGAGATGGGCTACTGCAACGGAATTGAAAACTATTCCAGGCATCTGGACGGACGCAGGCAGGGTCAGCCCCCGGCCTGCCTGCTGGATTATTTTCCGGATGACTACCTTCTGTTCATTGACGAATCCCACATCACCATTCCCCAGATCGGAGGCATGTACAACGGAGACCTGTCCCGGAAAAAGACCCTGGTGGATTTCGGGTTCAGGCTGCCTTCGGCCCTGGA
>LKMJ01006325.1_pt1 | contig 11163 bp, 13 predicted proteins | sample 643391 | NCBI WGS metagenome assembly LKMJ01 (sample SAMN04112250, study PRJNA286221) | soda lake metagenome | biome: soda lake; feature: Kulunda Steppe; material: water; isolation source: sample PL-Br10 brine of Picturesque Lake | place: Russia: Kulunda steppe | collected 2010-07
AGGAGGTCACAGCCATCACACCATCACGTCCTTTGTTGCCAACTGTCACTCGGAAAGCATTGGGAGTAGTGGGGTGTGGAGAGATGGGCTTGTCGGTGCCAAGAGTCTGAGCCAGTGATGTGGGGTTTACAATAGAGCCGTCAGTGGGCTTTACAAACACACAGCCGGAAATGTCGTCAAACTTTGTAGTGTCATACTTGGTGTCGCCAAGTATGACACTACAAAGTGAGTCGCAACAGGCGAAGTCAACGCCCAGAAAACTGGCAGCATGCGCTGAGTGAAGATTCATAAGGGATGCCTACTAATTAGTAATTTATCAATTTTAGCATGGGAGTGGTAGTTTGTCCACGCCTGGTAATCCATAAAATTCACCTTGCTCTAGATCCAGCCTCCGTACCAGCAGCAGCAGCTGCCAGGATCATCCACCCTCCATCATAATGAAGTTGGTGCAGACTGTCTCTGATTTCTTTTCTTAACGGCATGGCTACTTTTACTTTTGGGCTGGCGATCAGCAGAAGGCCAGGCTAGTGTTTTCCCCTAACCTGACTTGACACATTGCAGGGATCACTGATTGGCAATGATTGTACTCGAAACCTACTCGAAACCGCTAGTAGATGACCATTGGTAGCAGGATGAGGTTTGGATTCAGCAGGTTACCACTAATTCAGGCTAGAAGTTTGCTGTAGCCTAGAATCCATCTAAACTTGAATCCATAATTGAGTGCCTTGAATTGTGCCGAAGCAGGCTTTGTCACTAGAGCTCGGCAGCTGCTCCCAGACCCAGACAGGTGCTCACAAAGTTGCAAAGTTATAACAAAGTTATGTGTGCAGCCAGACATATGTTGTCAGGGAAGTTGGTCTGGTCAATCAAGAGTCTGAAATCTGTTGAGAAAAAAGTGCTGGATTGGAAGCCATGTTCTTTTGTCATCTGGCAGGGCAGTGAGGCTGCAAAAGAAGCGCCATAGATTACAAAGTAGTCCTTAATGTACTTTTACCTACAAAGTAGGATTGGTTATGCATGGGTACCAGATAGGAACGAGGAAAAAAGTATTTGAGATATTTTAAATAATGCTGTTCAGCAACAAAAAAAGGGGGGGAGGGGTTGTCAATAGTTAAAAGATCTAGGTCTGAATAGTAAATATCATGATGCATCTCTGTGCTTCCATCTAAAGAAAGATGCTAATGCAAAAAAGTACACAAAGACGTGAATGCATGGCACACAGGTATGAGGTCTTGAATTCACCCCTTAACTTTGTGGTCAATGTGGCTACAACCCCAACACACACAACACATGCACAACCCAACTTAGCGTGTGAAATTGATGCACTGTCCGCTTACACCAGCTTTCTCAGAAAGGCGCAGCAGCTCAATTACTGTGCCACTACCCCGGACTTATTCCGCGCACACTTCAAACTCGTCCAGCCTGGCTTGCTGCCTTGTTTTTGGTCATGGCCATAGCCCTGACCTTACTCCTCTTCTCCACTGCCCCTTTGCTCCTCTTCTTCCTCCTCCTCCTGGCCCTCCCCTGTCTCCTCCTGCTCCTCCTCAGTGTCTCCTTGCCACCCACCTTCCTTGCCTTGCTCCCTATCAGCCACGCCACCCTGCTCCTGCACCTCTCCATCATTGCCCTGCTGCCCTCCACCTGCCATCCCCTGCCCATTCCCGCTGCTGACGTGCTCGCCCTGCCCCTCTCCCTGCTCGCCCTCCAGCCCCTGCGCCCCTTCATCAACATACTGCACCAGCTCAGACACAACCTGGTCGATGGGATCGCTGCTCAGATCTCCAGCCCCCTGCTGGTTGCTCACGGCATGCAGGTCTGCCTTTTGAATAGGCACAAGGCGCACACTCAAAGGTCCTTCCATGCTAGCCGTAGGGGCCACTGCCAGCTGGATTTGAGGGGTCAGCGGCTTTTCTGGCAGCGGCTGCAGACCACTGACAGGGCTGGCGTCGTGCTGTGCCTGCCAGGTCAAGGGCGGCTGCTCTTCTTGAACATGAATGTCCTCCACTCCCATCTCTGCTTGCTGCAGGTTTGCCGGCTCATCTGATGGCCGTTGCAAGCCACTAGAGTCCTCTGTGTCTGCTTGCTGCTGCTGTTGCCACGGCAATAGTGGCAAGAGCTGCCTCCGCATCTCTTCCCGCTCTGGAAAGGTGAGCATGTCAACATGGTGCGTGCGGTGTTTGAATCAGGAGAGTGAGGGGCGCGGCCTCTGCTGCGCCTTCGAACCCCGGGCAAAGTGGGCAGGGCAGCTAAGTCACCACGATCTCACACACCTAAAGACCTGAATGCACATGGGCTTGCATCACATCGGGGGCACCTGTTGCACACAGAAATTGGCACAAGTTCAAGCAATCCGAGCACATGAGAACGCAAGCCTTGTGAGGCCACATCCGAGCCAGACCAGTACTGGTCCTGCACCCTGGCTTCATCCTCACCTGCTGGCGTGGCTGGCACAGAGCCAAGCTCTTGGATGATGCCATCAAGGCGGCGGTCTGTAAGCCAGCCTTCGTACGTGAAGCCCTCCGGCTGGATCTGCAGGGGACGCGAGTGCAGGTCAATGCTTGTTCGCTTGTTGTCATGTGTGTGTGTGTATGTGTGTCTGTGAGCTTGGGCACGCGTGCGTGCACGCATGAGCCTGTGCACATGCACGCGCGCTCATGCACCCTTGGGCCGCTTTTGCACCCTACACCGACCGGCCTCTGCCTGTGTGTGCCCGCATAGAACGCTGAGGCAACCAGCCTTCTCACACAGTGACCTCCTTTGCCGGCGACATCCTTTTGGCCTTCTCGCTTCAAAGCAAGTGCTCAACTCAAAGCATTGTACGCCAGAGCCAGAGTTTGGCAGTGGGCAGCAGACCTGCTGCTGCGCAAGCAGGGAAGGCAGGGACCCTAAAAAGGCAAGCTCACTGCACAAGTCAGGCACAGGAGGGTAGGCGTTCTATAAGGCTTGAGGACTACACCTAGCATGACCCATGATCCATGTTTCATAAGCATCCCAGCGCAGGGTTTGGGTGCTCAGCATAACCATCTGGTGAAAAACCGGAGGCTGGGGAGGGGGCTGGCAGCGCTCCCTGTCGAACTGCAGCACCCTCCACCCCCGAGCAGCCTTTTTTGCCGGGAACCTTCCTGTCTTGCCGTCTGGTTGTCCTGGAGCTTCACGAGTGTGCAGGTGCACTTGCTTGCCCACCAGCATGCCGTTACCACTCTTCCAACCTGCCCACCTCTGAGCTGCCAGGCTCCTTAACACAGCGCGACTTAAAGCTAAAGTTGTCCAATTTCCTACCCACCAGTGCTGTACTGCTCTTCAAGACTGCCCCCTTGTGAGGTGCACTGCTCTTCAAGGCTCCCCCCTTATGAGCTGCACGGCCCCTCAAGGCTGCCCACCTGTGAGCTGTACGGCTCTTCAAGCGAGCACACCATGGCGTCAATGACGTCATCGATTGCCACACCGTCATTCTCTGGCGCGCCCGGTGCAGTCCCCGCCCCTGCGCCCATGTGCATGGTGGCACGTGTGCGTCATGCACGTGTGTGTAGGCATGGATATTCTGTTTGCACATGTCGCAGCTTGGTGTGAAGAGCACCAGGTTTGCCTGCATGTGTGCATGTGCCCCCTGAGAAGCTCGCGAGCACACAGCTGACTGCCAGCAGTAAAGCTTGTCCATCAATTGCTGTTAAGTGGCTGCTACACGGCACCTCATCAATCACAAGTCTCCCACACGCAGCACGCGCACAGCACACAAAGCCTCGTCCATGGCAAGCACACCGCTTTTGAGCGCACGAGCCCCAACCATCTTAATCACCCAATGGGGCACACACAGAAGGGGGACGCAAACCAGGCCTAGCCCAAGACTGGCAGACTCAGAAATGCACGACCCTTCAACACACACGGCACGCTGCATGCAACAAGCCGGACTGATACCTGCTCGCCCATGTGCGCAAAGCCACACAACCACAGCAGCAGCATTGCCAGAACCCCGCCAAGGACCTGCCTCATTCCTCCTTTCAACGACCCACGGCAGTGCTGTACCATGGTGCCATTTGATTGGCTTGCACCAGGACAAGGATGAGCCAGAGCCCTCATCACCCATGGTGCGCTCCTCCCACCCTTGAACACACTCCCATTCAAACTCAGAGCCTAAGCCAATGCCAACCAGATCATTTGCAATGTACTGTAAGGAGAGGTCCACTCTCACTTATGCAGCCAACAAGATCCCTTTAGGTCTCCGTCCCCTCCCGCTTTTTGGTGCTGGGCGCACCTGGTCCCGCTTTTTGGCGCACCTGGTCCCGCTTTTTGGCGCACCTGGTCCCAGGGGAACTCCCGATGCAGGCGTGCTGCTGTCCTCGCTCAGATGCCTGGCCATGTCCGACGCAGCTTGCTCCAGCACCCTGTGCCGTGCTGCCAGCTCCTCCACCTTGGCCTCCTGCTCCTGCGCCCGCTTTGCCTGGTGCTCCTGCTTGGCCGCCAGCTCCAGCTGCTGCTGCTCCAGGCGCAGCTGCAGCTCTCTCGCCTGTCGCGCTGCCTCTTCCTGCTGCTCCCGCTCTTGCTGCTGTTTCAGCTCCAGCTCCCGCTGCTCCTGTTCCTGCTGCTCCTGTTTCTCGTGCTGCTCCTGTTCCTGCTGCTGCTCCTGTTCCTGCTGCTGAGCCTGTTCCTCCTGCTGCTCCTCCTCAGCCTGCTGTACGAGCTGTGTGGGCTGCTGCTGCTCCTGCTGCACCAGCGCCTCCCACTCCTGCAGCTCCTCATGCAGCAGCGCCTGCCGCTCCTGCTGCTCCTGTTGGCCCAGCTGCTCCATATGCATCTGCTGCGCAGCCTGCTGCTCCTCTTCCTGCTGCAGCTCCGCCATGGCCAGCGCCTCCTGCCGCTCCCGCTCCCTCTCCTCCTCCTCTTCACGCCGCCACCGCTCTTCCTCAGCCTGCTGCTGCCGCCGCCGTTGCTCCTCCTCCTCCAGCTCAGCCTGCCGCTGCTGCCCCTCCTGCCGCTCCAGTATGTCCAGCGCCACTTCCTCCTGCATCTGCTGCAGTGCCTGCCGCTCCTCCAGGTCACGCCGCGCCCACTCCTCCTGCAGCAGCTGCGCAAACGCACGCACATCCATGTCTGAGCATGGAACAGCAGCAGCAGCAGCAGCAGCAGCAGCAGCAGTGGGTGGCAATCACGGAGGTAGCTTTTTATACTGTGGCTTGGCAGAGCCAATCGAGTTCGCGGGGACTCTGCCGGTGGTCGTGACTTGGCAAACGGTGCACCCTTCGGGTAATGTCCCTTGCCTGCAAGTGCCACGCTGGGCCTCTTCCTGCGCCCCGCGCGCGCGATTTGGTGCCTGGTTTTTTTGTGGTGGTGTGCTGGTAACACAAGCAGGCGCGAGATGGGCGGGCAATGCGGGGGGCGCCAGCGGGGGCGGGTGAGGGCGCAGTCAAGGGGGCTGCGCGCATGTATGCAAGCAAATGCATATTGGTCTGGCAATGCGCTGTGCTTGCATCCCAGAGGAGGTGCGTGCCCCTTTCTCTACTCCAGCTGCAACAAGCAAAAGGGGTGGCCTCATGGCACAAGTGCATGGCTATGCCAGTTGGCCTTGCCAGACGCCCGCACCAGATGGCTGTGCTGGAATGGAATGCTGTGCCAGAATGCAATGCCAAAATGCAGAGCCAGATGGCTGAGAAAGCTATTGGTGAGAGCACAGCCATACATAGCCATGTTCAAAAGAAGAAGGCAGGAGGTGCTGCAAAGCCGTACCACCAGCGTGCAGCTGGAGAGTGCTCAGCACGTGTATACTCACACGCAAACCCACATGCGCACACACACGTGCACACATACACGCGCACACACACACACACGAGAACACTCACACGCACATGCACACATTCACACACACTTGCACACATACACACGCGCGCACACACGCACACCTACACACTCACAAGTACACTCACACACATGCACACGCACACACACGCACACACACGCACCACGCACACGCACACACAGGCAAACGGAAAAATTGCATCATACACACGTATGCACGCATGGTTTCCATGCGTGGACGTCCAAGTGCAGGCAAAGGCAGGGCAGGTTTCCATTGGGCAAATGTGTGTAGCCCTTGCGCAGCAAAAGCACGCGTGCACGCCCACACTGTGGCGAGAGGTGGTCCTTAAGCCAAATGCACGCATGCCAAGGACCCACCTGCTTCTGCCTCTCAGCCTCAGCCTGCCACTCCTGCTCTTGCCGCTGCTCCTCCTCCTTCTGCAGCAGTGTGTCTGACCTCATCAACAAGGGCGGACCAGGAGCAGCCTGCTGCTGCGCCTGCTGCTGCTCCCGCTGCTGCTCCTCTGGCTCGTGCATATTCTCCGCGTGCCCCTGCCCCTGATGCTCCAACGCCAGCAGCAGCTGCGCACTGTGGGCGTGCTCGCCTGCCTGCGCAGCCTGCCCCTTGTTTGCTGAGTGCACCTGCTGCTGCTGCTGGTGCTGCTGCACGCCGCCGGTGGTGGCATGCATGGCGCGCAGGGATGCTTCACCGCCCACTCCAAAGCTCTCCTCTTGCAGGGGTGGCAGCATCCCTGCACGGGCCTGCGGATGGAAGTCCAGCGCATCTTGCACACCCCCACCTGCACAGCAGCGCGTGTGCACAGCATACGTTGTGCGTGATGGAGCCCAAAGTGCGAGAGCCACGCGTGGGGGATGTTGAGGTTCTGGGTGAGGAGTTGTGCTGCGGCGGGCACCCCGCCTTACCAACTGCGCCCCTGCATGCACGCATGCAAGCCTGGCTTGTGTGCACTCCACCCATAATTTTGTAGCTTGATAATTTTGTGCATTCAGGCCCGGAGCTGGATGGGTGCTGGAATGGTGTGAGGATGGCTCTGTGGGTGCATTGGGGCGCTGGCGTGCTAGTCTAGTCTGTCGCTGCACGCCTTGCAAAAGTGCCACCAAAACGGCAATACATGCGCAGTGTGGACTCCTGCCTGCGCTGCAGAGGCCACACTGCACTGCCAGCGAGGGCGTGGGCGTGCGCGTCCGGGTTTTGAGCACACAAGGCGTGCACGCGTGCACGTGTGTTTTTGTGTGTGTGTGTATGCCTGCACTGGCGGACACCGACGAGGAGCCCTGACTGCACAGGCTGAGCTGAGCAGTGCCGGCGGCTTGCGGAGCCAGAAATGGCCAGCGGTGCACTGACTGGGGTAGCGGACTAAGGGGCCACGATGATTTCATTTTTGAGGCATTGCTGAGTTCTCGGCGGTGCGAACAAGCCGCGGATGATAGCCAAAGGGGACAGTGCAAAAGTAAAAGAATGCAAGCGCGGAGGAGCAGGGCAAGTGTTCTCCTGCCCCCGCAATCGTGGCGCCGGCCATTGCGCTGGCGTCAATACAGCGCAGTGTCAAGCGCTGGCATGATGAAGCGACCTTCGTGCCATGCAAGCACAATCTGGCTTCCAAGAAATTATGCCAGGCTGCTTGTGTGTGTGTGTGTGTGTCTATGTGTGTGTATGTGTGTGTGCGCATACATGAGTGGGTGTGTGCGCGTGTGTGTCCCACGAGGCATCAAGTTGGTGTCCGCTGGCGTGTGTGGGAGTATGTGTGGGCACGCACTTGCTGAGTGTTGCACGGGGATGCGCATGTTGCACGGGGGTGAACGGGTGTGCGCACATCACACGGGGGGGCATTTTGCACGGGGTTTGCATGTTGCACGGGGGTGCACGGGGGTGTGCATGCCCAACCCCCACGTCCCCTTCCCCTCTGATCTGGGTGCTGCACATCCACCACCACCACCACCACCATCTCCACCCCTCACCTGGGTGTGGCCCATCCACCACCACTCCCACCCCTCACCTGGGTGCCGCCCATCCACTACCACCTCCACCCCTACCTGGGTGCTGCCCATCCACCACGTCCTCATCGTGCGCGCCCATGAGCGATTCCGCAGCCGTGTGCTCCACAGTAGGGGTCTGGCCGCTGGGGGGGCGGCTGCGCCTGCCGTACATGTGCAGGACCTTCCTAGCCATGCGGATGCGCAGCGCGTCTGCCGCGAACCTGCGCAATCAAAGGCATAGGAATGCGGTTGTAGTGGGTGTGGACCTGGGCGTGCAGCTGGGATCTGACTGCATTGCCTCTAGCTGCACAGTGTGTGGGTGTCCACAAGGGCAGCACGGTGCGAAGAGTGTTCAAAACTGCGCGTGCGTTGCCAAGCTGGCCGCTTAGTTGCCCTGCCGGATGTGAAGGCTTGCGCGCATGAGTGAGCCACTTCCAGCGCAGGCGCTTGCCGCCATGCACACAGGCGTATGGGCATCAGGGCCGCCATGCACACTCAGGCATAGGGGCATAAGTCAGGCCAGGCTGGGCTTTTTTCCATGCCTGCCTATCTCCCCTGCCCTTGGTACGGTGACAAACTTGTCCAGTACAGGTGACAGGAAGGGGACTAGAGTGTGGCCACATTCCTCTCAAAAGCCATACAGACTGACAGGCTGCGCGAGCGGCGCGCAGCGCCCCGCGCTCAGGCACCAGCACACGGGGCAGCACCGCCCACGCTCCTCCGAGCACCTGCCGGGCCTGCTTTGGCACACCCACTGCAGTCAAGCATAAGAATTGGTGCGCACGCAGCACAGAAAGCGTCCACACAGACCCGCGCCCGGTGCCCACGAGCCCTACATCCATCCATCCACTGTGGCCGTGCCTGCCCAGCACACCACGACCTCTGCATAGGGGCGTCTTACCAAAGCAACACACAAACACGTACTTGGTGCTCCCGATCCGCAGGTCCAATGTGATTGCCGCCCTACAAGAGGGCCTCTTGCCCGAGCAACATGAACATGGACTCGGGCAACACCCACACGCACTTGGTGCTCCCAATCTGCAGGTCCAATGTGATTGCCGCCCTACAAGGGGGCCTCTTGCCCGAGCAACATGAACTCGGGCAACACCCACACGTACTTGGTGCTCCCAATCCGCAGGTCCACGGTGGTGGCTGCGTCAATGGGCACGCCGTCGGGTGTGACCTCGGTGAGGAATGGGTCTTCCACGGCGCGCACCGAGTACAGGCGGTGCTGCACGAAGGGCAGCTCGTCCAGGAAGGCCTGCACGGAGGGGGAGGCAGGACAGGCGGTGCTGCATGGAGGGCAGCTCGGTCCTGGAGGGCATCTGCATGGGAAGGGGAGGCAGGACTGGCGGCTGCTGGCGTCCCTCAGGCGCTTAGCACAATGCCCCGGGGGCGTAGGACAGGTTCCCTCTGCGTGCCACGGCAGGCCCTGCGTGCGAGGAGCAGCCATCGACGACACGCCAAGCCAAGCCAGGCAGCTGGCCCCACGCTCCAGTGCTGGGCATTTGCGGCCATGAAGCTGGGGGGTGCAGCTGGCAATGGCGAGCATGACGCAGCCGCGCTGTGCGGAACACGGCTGCACGCAGGCCGGGTGCCATATGTGTGTGACAACGAGACGCAGCTGGCACAGACATCAGGCCAGCCCACAGGGAACAACGCTGACCCACTCGAAATCAAGGAACCTGGCTGTCTATGTGCACGTGTCCTGGCAAGGGCAGCCCCATATGCTGGGGTGCACCCCACCCACCTCTGCGCCATGCATCCGTGTTGCGCACGCTGCGGCAGAGTCCAACGCCTCCCCTGCCCGTGTTCTTGTCCCTTCTCAGGCTGCGCAGGAAGCGCTCTGGCCCCACGCGCAAGACACGCCCTGGCCCCATGCACGCCCATCCCATGCTCCTGCTCCCTGCACAGAGCGCGCGCCTCAGCCCCACATGCACAGCCAAGCCCCATGCACGCACGCCATCTTCAACCCGCACCAAAAGCCCCCCGCATTCCCGTGCAGCTTGCGCCCTGCACACGTGCGTTCGCGCAAGCAAGGGCGTGCACCCCTCAGACGCCTCCCCCATATGGTACGCAACACTGCGTGCCGCCTGTGGGCGCATGACAGCACGCCCCACACCAAGCCCCGACACCCACCAGGTCGCTGCCGATGTGCGCGAGGTAATTGCCCACATTGGCATACATGAACGGCACGCTGCTGTCGGTGCGCCTGTGCCAGGCCCCAATGGCTTCCACGGCGTCCAACGTGCGGTGCCGCAGCTGAGTGACCAGCCTGCGAGGCGTGCGCGCGCATGTGTGTGCATGCGCACGCGTGTGAGTGTGCTTGTGGGCAGGTTTGTGCACATGCGCGTGTGGGGTTGCGTGTGCTTGAGGTGCGGCGCCGCAGCTGTGTAGCCACATTGGCGAACGCACCTCGCATGCGGCGGTGCAGCTGAAGTGGCCAGCCTGCTTGCGCTCATTTGCATGCGCGCGTGCGCTGTGAGAGCATATGCTTGTGTGCATCGCATGTGCGTAGATGTGCCATACCGCTGCATGCACCCACATGCACTCGCCACCACACCTGGGCACACAGCAAAGCATGCGCACGCGCACATGAAGAAGAGCTTCAGCAGGGAGCGCAACCCCACACACCCACATGCACATCCAAACACACAGCAAAGCACGCGCACGCGCACCTGAAGAAGAGTTTCAGCAGAGGGTCCATCAGATTGAGCACGACAGGCGCGCCGCCCCCGTACGCGTTGTGGACCTTGAGGCTGGCAGCGCGCAGGCGCTCCACCACCTCCTCACGCGCCTTGATGGCCTGCAGGCAGGGCACGCGCATCCTTGGGCCATCAGCTTTAAGCGCAAGGCGCTGGGCGGGTGGCAGCACCATCCCCTGGCATAGAGCACTTCCGGGGCCTGGTCTGGTCTGGCCCGGCTGACAAGCCAGCCACACTGGAATGCGCCGGCATACTGGAATGCATTGGCACGTCACAATGCATGGCACACTGGAAAGCATTGGCACATTGGAATGCATTGGTATGCAAAGGCCACTGCAATCTGGCACGCCACGATGCATTGGGAATGGAAGGCAAGAGGGAGGGGGCCCGAGCCTTGTTTTTGCATGGGATCTGACAGCAGTTGACAGCAGACACTGTAGCCTATGCAGCGCCAACGAACGCGATCCTCAAGCCTGAGCCATCAACCGAGTCATCACGCATGCGCCATTGTGTGGGCATAGCATGGCACGCCACCACTCATTGCACCACATGCCAGGCAGGGGGTTGCACGGCCACGCATGGGCAGGGCGCCTTGCGAGGACAGTTGTCTCCAACACCAGCTCAGCACACACACATACACACACACACACACACACACACACACACACCA
>LKMJ01006326.1_pt1 | contig 11162 bp, 9 predicted proteins | sample 643391 | NCBI WGS metagenome assembly LKMJ01 (sample SAMN04112250, study PRJNA286221) | soda lake metagenome | biome: soda lake; feature: Kulunda Steppe; material: water; isolation source: sample PL-Br10 brine of Picturesque Lake | place: Russia: Kulunda steppe | collected 2010-07
GCACCGGGTGTCGTGACCGGAAAAGCAATCGAAAGCGGCGGCAGCGCTGGTCGCGTCGAGGCGACCGGACGCTCTGTCATGCTCAGCGTTCGCGAGGCGTTCGATCACTTCGACTGGGATATCACGGATGCGACCGTCGCCGTTCAGGGGTATGGAAACGCCGGTTCGGTTGCCGCCGAACTGCTCGATGATCTCGGTGCCAGTATCGTCGCAGCGTCGGATTCGAGTGGTGCGATCTACAACGAAGATGGCTTCGATGCCGTCGATGCAAAAAAACACAAAACAGAGACCGGATCGCTTGTCGGCTATAGCGGGGCAGACGAAGAACTCACGAACGAGGAGTTGCTGACTCTCGATGTGGATGTGCTGATTCCTGCAGCACTCGAAAACGCAATCGACGAGGAGATTGCACAAGATGTGAAGGCTGATATTATTTCCGAGGCGGCAAACGGACCGCTTACGCCGGCTGCCGATGATATTCTCGTAGACAAAGATGTGTATGTCATTCCGGATATTCTTGCAAACGCCGGTGGTGTCACCGTCTCGTATTTCGAGTGGGTCCAGAACCGCCAGCGATTCTACTGGACAGAACAGAAAGTCAACACCGAACTCGAACGGTATATCGCCGAGGCGTTCGAGGATATGATCGAGGCCTACGAGACCCACGACGTGCCGAACTTCCGGGTTGCAATGTATACCGTTGCACTCGAACGAGTCGTGCAGGCGGCCGAAGAAGGCGGTCTCTGGCCCTGACCGACCGGTCGATACGCACTGTTTTGCCGTCTCGACCCCTAAGAATGGATATGGAGACCTACGAGCGCTCGGTTCGGATCCAGGCACCGCTTGAGACGGTCTGGGATTTTCACTCGAATACTGACGGACTCGTTGCACTCACGCCCGAATGGATGCGACTGGAAATCGAAGCAGTTCGTGGCCCCGATGGAGAAGCCGACCCTGACGTTCTCGAAGTTGGGTCAGTGATTACATCCTCGGTTCAGCCATTCGGCATCGGCCCGCGAAATCGCTGGATCTCGGAAATCACTGACCGCGAGCGCGACGATGGCTCGGGGTATTTCCGGGACGTAATGACAGAAGGTCCATTTTCTGAGTGGACACACACCCATTTGTTCTACGCTGACGGCGATGAGACGATCATCCGCGACCACGTCGAATACGAACTCCCCTTCGGGGCTGCTGGCCGGACGCTTGGTCCACTTGCAGTCGTGGGATTCGAACCGATGTTCCGATATCGCCACGAACAGACGAAAGAACTGCTTGAAGAGTAGAGCGCTGGCAACGTTCGCGGTACTCCCAAGGTACAAGGCTGCTGGTCGTCCATATCAGACTATGCCAAGAGACGAGTATCAGGACCGCCTCGAACAACTCCGCGAGGACGTTCTCTATATGAGTGAGATTGTCGTCGACCGCCTCCAGATGGTGCTTTCTGCCCTGCTCGATAAGGACGAAGACCTCGCCTGGAAGGTCATCGAGGGTGATCACGAAATAAACAAACTGTATCTCGAACTCGAACAGGACTGTATTGATCTCATTGCGCTCCAGCAACCAGTTGCGGGTGATCTGCGCTTTATTGCAGCCTCGTTTAAAATTATCACTGATCTCGAACGAATCGGTGATCTTGCGACGAATCTCGGTGATTACACGCTCAATGCCGAACAGGATATGTTCCCCGACGTCGATATTCAGGCGATTGGTGAGGCCACTATCGAGATGGTCGAAGGCGCAATGGAGGCCTATGCTGATGAGAACTCCGAGGCGTGTTACGAGATTGCTGACAAAGATGACGAGGTCGATGCAATGTGTGAGGAGGCTTCCGAACTCGTCGCGCGTGATCTGATCGAGCGCCGGGATATCACCTCAGAGGAGAAGATCCAGCAAACGATGCAGGATGTCTACCGGCTGTTGTTGACGATCCGCGATCTCGAGCGTGTCGGTGATCACGCCGTCAATGTTGCTGCACGGACACTGTATATGGTCGAATCTGACGACGACCTGCTATATTAAGCACCCTGCAAAGAATTAAAACCGGCCGTACCATAACGTCGAAAACCGACTGTTATGCAACTTGACCGGTTTCTCGATGAGATTGATAGTCCATCACGGACTCTCGCTGTGGTAAACCGCACCGAGCCCGAGCCGTTCCAGCGGATGGTCGAACGGTTGTTTGCCGATCAAGATGTTTCTGTCGAGGAATCGGTTGCCGAGGAATACGACGATAACACAGTGTTGTTACTCGAAGACGGCGAGGTCGTTGCAACTTCTCCGTTGCAGGCACTGTCGGATGCAATTTTGATGGTCAACTCCGATCTGTATATCACCGGAACCCGAAAACTTGAGGCGACAGCTGTTCCCGACGTTCTTGATGGGCTGACCGATATTACGTTCCGGCTGCGAGGCTATCCAGCCTCGAATACCGAAAAACTCCTTCTCATTCTCATCTCCCGGCATATCGAACGCCGGGCCTACGAGCAAGGTGCAGGGACGTTGCGGTCGTCGTTTCAGCAACTCTCTCGGATCGAAGACGAAAAAGGAACACGGGAGGTATACCAAAGGGTCGCAGAGACTGACGTCGATGTACACGTCTATGGCACGCCCGACTGGACCCCCAGCGAAGGGTTTGACGTGACAGCTCATGGCGGCTACAAGGAAGATTTCAGAAAGTCCTGGTTCGTCATCTACAACCCTCCTCCGGAGGCAACTGATAATCCCGGCGCTGTGGCACTGCTTGCAATCGAAGTTGATGATTCGACGTGGGAGGGCTTTTGGACCTACGACCAGTCGATTGTCGACAAACTAACCACAGACATCCGCAAGCGACTCTGACAGTGGGGCTGTCGGATCGTCTGTATTCTCGATGCGACCCGGAGAGGTTTTAGTCCATCCACTGTTTCGATGCGGATATGTGGGTTCGATCAGAGTATGCCGGCGAACTCGCGGTGTTGATGACGTGGCTAAGCGCGTTGCTCCCGTGGTCTGTGACGCTGATCGCCGATGAAGACCTGACCGGCATTTTTTTCTGGTTTCTACCGATCAACTTTCTGTTTACCCCGGGGGTCGAACTGCCGGGTGATCGCCCACTGTGGATCTGGGACTTTCTTGGCTTTTCGGTCTATCCCGGCGAAGTGTACGTGACATACTTCTGGCTGGCCGGAACGGCGGTGTTTCTGGTCGCATTCGGATTCAGCCTCGCGTACTATTTCGACGAAAAGCGTGTCGAATCACTCCGATTTGATCCGGTGCGTCTACTTGGCACGTTGCTTCTTGCAAGCGCTGCGTTGCTCGCGGTGGCGTCTGTCTTGCTCTGGCAAAATCATGCTGGGATCACTGTCCCGATTGGTGTGTTGTTTCAGTTTACATTTGGGATTATCCTTCTCAAAACAGAACAAGTCGAGAGTGAATAGCCGGGTGCGATTTAAGTGGTTGGGTCCGCTACGCGAGTAGTAACCGAGTGGATGCGGTTCGTCGGGGGATTAGATATGGCAAAGCAAGATACGGGTGACGGGATCGATCAGATCGCAACGGCCGACGATGAGGAGTCGGGTGGGCTTCGTGAGTGGCTCTCACAGACCGCACGGGCACTCACTGGATCCTCAATCGCTGTGACAGCCTACGACCCGAAACGCCACGACCGACTTGTCACGTTCGATGGTCTAGAGGGATACGAGGAAATCGAGCGGTACTGGGTCAACGCACCGTTTGCTTTTATTTCGATCAATTACAATCCCGAGGAGACCGAACATCTCTACTACGTGGTCGAACCACAGCTTTCGGCGTTCGAACAGAATCTTTTGAACCGGCTGTTCGATGACATCCGGGGGCCACTTATTTACCGGGAAGATATCTCAGAAGATCCGGAGTCTGCCCTCTGGGAGGAGATGGGCGACCGCATCGAGGAGTACGGTCTGCAAATAACAGACGAGACCTTTTATCGCCTGTTTTACTATCTGCATCGGTCCTTCCAGGGCTATGGTAAACTTAGCCCGCTGATGCACGACCCACACATCGAGGATATCTCCTGTGACGGGCCGAATATTCCAATCTTCGTCTATCACGACAATTACACCGATATCGAAACGAGTGTCATCTACGAGCGCGAGAAACTCGCGGATTTCGTGATCCAACTCGCACAGCGGTCGGGACGACACGTCTCCGTCTCTGATCCGGTTCTCTCGACGACGCTACCGGATGGCTCACGGATCGAACTCGCACTGGGTGAGGAAGTCACCCCGAAAGGCTCTGCGTTTACGATCCGGAAATACGCCGAGGAACCGTTTACGCCGATTGATTTGCTCGAATTCGGGACTGTCAACCGGAAGTTGCTCGCGTTTATGTGGCTCGCTATCGAGAACAACAAATCACTCATTTTCGCTGGCGGGACCGCAGCAGGAAAAACGACATCTATGAACGCCGTTTCGATGTTCATCCCGCCACGCTCGAAAGTGCTGACGATCGAGGACACGCGGGAACTCTCCTTGTATCACGACAACTGGTTGTCGTCGGTGACACGCGAGCAGATGGGTGGCGGTGACATCACGATGTACGACCTGCTCCGGTCCGCACTGCGCCACCGGCCGGAGTATATCCTCGTCGGGGAGGTCCGGGGTGAAGAGGCGATCACGCTCTTTCAGGCGATGAACACCGGGCACACCACCTTTTCGACGATGCACGCAGACAGCGTCCAGACGGTGATCAATCGGCTGGAAAATGAGCCGATCAATGTTCCCCGTCCGATGGTCACGTCACTTGATATTCTCTGGGTGCAGGTACTCGGACGGACGGGTGGTGAGCGTGTCCGGCGAGCAAAAACTATCGCAGAGATCGAAGGAATTGATCAGCGAACCGGCGAACTTGACTACTCGAATACCTACGCCTGGAATTCGACGAGCGATACCTTCTCCGAGAACAACTCCGAACTACTCGAAGAGATCCGCGAAGAACGGGGCTGGAACCAGTCCGAACTGCTGACCGAACTCCGGAATCGCCGTCGGTTCCTCAAGTACCTGCAAGATAACGGCGTTAGCGATTACCGCCGCTTTACCGCGATGGTCAACAAATACTACGCCGACCCGGAGGAGGTCATGAAAAGAATCGAGGAAAGTAATGTCGAGATCGAGACATAGCGGGTGGCCTGTATGAGTGGGCGCTGGTCGATTCTCGTCGCCAGCATCATCGCCGCCATCGTTTTGACTGGCGGAGCAACGGCAGTCGTCGCGGAGACGCCCGGTGAGACAGGCCAGCAAACAATTGATGATATTCAGACGACGGTACTCGAAGACAACGCAACTGCTAACGAGACACAGGCCGAGCAAAGAACAATCGAAGGGAGTCCCGAACTCTCGCTTACACCCGACGAGGAGCCACTTGCTGCCGGAACGGATGCCGAACTCGACGTGACTGTCTCGAACGATGCGGCAGTGGAAAACGATGACCATCCCGAGACACTTCGAGAGCGAGTGACCGAAGCAGAGGATGTCGAAATTTCGATTGCCGATACATTCGGAACGGAGTACGAACTGCTCGAACCACGCCAGTCACTCGGTACAATAGGCCCCGGAGAGTCTGAAACTGGCACATTCGAACTCGGTGTGCCCGCGGACCTCGATGAAGGAGAGTATCTCCTCGATATCGAACTCGAGTATACGGACACCGAAGCAATCACCTACAGCGAGGGCGAGGATGGCGAACTGACTGTCAGTGAGTCGACGATGGAGGCGTCCGAGACCTACCAGATTACGATCAGTGTCGAGGGGACCGAAGAGGACAGTTCTTTTGGACTCGCGATGGTCTTCTTTTTGATCTTGCCTCTCGTTCCGGCGATTATCGTTCTTTCGTGGCTCGTTGGCAAGAGTAACGAACGCGTTGCTGGGGTTTTAAACCGTGTCGGGCGAGTGCTTTTTAGCCGGTTTGTCTCGTCGAATCGCACTCGAAAGCGCCGGCTCGAAGCCGCCTACATCGATACGACCTACCGGACCTACGCGGCAAAGACGTATTTATTCGCCGTGCTTGCATTCATTGCCGGTGTGATTGCTGGGGGGTATCTCGTGGCTGGTGTCCTTGCAGTGTTCGAACCGCTCGTTCGTGCACTCGCTGGGTTGCCGAATACGATCACGCATCCAATTGGCATTCGGGAGGATTTCGAATTCGATATCTCATCGAGCACTCGCTGGATGATCCTCTTTATTGGTGGGTTTGTTCTCGGCGTAATTACGTCGGTGATTTCGTATGTGATGCGCTGGCAACTGCCTGCCAGTGATGCGGTCGTGCGCGCACAGGGAATCGAAGAGGGGCTTCCTCGGACTGCCGCCTTTATGTATGCGTTGTCTCGCGGCGGCATGGAGTTTCCCCAGATCATCCGGACGTTGGCTCATAACCGGGAAATCTACGGCGAGACGGCAAGGGAGATGAATATCGCTGTCCGCGAGATGGATATGTTCGGCCGGGATATGATCACCGCCTTGCGGCGGATGGCCCGGCGAACACCGAGCGAGCAGTTCAAGACCTTCTCGGAGAACATGACGAGCATTCTCCAAAGTGGTAGCGACCTCTCGACGTTTTTTCACGGGCAGTACGAGCGCTTCCGAGAAGAACAAGAAGAACGCCAGGAGGAGGTTCTCGAATTACTCGCGACGATTGCGGAGATGTATGTCACGGTGCTTGTCGCGGGGATGTTGTTTCTCATCACAATTTTGCTCGTCTTTGGGCTGCTCGTTGCGGATACGCTCATGCTGTTGATGTTGATGATTTACATCATGATCCCGCTCGGAAATGGGGGCTTTGCGCTTATTCTCCAGCAGAAACTTGATGAACTCGGGATTGGCAAAGAAACCGGTGCCGGCCTGCTCGAACGCCAAGAAACATCGACGCCGATCCGGGAGAATCCAGCGACGGACCCCCGACTGGCCGATGGCGGCCTTGCGGACAACCGAGAGCGGGACAACCGGCAGATGCTCGACCTGTACGACAAAATAAAACCGCTCAAACGCTGGTTGCGAAATCCACTGCGGACGTTTCTCTGGAACCCAACAAAGATTCTGTGGATCACCGTGCCGATTGCGCTGGTCGCCTTGTTCATCCGGATGCCCGCGGCCTTTCAGGCTGAAGGTGTTGCTGTCCGTGTCCTCGATGATCTCATCATCCAGTCGGCGTTGTTCGTCCTTATCACGTATGCAATCCTTCGAGAGACGTACAAGCGCCGGATCAACCGCATCGAGGCAGCGATGCCAGAGCTACTCGAACGGCTTGCAAGCCTAAACGAGGCAGGGATGTCTCTCGTCGAAGGGCTTGGCCGTCTCCGTGAGAGTGACCTTGGCGTGCTTACGCCGGAAATCCAGCGGATCTGGCGCGATCTCGAGTACGGTTCGAACGTCGATGACTCGATACTTCGATTTGGACGACGGGTGCGCACGATGGCGGTCACGCGGACCGTTACCCTGTTGACTAATGCCATGCGGGCAAGCGGTGATATGGGCCCCGTGTTGCGTGTGGCCGCAGAACAGGCCCGCTCGGAGGTCAAACTCCAGCGAAAGCGCCAGCAAAAGATGATGACCTATCTGGTCGTCATCTACGTTTCTTTCTTTGTGTTTCTGGTGATCGTTGTGGCGGTCAACGAAGTGCTCGTTCCGAGCCTTCCGGATGTTGTTCCCAGTCCTGGCGGCAATGGTGATGAAGTGAGCCGAATGCCCGGTGGTGCTGACCAGTTCGACCAGCTTGGCGATGTGGACCAAGCCGGGTACACGCTCGTTTTCTTCCATGGTGCGATGATACAGGCAGCCTGTGCCGGCTTTATTGCCGGCCAGCTCGGTGAAGGGTCGCTACGCGATGGCGCAAAACACGCCGCGATCATGGTGACGATTGCTTACATTGCGTTCATTCTTCTCTCCTCGCCAGTTGCCTCAATTACCGTGACGGACACGACGACAGACGGAGATTTCGTCTATGGTGTCGAAGAAGTCTCACTCTCGGATGGTGGATTTATTGCCGTCTATGATAGCGATGGGGTAGAAGGTGAGTTACTCGGCCACACCGAGTATCTCCCACCGGGGACACACAGCGAACTCACAATACCCTTACAACATGGTGAGATAGAAGAAGATGGTACCATACGCATCGTTGCCCATCAGGATACGAACGACAACGAGCAGTTCGATTTCGAACCGCCGTATGATCCCGCCGGGAACCAGGTTGACCGTCCGTACGAAGCACTCGGTGATGGCGAACAGCCTGGCATCGAAGTGGATGTGACGGTGATCGAAGCCGGAAGTTAGCACACTCCATTAGTCATATATATGGCGGGGTGATAGCCTCCGGCATGACGCGACAGCGGGCACGAGTGACGCCACCGGTTGTGTTGACAGTTGCGGGCAGTGATTCCGGTGGCGGCGCAGGTATCCAGGCCGACCTGAAAACCATCGAGGCCGGTGGTGCGTTCGGTACCAGCGTCGTGACTAGTGTCACCGCCCAGCACACACGTGGTGTCGAGAGCACCCACTTGCTGCCACTCGAGGAGATCGACGCCCAGTACGATGCCGTCACCTCGGATTTCGATGTGGCAGCGATCAAAACGGGGATGCTCGCAACCCGCGAGGTCGTCGAGTTTGTCACCACACAGCTCGCCGAGGCAGCCTGTCCAACGGTCGTCGATCCGGTGATGGTCGCTGCCTCCGGGGATCGACTGCTCGATGAGGACGCCGAAACTGCCTACGAGAAGTTGGCGCGGGAGGCGACGCTAATCACTCCAAATGCTGATGAGGCCAGCGTTCTCACCGGAATCGACATCGAGACGACGGCAGATGCACAACAAGCCGGTGAACAACTCATCGAAGATGGCGTCGATGCAGCATTAATCAAGGGTGGACACGTCCCCGGCGAGGAGATCACCGATGTACTTGTCACTGAAGGCGCAGTCGAGATGATCACTCATCCACGAGTCGAGACCGACGCAACACACGGCTCTGGCTGTACGCTCTCGGCTGCGATTGCGACACAGTTGGCCTCCGGCGATGACCTCCAGCCAGCGGTCCGGACTGGCATCGGATTGCTCGAACGCGCCGTTCGATACAGCCTCGATGTCGGCGAGGGTCCGGGAGCAGTCCATCACATGGCTGCTGTGCGCGACCGGGCAGAGCGCGACCCGACAGCCGAGGAAATCAGGCGTCTCGTCAGGAAGTTCGTCGATCACGATGTCTCACCGCTGGTTCCCGAAGTCGGGATGAACGTCGTCGCTGCAACTCCCTACGCAGAAGCGCCCAGCGAGTGTGCAGCAGTCGAGGGACGAATCTCGCGCACGCTCGATGGCATTGCGCCGACCGGCGATGTCCGATTTGGTGCGTCGAGTCACGTCGCCCGGTTTCTACTGGTTGCAAGAGAGTACAACGCCGATTTCAGATTCGCCGTCAACTGCCGGTTCGACGACCGAATCGAGACAGCACTCGAATCACTCAACTGGCCCTTTGCGGCGTATGACCGCACCGAAGAACCAGAGTCAGTCAAAGCCGCTGAAGGGAACACGATGCAGTGGGGTGCCAGACAGGTGTTCGACGATGCCGTGACGCCGCCTGTCGCGGTCTTCGACCGGGGCGATCACGGGAAAGAACCGATTACGAAGATTCTCGCACCCGACGCTGCTTCGCTCTCTGATCGGACGCTGACGCTCCTGAATGCACTCGAAAATATCTAGTCGATACTGGTTTTTCTCTCCTGTTCGATAGCTCAACTGTGACTGACGCTCATCCAATCGTCTCACGTTTGTACGATCCGGTGATGGCACTCCCAGAACGGTTCATCTTGCCCTCCCACCGAGAGTATCTTGTTTCGGAACTGTCCGGGCGAGTACTCGATCTCGGAGCAGGAACCGGGGCACTGTTCCCATACTTTGCCGATCAGCAGGCGCGAACGGACAACCTCGACGTACACGCAATCGAACCCGACCCGCACATGCGCAGACAGGCACAGGAGGCGGCCGACGAACTCGACCTCGATGTGACTATCGCCGACGGGCGTGGGGAATTGCTTCCCTACGAGGATCGTTCGCTCGATGCAGTCATCGCCTCACTCGTCTTCTGTACGATTCCCGATCCCGACGCAGCACTTTCGGAAGTCGCACGCGTGCTCCGGCCGGGCGGTGAGTTTCGCTTTCTCGAACACGTTCGGGCGGATGGCGTCATGGGCCGGGTACACGACACACTCGCGCCCGTCTGGCACGTCGCTGCCGGGGGCTGTCACCTGAACCGCGAAACTGGCAACCGTTTTCAAGAAGACGACCGATTTGCCCTCGTCGAGTTCAACAGATATTCCAGCCCATTCACACCGCTGATCCGGGGTCGACTCCGGAGACGCACTGAACCGCTCAATATCCGAGGGACACTTGACCGCGTGCTTCGGGATCGGAATTAAGAGCCAGCGATCACACGTGAACATATGGAGGGACAGACAGCCGTCGTCACGGGAGCAAGCAGGGGAATCGGTAACGCCGTTGCACACGCGTTTGCAAAAGCCGGTGCACACGTCGTCATCTGTGCTCGCAGCAGTGAGGCAATCGAGGCTGTCGCAGCCGAGATCGAAAACGCTGGCGGGCAGGCAACCGCAACACGGGCGGACGTTCGCGACCAGTTCGATGTCGAGCGGCTGATGGAAAAGGCCGCAGAGATCGGTGGCCACATCGATTATGTCGTCGCCAATGCGGCAGTCTATCACGGTGAAACCGGCGCAACGCCGCTTTCTGCGGAGAGTTATTCTGCGTTCGACGATCACATGCGGACGAACGCACGTGGGACGTTCGCAACGGTCAGAGAAGCACTTCCACATCTCGGCGAGAAGGCACGTATTCTGGTCGCGTCGGGATCGGTCGCCCGGCAACCGAAATCAGGCTATGGATCGTATGCCGTCTCGAAAGCTGCTGCCGAGGCGATTGCTCGTGGCTTTGGTGCCGACACTGAACACGTCGTCGGTGTTGTCGATCCTGGGCAGGTCGCAACCGAGTTAACTGGTGGACAGGGACACGACCCCAAAGATGTCGCAAAGCAGTTTCGCTGGGCAGCAGCCGAGGCACCCGCAGAGCTGATCGATGGACAGGTTGTCGACCGAAAAAAATGGCGACAGGAAACCCGATAGGTGGGTTGGGTGAAATTTCGGTCCAGACAGTGAAC
>LKMJ01006327.1_pt1 | contig 11162 bp, 6 predicted proteins | sample 643391 | NCBI WGS metagenome assembly LKMJ01 (sample SAMN04112250, study PRJNA286221) | soda lake metagenome | biome: soda lake; feature: Kulunda Steppe; material: water; isolation source: sample PL-Br10 brine of Picturesque Lake | place: Russia: Kulunda steppe | collected 2010-07
GAATCTCGATCGAGCTCAATAACAATGTCAAGGCCTTCAATTCGAATATCAGAAAATGGCCCTTGATCGGGCTCGGTTGGTGTGTCTTCATCATCACCGAGACAGCCAGCCACTCCAATGGCCCCGACTGTCGCGATCGATGTAAGTACCGATCGGCGTGATGATGTGTCTGTTCGGTTGGAAAATGATGTATTATGTGTCATAAACTGTCGTCATAGCGGAGGAACGTACTAATTCGAAGACCTGCATAAATCGCAACGAGAAATGGAAGCGACCACCAGACTGTGGTTGTTACTGCAGTAATCCACCCATCAAGCGTGGTGAGTGGGTGCCAAGAGATGGAAACTGTATCTCCAGTATACGCTGGATCACGGTTGAGCCACGATTCTGGATGATACGTTGCAGCGTGAACACCTGGCTCAGTCAATGTGATTTCTGCAACACCAGAGATGTCTGTCTCCAGACGCTCACCAGCGATCGTCACATACCCTGTTCGCGATCCACCACTAATCGGTGCAAACTGTGGATTTTCGAACGGGTTTTCCAGCATGATCGGCATTCCAGTCTCTGCATCACGAAGTGTGAGTCGGACTGTTGCCTCACTCTCAGTCTGATCAATAATTTCAGCTTCGAGCTCTGCATTTCGAACGGTTCGATTCTCTGTTTGCTCGTCAGTTACGTCGATCGTTGTTCCACGAACAATCCCGTGAACAACCATCTCGTCAACCTCGATGTGGTCGTATCTTGTGGCAACCCCGTACGATCGCTGATACGGACTGTCCACAATATCGATCGCGACGTGTTCGTGAACTGTCGGTGCAGGTGACTCATACTGGGTTCCCCACACCTCTTCGATCGTTGGACCGTCACGAACTGGTTCCACGCGAGGGCCACTCTCTGATGGATACGCGTGAACATACACCGGAACCGCGGTGTCCTCCAATGTCGTTGTGTGCGTGCCCGATCGCTCAGTGAGCGTCTCCCACCCAGTATCCTTGCCAGTGTAATATCTCCACACACCGCGAACTTCTGCATCCGAACTAGAAGAGAGCGTATAGCTATCCCACGGCTGTGCAGTGAAGATTCCAACAGCAGTCTCACCGTCTGGATACTCCGCAATATAACGCTGCACCCGAGGGTCGTACACAACGACATCCTGTTCAGATTCAACAGTGAGCCGATCGGTATAGATCTCAGTTTCAGGAGTGACGGTCTCATTTCCTATTATTTCAGCCTGAGCTGTGGCCTCGATATCTGCCTCTACTCGAAGCGACGATCGACCCGCGTATTCAAACGCATACGGAATTTCGGATGTATGTGATCCAGAAACACTCGTCTGTTCTGTGTCGTCTGTATATACCCGTATCTCGGTGATGTCTGTCTCCAAAACGCTCCACTCAACTGTGGCGTTCTCATCGAGATCTGATGGCTCAGGAGGCGATCGGACGCGATAATCTACGAACGATCGTACGGTCCCTTCTGGAGCGATATACAGCGGCACTACGGTGTCATCAAGATGCACCCGTGTCGATGGTTGAACTGAGAATATCGAGACGTGTGCATCCGCAATCAATTCACTATCCGTCCGTGACGCACCTTCGGGATAGATCGATGTTCGATCGTCACCTGGCTGCAACCGTTCGAAGTCCATTGCAGTCCATCTTTCAGCGGTATCTGGCGGTCTCTTGAACGTAATGTCGGTACACGTTGCAAGCGTCTGCATTGCAGTCGGGGTTACATCGTACCGAGATTCATATTCCTCGTCAGCCAGGCACTGGTTGGGTTCTTTTGACCACAATGTCGCGACTTCATCATCGCTCAGCGGTTCTGGATCCGATATCGGCTCACCACGAACACTATCGATCGGTATCGACGCGATCGTCAGCCCGAATACCAGACACGCACATACCACGATCGATCGGTATGCTGAGTCTGCACCCATGTTGTCACCCTTTACCACGGAGTGAGGTCGATACACTCTGCGAGTGGGAGTCCCATCGTCGATCCTGCTACCGTATACAACGGCCCAAGAACAACGAGAATCACCGCTGATTTGAGTGCTGTCTGTTTGTGGCGCTTGAGTGCTTCTCGCTGTTGTGGCCCGACAGTAAACATCTCAATAAACGAGTCTGCCTGCCAAACGACTACAAGTCCAAGCAATCCAAGCCCAGTCGTCAGTTGGAAAAAGCCTGAAACCATCTCCGGCAGCCCTTGTGCATCACAAATAGCATCCGTCTGTGCAGCAACAGGATCAACTGCAATAATCCCGAGAATAATCGCTGCCAAGACGATCGGACGGCTACCTACTGAAACAATACGTCGATACCGATGAACGGTAGAATCTGTGTTTTCGTTAGTTGAATTCATTCTAACTATTTTCCCAATGAACATGTCCACCAGATCTGTATGCGACTCTACCGCTCAGCCTCGATCGTCACGAAAGCTGCAGCTCAATGTACAGCATTTGTTCAACAAACATCAGCACAACCAACTCCCAATTTTGCCCGGTGACAGTCAGACCCGATTTATTTTCTGCATACTCTGAGGATCAAGTGAACTACGTCATTGTTAGTACTCAGATTCGACTCTACCCGTTAGTAAATATATCGGTGTATGTGCTGTTATATTGTAGTAATATTGTAAAATAACATATCTAATTGAACGAATGTCTAGAATTCAGCCAGAAATACTGTTTCTCGTGAATCACCCCGAGGTCAAGCCTCGGGGCTTCCTGTTTCGATGACATAAAATATATGGCTCTGTTGAAGTCCTTTGAAGATGATCTGTGTTTGTGCTCGTGCTGAATATGAAGATTCAGTCTAGCATGGGCAGGTAATATTATCAATAAGACTACAATATATTTATTGTATAAGATATGGCGTTTTTGCTCAATATGTTATCAAATCGTCCGGTCTGTCCCAATTGTGAGAGTAGACTGGTCCTAAAACTACGAAACGAGGATACGTTCGCACCAGAGGCAAATGACACCTCTGATATTTATCGATGTTACCGGTGTTTTAACTCTTTCAAACCAGGTACTGATGAATCGTAACAAGGTCAAGCGGTTCTGCGTCGTTGGAAAAATATAGATTTTAATTAGAAGGTTACAATCTGGTCTGTCTCTGTGCGAGATACGCAGTCTTTGACAGCCAGTTATGTAGACCGTTGGTGTTGTCTGGTCACGCTCACTGAGTCAGTCAGTGGTCACTGTGGTCGTCGTGATCGTGGTCATGGTCGTGATCGTCTCCGTCCTCGAAGAACTGTTCTCGGTAGAACATCGCATTGTCCATATCAAAATCGTCGAACGTGATGACATCCGCATCCCGATCGTAGTCAGCATCAAACTCGTCGTTGAGTTCGTCAATAAACGTCTCAGCGCTGTCACGATCGGTGAACGGCGTTGGGTTTTTCATCATAACATCGTCGACATGGCTTGACTCTTTGACGCGGACGTAATAACTCTCTGTCGCGTCGATGAGTTCTCCTGTCTCGTAGTCGGTGACCCAGACGTTCTCGATCTCTTCATCATCACCGCCGAAGTGTTCGGGGTCGGCTATGTAAGTAGACATACAGCCTGATGAGCAAAAGTACACTCTCGTTCCATCTGTCCCAACCAGTTGGGCATTCCACTCTGGATAGTCAGGTGTCACCATATTGCAGACCGCACACTCCTCACCATCAGGGAACTCTGCTGGTGAATCCAACTGTTCTACCTGCTGATCTTCATCTTCAGGCTCACTGTCGTCCAGGTCACTGTCTTCGGGTTCGTTCACCGTATCTTCATTGGTGTCGTTTCCACCGTCCGCGTCACCAGTACACCCAGCCAGCGCGATCGCTGTACCAGACATCGTAGTTCCAAGAAATGTTCGTCGGGTCGGCTTCCAGCGCTCTGAAGGCATATATACTAATTCGCCCCCTAAAAACATAATAGATCTGGTATGATAGTCGAACGCCCTATCTACTGATCGATCGGCCACAGCAATCAAAAGCCGTAGATATTGTTGAGACGCTTGACATCTCACAGTCGACATTTCTCCACCATTTGCGAGCCGCCGAAAAGAAGATCTTCTCTGAAACGTTCGAAAAATAATACAATCAGTTGGCTTTGGTCAACTCTGAGCGGTCTAGCATGACTGAGGGATATTCAGAATATCGTGCTGAATACAGTGCGCAAGTCTTGTGCGGTGTTGCTGATCACAATACAGAGAAAATAAGTATGTGAGTACCTTGACAGTATTTTTGACTGAGTATGATTGATCTAGGTGTGTTCGATCTCGTGATCGGGTTGCTGGTCACCCAATTGTTTTTAACATTTGTTTGTTTCTATGATTATGCCGAGCACAACCGCGAGGAGGAGGTCACGTGATACCTTCATATGAAGTGCTAACTGGATATTCAAGTCAATTCTACCCTGGAGAATCTCCAAAATAACGATCACACTGTACAGTGATTTCTGTAGGGTTGGGTGCTGCAACGCTTCATATGGAGGAACTCACCTTATAATGGCCTCTCTCATCTGTTCCAGTTATACTAAAACTCCGTTATTATGATATATCAACCTTCACGGATTCCTACCGGATTCAGACTTCTCGGGGCGTTTGACCACCAACCAACAGTAGATAACGTAAATCTGGATCGGTGGATTGGATGAATTCACGGGCGCAGCTCAATCTAGTACTGTTCACATCTGTATTATTAGTTTTCGCCGTTGTGATGGGACTAGGCGGGATTGTTGAAGCGGGGCCCTCCCAGTGTGATGTGGTTGGACATGATACTGACGGTGACACCTATCTCATTAAGAACATATCACAGTTGCAGTGTATCGAACATGGTCCGGGGCTCAATCAAGACTACCGTCTTACAGAAAATTTTGATGCGAGTGGCGCTGCTGACTGGAATGATGGTGACGGGTTTGAACCAATCGGCAGCTTCGGAAGTCCATTTACTGGGTCGCTTGACGGAAACAATCACGTCGTCACTGGGTTGACGATCAACCAACCCGATTCTGAATATGTTGGTGTGTTTGGGGTAATCGGTTCCGGTGGAACTGTCAGCAACATCGGGTTTGAAGACATTGATGTCTCTGGGTCGAACTATGTTGGGGCAATTGCAGGAGAAAATAGCGGAACGATAACAGAGTCATATGTGACTGGATCTGTGGATGGATCGAACTACGTCGGTGGGATGGCTGGAGAGAACTTTGGTGATATTGCTAACGTCTATTCAACCGCGACTGTTACTGCCGTCTCTGATGCAGGTGGACTCAGTGGATCAAATGATGGAACTGTCGAACAAGCGTACGTCAACGGAGAGGTAAGTGGGTCAGGCGATCGAGTTGCAGCATTCAGCGGTGTAAATGCAGGGTCAATTGCGGGATCATACTGGGATACTGAGGTTACGACCCAGGATAGTGGGGTTGTTGTTGGCAGCACTAGTGGGCTGACAGGACTTACAACACAGAATATGACTGGGTTTTCACCATTTGAGACTATGTTGGAGTTTGATTTTGATTCTATATGGGCAGTAACTGAACAGTATCCGCGGCTTGCGTGGGAAGACGTTGACTCAATCACTGTAACAAATATCTCTGTCGATGATATAACCGAAGATGCGGGATCACAAGGTACCATAACGGTCACAGCAGAGAGTAATGGTGACCCTGCAGCGGATGCTTCGATCGAAGTACTCTCCATTAATCGTACTGATAAACTGAATGGACTTGATGGTCCTGTGCGGACGAACGATTCGGGTAAAGCGACGTTTACGTTCACAGAAGAACATGCAGGTGAGTATGCGGTCACGTTCGGATGGGCCGAAGACACCGATATCAATGACGTTGCGACAGTAACAATTACTCCAGGTCAGACAGCCGCATTTGATAGCAGCGATGTCCCTGCAACTGCAGGGGAATCCGGACAGATTTCGGTCTCCATTGAGGATCAATTCGGAAATACACCTGCTGACGAGGCCACAATCAACGTTACTGACAGTTCTCTTAGTGGAGTTGATGTCGGTGCAAGTAACACAACAGTAGATGGTACCGCAACGTTTGGATTTGACGAGACGATAGCCGGTACGTACGAAATTGAATTTGAACTCGCGGATGATCCTTCGATTAACACGACAACAACAGTAACGATCGGAGCCGCAAAACCGGACTCATTGGTTGCGGATGGTCCAAGTCCAGATACCGAAATTGCTGCTGGTGAGACATTCGAGATTACTGCAACTGTTAGAGACGAATTTGGTAACGGGGTCCCTGACGAAACGGTTACGATTACGAATTTGAGTGCAGGCCTTGGTGAAGAAGTAGATACAAACTTCAGGGGTGATGCAACATTCGAAAATATAATCATTGAAATTGCGGGAGAATACACGATCGACGTCGAGGTTGATTCAGACAAATCGGTTAACGACACGGTTTCAGTCTCGATCGGATCATTGCCACCAAACAGTCTGATCGTTACTGGTGATACAACACAGAGTGCTGGTGAATCGGGCACGGTAACTGTCGAATTTGCGGATGAGTTTGGAAACCCAGGGAGTGACGAAGAGATACGTGTTGTAAATAACGGGAGCCTCTCTGGACTCGACGTTGGTACAGTAAACACGACAAATCAAGACGGTCAAACAACATTCGATTATAAGGAAGATGACGCAGGCGACTATGAGGTAACGTTCGAAGTTGTAAGCAACACCTCAATACAAGAAACAACAACGATCACCATCCGTTCGGGTGATGCGAACTCGATCGAAGCACGAGATACGACTGCATCAGCAGGTGCTGAGTCGGAGTTCCGTGTTGACGTTCTTGATATCTTGAATAACGGCGTTAGTGGTGCAACAGTCAATATCACAGGAAACAGTGATGATCTTGGAGAGTTGTCTGTAGGGACGGAAGAGACTACCAATGAAAGCGGTGTGGCGACCTTTACGTTCAACGAAACAGATCCAGGCTCGTACGATATCGACGTTGAACTGAAAAGCGATACCGGAGCTGTAGATACTGCAACAGTAACAATCGAAGCAGCGAAAGCGAACGAATCAAACTCGGAAGTAACACCGACTGAAGCCACGACAGAGATCTCAGATGATCCCGCAGACGGGAACCTCACGTACGTAGTAACTATAAGAGACCGGTTTGGGAATCCACTGATTGACACTGATGTAACGGTTTCCGGCGGGACAGGCGTTTCGGTTGACGGGAAGACACAAACAACCGATACGGATGGGAATGCAACGTTTGTACTTACATCTACGACGGCACAGTCAGATGTAGAATTTGAATTTAGCGTTGCTGGTGACACGGTTCTCACTGCGAACGGTACATTCGAGGCACTTCCGTTTGATACGCTCTTTGTCGAGGATATTGAAGAAACAGCGGGTAACGATGGTGAGGTTACAGCTACATTTGGCGATCGTTTCGGCAATCCCGACGAAGATGTCACAATCAACGTCACTGGTTCCGGTGGCCTCGCAGGCCTCACAGAAGGAGAAACACAGCAGACTGACGCGAGCGGGAATGTTGAATTCTCGTTCAATGAAACAGCTGCTGATGAGTATGCTGTTGAACTCACTGCTGAAATAGACTCAGACGAGTACACCGAAACGCTCATCGTGACGATCGTCCCAGCTGATGCGACGATCGAGAACTCAACCGTCACATCAGTCAGCAACGAAACGATCGTCTCCAGCGATCCTGACACAAACAACCTCACGTATGTTGTCTCGTTTGCGGATGCATTCGAGAATCCGATCGCAGGTGAAGATGTCGAGATTACTGGTGGAACGGACATCACCGTTCAAGGTGGCACAACACAACAGACAGATGTGGATGGAAACGCCACGTTTGTTCTCACATCCACAACGCCACAGAACGATGTGACATTCACATTCGCGGAACGCTACTCGGACCTTGCACTCACAGCAACTGGAACGTTCAACAAGATTCCACCAGAGGAACTGGTGGCAGCTAACACTGATGCGATCGCTGGTGAGACAACAGATATAGAGGTTACGTTCACTGACGAGTTCGGAAACCCTGCGGTTGACGAGCAGATCAATGTAACAGATGCGGATGGTCTCTCGAATCTAGACGAAACGGCAGTAACTAACGAAACAGGTGTTGCAACGTTCTCGTTCAATGAGACCCGCGCCGCGGAATATGTTGTTGGATTTGCCCTTGATACGGATGGATCGATCGCCGACAACGCGATTATTACGGTCAATCCGGCAGCGGCGGCGGTAGACAATTCAACAGTAACGCCATCAAGTGCAACAACGATTGTCTCCGACGATCCATCTGTTGAGAATCTCACATACACAGTCTCGTTTGCAGATGAATTCGACAACCCACTCGATGGTGTTGCTGTCGAACTCACTGGTGGGACGGACATCACCGTCGAAGGTGGAGACACACAAACAACGGACGAAGATGGAAACGCAACGTTCGTCCTGAACTCCACAACTGCACAGTCAGGAGTTACATTTACCTTCACAGAACAAGCGTCTGATCTTTCACTCACCGCAACAGGGTCGTTCACTGTCGATGAACCGGACACACTCGCTGCTGAGGATGTCACAACATCAGCCGGCCTCACAACCGATATTGTTGTTACGTACACCGATCGGTTCGGGAATCCGATCGAAGGCGAAGATATCAACGTCACGGAGACCGACGGACTGGGCGGTCTAACGGTTGGTGAGATTGTCGAAACCAACGCCGATGGCGAGGCAATTTACACGTTCAACGAAGATTCGATTGGAGAGTACGACGTAACGTTCGAACTCAACGAGAGCGGCGGTACAACGAGGATGACAGTTACCGTCAACCAAGAATTCAGTGATGGTGATGGGAGCGCAGCTAACCCATACAACATCTCAAATTGGGCGGAGCTGCACTATGTTCGTGATGAGTTGGGTGCGAACTACACGTTAGTTGACAACCTCACAAAAGACTCACTGGGGTACAATGACTTTGGTAGTGATTTCGATCCGATCGGTAGTTCTGACACACCATTTACGGGGACGCTTGACGGAGATGGCCACACGATCTCGGATTTGGTAATCGATTCAGACGGTGATGCTGCGCTGTTTACGCATATTGAAGAAGCGACGATCGAAAGTATTGGATTTGTCAATGCAGATATTAGAGCCGGTAGAGGTAACTCCGGCAGCAATCGTGGTACGAACCCAGCAGGTGATGGTGGCTCTGGCAGCGATGCAGCGATCCTAGTAGTACACGCAGACACATCCACTATTACCAATCTGTCTATCACCGATAGTATACTAAACGCTGGACAGGGTGGTACTGGAGGCGATGGCAGTGTTGGGGGAGTAGTTAGTCAGGCTGGTCGAGATGGTGGTGATGGTGGTGAAGGTGGACGCTCTGGTGGTATCTTTGTAACTGCAAAAGACACTGAGATCGGGAACTCATATATTGACAAGGGAGATATCCGTGGTGGACGTGGAGGCCAAGGTGGGAGAGCAGGTACTTTTGATCAACCAGGTACTGGTGGCGACGGTGGAATTGCCGCTGGGCTTGGTGTAGTTGGTTACAATGTCGTAATTTCGGACTCGTATATTTACGATTCAATCGTATATGGTGGTGATCGTGGGAGTGGAGGAACCGCTGGAGATGGGTCCAGGGGTGGTAACGGTGACAGAGGTGATGCCATGCTAAATCGTGATCTAACTGGTGCCTCCACCCTCTCATCCGTCTACCTCGCTGAAACTACGATCGACGGCAGAACAACGAACATCGTCTCGCAAAACGATGGCTCGGTCTCGAGCATCTACTGGAACGAAGAATCAACAACCATTGACGAAGTTGTCTCCAGCGGATCGGGAACGGTGACCAACGTTGAGGCGCTCCCACGGTACGAAATGCGCGGAGTTGGTGAATCAACCCTCAACGGATTTGATTTCACAAACACATGGGATATCATCAACACAAAAGAGGATGGCTACACCGTTTCGTACCCATTCCTCCGAAACAACACACAGACACCAATTCCTGGTCTTGAAACCCTGTACGCGGATGGTGACGGAGACGCAAGTCCATACGAGATCGATGACTGGCGACAACTCAGCAACATTCGTGCGAATCTCGATGTGAGCTACATTGTCACCGCAGACATCGACATAGACAGCGACGGATCGAGCGAACTTCGATCGATCGGCTCGCGAACCGAACAGTTCACAGGGACATTCGACGGAAATAATCACACGATTACCGGTCTGACGATCGACGCGCCAGACACCAATTACGTCGGTCTGTTCGGCCTCGTTGGCACCTCTGGGACAGTCTCAAACGTTGGCTTGGTGGCTCCGTCGATCGAAGGGAACAGCAGAGTCGGTTCGATTGCCGGAAAAAACAATGGGCTGATTTCGGATGTCTTCGTCGATAACACAGACGAGGATTCCTTTGATGGGTCTGTCGCTGGAACAAGCCGAGTTGGTGGTCTCGTCGGAGAGAACCGTGGGACGATCGAGACAGTGTACTCGATTGCAAGCGTTGAAATTGCTGGAGAGATCGCAGGCGGAATTGTTGGCGAGAACCGAGGAACGATCGACACAGGATACTCGATCGCGGAATTCCAAGACGCTGATGGTGAAAGCATCGTCCCTGGAATTTTTGTGGCTGGCTCTGTTGCTGGAATCAACAGTAGTACCGGATCGGTTACGAATGTATACGGGGTAGACACCCGACCAGACGGGTTCATGTCTGTCATTTCGAGCGGAAATGATGCAGGCACAACTCAATTATCCGCTGAACAAATCACCCTGTTCGCACCGCTCGTGAATATGGACACGTTTGATTTCGAGAACACGTGGGTACTCACAGAAACATCCCCGTCCACTCCACGGTTCACGTGGGAAGATGTAACCGAACCGCAGGTCACTGCGCTCACCACAAGTGACGAAACAACGACGGCTGACACGCCAGTTACAATCACGGTCAATGCAGAAATCAGTGGTGGAAGTGCCGGCGAAGGTGTCACGATCGAAGTGCTTGAAAATGATAGCATCACTGGCATCCTCAAAGGTGAAACTGCAGTCACAGATGCAGATGGACACGTAACATTCGACATGGATGAAACCGTCACCGGGACGTACAAAGTCACGGTTGCTATCGCGGATGATAACAGCGTTGCAACGAC
>LKMJ01006328.1_pt1 | contig 11160 bp, 9 predicted proteins | sample 643391 | NCBI WGS metagenome assembly LKMJ01 (sample SAMN04112250, study PRJNA286221) | soda lake metagenome | biome: soda lake; feature: Kulunda Steppe; material: water; isolation source: sample PL-Br10 brine of Picturesque Lake | place: Russia: Kulunda steppe | collected 2010-07
GCAAAAATGAAAAGAGTGAATGCGGATAATATTCTCATAGAATTAATTCTTTAGAAATCTGATAAAAATGTTTGGCTTTATACAAAGCGTGCATACGATACAAGAGCTTGGAAGATGATTCTAAGGATGTCCACATAAGGGCGTCATCCCGTACTTGATACGGGATCTCCTCTCGCTGACTAAAAGCAGGAGATGCCGGATCAAAGTCCGGCATGACGGTAAAGATGATGATCGTTTTATTGAGCGCCCTTTTGTGGACATCCTCCCTTTTTTCTTGCCAAATAGAAAGATTTAAAATCGAACTCAGGTTGATTATACAATCTAAAGCTTTTCGATACCTATTGTAATTTCATGTTTGTAAATAAATATCAGGTTTATTATTATTAATCGTAAAAATACGATCAAATAAATTGCGGTAGTCATATAACACTAAAAACCATTTCGATGAGCACAGAAAATCAATCAACAGATCAAATCAAACAATCGGTAAAGGAAAAGTATGCGAAAATCAGCCGGCAAACATCAAAAGGGTGCTGCGGTTCATCAGAACATGCAGATTATACTATTTTTGCGGATGACTATTCAGAGCTAAAGGGCTACAATCCGGAGGCAGATCTTGGCTTAGGCTGCGGGCTGCCTACCGAGTTTGCCAAAATCAAAGAGGAAGATACCGTTGTTGATCTTGGATCTGGAGCCGGTAATGACTGTTTTGTAGCACGTCAGCTTACAGGAGAAAAGGGCAGGGTAATCGGTATAGATATGACGGAGTCGATGGTAGAAAAAGCGAGGAGAAATGCGGAGAAGCTAAATTATAAAAATGTGGAGTTCATCACCGGAGACATAGAAGAGATGCCGATTGAAGATAAAACAGCTGATGTGGTGGTCAGTAACTGCGTGTTAAATCTCGTACCTGATAAAGAAACGGCTTTTTCCGAAACGTACCGAATATTAAAGAAAGGCGGCCATTTCAGTATCTCAGATATTGTAACGGTTGGTGAACTCCCCGGTAAAATTAAATCAGATGCAGAGATGTATGCCGGATGCGTAGCCGGTGCAATAGACAAGGAAAACTATTTAGAAATTGTGACAGAGACCGGTTTTAAAAATATTAAGATCCAGAAAATGAAAGAGATTTATCTGCCTGATGAGTTGCTGAGTAAAATTTTATCGGATGATGAAATTAAGCGGTTCCGAAATTCTGAGGTTGGTATTTACAGTATTACCCTCTATGCAGAGAAGTAAAATAGGTCTCACGATATATACGGTATTTAGGAGTGTTGCTTCACTGATGCTAACAAATCTGAACGGGCAACCACAATAAAATTGCAATTATCAAATTAATTCCGCTTTTTTTCAGTCATAAACATCTAAACTGAATAAGTACAGGGGACTATTATGGCGGAATTAGCAGAACTTTGGTGGTTGGGAATGATACTTGCGGCATTTGCCGGAGGGGCTTTTGGGGCTTCTCTCGGGGCGTTACCGGCTTTTATTTTTACAGGTTTTCTCGTGATGCTGGGTGAGGGCGTTCGAATTTTAAGTGGGGATTTTTCCGGCCTGATGGGGCTAGATCCAGATTCACTCGATTCGGCAGCAATTACCTCACAAATTGCATTTGGGCCTGTTTTTGGCCCGCATATCAGTTTTGCAGGGGGAGCTGCAGCATCAGCTTATGCAGCAAAAAAGGGATATATGGATACCGGATTTCCCTATCATGAATCAAAGAATATTGCCTATGCATTCGGTGCCAAACCGGATATTTTAATTGTTGGAGGCTTGTTTGGGATTTTGGGCTACTGGATTACCACTCTTTCTGTAGCATTTGCACTACCGTGGGATCCGATTGCCGTTGCCGTGGTTTTATCTGCCGTTGCACACAGGCTAATTTTTAAATACCCTCTGATCGGAGAAGCCAAAAAAGGATTGCTGAACATGGTGCCATTCGAAAAGCAGGAGGTTCGCGATAAGAAATCGGGCAGACTGCTTGTTGAACCGTGGCTTGGGCACCAGTACAAATGGCTTGATGTAACCGTACTCGGATTTGTGGTGGGTATACTTGCCGCATTTATAACCTATCAAACCGGCAGTGCATTTCTTCCTTTTGGTATCAGTGCTGCGTCACTTCTCTTTTTAAATCTTGGCGTTGAACGCATACCTGTTACTCATCATATGTCATTGGTCGGCAGCACGGCTATACTGGCTGCTACCGGCGGAGAACCGAGCGCACATGCCTTGGGCGGAATGCTCTTGCTTGGTGGTTTTTTCGGTTTGATTGCTGCCCTTTTCGGTGAGCTGATCCAGCGTATATTTTACGCACATTCAGATACTCATTTTGATCCCCCCGCAGCAGCAATCGTAATGGGAACCCTGCTGATTGTTATTGTTTATGCAATAGACATTTTTGAAACCAGCGCCTGGATACCTGTTCCGTTTTAAAGGTTTGCCAGTTTTTATTTCGTAGATATTTAAAAGCCGCACATGTAAATGTGTGGCTTTTTCAGTTTTTTCAACTATGAATGTACCATCACAATACGTAACGGTTGAAGTGCCAAACAAGAAAAAGCGACCTTTCAGAGTGCGATAGCTCCTGAAAGAGTCGTGAATCAGGTTCTCTAATGTGTTAAAAACCGCATAAATAAATGTGTGGTATTTATTGTTTAACTCTGCTGTGAAAATTATAATAATAATCACCGAGTCCAATTTAACAAGTATTAACTGTTAACTATACCCAAATATCTAAAATTATTATTATCATAAATACTAAATAAAGAATGATTTAAAATGGAGTAACATTATGGAGAAATCACAAATAAAAATCGACGGGAAAACAATCGATCTGCCGATAGAAACAGGCACGGAAAATGAAAGTGCTCTGAACATAAGTAATTTGCGAGGGGAGACCGGCTACGTGACGCTCGATTACGGTTTAAAAAATACCGCCGTTACAAAGAGTAAAATTACGTTTTTGAATGGTGAGGAAGGAGTTTTGAGATACAGGGGCTACCCGATTGAACAACTGGCCGAAAAATCTTCATTTCTGGAAGTTGCCTATCTGCTGATATACGGAGAATTACCTGCAAAAAATGAACTGGATGCATTCACCTCAGGAGTTACCAATCATACTTTGATCCATGAGGATATGAAGAAGTTTTTTGAAGGATATCCGCAGCGGGCTCATCCAATGGGCGTTCTGGCATCGATGATTGGAGCGCTTTCATCTTTCTATCCCGATTCACTGGATCCAAATGCCGGTGTTGATAAAGTAAACCTGACTATACAGAGACTGATTGCGAAAAGCGCGACCATTGCCGCGTGGTCGTATAAAAACAGTGTGGGTCATCCGGTTATGTACCCGCAAAATCGTCTCGATTACAGTGCAAATCTGTTATACATGATGTTTGCCAAACCAACTGAGGAATACGAGATTAACGATAAAGTAGTAAGTGCGCTCAATAAACTTTTAATTCTACATGCAGATCACGAGCAAAACTGCTCCACTTCAACAGTGCGTGTTGTGGGGTCATCTCAGGCGAGCCTGTATGCCGCTGCATCAGCCGGGATTATGGCGCTCTGGGGACCTTTGCACGGCGGAGCGAATCAGGCTGTGGTAGAAATGCTTCAGGATATTTATGATGACGGCGGAGCAGGGAAGGAAAACATCAAAAAATGGATTGCAAAATTTAAAGATAAAGAATCCGGACAGCGCCTGATGGGATTTGGCCATCGTGTCTATAAGAACTTTGATCCGCGAGCCACAATTATCAAAAAAGCGGCCGACGAAGTATTGGACGATCTCAATATTGATGATCCGCTGCTCGATATTGCCAAAGAGCTGGAACATGCTGCATTGAATGATGAATATTTTATTGAGAAAAAATTATACCCGAATGTGGATTACTACTCAGGCTTGCTATACAGGGCAATGGGAATCCCAACTGAAATGTTTACGGTGATGTTTGCGCTGGGCCGTATGCCCGGATGGATTGCCAACTGGAAAGAGATGGTGGAAGACAAACACCCGATAACGCGTCCCCGACAGATCTACACCGGCGAAGGAAAACGAGACTATGTACCGCTGGAAAAGAGACAGTGAAGTTGAATCTGTATAAAAAAAGGCGCTGAATTTGAAACAGCGCCTGTAAATTTATTCACGGAAAAAAGCTGGGCTAATCAACCCCACCCAGGCGAGTTGCCGGCCGTTGCTGAGGCCATTCCATCTGCTCACCGGTTCTTGGGTGCAGCGGCATCACGCGCTTTTCTCTTGATGTGGTTTCCGGATCTTCGCTGGCCATGTAGGTCAGTGTTGCAATCAGGATGACGTTATTCCTGAGATCATCAAAAACCAGTTTATCGTATGTGTCGCGGTTTGTGTGCCAGGTATAGTTCCAGTAATCCCAGTGTAGAGAAAACAGAGAGAAACCCGGAGCACCGGCAGCTACAAAAGAGGCGTGATCGGTACCGCCCCCGCTCGGCATTCCGGGAAAATCGGTTTCAATATGCCGGGTTACGTTTGAGGGTACAGCTGAAAGCCAGCGCGTCATGTAATCGTATGAGTGTAAAAATCCCTGTCCGCTGATGTTTACTACACGTCCGGTCCCGTTGTCCTGGTTGAAAAGAGCCTGCAATCCATCCACGATTTCGGGATTATCTTCCACAAATGCGCGTGAGCCGTTCAGTCCCTGCTCTTCACTACCCCAGAGGCCAACCAAAATGGTTCGCTTTGGGTTCGGATAGACTTCTTTTAAAATCCGCGCAACTTCCATCATAGTAATTGAGCCGGTTGCGTTGTCGGTAGCCCCGGTTCCGCCATCCCAGGAATCGTAATGAGCCGATAAAATAATATACTCATCCGGTTTTTCGGTGCCGGGTATTTCGGCAATAGTATTAAATGTGGGTACGATACCGTGATCTTTTGACTGAGCATTTACCCTGATAACCGGTTCATTGCCGCTCTTAACCATTCGGTATAGCATTCCGTAATCTTCAAGTAAAACATCAATGGTGGGTATTGTCTCTGTTCTTGCTCCGAAAACTTTATTGGTTCCAAAACCTTCACTCCAGTTAGACATCACAATTCCGGCAGCACCGGCTTCTTCAAGCACAGCGGGTAGATCTCTGGCTGTGTACCCGGTATTGGCAATTCGGGCTCTCCACTCATTGCTGGACTGTTCTCTCTCCAATTTAATTTTTTCAAGAGATTCCTCTGTGGCAAATTTTTCCCAGTTATATTCCGGTCTGCCTGTGGGTTGATGCATGGAAATCATCACAAATTTACCTTCAACAGCCGGCAGCCAATCAGCAAACTCTGATGAGTCTGCTACATCAGGAATAATCACAAGCCCGGCTTCCACACCGCCTTCAGGTGTAGGCGGGCTCCATGCAAGCTGCATAGCTTCAAGAGTTACAACCCGGGGCTCAATCATATCCACATGGGTGATACCCCGTTCCCAGCCGCGCCATTCGCCAAATTGTTCGTTACGGGCAGAAATTCCCCATTCTTCAAATTGCTCAACAGCCCAATCGTGAGCGTGCTGCATTTGCGGAGTTCCCACCAGGCGCGGGCCAATAACGTCAATTAAATGATGGCCAAGTGTTTCGAGTTGAGAGTTTTCATTGGCCTCGGTTACGATTTGTTCGATGATCTGATCCCTGTCTTGAGCAACAGATACAGATGTAAACAGAAAACATATCAGCAGTAAACTATGTAGAGTCTTTTTCATGATTTAAACTATTATAGTTGAAGATTTTAGGATAGTCTGTCTGAAGGTAAAAAAATCAGCGGGATGATTTGGTAAAAATTCATTTCAGAATAAATTCTCCATCAAAGGATGACACTCTTTAATTGATTACAATATCAAACTCACAAAAATTAAATAAATGAATCGAAGTGAATAATTTGCGACCTTAAATCGTTTTCGGTTCACAGTTCGATTTGATTTTAAACAGACGGCAAAAATGAAGAAAGAATTACAGCTTAGAGTCTCACCCGAAATTGCGGCAACTCCTGAATTGCTAAAAAATGAGGTTTCCCAGCTGATAAATATTAAAGCTGATGAGATCAATCATATCGAGATTTTAAAACGCTCAATTGATGCACGTCAGCGAAATGTTATCATCAATCTGAAAGTAGTTGCCTATATTGGTGAGGAGTTTATCGAAGAGCCGATTGAGCTGCCGGATTACAAAAACGTGAGCAACGCTGAAGAAGTGATTATTGTGGGTGCCGGCCCGGCCGGATTATTTGCAGCGCTAAAGCTGATTGAACTGGGAATGAAGCCGGTAATTTTGGAGCGCGGAAAAGATGTGAAGGCACGGATCAGGGATTTGAAGGGAATAAATGTGGATCATATTGTGAACCCGGACTCAAATTACTGTTTTGGTGAAGGGGGAGCGGGCACATACTCTGACGGAAAGCTTTATACGCGATCAAAAAAGAGGGGAGATGTAGACCGGATTTTGAAACTGCTGGTGGCTTTTGGTGCGGTCAGGGATATTATGGTTGAAGCTCATCCGCATATCGGAACGAATAAACTGCCGCCAATTATTTCAAAAATGAGAGAGTGTATTAAAGAGCATGGCGGTGAAATTCATTTCAATACCAGGGTAACCGATTTTATTCTTGACCACGGCCAGATAAAAGGGGTGAAAACGTTTGCCGGTGAAACACTCAAAGCTAATCAGGTAATCCTGGCAACCGGACATTCAGCCCGGGATATATTTAAACTGCTTCAGAGAAAAGGCATTAAAATTCATCTGAAGCCGCTGGCTGTTGGAGTAAGGGTAGAGCACCCGCAGTCACTGATCGACTCTATACAGTACAGTTGTGATGACCGCGGGCCATATCTGCCGCCATCACCCTACAGCATTTCAAAACAGGTGGGAGACCGGGGTGTCTATTCGTTTTGTATGTGTCCCGGCGGGGTGATTGCTCCATGCGCTACAAGCCCGGGTGAGATTGTCACCAACGGCTGGTCATCATCACGGAGGGCAAGGGCTACGGCAAACTCAGGAATTGTGGTTGAATTGCGCGAAGAGGATTTCATGGCTCATAAAAATGCCGGGCCGCTAGCAGCGATGCAATTTCAGAAACAAATTGAGCAGAAGGCCTGGGAGGCCGGCGGTAAAACACAAACGGCCCCGGCACAGCGCCTGATAGATTTTATAGATGGAAAACTCTCAACTGATCTGCCAAACACTTCATACGCCCCGGGGATAAAATCTGCAGAACTGGAGCATGTACTTCCGGGATTTATTTATAAATCACTGATTGAAGGGTTTAAACAGTTCGAAAAGTCGATGAAAGGTTATTTAACCAACGAAGCGGTTGTTCATGCACCTGAAACGCGTACATCATCACCGGTGCGCATACCCCGGGACAGAAATACTTTACAGCACGTGGAGGTAGATGGTTTGTATCCTTGTGGAGAGGGTGCCGGTTATGCGGGGGGGATTGTGTCTGCGGCTATGGACGGGGAAAAATGTGCAATAGCTTGTGCAAAGAATTTATAAAGGTTTATAAAACAAAAATAGCTACACTAATTACAGCGTAGCTATTTTTTAAATCGATAAAAATCCGGAGTTTAGTTGTCCAGGCTCTTTACATCCACGGCGCTGGGGCCTTTAGGTGTGTCTTCAACTTCAAATTCAACCATCTCGCCTTCATCAAGTCCCTGCTGAGGGCCAAGATCAGGGATGTTATTTCTGTGAACGAAAATATCTTTTCCGCCACTTTCAGGTTCAATAAAACCAAATCCTTTTTGTGCATTAAAAAACTTAACTTTTCCTTGTTGTGCCATAATAATTATAGTAATGATTTAGTACATCTACCATTGGGCGATCATCAAGCTAAAAGTGTTGCGTTAACAAGCAGTTCCAGAAAAGAATTAATCTACCTAATTGCAGGAATGTATTATATATATGTATACACATATTAACCTTCTTTGACCGTTATACCAACTTTTAATACAATCAGGTTAAATAAATAATCAATCGGCCATCAAACAGATACGATTATTCAATTTTGATCACAGAAACCTGTGCCGGCGCATTATATCGTAATGGAGCAAGTGTAAACCCAAGTCCGTTATTGATGTTGAGGAGCATATCGCCCAGCCACCAGCTACCGTTTACGTACGGAGTTTCTGCCATTGCGGCTGTAACCGGGTAGAAAAAAATCGGGATTCGGATTTGGCCACCGTGTGTGTGTCCGGCAAGAAGCTGATCAATATTATACTCCTGAGCATACTCAACCAATCGTCCTGAAGCCTGGTGACTGGCAAGAATGCTCAATTGTTCATTCCGGCTTTCCTGAAATAATTCATGAAGTTTTTCTGAAGGCACTCGCCGGCTGTAAAGCTCTGTAACGCCCGTAATTTTGATATCGATTCCGTTGTGTTGTAACCATCTGTTTTCATCCAATAAGGCATGAATACCCTGTTCCTGCAATGCATTTGCAATCACTTGTTGATCCACCCAGTAGTCATGATCACCCATCACGGCAAATACGCCATGTGTAGCTTGAATGTTGCCCAAAGCTTCTGCACCTGCCTCAATATAACCACGGCCTGAGGTTATAAGATCACCTGCAAAGACCACAATGTCCGGGTTTTGCTTATTGATTTTATCCACATATCTGGCTGTTTTTGTTCGGTCGGTGAACTGATCCGCATGTAGGTCGGCAATATGTACTATCGTGATCGGCTCATCTGGTAAATCTGAATTCGAAAGAGTAAAGGTAATTTCCTCTGTTGTGATTCGATGCGTGTCCCAGATCAGTTTACTGCCGGTATAGAATAACATAATAGCCGCAATTACCAGGAAAGACTTGGCAAAAAAGCGCTTAATTTTTCCTTTATTCTTTTTGATAAACAGTTTTGATAGCAGGTGCGAAACATCAAGTGTAACCATCCAGCTTAGCATTGTGCCCAGGTAAATAAGGCCAAACCAAAACAGGTAGATAATCAGGTGAGGGTATCCGGTACTCGAAAAACTGCCGGTGAACTGAAATTGTAAGTATCCCAGAATCGGGTAGGTGAAAAAAAGCGCGGCCGGGATGGCAAAAATCCAGAATGGTTTCTTATTTGAGCGAAAACCGGCGGTTTTAATGCTTAGAAAGTACTTAATTCCAAAATAGATCAGTATCACAAGCTGAATAGCGTTAGCATACATGATCATGCGAAGGGGCCAGGGCATAGATGATGTTCAGGTAATTATTGATTTTTTAATCGGCCCTTCAATGATCGTGAAAAGATGTGTAGAAAAAAAGTGGCTGCAATCCGGTAATGTAAATTGCTTTGTTTCTGTGAAATTGATTTTTTGTAAAAAATCTAACCACTAAATATCTATGAGATTAAAATTTTCAGCACTCATTTTATTATCGTGTTTACTGGTATATCCGGTTTTTGCTGTAAATGGCAATGAAGATATCACAACGTTTATACTTGTTCGACATGCCGAAAAAGTTGATGATAGTTACGATCCGGATTTATCTGAAGATGGATACCTTCGGGTTCAGCGGCTCACCAGTAAATTTGAAAGGGTGAAGTTTGATGCCGTCTATTCAACGCCGCTTATTCGAACGACGGAAACGGCGCGGGGTATTGCAGATGCAAACGATATTTCTATAATGGAATACGATCATCGGGAACCTGAAAAAGAGGTCGAAAAATGGCTGGCTGACCACAGGGGTAGAACTGTTCTGATAAGCGGACATTCCAATTCCACGCCTGCGTTTGCAAATAAGTTGCTTGGACGTGAACATTTTGAAGAGAAATTTGATGAATCGGATTATGGTAATTTACTTATCATAACCATCCCCGCAGATGGCGAGCCGGTTTTACTTCACCTGAGATTTTAGTCCAGCACGGTTTGAAAAATGGAAAGAACTTTCTTCCACTCATCCGTCCATGGAGAAATCATTTCAAAATGACCGGATTCGGTCAGTAAAATCTGTTCAGCTTCAGAACCAGCTTCTTTCGCTGCATGCACAAAATTATATCCGAAAAAGGGCGGTACAGGCGCATCAAATGCGGCATTTATCTCGATGATTGGAACAGGTATGGGCAGCAATTCAGCCGGTGATGTATCTGAATAGGCAAATTCCCCTCTGTGAAGCTGATCAACCAGGCGCTCTACAGTTTGTTCACCACAAGAAGTTGATCCATACCCGGCATATCGTTCCAGATCATTAATCCCCGCAAGCGATACCACAGCATGAACCTTGATTGGATCATCAGAAAAGAGAGCACTTTCAGGTTTAATGTTTTCTCGAACGGAGAGCCATGTTGCAAGATGTCCGCCTGCAGAGTGCCCGGATGCTATGACGCGATCAAGGTTCAAATTGAATTCATCTGCTATCTGCCTCAAATAGTCCGCCCCGGTGGCTACATCACTGAATGTGCCGGGATAACCGCCGCCATTGTAACCCAGGCGCCTGTATTCCAGATTCCAAACGGCAAAACCATGGCTTCGAAGATCATCGGCCATCAAATGCATCAGCTCAACTCCGGGATAAATATCAAGCCAGCAGCCGCCGTGAATAAGGATTACCGTTGTGTGAGCCGGTTCATCATCAGGCAGCCAGAGATCACCAAACTGCAGGGAGTCACTTCCAAAATAGATACGTTCTGTGGGTTCGGGATGATTAGCCTCGATAATATCCCGCCAGGAAACCAGCTGAGCCGAAGCCGTTTCAAGACAAAAACCGAGAACAAACAGGGTTAAAAAGAGCTTTAATTTCATGCGTGTTTATTGAGATGTAATTTTATTAAACCCGCTCTAAAATTACGGCGTATCCCTGTCCAACTCCAACGCACATCGTAACGAGCGCATATTTTTTGTCCTGTTTTTGGAGCTCGATAGCTGCGGTTTGAAGGATTCGCGCACCACTTACTCCCAGTGGATGTCCCAGCGCAATAGCACCGCCATTCGGATTGATTCGCGGATCGTTGTCATCCAGGCCCATTTTTCGGGTGCAGGCCAATACCTGGGCCGCAAAAGCTTCATTTAATTCGATTATATCCATATCATCGAGGGTGAGTCCGGCTTTTTCGAGTGCAATTTCAGATGCGTAAACCGGACCTATTCCCATAATTCTGGGTTCAACTCCGGCTACTCCGGATGATACAATCCGCGCCATTGGTTTCAGGCTTTGAGTTTTTA
>LKMJ01006329.1_pt1 | contig 11160 bp, 16 predicted proteins | sample 643391 | NCBI WGS metagenome assembly LKMJ01 (sample SAMN04112250, study PRJNA286221) | soda lake metagenome | biome: soda lake; feature: Kulunda Steppe; material: water; isolation source: sample PL-Br10 brine of Picturesque Lake | place: Russia: Kulunda steppe | collected 2010-07
CCGAAGTTCGATGGTGATCCGTTCATCCGGAATAGCCGTCAGATCCGGTACAACCTGTCGGGTTAACTCTCGGCCAGCATCCGTTACATCGCCTTCTAATCGGGCTGCAAACCGAGCAAGACGAATACCACGCAATGCATCGGTAGCGAATGCATCGCTTACAGGATCGATTCTGCTGGCTTCTAGGTCATCTCTGCCGTCGAATGGATCAATGATATCACCGACTCCAATATCTGCTTTTGGTACATCGGTCAGTGCAACAGCTATTGCATTAATCGTCAAATCTCGGCGTTCAAGATCGATCTGTACGGCAGACCGAACGGGTGTTCCCGGTTCGACTAAGGATACGTCGAAATCGTGGAATCCACGGCCCGTACTTTCTTCGGTTCGGGGAAGGGCAACTTCCCGACCATGGCTGTCTTTGAACACCGGAAATGCATCTTCTGTATCGATCCGAGTCATTCGGTCGGTAAGTACTTCGACTGGATTTTCAATTTTACCCGGAATCGGAACGGTCATGATGTCAATATCTTCGACATCCATTCCGCGCAAATGGTCTCGAACGGCCCCGCCGACGACGAATACGGCGAATCCATCGAACTCATCGCCAGTTTCGATCTTCTGAATCAGTTTTCTCATATATGCATCTATAGAACTATTGCCCTATATAACTTGTGGAATAAAGAGCCTTATAATCGAATTATTGATCGAGGATATGATACGTATCAAGAAAGATATCGAGGGCACAGGGGTAGATTTCACCATCAACGCCGCGGATGATAGCATAACCACCATGTTCATTCAAATACTCTTCATCGACTTCGAATTGCCCTTCGATAGTATCGATGGCGTCGGGTGTTGTGTATGGTCCTCGATAATCGATAACGATTGCTCGTTTCATCGCCCGTTTCCATTCGTCAGATCCGAATTGTTGATCGGGAATTTCAGTATTGCCATGATCGCCATTCCGACACCAGATGCAAACATCAGCGTCCGAATGTGAATGTAGTTCGCAACTGCATTCCTCGCATCCACACGGATATTTCGGACGCCCCATCTTCAATGCATTTTTGACGCATTCTTTACTATCTAACGGGGAATCATCTTTCTCCATATAAGAATTTGAAGATAAAAGAAAATAAAATTATTTTTCTATCGGCGTAGATTGTCGGTCAGCAGAGATTGATTGGTTCACTCGGTGCCTTTGACCGGTATTCGAAGTACCGATCTGTATCAGCTTCTTCGGGGTGGAACCAATGCCAGATCTGTCGAGCCTGAACCGAATCCAGATCTTTCATTGCAGCCCCCAAATAGAATTTGTCCTTGCCAATGACCATCAGACAGGCGAGAATTTTGAGGTCTTTCGCCGATGTTGATTGCAAAATTTCGTCTCCTTCTGGAAGATATTGACAGGCTTCGGCGACATCGAATTCATCGATTGGCGGATCGTTATTATCGTCGCTTCCTCCATGAATCTGCTCCAATCCACTCATTTTTCTTCACTCGTTTCGAATACAATTCGACTGTTCTGATCGTTTCCTGATTTTTCTATGGCAATCATCTTACTTCTGTATACATCTATTTTTCTATAGCATTATAAAGTTAACGCAAATCGAATATGAACGCAGGTATACTTCTAAACCAATCGGCAATGAATAGTATTCTTGTGATGTCTATCGAATGGCTTGGACCGGAAACTGAAGAATCCGATCCGTGGGGAGAATCGAGACCGAAACGACCGAATATTCCGATCCTTCGGAATTTCTCCTATACGAAATGGCACGCAATCCAACTCGGCATCTTCATATCGATTCTTTCGTATTGGGGTATTCAATTCGGCATGGAAGCCCTCGTCATCGTCTTTTTGATGGCAACAGTCATGTGGGCGAAGGGGTACAAGGATTTCAAAGATCCAAATAAAGAATGCGACCACAATTACGGTTTTCACGATGTTCGAGAAAAGCCGTGGTATTTCATCACTGCACTCGCTGTTTTTATGGGACTACAACATCTGGCTGTTTTCTATTCGGGTATTTAACCGCCGACTTCGGTCAGTCCGATTTTTGAAAATAGAATAACAAGGATGTTATTCGGAAAAACGAATAGCCGATCACACATCAATTGCTCCGATAGATACAAACAACCAATAGACTGCAACTATCGATGCCACATGTAATACCTGATCCATTGCGATTGGTTTTCCCTGCCAGCCATCAGCATCGACTTCAACCCACCGACGAGAATCGATAGCAAAATGCAATATGCCAACAGTAAACGAGAAAGCTGCACCGATGTCGATGCCGAAAAATATACTCGAAACGGCGAATAAAAGCAATACGTGAATCGAACAGTGGATTCCTCGAACGTACCGACTTTCGAATTTTTGTGTAGCCATCCGATCTGGTTGTAGTGGAAAATCGGCAATGAGATGGACAACGATCAGTGTTACTCCCTGCATTTTATATCAACCGATTTGGGACAATATGAAGTAAAATTACCGACTCGAAATAGAATTAATACACTCTATATTTGTCGTTCGTTACTGAATGTTTACGCTTTTGGCTTCATTCACTGATCTGACAAGGGCAGCTTCGGCTTCACCATTGCAGTGTTGACATTCTTCCCAAAAACAGTCGGCCCGGTCAATATCGACATCTCGGGTAGATCGTTCCCGACTTTTGAGCATCTGGCACTCCGGATCTGTATGGTACTTATCGCTTCCACGTACATGAATTACCGTTTGTCCCATCAATCGATCACGTAAATGCGACTAAGCTCCATAGACCTATTAATCTACCTCTCTATCAATGACAAAAACAATAGTGCCAATCGATCAAAATGCTTCCCACAGTTGCGGCGTTTCTTGAATTGCTTCACGAAGTTGACCGGGTGATGTTTCCGACGCCGGACACCAATGTTCGTAAGCACAGAATTTGCATTTGTACTCATCAGGTTTTGCCGGATATTCGCCTCGGTTTTTCCCACTAATTAACGACCGAGCATAATCAAGCATTGTATCCCAATTTTCATGCGACGGATCGATTCGGCGAATACACGCTCCATCTTCATCAGATGGGTCATAGTACTTTCGAGCATCTGGATGAATATAGACGAATGCAATTTCGTCGGGCATCTCGCCATAACATCGGTAGTACCCGCCGAGATACATCGCACCTTGAATAATCTCTTCACGACCAGTTCGATCTTCGTTTACCCGACCAGTCTTCCAGTCCCATACCCCCGATTCGGTTGTTACATCAATATGTCCGAAAACAGTCGAATCGAGTTCATCGATAGTATACAAAACCGGCTCTTCGACAGCCCGAATATCAGGCTTCATCTTCGCAAGAACACCAGCAGCAACTTCGAGACAATCCAATGCCGTTTCCCGCATATCGTCACTGACGACTTCGAGTTCTTTTACAGAACGTTCTTCGGCTTGTTCGTACTCGCATCTGAACTTCTGATACAGCCGATTCTTGCTGATATCGTCTAGATCGAAGTCGATGTCCAACAGTGCTTTTTCAATCGATTCGTGAACTAACGATCCACGAATTCCATAGCCAAGTTTCGCTTTCGTCTCGGGATTTTCTTGGATATATTTGAGTTCGTATTTCTTTGGGCATGATGCCCACGTTTTCACACGCGATGCCGATAGATCGTACTCGATTTCAGATCGATCTAATTCGCGCAACGGTGTGCCATCAACAACCATTCCTTCCGTGTTTGATTCGTTAGTCATATTTCTGTGTTAGATTTCTCGTTCGGATGCAATCTCATCGACATTCTGTTCCCATCCGGATTCATCGTTGACTTCAACATATTCAGTCCACCATGTAGGATGATCACGCCCGACAGATGCAACGTTCATCAATCGGAATTCTTCGAGTTGTGGGTTATAGACGACGCCCATCTCTTCGACGTTTGCACTCTCAACCAGTTCCGATTCGGATTTACCGAGGGAATCGGCCAGATAATCCAATCGGTCACTGAATGGGAATTCACGGCGGAAGGTCTCACCATCGGCGCGTAAGATCAGTCGAATTCGGCGATAGTTTCCATCCGGATCAAAATCACCGGGGGATCGGGCAGTATCGAAATCGATTGTATTCCACATAATCGATCACCTAATACCCCGATCCACTCTTTCGAGACCACTGTGTTCCGTTAGAGTCATCATCCGAGTCATTCCCCTTGTTATCTGCTGCATCCGATTCAGCGTCGTCTGCATCGCTCTCATCGGCTGTTGAATCTACATCGTCGGTCGAATCCGACTCGATTACATCGGTCTGCCGAGTCTCGTCGTCTTTATCCCGTTCTTTGACCGACGCATCGATATCACGAACCGACGCATCAATATCACTATCTTCTTCGGATTCGACGTGATCTTCGACTGTGTTCGCAACTGCTTCTTCGACTTCTTCTTTCAGCCGTTCTTTTTGTTCTTCGCGGGATGGTTTCCGATTCGTTCGCCGACCATGTTCATCGTACTCACTAACACCCGCGATATTCTCACTGTCCGGTTCTTCGATGTTCGATGAATCTCGTTTTTCGACTACATCGGATTCATCAGGGTCGATAACGCTGATTTCTTCTTCCCACCAGACTAATTCTTCCAATCCGACATCAGCAGCCTTGATGACGAATCGTTTTCCGACGACTGGATTATAAACGATCACAGTTTCGTAAACGTGATCGGCTTTTTGATCGATATAGCCGTCTGGATCATCGACTTGCGACAGGTAATTCTGCTTTTTTGTCTCTTCGTGGAAAGCTGTTTGTACGTACTCTTCGACTTCGGTACGAACGATAACCGGAACGGCGACGATTTCACCGGTTTGTGTTCGTACCTGCATATCTCGACTTGTGTCTATGAAGAAAGCCATGATTTTGTTATTCTATTTATGTTTTGATTTCGTTTTCGAGTGCCAATTCTGCTTCATCGACTGCATCGCCCAGCAACGGACCATTCCGATCTAAATCCTGATCTTCGCCAAGGATGTAGGTATTACCCAACAATTTCGACAGTGTTGATCGGCTAACACGAGCTAATGGTTCGCCGGCATTACCGACATATACACGCCGATTCATTACTTCGAGCAATTCGATTTCGATTACTCGATCAGGATCGTACCCATTCTCTCGCAGCGCCGTTCGAACAAGCCATTCGGTATCGTACTCATCAGATACCCGTTCTGGATCGACCAACCACTGCACTTGGACTTGTTTGACCATTTCACTATCTGCATCGACGGAACTGATGTGTCCGATATCGATGCTATTACCGACATACAGAACGTTAATATAAACTTCAATAACCCGTTCGGGTTGCTTGCACGTTGATTGCCGAATCGTCATTCGATACCCCCTATTCGACTTCCGTTTTCCGGACATTCTTCGATCAAATGCGTTGGATAATTTCGCTTCCATTTGCTACGCGGCATTCCGCATTTGAGACATTGTTCGATATCCGGCCCACGATGATCGTGTTCATCATCTTGCTCCTGTTGACTCATCAGATGTCACCTGCTATATTTTGCAATCGGTTGTCTGTGTACGATTCTCCTTGCATGGTTAGACAGTCCCCGGATCGACTTCGGATAGATCAGTATATTCGACATCCGTTACATCGAAGCCATCGTAATCGACAATCACCGTCGATCCGTTACCGATCCAATCCCACGATGGTTTCGTTTCTCGAAAGGTTGATGGAACGGATTCGGTTTTTACACCGCCAAGGATTGCACGATCTTTCCGAAGATCGAGTTTGACCGAAAGGATCGAAAAAACGGTTTCAGTGTTACAACAACGAATTGTCATCTGGTAACCGAGTTTGAAATCTTCAATCGTCATCTAATAACACCCACGTTATTTCCGATCCTCGAAATCATGTATTACCCTTCAGCCTCGGCTTCAGATTCTTCCGTCGATTGCTGTTCACGGATGCCGAATTTATCGAGCCATTCGCTGGCAGTCGATGGCGCACAGCCGAGTTCTTCGGCGACATCACCGACTGATTCGGCACGTTCATAACAATCTCGAAGTGTCTCTTCATCCCGCCACGGACTATTCTCGGGATTATTTGCCGTATCCATTCCTGCTTCTTTCAGATCGAACTCATCCAGCCAGTGTTTGATAGTCATGGCCGTACAGCCGAGTTCGTCAGCGACTTCTGCCATCGATAGTCCTTCTTCGACATACAACTCTTCGAGCCGATCTTTGTCCCGCCACGGTCGTTCGTCTTCGACATCGGCATGACGCTTCATATCGAAGATGACCATTGCCTTTACTACATCAGTCGCTTCGACACCGAATTCGTCAGCAACTTCGTAGATCGATTGTCCTTGTTCGTAGTACAGTTCCTCCAATGCATCTTTCTGGAATGTGAACCCGTCGATTTCTGTAGTTTCACTCATATTGAATCACGTTCAGTGTTTTATGTATACTTGCGGAAGTCGGTTGTTATTCGATACATCTGATTATTGGTCATTATAGTTTGGAAGGCTCAAATGGCGACTGACCATCATTTTTGCCAGTAGGGAATGTAGCTGGATATTCGGATTTGCACCATGCGTCATTCCACGATCAACTTCACCCATCGAATCGATGATCTTCGATTTAGAATCATTCGGCAAATCATCCATTGTCTTTACAACCCACAATGCCGAATCGAGGAATCGTTGTGGTGAGACACCTTCTTTCAGGATTTTTCGATCCAATTTCTCCATTGCCGAATCGAGTTCCCCACCGGCTGCTTCGGCCAGAATCTCACGAACGAGTTCCTGATCGACAATATCGACGTAATATTCGGCATTTTCGACCCTCAATTCGCCATCGACAGCCGCCGTTTGCAATCGGGTAATCGCCCGACGTGCATCACCCCGACAGTCGTTGACGATTAAATCGAGGGCTTTCTGATCCGCAATGTCGATTCCTTCTTCGACTGCAATCAGTCGAAGTAGATCTTCGATTTCTTCATCATCCAATCCCGACATCTGAAATGGCGCACATCGGGACTGAATAGGATCAATAATTTGATTCTGGTAGTTGCAGGACAGGAAAAATCTCGTCTGATCCGAGTAATCTTCCATGATCCGTCGAAGTGCAGCCTGTGCATCGTTGGTCATCGAATCGACTTCATCGAGGAAGACAATCGAATATGAATGGTCACCGACTGTTGCCGACCGTGCGAATGATTTTACACGCTCTCGAACGGCATCGATTCCACGGTCGTCACTGGCATTCATATCCAGTAGATTGTTCTTCCAACCATCCAACCCATACTTTTCACGGGCGAATGTCGTCACCAACGTCGTCTTCCCAGTACCGGCTGGTCCTGCCAGCAGAATATGCGGTATCTCGGGACTATCAACCCATTCTTCCAATCGGTCGATAATTGGATCGTGCCCGATAATATCATCGAAAGTAGTCGGCCTGTGCCTTTCTACCCACGACACTTCCTGCACTGACATTAGCTTATCACCTGCATTTGTATCATTTTAATATTCGCTCTTATCATACACACTTCGACTATTAGACCACAGACCTATAAGGGTTTTCCTGAAAATCCAACAGAAAAGAGAATTGGAAGATAAGACGAAAAATTAGCATTCGCCGATATACGGTTATTGCGCTCTATATTTTACTCTTTGGTATTCGAACCGTTCTGTGCATTATCGTCATTACGGAACCACGGATACGCATCATCGCCTCGTTTATGCCATTCAGCCCGATGGTCACCACCCGACCATCCGTAAGTCGGACATTCGGAATGATCGACACGGGTACACAATCCTTCAGCCCGAATCGACGCACACGACATATCAGTATAGCCCCGCTGTTTGATCTGCCGTAACTGCTTTTTCGTTACTTTTGGATCATAATCGAACCAACCCAACCGGGCGAACAACTGATGAACGCCCTGAATCGTAAAGCCGAGATTGAACAATAAAACAGCCGAGTTCATCCGGACTTCATGACTGGGATTTTTCGTCTTGATCCGTTCGTACATACATGGCATCTGTAATAGGTCTTCCAACAGATATTCAGTCAGATTATCGACTTCGACCTCTTCAGCCATATCACGATGCCATTGATCGTTTTCTTCTGTCGTCGGATCACCGTAGGACTGTCCGGTGTAATCCGGATGAACGACCATCTCTCGTCTCGGCGGCAGATCAGGATCGATATAACGAGGGCTATATGACCATTCGAGCAATTCTTCGATGGTAATATCTTTCATCTCTTCACAGGTCAACGGAATCAGCGTAATACCACATGATCGATCATCATCGTCGGTCACCCGTTCGCAGTTCGGCACCCGCATCAACCGTTTAATATCCCCGATAATCTTCGGATCGTATGTTCGCAACGAGGCTTCGTCAATGAACTTTCGGGCAGTCGATGTCATCTTCTTTTTCGGACTTTTCGCATCGAAATACAGTTGATGTACGTGAATGCCGAATCCAGTGAATACACCGACCATCGGTATATTGGCATCAGCAGAAGCTTCAGCTATCTTCCGAGCGTCTTCAACTACATCGCCGAGAATCGCATCGGCGACATCCGGATCATTACGCATTCGATGAACGACTTCATCGGCAGCCGGATCATCGTCACCGAAAATCTTCCATCCTTCATCACCCTCACGTTTGGCCGTCGAATCCAGATCGTAGACGACTTTATCCGAGTAGATGTGTCCTTCCACCGTCTGCCAACTAATTCGAGCATACACGTTCCGCTCGCCGTTTGCATAGTCTAGGTACACATCGAACTCGTCTTCACTGAAGACTGACCACTGGTAAGGAACGCCCACGAACCGTGGAAATTTTCCGTATAGTTTTCGTTGTATTGGTTTCATTCGTCACTAAACCGAATAATAGGCTCACTATCCTACATTGCTCCCTGTCGTTCACATTCTGAAAGTCGGCTTCGATCAGCCGATTATCCGACTGGCCCAAGCAGGTGTCGAATGACACGCCCTTCGCTTTCTTGCACAACGACTAATGGTGCGCCCGTATGAGCCGTCTGAATATGAACTTCACCAGAGAGCGTATTGAATAGCTCTTCGAATCCTTCATGGTAGTATGTCGTGAAGTCTTCCGGCGATTCGACGGATTTTGCATCGAGCGACCCCCATACCGAATTTCGATCTGGTGCATCTTCATTCGACACATCCAGATAGAGTTCGTCATCTTCGACCGTAATCGGGTAATAGTCCATTTCGGCATCGTATTCGACTACTTCGATAATCTGTTCGATCTGATCGACGTGGGTTGTGATCTGGACCGGCGGTTCGTTTTCGCCTTCGCCGACGTAGATATTATCATCGGTCCATTGATCCGGCATACTCAATGGCACTTCTTCGAGTAAGGTTTCGGCATCGGTTAGCAGCAATCGGGAATTTAGACTGCCAGTAATTTCGAGAACGCTTGCCAACCGTTCATCTTCACTATCGATCCCTCGGAAGTTCAGTTGCACATCACCATCGTCGCTGAAACTAAGATGGGTCAAAAACTCATCGACCTCGATAATCGCTTCGATGGCTTCGCGTTCTTCCGATTCGACCGAGATATCATCGAATGCCGATCCGAATGTGCAGTATGAGAGTACGATGTTGCCGGCACTGCCGACGAGTGTATCTACCCGACCATCCTGAATACTAAGGTAGATATCTGAATGGAATGGACCTTGCAGTGCGACCTGCTGAATTGCCTCTCGAATGGCCGAACTTGGGCCTTTGATTGTTGCCAGTACTTCTTCTTGCGATTTGGTTTTTCCTTGCGACATGATTAATTTACTCGGGTTGTTCGTTTGTGTTAATTTCTTCGGATTCAGTTGCTTCAGACAGTGTATCACCGTCGATCTGTTCCCCTACATAGACTTCGCGCAGGATTTCTTCCGGGGAAGTCGATGCATCCAGTACATCGAGGTAATAGTAGAATTCGATCACCCGACGTAATGGTACACCATTGCCTGCATGGGCACTTACCCGGCGATATGATTCGTCATCGAGGGATAACGATACCGTTTCGGTATCGCATTCCAACACATCCCCCTCATCCGGTTCCGGAACCAGTGATCTGATCTGGTCCGAATAGGTATCCCCATCCGATTGACTATCCAGTAACCGTTCCCGCATCGTCTTCGTCACCATAACTCGATTATTGCTCATCGTTCTCACGTAGGAACGGATTATTACGACGAGTTTTGCAATCGAAGGGTCATCGGATGACCATCGACCAGCGATACACCGAATTCGTTTTGGACTGATTGCTGTGATCGTTTATCCGCTTCGAAATCACGGATTGCATCGATCAGATTTCGGTGTTTTTCGAATGTCGGCCATTTCAGCCCGGTGTACCGAAGGCGCGTTCGATCTGATTTGTGCAATTCACCCATCGGACGCCCGGTGTCCGGACATTCGTAGATATGAATCGTCTCGGAAACCTTGTACTTGTTATTTTTCTCGCCTTCGGGTGTAAGCGGCGTTTCTTCAAGATCTTCTTCAATCGACCGCTGTATGTCGTCTTTTGCCATCTGTGTCCAACAGAAATGGAACCGTGAATTCACGATCTTCTGCCGGAACTTCTTGTTATGATACTCTTTGATCTTCTTCCAATCGTCTAGATCGGCATCGTACCCGAGTTCGACGTGTTCAGCATCTTTGTCCGGATAGAACATTTCGACGTACTTCTGTTTCGACCATTCCCAAATCTCGGACATCGAATCAACGACGATAGTTCCGACAACACCCGTTTCTTCGTACACCTTTTCGAGTGTTTTGAGACCTCGTTCGAGGGCTTTGCGGGCTTCATCGTAATTTTTGACCTGCTGAATCTGCACATTTTTATCGGCGAAGTCAGATGCGACAACATCGGCTTTGTTCTCGGTGTCGATAAACCAGATCGGACCGGGCATCGTGTAGGAAAAGTGCGTTTTTCCTTTGCCCTGATGTGCCCATACAAGGACTGACTGCCGTTTTTCCTTTTCGACGGCTTCTTCGACCGACATACCACCACCTTCTTGTAGGATTGCATCGATGCTTTCACTCTCTGCCGAATCCAGATCATCGGGTTCGGGTGGTTCCGGATCGGCATCTGTCTCATCGACAGTCGGTGTATCGGCCCCGATTTCGTCTTCGACCGATGTACTTCCACC
>LKMJ01006330.1_pt1 | contig 11160 bp, 6 predicted proteins | sample 643391 | NCBI WGS metagenome assembly LKMJ01 (sample SAMN04112250, study PRJNA286221) | soda lake metagenome | biome: soda lake; feature: Kulunda Steppe; material: water; isolation source: sample PL-Br10 brine of Picturesque Lake | place: Russia: Kulunda steppe | collected 2010-07
GGGCGGCCTTCCGCCGCGACCCAGCCCTGGCTGAGCGGCACCCAGAACACCGAAATGCGCTCGCCGGTGTCGAGGTCGCGGCCGAGCACGGTGATGTAGTGCCACTCGTTGAAGTCGTTGCTCTGGTAGAATTCTCCGCCATGCCAGGCATGGTCGCGCGGGAGGGTATAGAGCGCCTGCCCGGTCATCGTCTCGATGCCCGGTCCCTGTAGGGGGGCCGGCCCGTTCGAGGCGCGCGCCGGACGGGTCGTTGCGGCCATCGTGCCGGCCATCGTGCCCGCAAAAGCACCGGAGCCGAGCAGAAGCCCCGTGGCGGGGGCGGCCTTCAGCAGGTCTCGACGGGTATGCCCGGACGGTATCGTCGTCGCGGTGTCCTTGTCGTCGCTGGTCATGTCATTCCTCTCCTTCGGGTCGATGATACGGCGGAGCGCGCCCGCCCGGCAGGTACCTGTCGCAAGGGACATCTGCGGGCCGGACAGGGCGCAGGCGCCGCGCCTGTTGGGCGGGTGCTGTATCACACGGGGCAAGGTCGGGGTCCAACATCAAAGCTGACGGCTGTGATGCACATTTCATATGTGCCCAGCCCGGAACTGGCGTCCGCTGCGCCTCGGCCGTGTCGGACAGTCACGGTCGTTTCATGCCGATCTGGAGCGCCAGTTCCGGGCGAGATGCCCGTCAGATCGCCTTCAGAGGGCCGCGGGCTCCGGGTGTGCCGGCGCTGTCTGCCCCGACCGAAGCGGTGGCGCCAGTGGTGGCGGGCGGAAGGCTGAATTCCGTTTCCGCCTGCGCCGCCCTTAGTTTCTCCACAAAGCGCCTCAGACCGCGCGACCACGGCTGGTCGCGGCGCCAGACCAGACCGTATTCCATCCGCAGCCATGGTTCCGCGATCGGCAGCGCCACCAGGTCGCCGCGTTCGAGCTGGGTTCGGATGAAGGCCGGTGGCGCGGCGCTCAGGGCTTGTCCCGCCAGCACCGCCGTGACCATCGCGTCGAAGGTATCCAAGCAGATTGCGGGCACGAACTCGCCGGTTTCCGGATCGCGGCGGCCCGCCGCGCCCAGATCCTTCGGCATCAGCTTCAGCCACCAGACCGGCAGGATCATGCTGGCCCAGGGAAAGCGCATGAGGTCCGCCCACTCGATCTGCTCGGCCTGTGCAAGGGGATGGGAGCGGGCGCAGAAGAATACCACCGGACCACCGCCGAGCGACTCGGTTGCGAGTTCGGGAAAGTCTTGCGCCGACTGGATGCTGGTGATGGCGAGATCGCTGCGCCGCGCCAGCACATCCTCCAGGCAGCCGCGCCAGTCCCGGGTGACCAGCTGGCCGCGGGCGCTGCGATAGGCGGTGAAATGCTCGAGGAACCCGGCAATCCCCACGGCCACCGCCGAATAGGGGCCGACAGAGACGCGAAAGCCCGTCTCGGCCTCGGTCCGCCTCGCCTCCAGCGCCCGGTTGATCTCGTCGAAGCCATCGATGACGGCGTCGCATCGCTCGAGGACGATCTCGGCATAGGCTGTGGGCAGGACCGAGGTACGGCTGCGTTCGAACAGCGGCGCGCCGATCAGCTCTTCGAGGCGGACAAGGGCGCGGCTGAGGTTCGGCTGGGACATCCCCAACTCCTCGCTGGCTCTTGCGAAGTTGCGATGCCTGGCCAGGGAGCGCACAATCTTCAGGTCCCGGGCATTCCGCATTGATACCATTCCTGCATTGCGCGAGCACGATTATACATTGGACGGGGCCCGAATACAATCCACATGCGCTCCGGGGCACACCGTCGGGCTTCGCCACGCGGTCGAGGCATGCGCCAGCGCCGACCTGATCGCGCGCCATCGGCGCACCGATTTACTGGTCGCGGGCCCCCGAGGATCGAGGTGGACCCATGGAAGGGGACAAGATGGATACCCGTGCGGCAGGGCTCGGCGGGCGTGCGGACGGCGCGCCCGCGCTGCGGGATGGCGCCCGGTCTGCGCGGGGGTGGTCAACGGCCTGGTCGACAGATCTGTGGACGTCCCGCACCGATCGCGGTGACGACATGCGGGCGCGGGGGGCGCGTGCGCCTTGTCCGCGGAGGGACACGGCCGTGGCCCGCCACATGGTCCGCCTGGCGCTGCTGCCGTTGATCTGGCTGATCTGCATGCTGTCGGTGGCCGCCAGCGAGCCGGTGGACTGGTCGGGGGAGTGGGACACCATCTGGCGCGGCGGCGGCGCGCGGCTGATCCTGAGCCAGGAGGGCAACCGCGTCACCGGCACCTATCCCCTGTTCGACGGCGAGATCGAGGCCCGAAGCGTCGGGCGCAAGCTGGAGGGCAGTTGGCGCAGCAACGGCGGCGAAGGCACCTTCGTCTTCGTGCAATCGCGTGAGGGCGACAGCTTCTCCGGCCGCTATGCCTCGGGGGAGTGGTGGACCGGCGCGCGCGCGATCACCTCGGAAACGGACGGCGATCTGTTGCCGCAATGGACTCCTGGCGACACGCTCGGCGCCTTTCTGACCAGCATGAACGCGGTCGGGCCGGGCAGCGCCGACCTGCTGGGGCGGGCCGCGGCGCTTCTGGTCCCGGCCGACGAGGCGGATACGGGCGTCAGCCGGGTCGACCATGTCCGCCTGCTGTTCAAGGTGCTGGACCGAATGACGGTGCGGCTGTGGGATTTGCCGGCGGGCGCGGATGCGCCCGCGGTGACGGTCGATCTGGCGCAGGCCGGTACGGATGTCTCGCTGGCGCTGGAATTCCGCCGGATCGGCATCCGCTGGTACATCCTGCCGCCCCCGGCAGACGAGCTGCGGGCCCTGCGCGCCGAACTGGACGCAGCGCGGCGCGACCGGTTGGCGGAGGTGCCGCTGCCGGACCCGGACCGCGCCTCGCCGCGCGACACGATGCGCACCTTGATCACCGAACTGGTGGCGGCGCCGGCCAACCCCTCGGATGCGGTGATCGCGACGCTGGACATGTCCGAGATCGGCGCGGCGCTGCATGGCCGCGAGGGGCCGCTGCTGGCGCGCTTTCTCAAGCTGACCCTGGACCGCGTGGGGTTCCTGATCTGGCAGGAAGTGCCCGACGATCCCGGCGCGAACACCCCATACATCCATTTCCAGCATCCCGTTGGCGACATCGCCATCGCTCCGGTGGAGACGCCCGAGGGCATCGTCTGGCAATTCACCCCGGACACGCTGCGCAACATCCGCAGTCTCTATGCCGCCATGGACGAGATGCCGCTCGCGCCCGGGGTCGCGGCCCTTCCGGTGGGCGACGCGTTTTTCCAGAGCCGGGCGTTCGTGCGCCAGAGTGCCCCTGTTCTGCTGCAGCGGTTCGGCGCGATGGAGTTGTGGCAGTGGCTGGGGCTTCTGGCCATGATCGTCATCGGCGGTCTGCTGGGGAGTCTGCTGGCATTTCCGCTCGGCTGGCTGGAACGCCGGGCCATGCGACAGAACGGGGAGGATGAGGATACCTCCCCGTCCGTGCGGGTCCTCGATGGCTTTCAGTTGATCGGGGTCTCGGCCGTGATCGGCTCGGCGGTGCTGCTGGGCGACATCGTTCTGGCGGTGCCGGATGAGGTCGGACGGATCACCACCGCGATCGCCTGGATCCTGCTGATCCTTGCGGCCACCCTGGCCGTGGGGCGCCTCATCGACTGGGTGGCGGGGGTCCGATCCTCCAGCGAGCGGGTCGACCAGCACCAGCAGACCATTATCGACCTGGTGCGCCGGGTTGTCCGGATCTTGGTCTATCTGATCGGCGTGGTGATGGCTGCGCAGGTCCTCAACATCCCCTGGCAGGGGCTGGTGGCCGGGATCAGTGTCGGCGGCCTGGCGGTCGCGCTCGCGGTCCAGCCCGCGCTGGGAAACCTGTTCGCGGGCATCACGCTCTATTCCGACCGGCCGATCAAGGTCGGCGATTTCTGCAGATTCGGCGAGACTATGGGCACGGTGGAGCAGATCGGCCTGCGCTCCACCCGGATCCGTACGCTGGACCGTACGGTGGTGACCATTCCCAACGCTGAATTCTCCAACATGCAGATCGAGAACTACGCCCGTCGTGACCGGATCTGGCTGCAGACCAAGCTGCAACTGCGCTATGAGACGACCGAGGACCAGCTGCGTTATGTGTTGGTGGAGTTGCGCAAGCTGCTGATCGCGCATCCTCGCGTCAGTGCCGACCCGGTGCGCGTACGGTTCGCGGGCTTCGGTGCCCATTCGCTCGACATCGAGATCTTCGCCTATGTGCTGACGCCCGACATTGGCGAATTCCAAGCGGTGCGCGAGGACGTCTATCTGCGCATCATGGCGCTGGTGACTGGCGCGGGCGCACAATTCGCCTTCCCCTCGGCGATGCACTACCGCGCCGAGGATAATCCCCCGGATGCCGAACGCGTGCAGGCCGCTGAGGCCGAGGTGGCGCGCTGGCGCGGCGACAATGCGCTGCCGTTCCCGGATTTCGACTGGCAAGAAAAGGCCTCAATCAGCGGCTCGCTGGATTACCCGCCCAAGCATTCCGTCCTCGCCGACACCGGCGAGCGCAACCGATGACCGGCCTGCAGGGGCATGGGCCGGTTCGTTCGGCACGGCGGCCATGGGCGGCTTGGCAGCTGTCGCCGGCGGTCCCCGGCAACGATGGTCGCGCCCGGGGGCAGGCTCCGAGCGGCGCGATCCAGTGCCATTCCTGCATCACAGCCGTCGGCTTTTGCATTGGACGCCGCGAACTGCGCCGGCAAAAAGGAGGCGCGTTTCATTCGACTGCTGCATCTGCCCTGGCCACGGCGAGAACTGGTGGTCCCCGGAGTGCGGCTTGCGGTGTCTGGTGCAGGGTGCGCCGTGCGCGCCCCGCCGAACACGCGGCGCGGGGGCCAGGGCGGAACCGGGCCGTTGGTGTCCCCTGACCTGAACCGGCCGCAGCGCGTGCGGCGGCTTGGCAAGGCGCATCTGCACAAATTGCCCACCCACGACACGTAACCATGAGAGGAAGAGACGAATGACAAGCTGGATCTGGTGGCTACTGGCGGGGACGCTGTCGGTGCTGGGCGGAATCGTTGCGCTGGCCAATCCCTTCGCCGCCACTCTGACGGTCGAGGTGCTGACCGGCCTGTTCTTCCTCGTGATCGGAGCGCTAACGCTGGTGTCGGCCTTCCGTGAAAAGGCTCTGGGCGCTCGCATCCTTGCGGTGCTGGTCGGCGCAGTACTTCTGTTTCTCGGCCTCAGCCTGGCGCTCAACCCGCTCCGCGGCATCGTGGCGCTGACATTTGTGGTGGCGTCGCTGCTAATGATCGTGGGGGTGTTCCGGATCCTGTTCGCCTTCGCGCCCCAGGCCGCAGCCGTGCGCGTGCCGCTGATGATCGCGGGTGTGATCTCCATCGCGCTGGGAGGGCTGATCTTCGCCAACTTCCCGCAGGCGAGCGCCGTGACGCTCGGCATCCTTCTGGCGGTGGAACTGATTTCCAACGGCGTGTCCATGATCCTGTATGCGCTTTCGCGACGGTCCTCGGCGTCGGGCGAGGTCCACGGTACCGCCCGGGGATGAGCAAACCGGTCCAGACCCTGTTCCGCGGCCTGCGCTTTGCGTTGCGGGACAGGCGCGTGCAGGGGCTGTTGAGCTTCACCTTCAGCTTCATCGGCATGGCGGCGCTTTTCTATGCCGTGGTGGAGGGGTGGTCGTATCTCGACGCCCTCTATTTCGCGGTGATGACCATTGCCACGGTCGGCTATGGCGATCTGGCCCCGGTCACCACGGCAGGCCGGGTCTTCACCATCATCTATGTGCTGATCGGATTGGGAATCTTTGTCGCAGCCGCCAGCGCCCTGGCTGAAGCCGTCCTGTCCCAGAGCGACGGGGCGCTCCGGCGCGGGGACAGGGGTGAAGACCCCGATGCCTGAACGGCGCAGGGAGAAAGCACTGGTGGGGCCCGGCGTCGGGCCGCAGGACCCGACGACTGTCGAGGGACGGCCGGCACTAGCCAGCACGGATGCGCTGCGCGCGAAGAACGGAGGGAAGTCATTGGTCGCACAATCGTCAGTCGGGATCATGGGCGCCGGTTCGTCGGCGGCAGGAAACGGTGCTACGCCGAAGATGGCCCGAGGGGCCGGGACTGCTCCCGCGTGCAGCGGAGGCCGGTCCCGCGGCGCCCCGCCGCGCCCGCCATGGGCGCTGCTGGCCCTCATCGCCGCGCTGGCCGTCGGCCCGGCTGCGGCGCAGCAGCCACCACCGCCCGCCGTGGTCGCCGTGCCTGCCGAGATCGTGGACCTGGAAGAGACCGCGCGCTTCAACGGCCGGCTGGAGGCCGCCCGGCGCGTGGCGCTGATCGCAAGGGTCACCGGCACTCTGGAGGAGATCGGCTTCGCCCCCGGCGATCAGGTGGAGGCCGGACAGGTCCTTTTCCGCATCGATCCGGATACCCATGCCACTGCGGTCAAGGAGGCCGAGGGGGCGCTGCGTGCCGCCGAAGCTGCCCACGCCCTCGCCCGGCTGGAGCGGGACCGCAAGGCCGAGCTGATGGATCGGGGCAGTGCGGCGCAGGCCGTTCTGGACGTGGCCGAGGCGGAACTGGCCAGCAGTGCCGCGAACGTCACGCGCCTGACTGCCGTGCTGGAACGCGCGCAGATCAACCTGTCGTATACTGAGATCACGGCGCCCTTTGCGGGCCGGATCGGAGACACGCCGGTCGATATCGGCGCGCTGATCGGGCCCGAGACGGGGCCGCTGGCCACGCTGATCCAGCCCGACCCGATCCACGCCCTGTTTCAGGTGCCGACGGCCGTCTATCGCGCCTATCAGGACGCGCTTGCGGCGGGCAGTGCCGCGACGGTGGGGGCGGTCGTGCTGGAACTCGCCCATGGCCGGGAATTCGAAAACCCCGGCGACGTCGATTTCGTGGATGGCGCGGTGACCGCGGGCACCGACAGCGTGCGCATGCGCGCGCGGTTCGACAACCCCGGCGGGATGCTTCTGGACGGCGAGCTGGTCCGCGTCACGCTGAGCGCCCAGCGGGCTGAGGGCGAGCTGGTCGTGCCCCAGCAGGCGGTGCAGCGCGACATCCGCGGCGCTTTTGTCCTTGTGGTGGGCGACGGCGAGGTTGCCGAGCAGCGCCGCGTCGACATCACCCGCACGAGCCGCGGTCTGGCCGTGGTCACCGACGGCCTGCGGGAGGGAGAGCGCGTGATCACCGAAGGGATCAACAAGGTGCGCCCCGGCGATGTCGTGGACGCAACTCCGGGCACGGGCGGCTAGGCCATGATCGCAGACGTATTCATCCGGCGGCCCCGCCTTGCGGCGGTGATCTCCATCGTGCTGTTCATCGCCGGACTGATCGCGCTGGTGCGCATGCCGGTGGAACAGTATCCCGACATCGTCCCGCCGCAGGTCGCCGTGGTCGCCGCCTATCCCGGCGCGGGGGCCGAGGTCGTTGAACAGACCGTGGCCCAGGTCATCGAGGATCGGGTGATCGGCGTCGACAACATGATCGACATGTCGTCCACCTCCGGGGCGGACGGCAGCTACATCCTGGTCATCAGCTTCGAGGTCGGCACCGACCCCGACCTCGCCACGGTCAATGTGCAGAACCGCGTGGCGCTGGCCGAACCGCTGTTGCCGCCAGAGGTCCGCCAGACCGGGGTCCGGGTGGCCAAGAAATCGTCCTCGCTGCTGATGGGCGTGGCGCTCCATGCCGAGGACGCGCGGATCACCGGCGGCGACCTGACGAACCATGCGCGCATCAACCTGCTCGACGCCCTGAAGCGGGTGGAAGGGGTGGGCGATGCCTCGATGTTCGGGGCCAACGAGTTCGCCATGCGCATCGATCTGGATGTCGACCGTCTGACGGAGCTGGGCCTCACGCCGGGCGATATCATCGCGGCGCTGCGCAGCCAGAACCTGCAGGCCGCCATCGGCCGCATCGGTGGGCAGCCGATGACGCGCGACCCGGGCATGCAGCTCAACATCTCGACCAAGGGGCGGCTGGAGAGCCCCGAGGACTTCGCCCGCATCATCCTGCGCACGGACGCCGACGGCGGCACCCTGCGCGTGGGCGACGTGGCCGATGTCACCCTGGGAGAGCGCAGCACCGACGTCACCACCAGCTTCAACGGCAGCCCCGCCACGCTGATCGGGATCTATCTGGCACCTGGTGCCAACGCCATCGCCGCTGCCAACGGCGTGAAGGCCGCCATGGAACGGGCCGCAGACCGTTTCCCCGAGGGTATGACCTTCGACATCGTCTCGGACAACTCCGTCTTCGTGAAGGAGAGCATCGAGGCCGTGCAGCACACGCTGATCGAGGCCTTCGTGCTGGTCGTCCTTGTTGTCTTCGTCTTTCTGGGGTCGCTGCGGGCGACCATCGTGCCGCTGGTCGCGGTGCCCGTGGCGCTTGTGGGGACCTTCGCGGTCATGCTGGCCATGGGCTTCACGCTGAACACCGTGTCACTGCTGGCGTTGGTGCTGGCGATCGGGATCGTCGTCGACGACGCCATCGTCGTGGTCGAGGCAACCGAGGCCAAGATGGCCGAGACACCGGGCATGAGTGCGGCTACGGCGGCCTCGGCGGCGATGGGCGACATCACGGGTGCCATCATCGCAATCACGCTCGTGCTGCTCTCGGTGTTCGTGCCGGTGGCCTTCATCCCCGGCATCTCGGGGCAGCTGTTCCAGCAATTCGCGGTGGCGGTATCGGTGGCGATGGTGATTTCGGCCATCAACGCACTGACCCTGTCGCCGGCGCTGTGTGCGATCCTGCTCAAGCCCCACCACGGGCCGCGGCGGGGTATCATGGGGCGCATCTCGGCCGGGATCGACAGCACGCGCGACGGCTATACCCGCGTCGCCGGCGCGCTTGCGCGGCGTTCACTTCTGGGGGTGGCGTTGCTGGTGGGTGCGCTGGTCCTGACGGGCGTGCTGTTCCGCGCGGTTCCGACGGGGTTCCTCCCGGCCGAGGATCAGGGATCCTTCATCGTGGAGACCCGGCTGCCCGACGCGGCCTCGGTCACGCGCACCGCTAGCGCCCAGCGGCAGGTGGAGGAGATGCTGCGCGACTTGCCCGGGGTCGACAGCGTGACCTCGGTCACCGGCTTCTCGATCCTCGACGGCATCACCAATTCCAGCGCGGCCTTCGCGCTGGTCTCCATGGCGCCGTTCCACGACCGTCGTACCGAGGAGACGACGGTCTTCCACGCCATCGCCGAGGCGATGCGCCAGGGCGCGGCGATCCGCGAGGCGCAAGTCATCGCCTTCAACCTGCCGCCCATCGCAGGCCTTGGAAGCGGAGCGGGCTTCGAGCTGCAACTGCTCGACACCCAGGGCCGCCCGGCCGAGGAACTGGCCGCCACCGCCCGCGGCCTCGCCTTCGCCGCCAACGGCGACCCGAGGCTGGCGCGCGTCCGCAGCACTTTTTCCGCCGATAGCCCGCAGCTGTTCCTCGACATCGACCGCGAGCGGCTTCATGCCCTCGGGGTCTCCTTGCCGGATGTGTTCGCCGCCCTGCAGCCGATCCTGGGGTCGGCCTATGTCAACGACTTCAACCTGTTCGGCCGGTCCTGGCAGGTGCGTATGACCGCCCGGGCCGAGGACCGAGACGCCATCGACGACATCGGCCGCATCCATGTCCGCTCCGGCTCGGGCGAGATGGTGCCCGTGGGCGCCTTCGCGCGCGTCGACTACATCGTCGGCCCGATGTCGCTGCAACGCTTCAACAACCAGCGGGCCACCAAGATCATGGGCGAACCCGGACCCGGCACGTCCTCCGGTGCAGCGCTTGTTGCGATGGAGGAGGTGGCCGAAGCCAGCCTGCCGCCGGGGTTCGATCATGAATGGACAGGTACTGCACTTCAGGAAAAACGGGCCACCGGGCAGACGACGGTGATCCTCGCGCTGGCGGTGCTGTTTGCCTATCTGTTCCTCGTGGCCCTGTACGAGAGCTGGACCATCCCGGTCCCGGTGCTGCTGTCGGTGACCTTCGGCATGGCCGGTGCGATGCTGGCGCTGCTGCTTACGGGGTTGCCGTTCAACGTCTACGCCCAGATCGGTCTTGTGGTCCTGCTGGCGCTGGCGGCCAAGAACGCGATCCTGATCGTGGAGTTCGCCAAGGCCAGACGCGAGGCTGGTGCCGGGATTGTCGACGCCGCCATCGCCGGTGCTCATGCGCGGTTCCGCGCCGTGGTGATGACCAGCTTCGCCTTCATCGCGGGTCTGATACCATTGATCACGGCGGAAGGCGCCTCGATGCTGTCGCGCCGCGGCGTGGGAACGGGCGTGGCGGGCGGCATGCTGACCGCGACTGTGGTCGGCATCTTCGTGATTCCGGCTCTGTATGTGGCTGCCCAGTCGCTGCGGGAAGCAGCGAAGGAAGGACAGTTCGGCCGAGTTCTCGAATCCTTGCGCCGTCTGTCGCTGCGCAAGGGGCCCTGAACGGTCCTCCATTATTACTGAACGGTCATCCTTTATTGATGTCCCGCCCTCCCGCGGACTTCCGTGTACGAGTCCGTGCTCGAAGAGGAAGACGCGGACCATGCTATCGCTTTCGCATGCATGAACCGTGCGCGGGGCAAGCTTGGAGAACCGTTCCTTGGCCCGCAGGTGGCGAAGATGTGCCGCCCCTGCGATGGGCGGCTCTCCGAGGATGCTGCGCATGCTATGCGGCGAGTGCATCGGTCCGCTTTCGCCCTCTCCGGCTCAGCCCGATACGACGCAATGACCAGACACGGTTCGACCGCAGTTCCACAACCCGCAAACGGGACCGTGATCCAACTCCGTTAGGGTCCTGAGAAATCTGTTACTTTGCAACGCCTTAAAGCCTGAACACCGAAACGGCGCAGTCATAAGGTCCGGAGAAAATCAGCCCTCAGAGACCGCTTCCGAGCATCCTAGTCCCGGGGTCGGTGCTCAGCCCCTCCCGCATAACCCTCGAAAACAACGGAAAATTCCGGCCACAGCCGGATCGGGAGAACGCTTTCGCTGGGGCAAGTGGCGGAGGGGATGGGTCTGAAATCGAACGTTCTTTTGTGGATGCCGCTCGGTTTGCAAGGAAATTCTGATCGTCCAGACATGTGATCGAGTGCGTTCTTTTGTCAGGCCTGTTCGTGCGGCTGACATGGCGCCGCTGGCCGGGATGGTGATGCGCGGACCGGGTCCAAATCTCCAACGGCGAGCTCGAGGCTCGGAGAAGGTTTCTGGTTTGCCCTACCCGGA
>LKMJ01006331.1_pt1 | contig 11160 bp, 9 predicted proteins | sample 643391 | NCBI WGS metagenome assembly LKMJ01 (sample SAMN04112250, study PRJNA286221) | soda lake metagenome | biome: soda lake; feature: Kulunda Steppe; material: water; isolation source: sample PL-Br10 brine of Picturesque Lake | place: Russia: Kulunda steppe | collected 2010-07
GATCACTCTCCACGCGACGACCGCCGATCGACTCACCGTTACGGACATCTCTGTTTCCCCGTCCAGCCCGAGCCCAGGCGAGTCAGTGACGGCGACGGCGACCGTCGAAAACGACCAGTCGACACCGGCTGCTGGCGTCTTCCAGTTCGAAACGCACGCCGGACCGGTTGGCAGCCACCCAGTCGTGCTCGCTGGCGGTGACTCGACGACCATCCAGGACTCACTGCGCTTCGACGAGGCCGCAACGCACGAGGTCGTCGTGGGCGAGTACACGACGACCGTTGACGTTCGGGACGGCCCACTCGACCACCTGGATGCCGTCTCCGGTTTCGGACCAGTCGCCGCCCTCCTCGCTGCGCTCGCCGTGGCAGGATTGCTCGCCCGTCGCAGCCACGGACCGAAATCGGGGCGTTAGAGGTGGTTGGCGATCGCCGGGGCGACCGAGACAGCACTCGCCGGTCCTTCGATCGTGTCGGTTCCGTAGATCGCGTCCACGCCCGCTCGAGAGAGTTTGGAGTAGGCGTTCCGGGCCAACAGCGGGTGAACGCAGGTGACGAACACGCGACCGGCGCCGCGCCGCTCGAGGACGCCGACGGCCTCGCTCATCGTCGAGCCCGTCGCGATGATGTCGTCGACGATGACCACGTCACGGTCCGCGACGTCGACATCGCTCGGCGTGATCTCGACGTTGGTTCCGGAGTGTCGCGTCTTCTCGAAGTAGTCGGTCTCGCCGGTGCCGTACGTCGAATGGACCGTTTCCGCCAGGTCGATCGCCCCGGCGTCGGGTGCGAGAAAGACTGGCTCCGTGAGGTCAGCCGGGAGTGGCTCGGCGAGTCGGTGGGCCGCGTCGACGACGGTAGCTGGTGGCTCGAAGAAGTCACACACCGCCTCTTCGTGTGGGGTGACGGTCACCACTCGATCTGTGCCCGTCGAGATGGCCCGCGCGACCGCGCGAGCGGAGATCGGCTGGCCAGCGTCGAAGGCATCATCTTGGCGACCGTACCCCATGTACGGCAGGACGGTGACGACCTCGTCGACCCCCGCTTGCCGGGCGGCGTCTTGTAGCTGGAGTAGTTCTACGTGAGCGTCACTCGAGGTCGTCGCGGCGACGATCACGGCCCGTTTGGCGTCACCATCGACGAGCCCCGGTGCTGCGGCGAGGAGTTCGCCGTCGGGAAACCGGTCGTACTCCACGCTGGCGAGCGGTTCTCCGAGCTCGCGCGCCACGTGGGCGGCGAGTGTCTGTGACGCGGCTCCGCTGACGATCATATCCGAGCGGAGACGCCCCCTCGCTAAACCAGTTTTCGTTCGCCGGCTCAGTCGTCTGCGGCCGCCTCGATGGCGGCGGCGACATCCGAGTCAGGGCCGCCACACGGACCGCCCGTGGTGTCACCCCAGACCTCGAACTCACCTGCCCGGGTGACGAGCACGAAGAGGTTGAGACAGTTCGGATCGTTCCACTGGACCGGTCTCACTTCGATCGTCTCGTCTTGGTCGAGCCGAACCGTCACGCGGACGTCACCGGGTTCGTGGGGCCACTGACGCTCGAGTGTCGTCCCCTCGTCTGCCGCGAGGTCGTGGGTCGTCCACTGTTCGTTGCTGCCGTCGAACTCGACGATGACGTCGATCGTGTGGGCAGCGTCTTCGAGGTTCTCGATGGCCACGTCGCCCAGAATCGTGCCGTCGAGGTCGGCTTCGATCAACGCCGCCTCGTCGAGTTCGGCCGACTCGTTGTCCGGCTCGGGAGGATCGTCGTCATCGCTCCCGCCGAGACACCCAGCGAGTGCCGCCACCGACCCAGCTGTGATCCCCAGCGCCGCACGTCGTGTAAACCCGCTCATGTGCGCCGGCCACGTAGTCAGGAAAGTTAACTGTGCTCACTATCCCGAACGACGGTCATCGCAGTGACACCACGGACCCCGAGATGTCGACTGCGCCACTGTCCCGGCTCGTGCTCGATCAGGAACGCACCGGTGGCGGTCACCGCGTACGTCGACTCGGCCGCGGCGAGCGCCACGATCGATTCTCGGGGCGCTGGCGATTCCACCCACTCGCCGCTGGCAGCGTCAATCCGCCAGAGCGACGATCCGGCCGCGTGAGCGCACTCGAGTCGTCCCTCTCCGTCAGCGTCGCTCACGACGGCGGTGAACGACCCGCTCGCGACTGCCAGCCACCCGTTGGCGAGCTGGTAGAGCCCATCGGCGGTCGCAGCCAGCGGGACCGGCCCCGCGCTGACGTCGGTCACGTCCGTGAGTCCTACCTCGGTAATTCCATCGTCGCTCAGGCGAGCCACGCCGTCGGCCGTCGCGACGAGGTCACCGTCGATCGCGCGCACCTCGCTCTCGAGGGTTCCGAGCGACTGCCACTGCCCCGTCTCGTATCGCGCGACTCTGCCAGCTGGCGACGCGGCGAGGACCGCTCCGTCCCACTGGCCGACGGCCACCGCGGGCCCGAATCCGGTGTCGGTCACGACGACGTCCGTGAGTCGGGCATCCTCGCCAGCCGGTGGCTCGAGTAACCGGACGTCTTCCTCGGTCGCGACCGCGACGCCATCGCGTGTGGCCACGACATCGCGGGCCGCGCCGGGCAGACAGAGCCCGAACTCGCCGACCGTCTCACCGGCGATTCGAACCCGGACGACGCCGGTCTCGCTCGCGACGAAGGCGTCGACGGTGTCGCCCTGGTCGCCGAAGACACGTTTCTCTTCGATCGTTTGCACGGCTGTATCTCGTCGGGACTGGCCGAAAACGTTGTGTCTCCGTTCGTGTCTGACGAACAGTTAAGAACGACGACACCGAATGTGAGTATCGAATGGGCAACAAGAACAAGACGATCTCGTTTCGCGTCAACGAGGACGCCTTCGAGGCACTCCAGGCAATCGCCGCCGAGCGCGACATCTCCCTCTCGGCGGTGTTCCGGGACTACGTCGACCAGCTCGTCGAACACGACGGCCAGGTCGCCGTGGTGCCAGAGGCCGATCTGGACGCCCGCGCGATGGCGACCGAGGACGGCGACCTCTCGTTCCCGCCCAGCGTCGAGGTGCCCAAGAGCTTCATCCGCGAGCACGAACGTCTCGAGCTCGAGGCTGGCCACCTCCGGGAGCAACTCGACGAGTACAAAGCCTACGTCACGGAACTCCAGGACTCCCTCGAAGACGACGAGGAGGTCCTCTTGCTCGACGATCTCGACGAGGAGACCGAGGACGCCTACGAACTTCGCTAACTATCGCGTCGGTACCTATCGTGCGAGATCCTGGGCGACCTGTCTGATCTCCTCGCTCGCGTCCGCAGCGCCGTCGACGCGCGCCAACCCCTCTGCAGCCTCGAGCGTTCGGACCGCACTGTCCAGAAACGAGAGGATGTCGCCCGGATAGGCGTACACCATGTACTCGTCGGTCATCACGTCGACGATCGCGTCCGGACCGAGTCCCTGAGCGCGTAACTCGAGCAGGTAGCGGATAAACTTCCGTTCGGCACAGCCACAGTACGGATTGTCCTCACAGCCACAGTCGAGGAAGTCCTGCGTGAAGTCGAGCACCCGCTCTCGGGTCGCGTCGTCTAACTTCTCGAGGCCCTCTCCCTGGAAGAGAACGTCGAGCGTCGCCCCCTTGAACGCCCCTTTGGGGATGTTCGTCTCGAGCTGGGAGCTGATCTGGCGGTGATTCTTGATGTAGATCTTGTCCGTGATAGCCACGTCTTGAGTGATCATAGAGATCGCGGGTCAAAACCGTCCCGGTCGCTCGACAGTGTTACGCGGAGGCGAACCCAGTCCTGAGCCAAGTTCTGCATCGATTATTCGGCTTCCGCGTTTTTGAAGTGAGTTCCAAGCGTTACGAGTCGCCGGTTACACGTGTCGATGACACGTTCAACGCTATCGTGGCGTTGGTGATGACCGTCGGAGCAGTGACCACCGAGTGCAATTGTGTGTCAGTGAGCTACCTTGTGGAGAACCACGATGTCGGTGAGCCTACAGTTCTCGGTGAGTTCCGATATCGGGCTCTGCCACGGGCGGGTTTCGTCCTGAACGTCGCTCAAGACAGAGACGCTCAGTTGTTGGGAGAACGACCTCTCGAAATGTATTAACACAAATAATCAAAATAACAACTTTTATTAACAAAATGAACTCTCATAATAAGACATGCAGCGAACATCCGCCCACGTCGAAGCTGATGATCGTCTCTCACTAACTCGCCGTCAACTCACCCAGGTGGCTGCTGCTGGCGCCGTTGCCGGCCTCGCTGGCTGTACCGCGTTCACCGGTCAGGACGAGGAGGGCGTCGTCCGGGTTGCCTCCCGAAACACCATCTCTGCAGTCGACCCGCTCGACGATGGGACCATCCTCCAGCGAATCGGGCTCACCGAGTGTCTCACGAGAGTCGACTTTGACGCTGAACTCGCACCGTCGCTGGCGGAGTCCTGGTCAGTCGCCGACGACGACCTAACGTGGACGTTCCAACTACGCGATGATGTCACCTTCCACGACGGCACCCACCTCAACGCCGAGGCTGCGATCCCCTCACTGGAGCGGGCGTTTACCTCCACCTCGTTAGCCGACGTGCCGTTCGACTCCATCCGGGAAACCGGCGAGTACGAACTCGAAATCGAAACGACCGAGCCATTCGCCCCGCTGCCAGCGTACGCCGCGATGCGACAGACGGCCATTCTCAGCCCTGACTCCTTCGACGGCGACGATGTCGAGACGCCGTACGCGACCGGGCCGTTCCAGTTCGACGAGTTCGTTCCAGAAGAAGAGATCGCGCTCACGACCTTCGAAGACTATCACGGAACGGTCCCCACCGTCGACGGCGCGGTCTACGACTCGGTTCCGGATAACCAAACGCGTGTCTTCGCGGTCGAGAACGGCGATGTCGAAATGGGGCGCGTGCTCCCCGTCTCAGCGATCGAGCAGCTCGAGGACTATGAGGGGATCGAGGTTGATATCTACGAAATCCCGCGGATGCGCTGTGCACAGTTCAACACCCGGTTTGCACCGTTCGATGACCAGCGCGTCCGTCAGGCTGCTGAACACGCCATCGACCGAGAGAGTATCGCCAACGACCTGCTCGACGGAATCGTCGAACCGGCCGTGGGGCCATACCCCGACTCAGTGGAGTGGGGCGCTGACGACCTCGAGCCGTACGAGTACGACCCCGAAGCCGCCCGCGCACTCCTCGACGAAGCGGGCTGGGAAGAGACCGGTGACGGCGTCCGCAGCCGAGACGGCGAAGAGCTCGCCGTTCGACTCATCACCTACGACAATCGGCCAGCGCTCCCGGACGTCGCCACCGTGCTTCAGGACCAGTTGGGCGAGGTCGGCTTCGACGTTGACACCGACATCGTCGAAGTGTCGGCGATCCACGAAGGAGCCGACGAGAACGCCGAAATCGTCGTCTGGTCGGCCAACGTATACGGATGGCCCGCCGATCCGGACCGGCTCCACTACGTCTATCACTCCGAGGAAGGCGGCCTGCACCACGGGTACGATAACGAGCGCGTTGACGAACTGTTAGAAGAAGGTCGACGTGCCGTCGGCGATCAGGAGCGGCGGAAAGAAATCTACGACGAAGTCCAGCAGATCACCACCGAGGACGTGCCAATATCATACCTCACCTACTACGAGATGATCGTCGCGGAGACGACCGCCCTCGAGGGATACGACCAACACCCGACGGAGTACTCGTTCCACCTGGAGAACGTTGCCCTCGAGGAATGAAGAGTCTCGGCCGAGCCAGGCCCGAACCCAGCCAGCCAGCGAGAGCCGATGGGGGTGAGCAGCCAGCGGCATGATTTCGGCCGAGTACATTGCCTATCGGCTAGGGACCTCCACAATCGTCGTCGGCGCTGTCTCGGTGCTGACGTTCGGGATGGTGTACCTCACGCCAGGGGATCCAGCGCGAGCGGTGCTATACCATCAGACCGGCGAAGAGCCCTCACAGGCCACACTCGAGGCCTTCCGTGCCGAACACGGGTTCGACGAACCGGTTCCCATCAGATACTGGCACTGGATCACAGATGTCCTCCAGGGCGACCTCGGGACTTCGTACCGGACGGGTCGCCCGGTGGCGGCGATGCTCGTCGAGAGCGTCCCGGCAACGTTCGAACTTGCCGTGGCGGCGATGATCGTCGCCCTCCTCGTGGCGATTCCAACTGGCGTGGCAAGTGCCGTCTATCGCGGCACCTGGATCGATCAGGCGAGTCAGCTCTTCGCGTTGGTCGGTGTGTCGATGCCGAACTTCTGGTTGGGGTACATCCTGATCATCGTCTTCGCACTACATCTCAATCTTGTGCCCGTGTCCGGCACTGGCGGACTCGCGTATCTGGTCCTGCCAGCGATCGCACTCGGCACTGGGATGGCCGCGATCATCACACGCCTCGTCCGGACCGCGATGCTCGACACTCTCGAGGCCGAGTATATCGATGCGGCTCGCGCGAAAGGGCTCCGTGAAAAAATCGTGATCTACAAGCACGCGCTTCGCAACGCGTTGATACCGGTCGTTACCGTCGTCGGATTGCAGTTCGGCTTCGTCCTCAATGGCGCCGTCGTCATCGAAATCGTCTTCCAGCGACCAGGGCTGGGCATGATGCTGGTCGACGGCATCTTCGCCCGGGATTTCCCTGTAATCCAAGGTGTCGTGCTCCTCATTGGGGTGTTGTTCGTCGTGACGAACTTCGTGGTCGACCTCTCGTATCGCGTACTCGATCCACGCATCAAACTCGGTGGTGAGCAAGCGTGAGTGAACGTATTCAGCGATTCCACTCGAGACTCGGTACCTGGCTCGAATCCGTTCGGCTCCCGGATAGTGCCCACCAGGGGCTGACCGAACTTCGAACGAATCGGCTGACGCTCATCGGCGCAGTTATCGTCAGCGGGTTGAGTATTCTGGCGATCCTCGGACCCATTATCGTGCCGTACGATCCGGCTGCACAAGACCTCACGAACGGGTTACAGCCACCCTCAGTTGCCCATCCGCTCGGCACCGATCAGCTGGGTCGAGATGTCGCGACACGAATCGTGTACGGCGCCCGGGTCTCGCTGGGGATCGCCCTGCTGGTAACTGGGCTGCGGGTCGTCATCGGGACGCTAGTTGGCCTCGTCGCCGGCTACGCGGGCGGCTGGGTCGACGAGGTGCTCATGCGGCTCGTCGATATCCAGTTAGCATTCCCAGGGCTGGTATTCGCCTTGGTCGTCGCTGGGATCCTTGGCCCCAGTCTGCGAAACGTGATGGTAGCACTGGCCGTCGTAGGCTGGACGACGTACGCACGCGTCGTCCGTGGGAGCGTCCTGAGTATCAAAGAACGACCGTACGTCGACGCGGGTCGGCTCGCCGGGACGCCCCGACGGCGGCTGTTCACGCAGCATCTCCTCCCGGGCGTTATCAACCCCGTAATCGTCATCGCGACGCTGAACCTCGGCACCGTCGTGCTCGCGGCTGCGGGTCTCTCGTTCATCGGTCTCGGTGCTCAGCCACCAACCGCAGAGTGGGGGACGATGCTCTCGGACGGGCGCCAATATATCCGATCGGCCTGGTGGATCGTCAACGCCCCCGGCGTCATGATCATGCTGACCGTGCTTGGCTTCAACCTCCTCGGGGACGGCTTGCGGGACGCTCTCGATCCGAAACAAGCGGCACGTGTAGAGGAGGTGTGATCGATGGCAGGCAACAACCCGCTGCTGTCCGTCGAGGACCTCGAAACTCACTTCCCGGGCCCTGCCGGCCCCGTTCGGGCGGTCGACGGAGCCACCTTCACCGTCAATCGCGGCGAGGTCGTCGGCCTCGTCGGGGAGAGTGGCTCCGGGAAATCGGTCACGGCCCGATCAATCGTCGGCCTCGAGGAGCCGGGTGAGATCGTCGGTGGCTCGATTCGGTTCGATGGGGCCGATCTGACGAGCGTTGACGACCGAATCCGCCACCAGTACCGTGGCGACCGTATCGGGATGGTGTTTCAGGATCCGACAGCAACGCTAAACCCGGTGTTCGACGTCGGCGAGCAGATTGCCGAATCACTACGAGCCCACGATGCCGAAACACAACGCCTGAGCGACTACCTGCATCTGCCGCTGCTCAGCAATCGGGCTGCGTGGGCCGACCACCGTGAGCGCGCGGTCGAACTCATGACGCAGGTAGATGTCGCCGACTCCGCCGATCGTGTCGGGGACTACCCCCACGAGTTCTCCGGCGGGATGGCCCAGCGCGCGATGCTCGCGATTGCCCTCGCCAGCGATCCCGAGCTGTTGATTGCCGACGAACCGACGACGGCGCTGGACACGACGACGCAGGCGACGATCCTCGACCAACTGGACGGGCTGGCTGCGAGCCGAGAGACCGCCGTATTGCTAATCACCCATGACCTCGGTATCGTTGCCGAACGGTGTGATCGGGTAGTCGTCCTCTACGGGGGTCAGGTCATGGAACGTGGCCCGACTGAACAGATCCTTACGGATCCGCAACACCCATACACCCGTGGCCTGCTCGAGTGTCTCATCGACGACACAGACCGCAACACCCGGCTCGCGACGATCGAGGGGACAGTTCCCGAGCAGTTCGCCGAAACGGGCTGTCCATTCGCCGCCCGCTGTGAGTACGCAACCGACTCATGTCGGCGGACGGATCCGCCAGTCATCGATTGCGGGCCAGACCACGCGGTCGTCTGTGGGGAACTCGAGACGATTTCGGCTACCGATGAACCGCCCGCCGAGCCGGCTACTGAGAATCCGACCACTCGGGGCGACAGGCGTCAGCCGAGCGGTGACGAGACTGCGCTCGTGTCGACCGCGCACCCTGGTGAGCGACCGCCGATTCTCACTGCTCGGAACGTGTCGAAGCGTTTCGAGACCACCGACTCGTGGCTCGACCGGCTTCGTGGGAACCGAACGTACCTCGATGCCGTCGACGACGTGACCTTCACGGTCGATCGCGGCGAAACCATCGGTATCGTCGGCGAGAGCGGGTCTGGAAAGTCGACGCTCGTTGAGCTTCTGGTCGGCCTCGAGACGCCGACGAGCGGGGAGGTCGAACTCGACGGCGAGCCAGTCGGCAGCGTTGCCGATCGATCGGCCGAGCAGTTGGCCAGGGTCGGCGTCGTCTTTCAAGACGCCCGCGCTAGTCTCAACCCCCGAGCGACTGTCGCGGACGCGATCGCCGAACCACTCCGAGGACGTGGCTGGGACGACGACCGCCAGTCCCAGCGGGTCGATGAACTACTCGAGTTGGTTGATCTCGGAGCCCAACACGCCGATCGACGACGCCACGAACTCTCTGGCGGCCAGCTTCAACGTGTCGTGATCGCTCGCGCGCTAGCACTCGAGCCTCAAGTGGTCGTTCTCGACGAGCCAGTGAGCGCCTTGGATGTCTCGATTCGTGCGAAAATCCTGAATCTCCTTGCGGATCTCCAGGATCGCCTCGGCCTCACCTACGTCGTCGTCTCTCACGATCTCTCGGTGATCGGCCACGTTGCCGACCGCGTCCTCGTGATGTACGCCGGCCAGGTCATGGAGCGTGGCCCCGCCGAGACGCTATTCGATCGGCCCAGCCATCCCTACACCGCAGCGCTGCTCGAGTCTATCCCAACCGTCTCAGGTGAGGGGAACGCGGAGCCGTTACCCGGATCAGTTCCGAGTGCGGTTGATCCACCCAGTGGTTGCCGGTTCCATACCCGGTGTCCGGCGGCCGAGCCGAACTGTGAGCGGGAGGTCCCATCCATGGAACAGGTTGGCTCCGCCGACTCCAGGTGTCACTTTGCGACGGAGATCGCCGAGGACCGGACTGAATCGACAGTGGCCGATTCCGACTAACGCAGGCACGATACTCGAGTGCCACCGTCGCCCATCACCTCGGACACGACTGAGACGGTCTGACGACGAATTTCCGAGGCGAGGGTACGTTACGACCAGCCTCTCAGCCGCTCGGAGTAATCTCGAGACCCGCCTGGTGGCCAGAGGGCTCTCCTCTTTACTGTGGCAAACCCGAGACCTATCGTGACTTTCTCCCCGGAAACGACACTGAGAGGTCTTGTGCGTTTGCAACCGACCATGCATCCGATGCCAGCGCTTCGATCATACCCGACGAGACAATCTCGGTGTCCGAACTCGAGGCCGTCTTCTACGTTGAGACCGAGGAGCGAAATTGCCACGTTCGACGCTTTTCTGTCGCCGGTGGCATGCATAGCGGAAGCCATTGCGGTGGGCGGCTTCGACCCTGCCTGCTGAATCGATGATCACTATCGACATCGTGTTTCTCGCGAAGTCTGTCGAGAACCTGCTCCGTCGGGTCGGCAGTTCGCGTCTGAAGGAGTCTGGGTCGAGAAATTCGTCCGGTACCCGACCGACCACAGCGAAGAGCTAGCCGCACTCAGCAGTCAACTCACTCATAGTCTCGCCGATCGCACCGTAATCGGGTGAGTAACCGGTTGCCAGTCGTCTCTCGGCGGTCCCGCCCCGGTTGTAAACGGTCGACACCGAAATTATCGAAGACTCGAACAGTATCTGACAGCGGGCGGCCCCGCAACTGAAGCTGGATACTGAGCCGCATGATCCCGCGCGGTGGCGCCTCTCGCATCACAACTGCGAGCTACATCCTTCAGCACCCACTGGTGGGCTCGGAAACTTCTGGAAGATCCACCACGACCGCCTCCGTCTCAGTCGGTCACTCCGTGCAGCCTCGCCACTCGAGTCGTAACGTATTTCAGCCTCACCGCTGCTACGAATAGGTGCACAGGTGTCCGGGTTGGGGTAGTGGTTATCCTTCAGCCTTGTGGAGGCTGAGACGCGGGTTCGATTCTCGCACCCGGACTTCCTGCCGCGAACACAATCGTGAGCGGCAGGAATCCAACGTCGAAATCGAACTACGCGAGACGAACGTGAGTCTCGCACCGGGTTCGATTCTCGGACCCGGACTATTCTGCGACGAACGGACCTGAGGACCGGATAGTCCCGGGAGAGATCGAACCCTGCCAGTCGCAGCGGCAGAACGCAGTGAGGCCGACAGTCTGGCTTCGGTTCGATTCTCCCAGCCGAATCCTGCCACGACCACACTCGTGAACATAGCGAGTCTCGAGGTCGGGTTCGATTCTCCAGCTGGACCTTCGATGAGCCACCGTTCCAACCGCGTTGCCATACCCTGGAGAGTGAGACACTCACCACTCCACGACGGCACCTCGAGCC
>LKMJ01006332.1_pt1 | contig 11159 bp, 7 predicted proteins | sample 643391 | NCBI WGS metagenome assembly LKMJ01 (sample SAMN04112250, study PRJNA286221) | soda lake metagenome | biome: soda lake; feature: Kulunda Steppe; material: water; isolation source: sample PL-Br10 brine of Picturesque Lake | place: Russia: Kulunda steppe | collected 2010-07
CACATATTCTATTTTTTGAACAACTCAAACAGTGGGCTACGGCACTCAATAACAGTCGGTAGTTTGCTGTCAGATCGGTTGATAGCGTGCATATCCGGTCAATATAAAATAGGCTTTAATCGGGTTATCGTATAACTCGATTACGGTACACGCCGCTGTTTTCGCTGCTTTGTGAACTAATATCTCGGGTCAGGGGTTGAACCATCCGTACGATTCCCGCACGAAGGTTTCTGCATAACCTTAGACAATAAAGAGGAACAACCAAAGCGGGAGTTCGATTATATCCTCGCCGAATGCAGGCTCGATATCCCGCGCAACGTTGAGTCCGTACACACAGCCGTGCGCATCACAGAACGCTCGTAGGCGGTCTGCTGGTGAACGTCCACCGGTCGTGTCAGATACGACTATTGGAATTGGAGTGCCCTCACCCGTCTCAAGGACGAAGTCGACATCCGAATCCCCGTTCTCCCAGAAATCAACAGGGGCGTTGTCACTCTGATAACGGAAACCGAGACGTTTCAAATGATCGAACATAACGGTAGTCATCAGATTTTGCTCTACATCAGATGAGAGTAATCCAGTGAGATCGAGGTCAAGTATCGCGGCATTGAGGAGAGGGTCCCGCAGGTATAGCCGAACGCTCCGTCGTCGTTCATGTTTGTACTGATACGACGGCGTGAGAATGAAAAAGTCCTCCAGAATGTCGATATACCGCTGGAGTGTCCGACGGTCGCAACTTAGTATCTCGCTCAAATCTTTCAATCCGAGAGTTCGGCCCGGATGCATTGCTGCGATTGCACAGAGCGCGAGAAGATTGCTCCGATCGTCGAACTGCTGGTAGCGCGGCACGTCCCTGTAGACAGTCAGCTCCAGATTATGGCGAACATCGTCAGTTGACACGCCACGCTTCGCCCCGCGGAAATACTCAAGCACCCCACGCTTCAGCGTACTTGGGGAATCAATGGCATTCTGCACGTTCTCGAGAGCCGACCGCAATTCGTTGATATCGCCTGTATCGGCCGCTGCTTCAAGGCCGTCACGGACGCCTCTAACCATGGGCTTGTCGACGTCCACATCTCGAAGCTCACTTATCACATCGTAGTACTTCGGTGGAAGGAGTAGGTCGTGCGTTGGCTCAATATCCAGCGATTCAAGATGGTTTACGTCGGCCCGAGCGATCGTTGGAAGAGTAACAGTGACGGTAAGGTCATCGTATTCCTCAATGCAATCACAAACCTGCTTGCTCCACGAACTCATTGCATGCGCATCGTCAATAAGGACGTATCCCGGGCCTTCATCTCGTTGCCAGTAGTAGGTAGCGAACTCGTTAACGGAGTTACGGATGAGACCTGTCCCGATCTGGAATCGTGGATCGCCGAGAGGGAGATAAATAATATTCTGCGGAGGGATCCCATCCTCATTGATGAGGTCATGAGCAATCTGGTGTAGGATCGTCGTCTTGCCGCTCCCCACAGCCCCTGCGATATTCACGAACCGATTATCTAGGACGCGGCTCAGTTTGTAGTGGTAGTCGGATCGCCGTTCGGAGTGATATCGGTCAGCCGTGGATACGTCACCGGATTCCCACCACGGGTTCTGCTGTCTGTGATCTGGCGTAAACTCGCCTCGCTTCATGGTCTGGTTCGTATGTCCAAATGCATAGTATGTTCGATGTACTATAATAATATCAGTAGATCATTATTTGCACCCAAGGAAATAAAATAAGATCTTACCGATGCCAACCTATGAAATCTTTAGACCATCTGCATGTCCTAAACCAAGGTATTAAGTGACGTGGGTCTGTTAATGAAAGTAGACATGCCTGATATGCACTCACGATCCTTCACTCAGAGGTGGTCGTAAACATGGCAACGCGGATCCTACACGTCAGCGATACGCACATTGGCTACCAACAATACCGAAGTGCCACACGGCGCGAGGATTTCTTCGATGCGTTCGAACAGACCCTTGCAATCGCGCGTGGAGAGCACCCTGATCACGACAACGAGCCAGTCGACGCCGTACTCCACACTGGCGACCTGTTCGACAACCAGCTCACCAGCTTCGACGACGTCTACGCCTGCCACGAGGCGTTACGAGAAATTCGCAAGGCAGACATACCGTTCTATGTTATCGTTGGTAACCACGAGATTAGGCGGAACACAGACTTCGTCGACGAGTTCGTGCTCACAGGCGACGCCCGCCGCCTCGGACGGACGCCAACCTTAGTTAACGATGAAGTGGTGCTGTACGGCATCGACTCGGTGAAAAAGCCCGACTGGGATGACGCTGACCTCTCACTCGAACCCACAGACGAGGACTTCTTCCGGCTGGTTGCGATGCACCAGCTGTTCAGTCCGCCTATCGACAAGATCGGTCACGACGACTCGAACGTTCTTAGCCTTGACCCTGTCCTCGAGCGTTTTGAGACACCGGTCGACGGTATCGCTCTCGGAGACTGTCACGAGCGGATGAGTGATACTTGCTGCGGCGTGCCAGTTTGGTATCCCGGCTCCACCGAGCGAACGACCCGCGACACACCGCATCCGTCAGTCGATCTTCTGACTATTCGGCCGGAAAAAAGTCCTGCTCTCGATCGTGAGCGGATGCTTCTCAATACCCGCGATTTCATCGAGATCGACATCAAGTTCGGCGAGACGGACACGTTCGACCTGTTCGCGCGTCGAGTTGAAGAGAAGGGGCTGGTCAAAGACACCGTCGTGTTCGTCACGGTCAGCGGGGCCGAAAACGGTGTGACCAAGCAAGACATCCTCGACTACCTGCACAGTCGCGACGTCACCCACGCCAACGTGACCGACGAGCGTGTCGTGGAGGCGATCACCGGTGACCTCGCGGAGGTCAATGGTGAGAGCGAGGTCGATGTCGAGGCCGAACTAAGTACCGCAATTGAGGGACTGGACATCTGCAACGAGGCCCGTGAACTTGAAGAAATGCTGCGCAATGCCGACCCAGATCTCGCTGACACGCGTCGCCGAGGGGGCGCGAAGGAGCGATTCCGTGAATTGGCTGCAGCACGGTTCGATGACTCCACGGAGGACGATACATGAAATTCGAGCGTCTCTCTCTGCAGGACTTTCAGTCCTACGACGATTTGGACGTAGAGTTCGAGAACGGCCTCACGCTGATCCACGGAGCCAATGGTGCAGGCAAGTCAACCATCGCGCGTGCGCTGTACACGACGCTGTACCCGCGCTTCGGCCGGAACAAGATTGGCGCTCACGAACTCCCTGATCTCATTCAGGACGGAAAAGATAGCGCCCACTCAGAACTCGTGTTCAGCGTCGGCGACGACCGGTACCAGATTGCGGTCGACATCAATCGCAAGTCCAACGGTGGTGCAAAGGCTGGAGCGACGATGACCGTCCTCAAGACCGGAGAGACTTACTCGACCTCATCGACAGAGATCGAGGAGAAGGTCACGCAATTGCTCGGTATGAACGCCGAGGCGTTCGCGAATAGCACTTACGCCCAGCAGACCCAGCTGACCCGGCTGATCGAGGCCCCGAAGAGCAAGCGCGAGGCGATGCTTGACAACCTCCTCGGGCTGACTGCCCCGGACGCGTATGCGGATGATATCAGCAAGCTCAAGAAAGAAGTCAAATCGTGGCGCGACGACAAACGGTCGCAACTCAAGAGCATCCGCGACGAGATCGAGTCTCTCGAGGCCGACGAACCGAAGGCGACACTCCAATCGAAGACCAGAGTAATCAACCGTCTCGACGACCGTATCAGTCAGCTCTCTGACGGCCTCGATGAGGCACGTGACCGACTCCGAGACGTCGAGAGTGATATCGACGACCACCGCGAGAAAACCGAGGAGTTGGACGACCTTCGGGGTGAGCACGAGGAGATCGGAAGCACCATCGGCAAACTTGAATCGGATATCTCCGAGCTTGGGACGAAAATTGAGAGCTGTACGGAGACCATCGACAGCCATCGCGAGGCCATTGAGCGTCGAGATGAAGAGGTCGATGGCTTCGACCTCACCGACCCCGACGAGGCCGACGAGGCGACGACTAGATTCGAGGAGAGATACGATGACGCCAACGCCACCGTAGAGCAGCGGCGGGCAGATGTCGACCGTGCCAAAGAGACAGTTAACCGTCTCAAAGGTGAATTCGAGGAGTTGCGCGATGAGTTGGATGAGGTTCAGACGCGCTGCGACACCTACGAATCCAAGGTTGAGGATGCCGAGCAGGAATTGGACGAAACTGAGGGGACACTCGATCGCCATCGCGAGACACGAGATGAGCGGTTGGTGGAGTTCCTCAACACGTCCCCGGAAGATGTCGACGACCACGAATCAGCGGTTCGTGACCGGATGTCTGAGCTTCGGGATGAAAAGTCAGACTGCGAGACCAACCGCGAGAAGAAGCGTGACCGCCGCGCACGGCTCGCCGACGATATCGAGACCGCTGAAGACGAGTTGATAGAGGCTCGCGAACGGCGCAATAACATCCGAGAGAGTCTCGAGAGTGATATCGACGACCCGGAGGCTGCGTTCGAGGCCGCTGTCGAGCGGGCCGACGAGGAGGCATCGGCACTTGGCTTTGATGTGACAGCCGAGGACATCGACACAGTGTTCACCGGAAACCTGCCGGAGGAGTTGGACGTCACGATCGGCGACCACCGCACCGCGGCTGAGGGTCTCGCCGAGGCTCGAGAGACCGCCGGAAAAACATTCGCCCAGATTGAAGATCTCCGATCGCTGGCCGCTGGTAAGTGGCCACTGGACGGCGACGATATCGGCACCTCCCACGACTACGGCGACCACCTCAAACGGCTCGAGGAGGAACAGGACAACGCCAAGGCGACTACCGTGGCAGCCCGGGACGAACTCGATAGCGCAGAGGCACGGCTCCACCGAGTGCAGGACGTCGCCGAGGCCCTCTTCGAAGCGGCCAGCTTCCGGGCACTTGCTGACGTCGCCGCCGAAGTTGAGAAACTAGAGGATGATATCGAGAGCGCAGAGGAGACTCGCGCAGAACTGAAGGATAGCATCGAGTCGTTGGACGACGAGATTGACCACCTCGAAGACGCCCTCTCGGAGGGAGACACAGTACTCGGCGCGATCGATGACGCTCAGACTGCCTCTGACGAGGTCGAAAAGGCACAGCGCGAACTTGAGGACGTCCGCGAAAAGCTAGCCAACGTCAAAGACGATAACAAGACGCTGAAGAACGACATTGGAGACAAAAAGGCCGACATAGAGGACGCTCGAGACGAACTCGAAACCGCTGAAGCAGCCCTCGACGAGGCGGAGTCGGAACTGGCAGACATCGAAGCTGCTCGCGACGCCGCTCGTGAAGCCCTGGAGTCACATGGGAAAGTCGAGACGTTGGACAGCGACCGTGCAGGCCACCGGTCTCGTCGCAGCGACAAGCGCGACCAGCTCGAGACTGAGCGTGAGGAGCTGGCCGACGTCGAGGACGACATCGAGACGCTAGAAGCAGAAATCAACGACACCACGCTGGAGGAACTGCAGGAGAAAAAAGAAGAGACCAAGGAGTTGATCGACGAGGTTAACGAGCAACTGGAGAACGCCCGCTCCGAGCGCGACGACGCGAAAGACGCCAAGAGTAAGGCCGAGGATAGGCTCGACCGCCTCCGTGACAAGCGCGAAAAGAAGGTAGACCTCGAGGGGAGAGTCAAATGGGCACAGGGACTCCTCGGAGACTTCGAGACGGTCACGAGCACATACGATGAGGTTCAGACACGTATGCGCGAGCGGGTCATCGGTCGTCTCAAACAGCATACGAACGAGGTCTTCCGCGACCTATACCAGAACAGCACTTACGAGGCCGTCGACATCGACGAGAACTACAACCTCCAGCTGGTCAGCGGCAGTGAGACAAGGCGCGACCCAGACAAGGCTAGTGGTGGCGAGGGTGTCCTTGTTACGATCGCTCTCCGGGCCGGCGTCTACCGCGTCCTCGCGGATCAGGCCGACGGGCGCGACGACCGCCTCCCACCGTTCATTCTGGACGAGCCGACCAACCATCTCGACCCGACCCACATCGATCACCTTGAAGAGGCGATTCAGAGCATCCGCGACTGGGAAGTTCCGCAGGTGTTCGTCGTTGACCGCTACGAGGGGCTCGTCCAGGGTGCCGATAACCGCATCCGTGTTGAGCGAGACGACGGGGCTGGCGCTTCGACACTAGACGACGAGACGCCAGAAAGAGACGTCGCCGAGCGTGGCGAGGTCGGAGGAGACTGACGATGGTGTCTGCCGACGGGGTCGCCGCGCTCGAACAAGCCTTCCAGTATGTCGATGAAAACACAGACGGCGATGACGACATCCCGGATGCCCGCAAACTGTTCCGTGACCATATGGGGCGATCCGGCGGAGAGATTGACACACTTGAAGCACCACGTGTGTACCGCGAACCAGCCTCCGACCTCGCGAAAGGAACACTGTTCAATCGCTGGTATGGTGTTGATGCCAGCACTATCCCTCCCAAGAAGTTCCGAAATGGGATGATAGCCTCCGCAGCCGTGGCGACAGCCGGTGCGCTCGGGCAATGTGATGTGGATGTGGAAAACACCGAGACAATCGTCATGGCGGTTCACGCCAAACTGGAGGGTGAGTCTCCAGTTGAGCTACTCAGCGGCGAGATTACCCTCACACTCGTTGCCGTAGACAAGCCCCCGACACAGAGTGAGGTTGACGAGTGGGTCGGCTCTTCTGCCCGGGTGCCGGCCGAATGCTGGCACAGCGAGCAACTGGCGGAGCGAATCGACGGCCCACTCTTCATCGATGGGAGCCTGTACCCGAGGTCAGTCCTTCCGTTCGTCAATCTCGTCCGAACGCAGTACGGAGATGACGGAGTAGGTGGGTTCGACGAGATCGAACAGATGGGCGTCGCCGCCTCAGCAATTCAGGCCCGTATTGATGCAATCGACACCCTTGCGTTGCGTGGCTATCCCACGCTAGCGTTCACTAAGACGCTGCACTCCGACGACATCGTTGCGGCACTCGATGCCAAATCCGGGGCCATCGATGACCAGCCGTACATTCCATGGGACGGCGATTCTCAGTTCGTCTCTGCGCTCCTCTCAGACGACGAGCCAGACCACCTGACGTTTACCTCGTGGCTTGTCCGTACACACCAGCGTGTGTATGGCAACGACCTCGAACCACTTGGCGGATTCAATATCCCGGAGGAACGCGAGGCTCAAGACTTCCGCCGAGCGTTCTTCTTCGTTCGACTCCCGGATGGCGTCGTCATCCGAGTTGAAGCACCGTTCATGTTGGTGAACTCGGAAAGTGACCGAATCCGCCTCCAGCAACTCGCGCTAGCTCGTATCGCGGAGGCCAACGACGTGCCGTTTTCGGTGAAGAGGGCAGACGACCGTGCTCGCATTTCGCACGAGACGAAGCAATACCTCATAGGGCTTCTCAAAGGCACCGAGGAAATTGCGGACTACAACCAAGACAGGCGGTGGGGCCTCCAGAGCGGCCCCTCACTCGCGCGGGAGCCAGAACTCGCGATTCCCGGTAATGATTCGGTGGAATCCGACGAGCGGGCGGAAGAACAGTCTATCGACCATCCTGCTAACAATATCAACCAATAACACAATGAGTGACAGCGACAGCGAGGACGATTTTGACCAGTTTGCCGATCGTATGCGAAACCTGACCCGAGGCGACGACGAGGAGAGCTCGGTCGACTCGATGGGCGGAGACGAGCAGAGCAGTATCAGGCTGGAATTCGGGAACGGAACCGAGGCACGTGGACTCCAGACGACTGCGACAGACGACCCACTCGGGCACGTCACGGCAAGCGAGGGGCTCAGCGTTCGCCGCGGCGGCCATGACATTGTCGGGTATATCCGGAGTGACACGCGCGACGAGCTCCGGCTCGGCGACTACATCCAGATCCCCTATCCACGTCGGCAAAATGACCCGCACGCAGAACTGCTCACACAGGTCGTAGAGATTGGTTACGAGCAGCGAGCCGACATTGACGACAAGTCCGACATGCGGCGGGGCATCGACGGTGAAACAATCGACGAGCGACAGTACGTGCAGGCGGCGGAACTCGACCCTATCGCCATCGTCGAGGGTACCGATACTGACGATCTTGAGCGGTCGACAGTCGACCGCGTCCCGAAACCATTCACACGAATCTACGGTGCTACCGGGGAGGACTTCCTCCGAACCGGACTGAATTTGGCTACAAGCGGCCCCTTCGTAGGACACCTCGCGGTCGGTGGTGAGGCCCACCCGCCCGACAATCCACTCGCGTTCAGGCTACCGGATGGTACGGGGAGCGCCGCCACGCCTGCAATCTACACACACACTTTTATGACGGGATCGACCGGCGCGGGGAAAACGTTCTTCGCAAAGAACCTCTACCGACAACTTGCCACCGACCAAACCTACGAAATCGCTGTCGGCGACGATGGAGCCGAAGACCGGCGGCTGGGCATGGTTATCGTCGATCCCGAAGCCGAATACAGCGGTCTCGGAGACGATCCGTCGCCTGATAACCTCCCAGACGACGTCCGGCGACAGCTACAAGAAGAGGGTATCGAAGTCGGCGGCATCAACACGGGAGCGTGCGGTTCCCATAACCTGCAGACGTTCGCGCCAGTCGTCGATGGGAAACCAACCCCGAACATCAACAACATTCGCGAATTCGGTATTCCGTTCGACCTCGTGCAGTCAAACCCGGAGCTCATCATGCCGTTCGACGCGCAGGGGCCCACTTATTCCGCGATCGTTGACTGTCTGAACGCATACTTCGATGCTGACCCGAATGCCACATACGACGGGTTCATTCAGTATCTCGACGACCACGAGACCGACCTGCAGGAGGAGTATGCCATCAACCAGAACATGTGGAATGCGGTCACTCGTCGCGTCGAGAAGGATTACTTCAGTGCCGTGTTCGACTCCGGTGCCCACCAGCTCACAGACATCTCGAATGAGCTGTTCCAGCCGGGGCGCGTGACAATTGTGCCTGTGAACCACCTCGGTGACCCCGAAGATATGGAGATGCGACTGGTCGTGATGGCGCTGTTGACCTACATCGTGGATAACAAGCTCTCAACTGACGACCCCGACCCCAACGTCGTAGAGACACCCCTGCTCCTCGGACTCGACGAAGCACACGAGTTTCTCGGCGACACCTCCACGGTACAGACTCGCTCTATCGTTGAGTCGTTCCGCCGCATCGCGAAACGGGGTCGTAAGTACAACCTCGGCCTCGCACTCGTAACCCAAGAGCCCGGCGATGTCGACGACCAGATCAGGTCACAGCTCCGCACGCGAATCTACCTGCAGCTCGAGGAGGAGATTGCCAGCGAAGTCCCGGTTCCGGGTAGGTACACCGCAGAAGACCTCGCGACGTTCTCACAGGGACAGGCAGTCATCAAAGCGCCGAACGTCCGTCCCGTCGAAATTCGCGGACTTGATTACCCGGTCGTTCAGCACGACTAACGACTTCGAAATACCGATTAATCATCTATGACCGGCTCAATCAAGCAAACGAGTAGCGACAAGAACGAGACACAAAGACGTCTTTCTCACCCACCCGCTAGAGGAAGGGGAACATATTTGATGCACAGTAGAGGAGATAGGAAATTCACAGGAGTTGCCGTCAACGACTACAAACTCAACGTCTCACCCGGTGTCAGGTAAGATGAGGACATCGAGCAGTTTACTGCCTCCGGCAAATACTGGCTCGATCAGGCACACGGAACGCCAGTTGCACAGGCGGGGAACCTGAAGGTAATTGCTCTGACCGATCTCTCCCGAAGTGTAGAGGTGTAGAGTCGTTAGGTATCCCCAGAGTTTGTTCGACGACGGACGCTCAACCTTAGATAGCCTCTACCGATGACCCTCTCGAAAAAACCCGAATCTCCAATTTCAGTAGCTGAAAACCCCAAATTTGAGTTAGTCAGGGGTGCTAAACTATTTTCGAGATGCAATTGTTCCCAAAGCTTATGTAATAGCCACTCATTGTAGAGAACACAATGGGCGCAGAATCCGTCAAACGGTACGTGGCAGATCCGAATAAAAGCTTCGAGAAGAACGTTGACGATGTGCTTCGCAATCTCGCGGCGCGGATCACCGAACTCGAAAATCGTCAGCAAGAACTGTCGACGCAGTTCGACGAGACTGAATCCCGGAACCGAGGCGAATCGTGTATGACCACCGAGCACGTTGGCCGCCAACCCTTCCCGTTCGACAAGTGGGAACAGAAGGAGTTCCGCATCGCGGAGGTTCAGGGTGGTGCGAACCCTGGCCTCCGAGGAGTCGTCGAGGATATCGAGACCTTCGTGGACATCCGCGATCCGTCGAACTACACGGCGGGGGAGGTCATCATGGTAGAAATCACCGATCTGGACGAAAACGCTGCCTACGCGATACCGGCCGACGAGATGGAGGTCTGACGGTGGTGGCGACCTCGCTCTTAGATGCTCGTGAGGGCCGAACACGGACAGACATCCTCGCGGCTATCGCGGAACTCCAGTTCCGGGAGGATATGCGTCCACGTCAGAGCGACCTTGGCGACATTCTCCCCGTCAGCAAGGGAGCCATCTCCAACAACTGCAACAAACTGACCAAGACTGACCTCGTTCGTGAGACTGACGACCGGAGGTACGAGATCGTCGAGTCCGAACTGCTGGCACTGTACCGTGAACACGCCGACCGCTACCTCGCTCGGGAATCTGCGCCCAACCGCTTCGCCAACGAGGTTGCCGCGTACAACGAGACGCGAACGGCGACGAAGCGCGGCCTACGTGAAATGTTCGCCGACAATCAACTTCTGCTCGACGTGGTCGTCGCCGCGTTCGTCGACGCACACGACGATAGTCGGATCCAGACCGTCCGCGAGGTGATGCTCCACGCCGATCAGTTGGTGCGGAGCACGGCCACCCACGTGGTGACTCATCCCGACTTTGCGGGCCGTGACGACGATGCGTGGGAGACTGTGCGCCCACTCCTACAACTCGCCGTCGTACTCAACCGCGTCCACGGTGCCCTTGGCGCGCTCGCAGACGCACATGCAGACATCGCACAGTACCTCCCCGGCGATACGCCGGCAGCAACAATAACGACCTACTTCACCAACGACTCATGACTGACGACGCCTACCAACAGACATTCACCAGCAACCAGCCAA
>LKMJ01006333.1_pt1 | contig 11158 bp, 8 predicted proteins | sample 643391 | NCBI WGS metagenome assembly LKMJ01 (sample SAMN04112250, study PRJNA286221) | soda lake metagenome | biome: soda lake; feature: Kulunda Steppe; material: water; isolation source: sample PL-Br10 brine of Picturesque Lake | place: Russia: Kulunda steppe | collected 2010-07
CGTATCAACGGCTCAAAAAGAATTTAAACAGCACTACCCGAAAGCCGGGTGGGTGGAGCACGATGGTAAAGAAATTTGGTCTACCCAGGCAGGAGTTGCCGCTGAAGCCATTACAAGTGCCGGATTGAGCGGCAAAAATATTGCAGCCCTCGGAATTACCAATCAAAGAGAAACCACACTGATTTGGGACAGAAAAACCGGAAAGCCTGTTTACAATGCTATTGTCTGGCAGGATCGCAGAACTTCTGATTATTGTGACTCTCTTAAGGAACAGGGATTGGCTGAAAAATTCCGTGCTAAAACAGGACTGATTCTGGATTCCTATTTCTCAGGAACAAAGATTCGCTGGATTCTTGAAAATGTTGACGGCGTGAGAAAACGAGCCGAAAAAGGCGAACTGGCATTTGGAACGATGGATACCTGGCTGATCTGGAATTTTACACAGGGTGAAAAACATATCACGGATGTAACGAATGCATCCCGCACCATGATTTTCAATATCCACGATCTTGAATGGGATAAAGAGTTACTGGAAATCCTGGACATACCTGAAAGTCTGTTGCCGGAAGTTCGTCAATCCAGCGAAGTATACGGTAAAACCAAGACAACGATGTTTGCTTCCGAAGTACCTATTGCAGGAATTGCCGGAGACCAGCAGGCCGCACTTTTTGGTCAGCGGTGTATAGACCCCGGCATGGTTAAGAACACGTACGGAACGGGCTGTTTTATGGTTATGAACACAGGCGAAAAACCAATAAAATCTGAAAATAATCTATTGACAACTATTGCCTGGCAGGTTGATGGCAAAGTCGATTATGCTCTTGAGGGAAGTATTTTTATAGCAGGCGCGGTCGTACAATGGCTCAGGGATGAATTGGGACTCATCAGAAAGTCGGCAGATGTAGAAAAACTTGCTGCTTCAGTAAATGATAATGATGGCGTTTATCTTGTACCTGCTTTTGCAGGCTTGGGAGCCCCTCACTGGGATCAGCATGCCAGGGGAACAATGGTCGGGCTTACCCGCGGATCAAATTCAGGCCATATCGCACGTGCAGCGCTTGAAGGAATTGCCTACCAGGCATTAGATGTTTTAAAATCAATGGAAGCCGATTCAGGAATCGAAATTAAAGAGCTTCGTGTTGATGGTGGAGCAACTGCCAATAATCTACTCATGCAATTTCAATCAAATATTTTACTGGCTCCCGTAATCAGGCCGAAAGTACTCGAAACTACTGCACTCGGAGCTGCCTATCTTGCGGGGCTGGCTGTGGGCTACTGGAAAGACCACGAAGAAATTAACGAACAATGGCAGGAAGACAAGCGCTTTGATCCTGAAATGGAACGTAAAGAAGCAGAAAAATTGGTTTCAGGGTGGAACCGTGCACTGAAAGCGGCTAAATCATGGTCAGAAAAATAATTGACCAATTAAATTTAAAATATTTACTAAAACTTTATTTACCAGATTATGCTTAATAGAAATGATATGCTGAAGTCAGCAAAGACTATTACAGGCTACTACGATGTAATTGTAATTGGGGGCGGCGCTACGGGGCTCGGAGCGGCGGTTGATTCAGCATCGAGGGGCTATTCCACTCTGCTGCTTGAGCAGCATGATTTTTCAAAGGGAACATCAAGCCGCTCTACCAAACTGGTTCACGGCGGTGTTCGCTATCTCCAGCAGGGAAATGTTTCGCTTGTTCTTGAGGCCCTCAGAGAGCGTGGGCTTCTTATCCAGAATGCACCTCACCTTGTTCGAAATCAATCGTTTATTGTACCAAATTACGACTGGTGGGAAGGCCCGTTTTACGGTGTGGGAATGAAAGTTTATGATATGCTGGCCGGAAAACTTGGGCTGGGGCCGTCAAAACATTTGTCACTCAAAAAAACAAAGGAAATACTTCCAACCCTTGAAACAAAAGGACTTCGGGGCGGAGTGATTTATTACGACGGGCAGTTTGATGATTCACGTCTTGCCGTAAACCTGGTTCAAACAGCAGCACATTACGGCGGGCACCTGATTAATTACGCTAAAGTTACCGGACTCTCAAAATCAGGTGATATGGTAGATGGCGTGAAGGTTAAAGATCAGCTTTCGGGTGAAACTTTTGAAGTAAAAAGCAGGGTTGTGGTAAATGCTACAGGTGTATTTACAGATTCTATTCTTCAAATGGATGACAAAGACCGCAAGCCGATCATAGCACCGAGCCAGGGTATTCATCTTGTTATTGATAAAGAATTTTCGCCAAGTGAATCGGCAATCATGGTTCCTCATACCGATGACGGCCGTGTTCTTTTTGCCGTTCCCTGGAATGGGAAACTGGTAGTTGGAACCACCGATACCCCTGTTGATAATATTAAACTTGAACCAAAAGCGTTCGAGGAAGAAATTGATTTTATCTTAAAACATGCTTCTCAATATTTAACCGGGAATCCCACCCGGAAAGATGTTCGAAGTGTTTTTGCTGGCCTCCGTCCGTTGGTTAAAGCCGGTGATGGCAAAAATACCGCGTCCATATCGAGAGATCATACGTTAATGGTCTCAAATTCCGGACTTGTAACAATTACCGGCGGAAAATGGACCACTTACCGGAAAATGGCTCAGGATACGATTGATCAGGCGGCCACGGTTGGCGGACTTAAAATTACAGAGTGCGTAACTGAAAACTTGCGGATTCACGGCTGGCTAAAAAATGTTGATAAGAATGATCCTCTCCACCACTACGGTGCCGACAAGGTAAATATAGACCGAATTATAAAAGAAAGACCTGAAATGGGTGAAAAACTACACGACCGCCTGCCATATATTAAAGCCGAAGTTGTGTGGGCTACGCGAAATGAAATGGCAATGACCGTCGAAGATATCCTTTCACGCCGAACAAGAGCCCTTCTTCTCGATGCCAAAGCCAGTGTGGAGATGGCTCCCGAAGTTGCAAAATTAATCGCTGAAGAAATGGGTAAAGGTAAATCGTGGCAGGAAGATCAGGTAGAAGCTTATAAAGATCTTTCTAAAGCCTATATCCTCGCAGATTAAAAATCCACCATTTTTTCAATTGCCTCTGAAATAGTTTCTGTGTTCGGAAGCACACTGTTCATCAGGCCAATATTATAGGGCATTGGAATATCCGGCATTGTAATTCTTTCTACCGGGGCGTCAAGATACGTAAACAGATCCTGCGTAACAGATGCCGCAATTTCTGAGCCAAAACCGGCCGTCATAGTATCTTCATGTACAATCAAACACCGGTTTGTTTTCTTTACTGATTCATACACAGTTTCTTTATCCCAGGGAGAGATCGTCCGCAAATCAATCACATCAACCGAGTAGTTCAACGCTTCTGCAGCTTTTTCGCAGCGTTCACACATTGCTCCCCATGTTACTACTGTAATATCTTCTCCTTCAGTCAGTTTATTCGCCCGCCCGAACGGCAACACAAACTCATCTCCGGGATAAGGTTTACGGGCGTATTTTGAATCCAGCAAATTTCTGTGTTCAAAAAAGATTGTAGGATTGTTACTTCTCATTGCAGATCTCAAAAGGCCCACAGCATCTTCTGCGTTACTCGGATAAGCAACCTGCCATCCAATCATACGGCCAAAAAACACCTCGTTAGATTCACTGTGCCACGGATCGCCACATTTGGCAAACCCGCCCGGCATTCTAACCACCATCGGAGCAGCGAACTTATTGGCCGTTCTCCATCTGATGGTCCCTGTGTTTTTTAATTGCTCAGTAGCCGGATCGGCATATTTTCGAAACTGAATTTCGGAAACGGGCATTAAACCAGCATATGCCATTCCAACGGCACGGCCAATAATTCCCTCCTCCGATAAACTCGTATCAAAAACTCTCTCTTCACCAAATTTCGTTTGAAGGCCCATTGTAGCAGCATGAACCCCCCCCTTCGCTCCAACATCCTCACCAAATACAACCACTCTGTCATTCAGTTCAAGCTCCGTCTCCAGAGTTCGGCGTACAGCTTCAACAATATTAATTCTCTGTTTTTCGGGTGATGGCGAATCACTTCCTTTCGGCAAGTCGATATTTTCTGCGGCCAGGCCTCCTACAATTTGTGGAGAGTCTGAACTTTCGGAAAACACAAAGTCCGTAATCTTGGATTTGTCAGGGTCCGGTCTGTTCCACGCATCTTCAGCAGCTTTTTTTACACTGTTTTCAGTCTCCTCCTGGAGATCTTTCCACTCTTTTTTAGAAATAAAGTCCGGCACAAGATAATTTTCCAGTTTAGTGAGTGGATCGTTGGCCTCTTCTTCTTCAATAGTATTTTTACCCTTGTATGCCTGGTTGTCCTGGTAGGAATGGCCTGTTAACCTGGGAACCGTTAAACGCAATAATACAGGGCCACTGCCGGAGCGGACATACTTTACAGCCGAACCGATTTTTTCAAGCGCTTCTTCTGGATCGGTTCCATCACCTTTGAAAATTTTTAAGTTATTAAATGAGTAGAGGTTATTGGCAATATTCCCACCCGGTGTCTGCATTTCACTTTCTACAGAAATTCCATAGCCATTGTCCTCAATAAAAAATAAAACCGGCAGATTCAGTGTTGTGGCCATAGTTACGGCCGACCAAAATCCATTTGTAGCAACAGAACCATCACCGCCCAGCACCACAGAAATAGCACTTTTGTAAGAATCGTCCTTTAACGTTTTTTTCCGAAATTCAATAGCCTGCGCCCAACCGGCTGCCGGTGTGTATTGAGATCCAACATCTCCGGCCATGGGAAGTACTTTACAGGAATCTTTTGCCGGCATATTACAAACCACTCCGATATCACGGCCATCGCTGTATCCGCCCGATTTTGCCATGCCCGAAGCTAATGCATCTTCGAGATCAAGACCAAGTGTTAACATTAATGGACGCGATCTGTAATAGGCACTCGCAGCATCCTTTGGATGGGTGAGATGCATTCCCAAAATAATTTGGGCAAGCTCATGGCCTTTCGCTGAAAACTGGTATAAAACTTTTTTACCGGGGGTTAATTCTTCTTCCTCAATCTTGTCCATAGCCCGTGACTGAAGCATGATATTAGCAACATTCTTCCAGTCAATACTTTCAATATTCTTACCTTTCTTTTTTTTACTCATTATTTAAATGGAGTTGTCTGTAAATTCTATTTCTTACATTATTTTTTTGAACACACTCTCGAACTGCTGCATATCTTCCTCAGTCCCAATTGTTATTCGAACGCAGTTTGGTAAACCAAATGCACCGATTTGTCTTAAAATAACGCCGTTTTCGAGCATTTTTTGTGTAAATCGGGCTGCAGCTGCTTCTGTTTCAAGAATCATCATCACAGAGTTAGAAACCGACCGGCAATAATTGACATTATTTTTGTCGAAAAATTCGTAAAACCTTTCTCTTCCTTTTTGAACCAATTTTACGCTGTCATCAATAAATACTTCATCATTAAATGCTGCAAGTGCAGCGGCTTGGGCGAGTGCTGTCGGCTCAAACGTAAGCTTGGTTTTCATCATTTGAGAAATTACCTCTTTATCAGCTATTGCATATCCAATTCTTATTCCGGCCAATCCGTATGCTTTTGAAAAAGTACGAATTATAATTACGTTTTCTTTCCGCGATTCGAGAGTTTGCGGATAGTCTTTAACATCTTTTGCATATTCAAAATACGCTTCATCGACTATCAATAAAACATCATCAGGCAATTCTTTTAAGAGCTTCGTGTATTCGGAATTATTGATGTATGTACCCGTGGGGTTATTCGGATTTGCGATATAAACCATCTTTGTTTTATCATCGATAGCCTGCAGTAAAGCATCAACATCAAATTTATACTCGTCAGTAACCGGAACTTTTTTTAAATCCACTCCCATTACACTTGTCTGAACAAAAAAACCGACAAAAGTAGCGTCGGCAGTTACGGCATTTTCATTTTGATTAAAACAGGTTCTGCACAGAATAGAAATAATACTTTCAGAACCGGCCGCCACCAGAACTTCTTCTTCACTCACTTCATTTCTCCGGGCAATAGCCTCTTTCAGCAGTTCAGAAGCAGGGTCGGGATAGTTATTCAGGCTTTTTATCGCCCTGCTTATAGCTTTTTCTACTGAAGCACTGTAACCAAGCCGGTTTTCATTTGAAGCCAGTTTTGCAATCCTTTCAGGTTTAAACTGTTCTTTAACTTCATCTATGGTTTTTCCTGCAACATAAGGCTTCAACTCAAGTATATTCTTTGGAAACCGGCTCATAAAATGCATGTGTATTGAAAATGATTTACAAATTTATGCTAAGTAATTTTATTGGTAGAGTTCGTTGATAAAAATTTTCAGATTTTTAAAATCGTGTTTAATAAAAGCGCTTTCAAGTTTTAATTTTAATATGAATGAAATCAGCTATAATTTGTTAATTAAACGTAAGTATAAAGAATAAAAGCTATGCAAAAACATATTATTATTACAGGGGCAAGCAGGGGAATTGGTTTTGAAACTGCCAAGTATCTTGCTGAGAAAAATCACCAGGTATTCGCTATTGCCAGATCAGAAGATAAACTCAACAATTTAAAGTCATTTGCTCCGGGATTAATTCATACAATTGTCACTGACCTGACAGATCCAGACTCCGGTTTAAAAATTGCAGAAGTTTTAAAGCGTAAAAATTTAAAAATTGATGGACTAATCAATAATGCAGGTCTTCTTATCAATAAAATGTTTCTGGATTTAACTGATGAAGACTGGCAAAAGCAGTTAGACGTAAACCTTTTGGCTCCTGTCAGACTGGTGAGGGATTTAATTACATTTTTCAACAAAAATGCCCACATTCTGAACATCAGCAGCATGGGTGGTTTTCAGGGAAGTGCTAAGTTTCCAGGGCTGACCGGGTACAGTGCTTCTAAAGGTGCTTTATCAATTCTCACAGAATGTCTTAGTGCGGAATTGGCGGATCACAAAATAGTATCTAATTGTTTATGCCTGGGAGCTGTTCAAACAGAAATGCTTGAAAACGCATTTCCGGAAATGGAAGCACCTATTGAAGCCGAAGATATGGGGGAATTTATTGGCAATTTTTTATTGAATAATCACAAATTCTATAATAGCAGAATACTACCTGTAGCATTAAATGACCCTGAATAATAGTTTACCACAACTTGTAATTCATCTACTACTATGAAAAATATTTTAGCTGCATTTTTACTTGCACTCACATTAAATTTTACTGCATTCTCAGATTCTAATGCGCAATCTATAGAAATTGTGGGTGGAAACATGTTAAATGGAGCTTTAACCGGCTCAATTCTGGGAGTTGCCACAATGGGTTTACAAGATAGTGGTGGGTTCGGTCCGCTGCGAATTGGCCTTGGCTCAGGTATAATTGGCGGTGCAGGAGTTGCAGTTTATGATATTTCAACTTTACCACAGGGCCAGCAATTTTTTATCTCGGGTGTATTTAATGATGGAAATAACTCTTCCATTATCATTTTACTTGATACAATTTACGGAGCAGGAATCGGCGCATCTCTTGGGTCAGCCGTGGCTTTAATCGCCAACAAATCTCTTCTGGATGGACTACAATACGGATCAAGTATCGGCGCCTGGACTGGTTTTGGATTCGGCCTGATAGACAGTTTTGTAATTGCAGAAAGAAATCATGACCTGATTTCCGAATCATTTACCGAAAAATCCGGGATATTTACATTTCAGCAAAATGGATACCGGTTAAACCTGGTTGAGCCCGAACTGTTTGCTTATACAAATTTATCTGGGAGCAATCTTTCAGTAGATGTAGAACCCGTAATCAACTTGTTTTCTTTCAGCAAAACTTTTTAAAAGAAAGAAATTACTCTTCTTCCCGAACTTTTGCTGTAGCTAAGGTTTTAAGGAGTTCTTTTACGGTATTAACATGGCCTGATAATGACGGGTTGATTCCATCGCTCAAATAATACCAGGCTTCAGGAGGATTACCCATTCGTTTACCAAGCGGATCAACTATATATCCTGCTTTGCCCAATAATATTTGTCTCACCTGAGAAAGATCACTTTCATCAATCATAAAGTCGAAAAGCTCCATCTCTTCCAATAGTTCCGGAACAACCGGCGAAGGGCTTATCCAAACGGGTGGGTTTTCCGTCACAGTCTTAATAGCATCATTGATAGTGGCAAGATTTTCCCACGTTTCGGATAATGGGATAATGGTTTTACCCGGTGCAAATGATAACTTTGTGGTGTCAAAAAGTCCCAAACTAACAATTACCCAGTCCGGTTTGTAGGCAAGTACATCCCTGTTAAACCTTCGCAGCGCATCTGTGGTAGTATTGTTTGATATACCTGAATTTATGAATGTAAAATCGGCATCATCAATTCCTATACGCAGGAGTTCACTAAAAATATTAAACCAACCCTGGAGATCATCAGTTGATGAATCTCCGATAGCTACAATCTTATCATCTGTTTTGAAAGGTAATTTATCAATCCACTCAATTACATCATCGTCTTCAAGCAGTTCAAGTGCGGCTTGTTTTGCATTTTCACTAAACCTCTCTCTGAGTTTATTTAAATTTTCTGTTTCAATGCCCAACAAACCGGCAATTGATTTTTCATTTTTGATGCCCGGTAGTAATGGAAACCGTTTTTCAATATTTAAAAATTGCAGAAGATATTTCTCTAATGCTTCTTTCTCTTTCTTAGTTGCTTTAATCTTATTCATTATTTATTGAGTTTATTAATTTATTTACCAGCTTTGGAACACCTTCAGCAGCAGTTTCCTGATATTTTGTCCAGTTATTTAACGATGGCATATCCGGGATAGATGGGTCAACAACATATTTTTTTGCAGATGCAGGCACATAATCAACCAGCGCAGCAGCGGGATATACAGCAAGTGATGTTCCTACTACTATAAATATTTCAGCCTCTGCCACAATCGGGATCGCTTCTTCATACATGGGTACTGCTTCACCAAACCATACAACATTCGGCCGAAGTTGAGCTCCATCACTTGCTTTATCTCCAATTTCAATTTTTCGGCTTCCTATATCTACTACTAAATCATGATTTTTTTCACTTTTGGCTTCTCTCAACAACCCGTGCAGGTGCAGAATATTTTTACTTCCGGAGCGCTCGTGAAGATCATCAACATTTTGGGTTATTACGGTAACGTTGAACTCTTGATCCAGTTTAGATATTCCTTTATGAGCGGCGTTAGGTTGGGCCTCTGCAGCTTGTTTTCTACGAAGATTATAAAAATCAAGAACCATCTCTTTGTTACGATGCCAGGCTTCGACTGTGGCTACATCATTAATATCATAACCTTCCCAAAGCCCGCCGGAATCTCTGAAAGTAGCTAAACCGCTGTCAGCACTAATACCAGCGCCTGACAAAACAACAAGATTTTTCATAATATCAGAGAAAATTACCTATTCACGAAAGAAAGCCATGAACTTTCATCATCATAAACTTCGATGATTGCGGGATCTTCGTTATAGACGTAAGAGCTCAGCAATGATTGAACTTCTGATTTAACAACTTTGATACTATTTGAAATTAAATCGCTGTTAAAGCCTTTTTCACCCATTTTTATTACCATTTCGATAGATACAATTCTTCCGATAGCTCTTCCCAGCTGTACAAGCTTTCTTTGAGCCATTTTATACTCAACATCAAAGTTTAATGTATCCTTGAAATATTCAGCTGCGTTTTCAGTCGGAGAGTAACTTTTGAGAAACTGGTAAAGATTTGTCTCTTTCGATTTTCTCATCTTTTTGAGGATCGACTCTGTTATTTGTTGATATAGTATATCATTTGATCCCTCAAAAATTTGAAATGGCCTGCTGTCAACAATAGATCTGCCGGCTATATGATCAAGTTTATAACCTTTCGCCCCAACTAACTGCATTAATGATTGAGAAGCTTCATGCATATAATCCGTTACTACACTTTTTATAGAGTTTGCTTCTACATCCATTCTTGATGTGTCCTTCTCCAACGGTACATTCGTGCTGGTAAAATAACTCATAGCCGAGCTTACTGTGAATTTAGCCTGCAAACTTGCAAGTCTTTCCTTCACCTGATCGTACTTGTTAAGGCTTTTGCCTCCCACAATTCTTTCCCTACAATGATCGATGGCTTCATCAAGCATTCTGTTCAGGTGCCCCGTACTCATACCCGGAAATTGTAGTCTGCTTCTGTGAAGAATATCCAACATCATAGTTACACCTGTACTTCTTGGCTGTAATCGATATGTTTCAGGTACTTTTATATCTATTTTATTACGTCCGTATGGTAACATATAGAGACCAAGATTTTTAAAATATTCTTCAACCTCTATTCCACCATTTGTACTATCATGTACAAAAAATCCAATATCTCTGCCTAATTCGCCTTTTGAGTCATAACCTCTTGCAGTTATTAACCAAAAATCAGCCCAGCCTGTTAAACCTGCCCAGTGTTTCAACCCATTAATATGATAATCGCCTGAGCTGTCATCCTGTTTAAATCCTGTCTGCATTCTCAGGGCGTCAGAACCGTAATCAGGTTCAGTTATCATCAATCCACCCATATTTTTTTTATGAATAAATTTATTGAACACATTTTCTTGAGCTTCCTCATGACCGTAGTTTGCCAGTGGCTGTAAAAACAGGGCCCCGTTTATTCCCATCATCAGAGATAATGGTAAAGATTGGTAAGATGTAGTTTCAAGCATAGATAAAGCTTCGCTTGTAATTGCACCTCTTCCCTCAAATTTTTTGGGTATGAAAGTAGAAAGTGGGTTGCACTCCAACACTTCTCTCATAATGTATGGAGGAAGCCCTCTTGTTTTCAGTAGCTCATCTTCATCATTACGCTCACTAAATAGCTCTTTCAATTTATTTTTATAGTCATTTATAAATGATTGAATGCTTTTATCCATATTTAATGACTTTTTTACTTCAAAGCTCAAGATTTTCCTGTTTCGTTAATAAATGGGTTTGTTGGTTTGTATAGATTAATAATTTACACAAATTGTGAGCTAAAATCATTCCATAAAAAAACCCCCAGGCTTAAGAGCGTGGGGGTTATGATGTAATAAAAAGGAGATAAGGCGACGACCTACTCTACCGCGAATGCAGTACCATCGGCGCTGCGGAGCTTAACGGCCGTGTTCGGAATGGGAACGGGTGGATCCTCCGCGCTATAATCACCTTATCAA
>LKMJ01006336.1_pt1 | contig 11156 bp, 11 predicted proteins | sample 643391 | NCBI WGS metagenome assembly LKMJ01 (sample SAMN04112250, study PRJNA286221) | soda lake metagenome | biome: soda lake; feature: Kulunda Steppe; material: water; isolation source: sample PL-Br10 brine of Picturesque Lake | place: Russia: Kulunda steppe | collected 2010-07
AGGAGACAAGCGCAATCGTCACCGCGTAAAACCCGTAAATCTCGTCGCCGAGCGTTCGAGTGAAATAGACTGTTGCGATAAACCCAAGCACCGACGCGAGGAGTTTCGAAACGAAATAAATCGCAGATGTCTGTCCTACTCGCATATCATACTGTAGATCGATCGTTGCTCTCGCTGCTATTTATGCCTCCTGTGTCGTGCTCCAATCGGCTACTCCCAGTCTTTATTGTCGAGAAGATCCTCGAGATCAGGGTGCCCAATTGCGTTCTTCGCACGATCGGATAGATCCGATTTGTCGTCGGTGGTCCGTATTTCGTCCCGGATGTATTGCCAGTCGGTGTGTCGAACTCGAACCTGTACTGGGACCTGTTCTAGCTTGAGTAGTTTTGCGATCGAAAGGCGGTGTTTTCCTCTTCCGATGTGGACGATTGTTCCATCTCGATCGATTCCGACGCCGATTTCGGTATCTCGTAAGCTAAAAAAGGACCGTTCTGCTTCCAACTCTCGTTGGGTCATATACCCATCAGCTCTAATTCGATGGTAGACTCGGTCCTTCTGGTTTCCCAGCCGAGTATCCATTGGAAGTTCGTCCCATGATTTCCCATCAACAAATCGCTTTTTTAGTATTCGATATTTTTTTTGATCCGTGAATTTTGTCCGGTCCCACACCCCTCCGGTGACAGTCCCCCACTCTCCCGAGATATTTTCTACGGCGTGCTCAATTTTGGTTGGATCTACCTCGAATATTTTGAATGGGTTTGCATCCGTGTATCTGTTTGGACAGTGGCGACGCTTCCGCTGCAAAAATTTAGTATAAACGGATAATAAGTAGGGGTGCCGACAGAAGCGCTTCCGGAGATGTACGTGTCGATATGTCCGCCAGACCAGCTCGAGCGGACCCTCTTGTCTGAGAATGCGTAACGCCCTCGACAGGCCTTGTTTTGCCATTTATTACACGTGTATCGTTACGGATATCGTATAAGTGCTGCTAAACAAACAGAAAAATAAATTTAATTAGTCTCGAACTGCATACGATCAACGCTACGGTCTGCTCGCTTCTCAATCTTCATTGCTCGGACGATCCCCGTAGATTACCAACATCGCCTAATCTGAACAATGCTACATAAAAATCCGCTAAAAATATATTGTAACGCAATAAGAATCAGGCGTGACCGATTTAACCGGATCGGTGCTTCGACAGCGGATCCGTTCGGTTCTGCCGGCCGGCCCGCTTGCACTCGCTGCGTGGGATCATGTTCGGGCGTCGAGATTCGTCTTTGACTCGCTTTATAACGCCGTTCGGTCACAGGGGGTAGCGAAAATAAACCCGTACGATGTCTTATGGGTTGATCCTCAAGAAATAAATTACTGTACCGTCTACGAACGGCGGGATACCAACCGACGGTTTGACATGTGGTCCAATGCGGGAGCGGTAAGGGGCGGAGACTGGGACAGAAAAGTCGTCGAATTTGAAGATCTCAACGCGTACCGATCTCTCAAAGAACATTTCCTCGAAGGCGTACCTTGGAACGAAACCGAACGATATCGCTTTCTCGCACGGCGAATTAAAAACGGCGAAACAAAACACGGGGCAGGGACAATCGAAGAACTTAATTACCGATTTGAACAACTCGACAATCTTTTCGAGGCGATCAAAACCCATGGCTACAAATCTCAGAAATCGCTCCTATGTTCTGACTCTGATACAGTCGAGTCGGTAAATAAATATTTGACTACGTTCGAAAAGATGTTTGATGAAATAACGGTCAACATCTCCCGTGACGGAACGTTATTATTCAACGACTCCAGACATCGACTCGCGATTGCAAAATTAACTGACACAAAACTAATCCCTGTCAGAATCGTTGTACGACACGAAACGTGGCAACGACGCCGCAATGCTGTGGCGGACGCCAATCAAATTGACAAAACCCACCCGGATTTGCAAACACTTTCGATCGGACCAGTACAGGGATTGGTTCGAGAACTCACATACTTAAGCCGAATTATGGAGAGTGCATGATACAATGAACGAGAGCGATCCTATTGAACTCGTATATATTTCAGACTCTATCATTCCGTCGAAGGCAGCAAACAGCATACAGGTGATGAAAACCTGTGAATCGTTCGTCGACAACGGCTGTAAAGTAACGTTGGTTGTTCCGGACCACCAGACGGAGAGCACAGAGAATATCTACGACTATTACGGCATAGACCATTGTTTCGATATTACACGAGTGCCATGGAAACCAACGGAACGATATCAGTTCGCACTGCTCTCCGGAGCACAAGCCGCGCGTGCTAACCCAGATATCGTGTATTCTCGGTTCATACCGAGCGCGTTTTTTTATTCATTGCTGGGTGGAGCCCCTGTTCTGGAGTTACACTCGCCACCGTCAGAACACGGATCAATCATTCAAAATATGTTTTCGTTTCTTGTTAAATACAGAAATGTTCAACTTGTGGTGATCTCTAACGCGTTGAGAGAACATTTAACCAACGAATATAATATAGACATTGACCGGGTGGTAGTTGCCCACGACGCTGCTGGTCTTCCGAAGACTGATCCGGAACCAGTTGTTGACACCTCCGATTTCACTGCCGGATATATCGGCCAACTGTATGAAGGAAAAGGCATGTCAATGATTGCCGAACTTGCCCAATTGTGTCCATGGGCAACCTTTCACGTCGTTGGAGGATCGACGTCTGATGTCGACACATGGAAGCGGCGAGTAGAGGCAACCAATATTACTTTTCACGGCTTCGTTCCACCGCGGGAGACGCCAGCATATCGGCACTCGTTTGATGTACTTCTTGCACCGTACCGACAAGAAGTGTACGGCAAGAGTGGTGAAACAGACCTTAGCCAATGGATGTCTCCGTTAAAAATTTTTGAGTATATGTCGGCTGAAAAACCCATCATTGCATCCGATCTACCTGTTTTGAGAGAGGTATTGACTCATCGAGACAATTCAATCCTCTGTGATCCGTCCGACCCGACAGAGTGGGTACACACACTTGAAGAATTACGAGATTACAAGCAGCTCCGGCACTCTCTCGGATCGAACGCGAAGCGCGATTTTATGGAGAATTACACATACAATAAGCGGTGTGAATGGATATTAAAAAACATCTGTTAGTAACCACATGTTCGGGTAATGTGAACAGTTGACATCTAAATAATATCCGAACAGTACCAATTTATTCAACCAGCAAAATAGCTGATTCCAATGTTGGACTTTCGGAGTCAGAAACCATCTCGACAGTAAAATGGTAGCTACTGTCTACCCGAGTCGGGAGCGCGTCGAGTTCAGTCTCAAACTCTTCGGACTCAATATACGTTCCGTCGCGAAATAGTGACTCGTCCGCCGTTTCTTCGACAACTTCGATATACATCCGTGATTGTCGTGCAATCTCAGCACGGGTACGTAACCGAGCGCTTCCTCCGGATTGTTGGGTCGACCGATCAAATAAGACACCTATAGTAATCGCTGAAGCCGTTATCACCGACCCGGCAGCTATTGCTTCACGCCGTCCAAATTCCATCAACACAAACATATATGATTACTATAATTAATATTTTGATTAGTGCAACAAACGGTACTATTCAGTCAACCAGTTCGAGAAGCGAGTAAGCCATTGAGTCAGTTACTCAGAGTGTACCTATTCAATGAGAGCCACACGGCAGAATCTGACGAAAATAGGGAGCGAAAATAGATTCCGACGCCCATAGGATAAGGCGTTAAAATACAACACTAACTGAACTATTCGTATTGTTTTACAAAACAGTTCACACACTGATCGTACTTGAACGGCTGGCATCGATCATGTTAGCCGCTGATTCGCGAGCGGGGGTACAATGAGTTTTGACGATCACTATAGATAGTACCATCTCTATAACCTCAAAAGGAAAATGTAATAAACATAGAGTTTATATTCTGGAATAAGTATATGACAATTGAAATATCTTACAATCCATATTGTGGTACTGACTGGAACGACGAGCAAGGATATTATGAATTCCATGCACACATTCGTGAGCACGAGCTATCAGAAACGGAAACACACTACGAAGCAGCAGGGTACCGAGGCCTCGTCGTTGGTGACGACCCGTGTAGAGATGATCACGATCAAGTACATTTTTATTGGCCCTGGAAAGAAGAACCAAGTTCGTACGACGAGTTCTACGATGATGGGTTAGTCGGTATTCCCGGAGGTGAGTATGGTGACCACTTACAACACGTTATAGCAATTAATACACAACACGAGCTGGACTGTGAGATCGATGAAGAAGACGAAATGGTAGCACGGTTAGTTGATGACCCGGAAATCCAGGGTGTACCCTGCGTACTTTATATCACCCATCCCGACGAACTCGACCCAGACGACATGGCACAGCTTGCTTCGAACGAACCGCTGGTTCTCGACTGTGACGGATGGCATCGCGAATCAGAGCATTACTGGGACGAATACCACGCCGTTCTGGATTTTGGCATCCGTCGCTGGTGGCACTTCGCTTCGGACGACTACTCGTATAATCGACAGGATGAATTAGACGCGACGCGTAATTACCTGATACTCGACGAACACACGCCCCAGAACGTTATCGATGCATTAATTAGTGGTTCATTTTACACAGCGTACGCGCCGGACCTCTTTATCGGAACAAATGATTTCGAAGAACTCGCCAACCACCCTCCGGAATTCGATGAGATACGTGTCGATCACGACGCAAAAGAGATCGAAGTCATTGCAGAACAGGCGGAAAAATGTGAATGGATTTCGAGTGGTGGAACCGTTCTTCACGACGGATTTTCTCTCCCATACGGAGAGTATGATACTGAACTTGATACGTCATGGGCCTATCCACGTATCGAATCGGATACGCACTCGAGAGCAGCAGCACAACCTTTCTCGTTCGATTCTCCGACGACGATGGAGGATGAATACACGCAGTCTGGGACTCTGACGGTAGAGACGTCGGAAGGCCATAATGACCGAATCAAAATTATTGAGGAAGAACTCGACGAGACAGAGTGGACAGACGACTTCGAATTCGCAGAAGGCGGCCTACGACTACGCGATACAGAGTGACTTTATGGATAAAACGGCGATAGAAAATTTGACCGAACACGATTTAAAAACCTCTTCTCATCACTTGTATTATTTTTTCCTTACTATCGTGGACGGATTTGCTCCCATCAATCTCAACCACGGGAAGGCCTTTTTTTCGGACTATGTTTCCAATGTCATTTATTTGTGTCCGACAGTCGGAAATTTGTGAGAGAATTTCGTCGGAAGACATATTATCGTAAAACGACGCGAACCCCCTCGAACGGGACTGTTGTCTCCTAACGCACGTTTCTGCGGGCAGATCAGCGATGACGAGGAGGTCTGGTAGAGGAATCGTATCGACTACGTGTGCTATCGTTTCTGTATCAAGTGACGTGCTCATTGCCAATGATTGAAACAATCCGTCGTCAATGAATATATGATCGTATCTCTGTGAATGTGAGCGGAACAACTGATACGTGGCGACTTTCCGAACAAACAACCCGACGAAACGAGCAGGGTCCGGCCAAGCATGGGCAACTACATTGACGTACTTCAGTACGTCCGGGTGATCGCCAACGAATTCATAAAACAACCGGTTTTGGAACAGGTACTCCCAAATTCGGTAATATATACCATCACTGATCTGATCGGGCAGCAAAGAAATAATCGGTCCGATTCGAATCTCTTTCGAGAGACACTCGTTTCGTCCGGCTGTACCCGCGATCGTTCGAGGTAGAGTCCTGGCAACCGAACGCTGAAGCGTTGTTTTACCTGCTCCAGGAGGACCCATGAATTCGACGGTGATTGTATCTGTCTTTTCCATTCTATCTCTCCTCTCGCTTAGACAGATCCGCTTCGATAACTGATTTCAGATGTCTATTGTCTTCAAAATCATCTGTTGAATGTAATATGGCGTGGTACAGTTCGTCACCGTATTTTTGTGTGTATTTGGATCGAATATCTTTTTTAATTTCTTCTACTTCCAAGGCAATTCCGTCTCTAAATCGTGGGTTTGGACATTCAACTTTTAATACTTTTGCACGTCCAGAATACTTTTTCATGAAGTTCTTTTTTCTTTCAATACTCCAAAACATGGTGTCTTGGTTCTCGTATACATTTTCGATAAATTCATCAACATCTTCAAACTGGACCGAGAAGGAGTCGACAATATGTAGTTTGGAAGCTACCATTTCGGTCATCGCGTCGTGGTCTTTTTCAACAGTCGGCCACAAAATAAAATAAAACAGAAGACCAAAATCATCTAATAGAGTGTACTTCCACCGACGCAATGAACGTAGTTCGCGATTGGTCATTCCACTTGCGCGTAATCGCTTCTCGGTAAATGACTCCGTTCGATTTGCCGGGCTGATGCTGATGTGTATCGCTTCTGGTGAACTGGCTAACAGTCTACCAGTGTGAATTGGGTCTACAATATTCCCGAACGGAGTCACTGCGCAACTGTCTGTGGATTGTTTCGGTTGGTGAGTTGTCTCCCGTTCCGATGACTCCGCAACGAGGTCCCGAACCCACGGTTCGTCGGATCCTGTCCATCCTTTTGTATTTGCGTACGAGGCAACCAAATCATAGCGCTGAAATCCGTTGTTGTCGTATTGCATAGAAAGCAGTTCGCTCGTCGAGATACTGTTGATTCTAAGAAATGTATCACATGTCTTTATGCCGTTTTTTATAAATAGCGGAGATTCGCGACGTGCGTATTGGAGGGATTGTATTGTTGTATCCTTGGCACCAGAATTGAATAGTTGTCTAAAAAACTCAGAAATAGATGACTCTCTATAAGATTTCGAATACGTATATTGAAATATATCCCAGTCCCATTCCCCCTGTTTGATTAACTCCTCAAAATATACCCGATCAGCTTTGTCTTTTTCTTTCTCCCGTGTGAGTTTATATGAAAACGATATCTCGGGACGGACTATTTTTAATCCGTCGACAACATCATAATAATCTGCATTGAATATGAGCTCGTCGTCGTCAATACCAATCGTGGTGTATTTATTTCGCGAAATTTCAATTCCACCAGGTGTTTTGATATTTTCACTTTGCACTCGGCTTTTAATTTCGGAAGAAATACAAATATCTAAATCATTGTTCGATCGGAATCCTCTACAAGCTAAACAAGAGCTTCCAACTAGGCAAATATCTGATTTTGAGATATCATTCTCTTCGATGAATTGTTCAAGAGCAGAAATATATTCGATGGCGTCCACATCCATTATTGAATGAAAATATTGGGGGTCAATAAAATTTTTGTTATTTTGAGCGAAGCTGTACGACTAGTTGCGCGTAGATAATGAACGTAGTGTAGCGCCACGTTTGATTAATTCATTATCAGCAGGTAGTACATACATGCACCGCTGTCCCTCGTGAACAGAGTCGAAACAGAGGTATTGACCTTCTCGATCCCATCGGGGATGTAGATCACATTTTATATCATTTATATTTGGTCCGTAAAATTTACCGACACGGCTTAGTTGGTCTGTTTCAACATCGTATACACAGAGATTACGGTACCCCCGGGAATCAGGATACGTATCAACAACCAATTTTGTTGAGTTGCTGGGATTAAATGATGGATGGCCATCTGTATCGAGCGTGTCCGGCAGCACCTGCTCGGATCCGTGGTCAATGTCGTACAACCGATACTCACACTCTTGCCCATCCTCTTGATTCACGGTCGATAACAGTGTATTCGGGCCGTTCCAAATCTGGTGAGATGCCTCTCCCGTCGATTGAAGCACTCTTGATTCCTGATTTTCGGCGATCGGTGCAACTAGCAGCCTGGAGTATCGAGTTCCGTCGTCGTGGTATCGGTGTAAGAACGAGACGTGAGTACCCGAGGGAGAAATTAATAAATGATTCACGTAATGGTGTGGTCCGTCGAGCGGGACAGGTCCCCCGACCGCAGCGATATCACGTATCGAAACCAGTAACGAATGCTCCCCGCTCTCGAGGTCCAAAACGTATATTCCATCGTCAACTGGGGCAGATTGATTCCGAGTCTCGTCAGGCGCGTTTCGATATCCGTAATCAGGTCGGAGTCTTTCCAGTCGCGAGAAGTTCAACGAAACAGCCTGCTTCCCGCTGGGGCAGACATCGTAGATTGGATGAGTAAATTCACGGACTATTTCACACGTCTCAACGTTTTGAATTACCGCTCCGTATGTATCGTCAACGAGCCGATTATAGATCACGTGGTTCGGTTTCGAAGGATGCCATTGGAGACGACACCCTTGTTGCCAATTCCACGTTCGAGTTTGACCGAAAAACCGTCGTTCCCCCGTATCTAGATTAAAAATCCCCGTTTGGGCTGGGATGTCAGGACGAGCAGTTTCCAGATTCTGGGGGGTTTTCAAAAACAACACTCGTTCGTTCGATCGATCGAACGGTGTCTTATCATAATATCCAAAAAACGTATGTCCATTATCGGTGTCGATTGTTATTAGTTTAGTGTTAGGAGGTTCCAACTTGAACGGTATCGGACGGAATTCCCCGTCTCGAATTACTCGATTCATACCGTAATACACCCGATCCGATCGACTTTGACCAAAAATCGGTATGAGCAGTTCTCTTATCCCTTTCGTACTAAGTGAAATAGCACCATTGGATTTATATTCGATTATTGTTCTTTTTAATAAACTCATTGGTTACTGCACCTTTGGATACACGGTTGATAATGTAATCATTCACAAACCCGATTGTAGATTTCGACTATACGTTTGCCGATCTGCTCCCAACTGACCTCCGTCACAGCCTCGCGGCCGTTCGAACGACTGCCACTGATTGCATCGGAGAGCAGGGAGGTGAGTTGCGTCTTGTTTGAGCTAAAACCACCTGGTTTCACTCCGTCTAATCGTTTCTGAACATCGCCGACAACGGTAGATACTACGGGAACGTTACACGCCATTGCCTCTTTTACTGTATTTGGTGACCCTTCGTGCTTAGATGTCAAAAGCACACAATCGGCCGCGTTCATGTAATAAGGGACCTTGTCATGTGGAACGTCAGAAATGGTCTGTAAATTAATTGTTTGGCCGAGATTCTGTTCAGCTCGCTCAACTATTTGTTTTGCCAGTGGGTAATTCTTGCGCTCGTACTCTGGTGAGTACGGAAACAGCACGTGTGTTTCATCTGCCTCCCAGCCGACCTGCTCTCTCGCCTCGGTCCGATCGATCGGCCGAAATTTCTGCATATCGACCCCACTCGGAACGATATGTGCATCGTCCCGCCCCAGTAACTCGCGCATCTCTTCGCTTCGAACCGTCACCGCATCTGCTCGCCATGCACAAGCCTTTGTGACCCATCCATCGAAACCAACGACATCCGAGCCCCACAGCGTCAGGACGACGGGCAACTTGAATTGGGTTACGGCATACGGAGCCGTCAATCCGTAATTAGCGTGGATCAGATCGTACTCCCCTCGACGCAACTCACGCCGGACCTTCGGAATATACTGGAGGTACTCTCGGACGCCGCGGCGACTTCCCATGTCGCCGTCGATCTGCTCGGCTCCGGGAACCACACAGACCGTACAGTCGACGCCCTTCCGCTCGAGAACGTCGATCTGTTGGTCGAAAAAGACCTCACGTGCGGTGACCAGGTGTAACACCCGTAATCCGTCCTTGTTCGACATCCAGTTACCACCTATTTTAGCCGCAGATGGATTATAGCCTTCGTTTGCTTTTTATCACACTAAAGACGGCTCGTCTACCAAGCTCATCCACGCACATGCCAGGCTCACTCCATCAAGATCGTCGAACCAGCGGATCGTACCACTCCTCGTTCTCGCGATACCACTCGACGAACTGTCTGGCACCATCCTCGATCGAGACGCTCGGTTCGTACTCCAGCAGATCCGCGGCCTTGGAGACATCGGCGTGGGTGTGTTCGGCGTCTCCCTCTCGAGGGTCGTCGTACTCGAGTTCGAGTGACGGATCGATTTCGTCGCGGATCACTTGTGCCAGTTCTGTGATCGTAATCCGACCTGTCGACCCGATGTTCAACACCTCGCCGTCGGCGGCGTCAGTCTCGAGCAGTTGACGGTTGGCGTCGACGATATCATCTATGTATGTGAAATCTCGAGTCTGGGATCCATCGCCAAAGATTACGGGGGATTCGCCGTGGAGACACCGCGAGACGAAGTTGGTAAATGCCATGTTCGGACGCATCCGAGGGCCGTAGACGGTGAAGTACCGAAGCGAGACTGTCGGAATATCATACACTTCGTTGTAGACGCGCACGTAGTGTTCAGCCGAGAGTTTCGATGCTCCGTAGGGACTGACAGGAGTTGTCGGGTGGTCCTCATCGTACGGCAGGTACGCTGGCTTGCCATATACTGACGACGAACTCGCGTTTACCAACCGTTCAATATCGTTTGCTCGTGCTGCCTCGAGTAGCGTAAACGTTCCATCGACGTTGATCCGGGTTGTCTTTTTTGGGTTGTTAACGCTCGTTCGGACACCGGCCTGGGCAGCCTGATGATAAATATAATCCACACCGCCGACGAGTTCGCCGACGAGTTCCGTATCAGTGATACTGCCTTCGACGAACTCGTACTCGCCGTCGCCGTTGCGAGCTGCTTCCCTGGCAATTTCGATGTTCTGTTCTTTGATACCGACGTCGTAGAACTGCTCTAAGGTATCGAGGACGACGATCTCGTGGCCGTCGCGAACGAATTGCTCGGCAAGGTGGCCGCCGATGAATCCTGCACCGCCTGTGACCAGAATCCTCATTGGACAGGGATGTGCCTTTTGGGTTCAAAAGTACCCCGGAATTACGCGATCGATTCTTCGCTCTCCGACATGGGAAAGTCTGTTAGGCTACAAGGACCACCGAAATTGACACCCTCAAATCAATAGATGCCCGCCACGTGTGGGCTGTAACGTCGAGTTCACCCTTCCAACGAGCCGCCGCTTCCGACTCGCTACGATCACCACACTGGCTTTCCCATCCGGGGGTACCTCGAGTCCCAGCAGCTCGCCCCCACATGCTGTCTGTTAGTTCTCCGTCACAGCATCACGACTGGTAGCCAGTTCCGAACGGTCTACGTCGATCAATCCGTACAGATACCCGAACCCAACTGC
>LKMJ01006337.1_pt1 | contig 11155 bp, 9 predicted proteins | sample 643391 | NCBI WGS metagenome assembly LKMJ01 (sample SAMN04112250, study PRJNA286221) | soda lake metagenome | biome: soda lake; feature: Kulunda Steppe; material: water; isolation source: sample PL-Br10 brine of Picturesque Lake | place: Russia: Kulunda steppe | collected 2010-07
CGAACGCGAGGCCGACGAGATCCGCACGACGGCCGAACGTGAGGTCGAACGAGCGATCGATCAAGAGCGCGAGCAGGAGCTCTCCGGCGCGAAACTCGAAGCCAAACAAGCCCGCCTCGAAGCACGCCGCGAGATTCTCGAGGAAGTCCACGATAACATTGAAGCACAGATCGCCAGTATCGGCGGAGACGAACGCGAAGAACTGACACGATCGCTTTTGGACGCGGCCGCGGAGGCGTTCGACGCCGATGCCGTTCGTGTCCGAGGTCGTGCGGACGACGAAGAGCTCCTCGAAACGATCGTCGCCGATTACGACGGATACGAAGTCGGCGAACCGATCGACTGTCTCGGCGGTGTCGTCGTCGAAGCAGACACCGCTCGCGTTCGAGTGAACAACACGTTCGACTCCGTCCTCGAGGACGTCTGGGAGGAGAACCTGCGCGATATCAGCGCGCGCCTCTTCGAAGAATGAGCGTCAAAACCGAAGGGAGTTCGAACTACGAGTACGTCACCGCGAGAGTTCGTTCGCGACGGGCGAAGCTGTTCGATGAGGACGATTACCGGAAACTGGTCCGAATGGGTCCCAGTGCAATCGCCCGGTTCATGGAAGAATCCGAATACGAAACCGAGATGAATACGCTCGGTACCCGTCATTCGGGCGTTAACCTGATCGAATACGCACTCAATCGGAACCTCTCGAAGCACTTCGACGACCTGTTGACGTGGTCCGAGGGTCCGTTGTACGGATACATCGCGAATTATCTCCGGAAGTTCGATGCGTGGAACGTAAAGACGGTTATTCGCGGTATCTACACTGATGCCGATACCACCGATGTCGAAGACGATCTGATTCGGACCGGTGAGTTCTCCGCTCGGACGCTCGATCGTCTCCTCGAGGCGACGACGATCGAAGACGCCATCGAAACGCTCGATGGAACGATCTTCGGTGGGCCGCTCGAAGACGCATACGAGGATTTCCAGAGCAGCGATGTGCTCGTTCCTCTCGAGAACGCCGTCGATCGAGCGTTCTTCGCGCACCTGCTGGATAACATCGGCCAGCCGGAACCAGATACGCCGACCGCCCTGTATCGGGAGTTCCTCGAAGCCGAGATCGATTTCCGGAACCTCCGGAACGCACTCCGAATCGCCCGAAGCGGCGCGGAGATCGATCCGGGCGAATACTTCATCGAAGGCGGACGGCTGTTCGATGCAGAGGAACTTCGAACCCTCGCTTCGAACACCGATGAGTTAGTGACCGCCATTCGCGAGAGCAGTTACGGTACCGAACTCGGTGACGCGTTGGACGAACTCGAATCTGCCACGAGCCTCATCGGATTCGAGCACGCGCTCGACACCGCGCTGTTGGAATACTCCCAGAAATTATCGAACCGGTATCCGCTTTCGGTCTGTCCGGTCTTGTCGTATATTCTCGCGAAGGAACGGGAAGTCGAGAACATCCGCGCGATCGCGCGCGGTCGAGAAGCCGGACTGTCCGTCGATGAGATCGAAACGGAGCTGATACAATGAGTCAAGAGATCGCTGTCGTCGGTAGTCCGGATTTCACGACGGGCTTTCGCCTTGCGGGTGTTCGTCGATTCGAGAACGTTCCGGACGCTGAAAAAGACGAACAGCTCGATGACGCCGTCACGTCGGCGCTCGATGATGAGGGTGTTGGAATCGTCGTAATGCACGACGAAGATGTCGAGCGTCTTTCACGTACAGTTCGACAACGGGTCGAAACGAGTGTCGAACCGGTCGTCGTCACCTTGGGTGGCGGAACCGGTTCGGGGAATCTGCGCGAGCAGATCAAACGCGCCATCGGCATCGATCTGATGGACGAGTAATCATGAGTCAAGCAACTGCAAGCGAAACTACGGACGAGGGCGTAATCGAGAGCGTCAGTGGTCCTGTCGTGACCGCGAAAGGTCTCGGTGCCCGGATGAACGACGTCGTCTACGTCGGCGATGAAGGCCTGATGGGCGAAGTCATTGAGATCGAGGGTGATATCACCACGATCCAAGTGTACGAAGAGACGTCTGACGTCGCTCCCGGGGAACCGGTCGAGAACACCGGAGAACCGCTCTCTGTCGACCTCGGTCCAGGAATGTTGGATAGTATCTATGACGGCGTTCAGCGTCCGCTGGACGTTCTTGAGGAACAGATGGGGGCATTCCTCGACCGCGGTGTCGACGCCCCCGGAATCGACCTCGAGAAGACGTGGGACTTCACTCCGGAGGTCGAGGTCGGCGACGAAGTCGCCCCTGGTGACGTCGTCGGTATCGTCCCCGAGACCGAAAGCATCGACCACAAAGTACTGGTACCACCTGGGTACGAAGGCGGTGAAGTCGCCGCGATCGAAGCCGGTTCGTACACGGTCGATGAGACGGTCGTCGAACTCGCAAACGGCGAAGAGATCAAGATGCGACAGGAGTGGCCCGTTCGTAAGCCACGCCCGACAGTCGAAAAAGAGACGCCGACGACGCCGCTGGTTTCCGGCCAGCGAATCCTCGACGGTCTCTTCCCGATCGCGAAGGGAGGAACGGCCGCGATTCCGGGCCCGTTCGGTTCCGGGAAGACGGTCACGCAACACCAACTCGCCAAATGGGCCGACGCGGACATCGTCGTCTACGTCGGCTGTGGCGAGCGCGGAAACGAGATGACCGAGGTCATCGAGGACTTCCCAGAGCTGGAAGATCCGAAAACGGGCAAACCGCTCATGTCCCGGACGTGTCTCATCGCGAACACGTCGAACATGCCCGTCGCAGCGCGTGAATCCTGTGTGTACACGGGAATCACGATCGCTGAATACTACCGTGACATGGGATACGACGTGGCGCTTATGGCCGACTCCACCTCGCGGTGGGCGGAGGCGATGCGCGAGATCTCCTCCCGACTCGAGGAGATGCCCGGCGAGGAGGGATACCCGGCGTATCTGGCAGCGCGACTCTCGCAGTTCTACGAGCGTGCCGGTAACTTCCAGAACCTCAACGGAACGGAGGGATCCATCTCGGCGATCGGTGCGGTTTCACCGCCCGGCGGTGACTTCTCCGAGCCGGTCACCCAGAACACACTTCGTATCGTGAAGTGCTTTTGGGCACTCGATGCGGACCTAGCCGAACGACGGCACTTCCCATCGATCAACTGGAACGAATCGTACTCGCTGTACACGGACCAACTCGATCCGTGGTGGCGCGAAAACGTCAATGAAGAATACCCCGAGGTACGTCAGTGGGCCGTCGATGTCCTCGATGAAGAGAGCGAACTCCAAGAGATCGTTCAACTCGTCGGGAAGGACGCCCTGCCGGACGACCAACAGCTCACGCTCGAGGTCGCCCGATACATCCGTGAGGGTTGGCTCCAGCAGAACGCGTTCCACGACGTGGACACGTACTGTGAGCCCGAGAAAACGTACCTCATGCTGACGGCGATTCAACACCTCAACGAGGAGGCGTTCAACGCGCTCGAAGCCGGTGTCCCCGTGGAGGAAATCGTCGATATCGACGCCGCCGCTCGGCTCAACCGGATGAACACGGCAGAGGACTACGAAGCGTTCATCGACGACGTAAAATCGGAGATCACCGATCAACTCCGGGAGCTCTACTGAACCATGCAAAAAGAATACAAGACCATTACGGAGATCAGCGGTCCGCTGGTGTTCGCCGAAATTGACGAACCGGTCGGCTACGACGAGATGGTCGAAATCGAGACGCCCGACGGGGAGACCCGCCGCGGACAGGTGCTCGAATCGACTTCGACGTTCGTCGCGATCCAGGTGTTCGAGGGAACGTCCGGTATCAACCGCGAGTCGTCGGTTCGATTCCTCGGCGAAACGCTGCAGATGCCGCTGACGGAGGAACTGCTCGGACGCGTCATGTCGGGATCGGGCGAACCGATCGACGGCGGCCCCGAAATCGAACCCGATGAAGAACGAGAGATCGTCGGTGCGGCGATCAACCCGACCGCACGTGAGTATCCGCGTGAGTTCATCCAGACCGGCGTTTCCGCCATCGACGGGATGAACACGCTGATCCGTGGCCAGAAACTGCCGATCTTCTCCGGATCCGGCCTGCCACACAACGATCTCGCACTGCAGATCGCACGACAGGCGTCCGTTCCTGAAGAGGAGGAAGCCAGCGACGAAGGATCCGAGTTCGCTGTCATCTTCGGCGCGATGGGTATCACCCAAGAAGAGGCGAACGAGTTCATGGACGACTTCGAACGCACCGGTGCACTGGAGCGCTCCGTCGTCTTCATGAACCTCGCGGATGACCCTGCAGTCGAGCGGACGGTCACTCCACGACTGGCGCTGACGACCGCCGAGTATCTCGCCTTCGATAAGGGATACCACGTGCTTGTCATTCTCACGGACATGACCAACTACTGTGAGGCGCTGCGAGAGATCGGTGCGGCCCGCGAAGAGGTTCCGGGACGGCGTGGCTATCCCGGATACATGTACACCGACCTCGCAACGCTGTATGAGCGTGCTGGCCGTATCGAAGGTCGAGACGGCTCTGTCACCCAGATCCCGATCCTCACGATGCCCGGCGACGACGATACCCACCCGATCCCCGACCTGACAGGCTACATCACCGAGGGACAGATCTACATCGATCGGAACCTCAACAGCCAGGGTATCGAACCGCCGATCAACGTGCTTCCAAGCCTCTCGAGGCTGATGGACGACGGTATCGGTGAAGGCTTTACCCGAGAAGATCACGCCGACGTTTCCGATCAGGCGTACGCCGCTTACGCGGAGGGTGAAGATCTCCGTGACCTCGTGAACATCGTCGGCCGCGAGGCGTTGTCGGAACGCGACAACAAATATCTCGACTTCGCCGACGCCTTCGAAGAAGAGTTCGTCCAGCAAGGGTTCGATACGAACCGAGAGATCGAAGAGACGCTCGATCTCGCCTGGTCGCTACTGAGCGAACTGCCGAAAGAGGAGCTCAACCGGATCGACGAGGAGTTCATCGAGACGTACTACGTCGAAGACGAGTCCGAAGCGGCCGTCGCGGCCGACGACTGATCTGGTCTCTTTCGCACATCCCGTTATTGCTGATATTTTTCGATAAGCTCGGCTTACGGAGCACAGTTGCTTGGGTCGGGAACTGCATTCTGGGACACTCGTTTGATAACGGACCGTTTCGACGGTAGGGTTTTATTCAGTTTCCACTAAGTAGATAATAACTAATATTCGATTCTCCGATTACGAGTGGTATGCCACGACACTCGGACACCACGTTATCGAGGCGGCGAATCCTACAGACGGGAGCGGTGCTGTCGGGGGGTTCAGTTATCGGATCGACGGCTACTGCCGATCGATCGGCTGAGGCCGCGACACGATATTCAGATGCGATCGCCCAAACGAACCCCTTGGAGTGCGGTGACCTCATTACCGGGGAACTGACTGAAGATGACGACACCGGGTTCCGTTCGGAGTTTCACTTCCAGGATGTATACGAATTCGATGGGGAGGAAGGAGAGTTTGTCACCATTTCCATGACCGCGATCGTTCTAGAGGAGGTGGCGGATGAGGAAACGGACGATGAGGCTGACGGTGAAGAGCAAGACGATGAATCGTTCGACGACGAGTGGGAAGATCCACCGGGGGATCCGTATCTGTATCTGCTCTCGCCTGACGGAACGATTATTGCGGAAGACGATGATAGCGGTGTTGGCCTCAATTCCCGTCTTGTCGTCCCGCGGCTTCCAGAGACTGGAACGTATACAATAATTGCCACGAGCTGGGGCGAAGAAGAGACGTTCGAATACGAACTCACCGTCGAGTGTGGCGCTCCCTTCGATCCCGAACCGATCGCTTGCGGTGATGTCCTCTCGGGTGCGTTGACGCCCGATGACCCGACCGGATATTTGAGCGATGATCATGCTCACGATGCGTATTCGTTCGATGGGGCTGCTGGAGAGTACGTCGCGATCGGGATGAACGGGCTGGACGTTCCGATCAATGACGAGTGTGACACGACATTCGCCGATCCGTTTTTGGTGTTGTTCGGCCCGGAATGGGAACTTATCGCGTGGGACGACGACAGTGGTGGTGATCTCAATGCATTGATCAACGCCCGTCTTCCGACTGACGGTGAGTACACCGTGATCGCCACGAGTTGGGCACCGCAGATGTACTTCGGATACGAACTCTCTATCGAGTGTCGAGACCCTCTCGATCCGGAGTCGATCTCCTGCGGTGAGACCGTTGAAGGCGAACTCACACCGGACGACGAAAGCGGGATTAGAAACGTCTTCGGACAACACTTTCACGATACGTACGCTTTCGAGGGAACTGCGGGAGAGTTCGTAACCATCACGTTGCAGGCCGATCGGTTCTCGTCAGAACACGACCATCACGATTTCCCGCTGGGTGATCCGTATCTCTACCTGTTCGATCCGGAAGGGACCCTCATCGCCGAGGATGACGACAGCGCCGGTGACTTCGGAGCGATGGTTCAGCATCTTCTCCCCATGGACGGCGAATACACTATTGTTGCGACCAGTTTCGGTGCTTGGGAATTCTTCCCGTACGAGCTAACGCTGGCCTGTGAGGACGAAGCCCCGCCACTTCCGGAGCCGGTTTCGATCGAATGCGGGGAAACCGTCCAGGCGGCACTTGAGCCGACTGATCCGACCGGGTTCCGCAGCCCTCGACATTTCTACGACCACTACCAGTTCGAAGCAGCAGCCGGCGATATCGTCACGGTCTCGATGGCTTCCTCGGAAGGTGATACGTTCTTGCTCTTGTTGGATCCCGACGGTGAACTCATCGCTGCAGACGACGATAGCGGGGGGAATTTCGATGCACTGATCGAGGCGGTCGAACTCGATATCGACGGCACGTACTCGATCATTGCGACCAGCTTCCAAGCGGCCGACACCTTCGAGTATGGTCTGACGCTGCAGTGTCTGTAGCCCGTCGTTTCCGATCGAGAACGCTTTTTTGGGAAACACTATCCGTTCGGGTTCGCCCGCCGCCACAGATGAGCGAGGACGTGAAATCGACTCGGTAAAACTTCGTGGCCAACGAAGCGGGCCGCGAGCAAGTCATTCGGACGGCGAACTGAACGCTCGCTCGGTTCTATTCACACCGCCCATGATATTACTGCGTAACCGTCGGTTCTGCTCGAACTTCGATCGGCTCACCGAAGCAGTACATCGCCTCGCTGGCGGTGATCTCGACGGTAAGGAAATCACCGATCTCGACCCCACGTTCGGACGCATTCGTAATGATCACCTGTCGGTAGGCCTCGTCACGACATTTCACCGAATCGCCCACGCCGTCTTCGACGACGAGGACGTCGTGGGTTTCACCGACCATCGACGCGTGAACCTCGGTACATATCTGTCGTTTCAGTTCGGACATCTCCTTCGAGCGCTCCTTTTTGATCGTTCCGCCGAGGCCCTTCATTTCGGCGGCGTCCGTCCCCGGCCGCTTCGAAAAGCGTGTGATGTTGATCTTTTCGGGGCGCGTGTTTTCGAGCAACGCCATCGATTGTTCGTGGTCGACATCGGTTTCGGTCGGAAATCCGACGATAAAATCCGTCGACAGCGTCCAGTGGTCCACTCGGGCATCGAACGTCTCGACGATCGTTTCGAACTTCTCGACGCGGTGTTGTCTTCGCATCGCTTCGAGAACCGAATCCGAGCCCGATTGGACCGGCACGTGAATGAAGTTATACAGCTTTTCGTGTTTCGCGAACACGTCCGCCAACTCCTCGTGAATCCCGTGGATACCGCCCGGATTCGCCATCCCGACTCTGACGCGGAACTCTCCGTCGATCGAACAGATTCGATCGAGGAGTTCTGGAAGCTTTCTCTCGCCGGTATCCCAGCCGTACACGCCGGTGTCTTGCCCGGTGATTCGGATCTCTTTCGCGCCGGCGTGAACCAACGCTCGCGCTTTCTGTACGTTCGTTTCGACGGGTGGCGAGTCGACTCGCCCGGTGGCGAACTTCGTGATGCAGTACGAACAGTTGCTCATACAGCCGCGTGCGATCGGGAGGATTCCGACGACGCCGTCGAGAATCGGTTCGGCGTCGGGCGTCGGTGTCGGGCACTCCCCGTTCGTGACCGCCGCTGGGACGTCTTCCCAGTGAAGCACCTGTGCGTTGAGGTCGCCGAACTGCTCTCCCTGTGCGAGTGCCATACAGCCGGTGACGATGAGATCTGCAGTCTCGGCTTCGAGCTCTTCGGCACGTCGGCGCATGTTCCGTTCGGTCTTTTCGATGACGGTGCAGGTATTGAGAATGGCCACGTCGGCGTCTGTGGGTGAGTCGACCCGGTAATGTCCCGCATCGCGTAGCGTCCGCTCGATCTCCCGGCTCTCACCTCGATTGGACGTACAACCGTACGTCTCGATGTGGTACGTGGCCATCGGTTACTCTCTCTACTGCGTCGTCGATCAAAAGGGCGGCGTTTCGAAAAGCGGTGTGATCGTTCTCGCTGTCTGTCACGGGATAAACGACTGCTATGGCTTGGGTAACCGAAGGGTGAGGAGAATGACGACGAACATGAGTCCGGCCAACGCGAAATAGCCTTCATCGAAAAACCCGCGATCGCCGAGCAGTCCGAGGAGGACCGGTCCGGCCGCACCGAGTGTCGCCGATGTCGTTCTGACCGCGCCGAGACCGGTCCCGCGAATCTCATCGGAGAACGCCTCGGAGAGGAACGATTGGGTGATTGCCCCCGATCCGAGCATCGTACTGATAAGCGCGGTGATCACGACGAGGGCGGCGAGACTACTGACGATCGGAAGGAGAGCGAACCCGACGACCGGCCCAGCGAGGACGCCCACCAGCGATCCGCGGGCGCCGATTCGATCGTACGCCGCGCCCGCTGCGGGTTTGACGATGACACCGCAGGCGAAAAACACGCTGAAAAGAAGTGCAGCCACTGACGAGGACAGCCCTTTCTCTTCGACGAGGTACGTCGGATACAGGCCGGTGAACGCCTGCCAGATGAGAATATATAAAAAGAGGATGAACACGAAAAAGCGCATATTCGATTGGCGAAGCTCTGCGATCAGATTGTGTATGGCATCCATCGAAAGCGCCCCGCCTTCGGTTTGCGACCCTGTCTGGCTGGGAAGCGACAGCCAGAGTGCGATCGCCGCAAGAATCAACAGCGGGATCATGAACCCGAGGCCGACCTGCCACGCGACGTAGAGGGCGATCGCGCCGGCGATCGGCGGCAGTATCGTCTGTCCGAGATCGCCCGTCGCCATCGTGACGCCGAGCGCGCTTCCCACTCGATCCGGATAGAGATCTGTGAGTATCGTGATTCTCGCGACTGGATACAACGATTGGCCGAATCCGACGAACGCGGTTGCGGCGAACAACGCGACCGCTGTGGGTGCGAGGATAACCATCGTGACGGCGAACGCGACCACGAGCGCACCGGCCGTCATCACCGAGCGTTCGCTGTATCGGTCGGCCAACATCCCGCCCGGGAGCTGTCCGACCGCCGATCCGAGCCACAGTATCGTGACGAGCAAGCCGGCAACGGTGAGACTGAGGCCGTACGACTCACGAAAGTACGGGAGCAACACGGGGTAGATCATCCGGGTGCCCAAAAGGAGTCCCCACGCGCCCGCGATGACGATGAGCGATCTCCCTGTCCCATCATCCCACAGCGCCTTCGCTTCCCGACCGATCGGGGCGAGGAGGTTCATTTCGTGCGTCGGCCTCGAACGATGTTTGAATGTATCCTTGGAGGGGTATTCATTACGTTGCTCTCGGGCGTGACAAAGATTGGACGAGTATATAATTCATTTCGTATCGATTCGATCGGCGTGTCGCATGTTCGTATTCTGGTTTAAGGTCCGCGTTCGGTTTGTGATTTCGCCCGTCGGTAGATTTATACTAGATACTGCTTATATTAGATATTACTAATGTCTGACCGAACAACCAGCCAGCCACTCAACGCATCCGTTCAAGGCCCGAGTGATTGCTGTGAAGCCGGTCACTCACTGAGTGAGCGAGCACTCGCCGAAGATATCCAGACGCTCACCGCGCTCGGAAACGACAACCGATACGAGGCCCTCCGGTTGATCGCGGAAGCGGAAAACGGCGTCTGTGTCTGTGAGTTAGAGCCTGCACTCGGTGTGACTCAAGGCGCCGTTAGCCAGGCCCTCTCGCGTTTGTACACCGCCGGTCTCGTCACACGTCGAAAAGAAGGCCGGTGGCGATACTATAGCGCGACCGAATCGGCCGAACGACTTCTGAACGTACTCGATGAAATACGGGCATTCGACAATGAGTAACGAAACCACTCCGACGAACGCGGACGGCATCGACATCGATCCGGATGAACAGCGACGTATGGTCCGGGAGCGATACGGCGATATCGCTGCTGAATCTTCCGGTTGCTGCGGCGATACTGCTGACCCCGACGAGCAGACACGAGCGTTGTATTCTGACGATGAGATACGTGATGTCGATCCCGGTGCAGACCTCGGCTTAGGCTGTGGCAATCCGACCGCGATCGCAAGTCTCGAACCCGGTGAGGCCGTCCTCGATCTCGGTTCCGGTGCCGGGTTCGATTGTTTCCTCGCTGCCAGAGAGGTCGGGCAAGACGGCCGCGTTATCGGCGTCGATATGACGCCTGCGATGATCGAGAAAGCCCGAGAGAACGTCGTGAAAAACGAGGCTGAAAACGTCGAGTTTCGGCTCGGCGAAATCGAACATCTACCGGTCGCTGACGGATCCGTTGACGTCATTATCTCAAACTGCGTCGTGAATCTCTCACCCGATAAGCCACAGGTGTTTCGTGAGGCGTTTCGCGCGCTCCGTCCGGGAGGTCGGCTTGCGATTTCCGATGTCGTGTTGACTGCTCGGTTACCGTCGGACGTGCGAAACGATCCCGGTTCTCTCTCCGCGTGCGTCGCCGGTGCTTCACCGATCTCAGAGCTCGAATCGATGCTCGATACGGCTGGCTTCGACGATGTTTCGATCGAACCGAAAGAAGAAAGCGAATCGTTCATCCGAGAATGGGACGACGACCGGGATCTGAGCGAGTATCTCGTTTCTGCGAACATCGAAGGACGAAAACCGGACCGGTAACACGGCGGGATGTCCGGTTCGTTCCGTCCTGTGTCGTCTCTGCTTCGTCGGCTTTCTCACTCGTCGTACGTCGCTATCTCGACGAG
>LKMJ01006338.1_pt1 | contig 11154 bp, 9 predicted proteins | sample 643391 | NCBI WGS metagenome assembly LKMJ01 (sample SAMN04112250, study PRJNA286221) | soda lake metagenome | biome: soda lake; feature: Kulunda Steppe; material: water; isolation source: sample PL-Br10 brine of Picturesque Lake | place: Russia: Kulunda steppe | collected 2010-07
ATCTGCGCCTGCTCCACTCTTTGGGATGTTTTCCTAAAAACATCTACGATATTGATATTGCCACCAGCCTGCTTAACTACGAACCCGGCTCACTTACCAAACTGTTGGATGAGGCTATAGATGTAGATACGGGGAAATCATCACAGACCAGTAACTGGTTTCAGCGGCCTCTAACCGATCAGCAGAAAAAGTATGCTGCACATGATGTTCTTCATTTGTTTGATTTGAAAGACAAACTCGATAGGGAAGTAAAAGAGAAAGGCATTGAAAATTGGCTAGCGGGCGAAAAAAAGAGTTGGGAAGAGGATGACTTTTCAGATATATCAAACAAACAGATGATTCGGGAAAAAGACAAAAACGATCTCAGTGAAGTTGAATGGCATATCTTTAAAGCTCTGATGGAGTATTGGGATGAAAAGGCGCAAGAGATTAACCGCCCCCTTTTTAAGGTGATCAAAAAAGATCTTCTGCAACAAATTGCTGCCAAACCCCGCACTCTGGGCCGATGGCACAGAACCCGTGGAATTCATCGTAAATTTAAGAGTGATGAGATCAAAGAAGAGCTACAAGATCTGATTAGAAACGCGAAAGCGGAGGCTTTGGAAATTGGGCTATCAGAATCAGAGCCTGCATATAAGCCGTTACCTCATGACAAAAAACAGGAAATTCGCCAGCATAAACAGCTGGTTAGTCGTGCTAAAGATGAGTTTTTTAACCCGATCAAAAAAGCTATAGAAGATGATTTTGGGAAAGAGACGGCCACATTTCTATTCAGTAACCGAATTATAGATGAAATTGTAAGCAACCGCGGATCCAATCTCGAAGGGTATAAAAAAGAGATTCTTAAAAAATACTCGGATCGATTGAATTTAAAACCGGATCCGTATATCGACAATATCTGACAGCGAAAAAATCGGGGTTTTACATGACATCACAGAAAAGTGGGTCACGTTTTTCTAAATTTACCGAACTGGGTGAGAATCGTACTCACCGCATCATGATTCGTGTTTTACTTATTGTGATGACAGTAGAGTGGATTATTCTTCTGCTTGATGAACGGTGGCTCTCTCTTTTTCTGGTTACGCTGATTATACTCACCCTCTTTGCCCCCATCATTTTTCGAAAACGAATGGAGGTGGAAATCCCCGTTGAATTTCACATGACAGCTGTTCTGTTCACTTTTGCCTCTCTTTACTTGGGTGAAGTACATAGCTTTTATTATCGTTTCTGGTGGTGGGATATTATGCTGCATGCAACTGCCGGATTGCTGATGGGAGTTTTAGGGTTTTTGCTTGTCTATATACTTAATGAATCGAACAAAATAGAGCTTCATCTATCCCCCGGCTTTATCGCTCTGTTTGCATTTCTTTTTGCGGTAACAATCGGCACTATGTGGGAAATTTTTGAATTTTCGATGGATCAACTATTTGGTACAAATATGCAAAAACCGATGCTCGACGATCCCTCAGGCCTTACCGATACGATGTGGGATATGATTGTTAATGCAGTCGGCGCACTATTCATCAGCCTGTTTGCATGGTGGTATATGAAAACCAACCAATCCTTTTTTGTAAAAAGATGGATAAGGAAGTTCATCGACAAGAACCCTGAGATGTTTAGCTGACAACCCCATATTTAGTTTATTAAACTTCAATACTATTTATTTACAGTCTATTATTCTGTATTTTAAATAAAGAGTAGAATAATAATTTACTATTGGAGTTATGGAGCTGGATCAAACCGACAGAAAAATCATTGAGCTGCTGCAAGAGAATGGGCGTATTACTAACAATGAGCTGGCCAAGCAAGTGGGGCTTACTACAACTCCTACCCTGGAGCGTGTAAAACGGCTCGAAAAAAATGGGATTATCAAAGGGTATACCGCCTGGATTGACCGTCAAAAAGTTGGAAAAGGCCTAACGGTATTCTGCTCCATCAAGCTTGCAGTTCATCAAATGCAGGAGATGGAGGGATTTAAAGAGCATATTGCCGGTATCCCGGAAATTCTGGCCTGCTATAACATTACCGGTGAGTACGACTACCTGTTGCATGTAATTGTAAAGGATACAAACGAATATGAAAAACTTCTGCGATCTAAGCTGACACGCATACCGGGTGTTGAACAAATTCATACCGGAATTGTGCTGTCTGTAGTTAAAGAGCAATCAAAAATATCGGTACTGAATGATGATAAAAACTAAAACAGCATCTTCCACCCTCGAAAGTATTTGTGCACACGCTGATCACCCCAAAGGCGATCCGTACGGCTCCCACGTAATGCCGCTGTATCAAACCTCAACATTTGGATTTAAAAATGCGGAGGCCGGCAGAAAATTCTTTGCCGGTGAAGAAGGTGGCGCCTCCCATGGCTATTCACGACTTGGAAACCCTACGGTTCAACGGGTAGAAGAGACATTTTCCCAACTTGAAACGTTTGACTCTGAGTTTGAAGCAGAAACACTGTTGTTTGGTTCCGGAATGGCTGCCATGACCACAACCTTGATGGCTGTTGGAGCCGGCCGCAGAATTCTTGCTCAAGAGGTGCTCTATGGATGCACATCCCAGTTTTTACAGGAAGATGCCGAAAGTTTAAACATCTCCGTTACACATGTTGATCCAAACGATCTGCTCGCCGTAGAACAAGCGCTTGAAACTTATCCGGATATCGAGATGATCTACCTGGAGAGTGTAGCGAATCCAACCATGCGCGTTAACGATCTGCAGGCAATAAGCAGAATGGCTAAAAATCATGGGGCAATTGTAATGGTTGATAACACGTTTGCCACGCCATACCATCTGCGGCCTCTTAAACATGGAGCAGATATCGTCGCCTACTCCACCACCAAATATCTGAGTGGCCACGGAACCGTTGTTGGAGGATCGATTACGGCAAAAGAGGGGATTTTTGATGAGTACCACCTCCCAACATTTAGAAAAAATATGGGTGGAATTGCCGGCCCTTTTGATGCATGGCTGACCCTGATGGGAATTAAAACTTTTCCCCTTCGGATGAAAAAGCACAACGAAAATGCTGTGGATGTTGCTCGATTTCTGAATGAGCACCCGGCCGTAGAAAAAGTGTGGTATCCCGGTCTGCCTTCACATTCCGATCACCAAATTGCCACTGAACTGCTCGAAAATGGATATGGAGGTGTTTTATCCTTTGAGCTTAAGGGTGGCTATGATGCCGGCGTGAAGATGATGGACAGCGTTGAATTTTGCACGCTTGCTGTCAGTCTTGGCACTATTGATACACTAATTCAACACCCGGCCTCGATGACTCACTCCGTTGTAAAACCGGAAGTTCGACTAAAAACGGGAATTACCGATGGGTTGATTCGTCTCTCGGTCGGCACCGAAAATGTAAGCGACATTATTGAAGATCTTGAGCAGGCGTTGAATTAACTTCTCCTAATGTGATGACTATGATAGTCATCGCGGACGGAGCGACAGCGTAGATCCGCGATCTCCTTCTTTTGCTATGATTTCTGCTTGATCAACGCTCATTGCTTTTCACAAAGTTGGGAGACCCCGCATCTTCGCTTCGCTGCGTGCGGGGTGACGTATTTTCACCATTCATTAGCCTACACCAGACATCCCATGTTTCGAAAACATGGGATGTCTCTACTCAGTGAATTGTTCAAACAAGCTCATCAACCGTTTCTCGCACAACATCTTCCCGAATACCACCATGGGAGGCGTGCCAAAATAAGTTTCCGTTATTCAGTAGAATCAGCTGAGGGGATTGATGAATTACATCGCTTTTTTTTGCCAGGTATTGCGAGAGTGAGCGGTTCTCGATAACATCTACAAAATGGAAAGACACATCCGGAGAGTAATCATCAATAATTGCTTCTACAGCAGTTTTTGTAAAGACACAAACCCCACAGGAAAAGCTGTGCTTATATACCAAATTAATACCGCTGTCGGTCTTGAAAAGGTCATCTATATCTTGTTCTGAATCAGGAAAACTCCACCGATCATCTAGCTCACGGCCACCACTCATAATTCCTCGAATTCCGTCAAAAAATCCCATTTTAATCTCCCATACAGATTCCAATATCCCGCGCAGTTTGGATAGTATCTCCATCCAGCGGAACAAGTTTCATTTTGCCTGCCACATCCGATATTGGAATGCGTTCTATTCGATTTTCCCTGAGCACAATCATTTTATTCAAATTTCCTTCCGCTATTGCACGAACGGCTTCTGCTCCAAATCGCAAAGAAATTAGTCTGTCGTACGTAGTTGGGGTTCCTCCCCTCTGCAGATGACCGAGTACAATTGACCGGGACTCTTTTCCGGTACGTTCACTAAGTATTTCTGCGATATATTCATCCGCTCCGCCAAGCTGTTCGGCCTGACCCACCGTTTTTCCTTTAACGAATCGAGAGCCGCCTTTTTCAACAGCTCCTTCCGCCAAAACGATAATGGTATAGTTTCTTCCCCGCGCTTCGCGTTCCTCTATTTTTTCAACAATTGAATCGATAGTGTATTCCACTTCCGGAATTAGAATAACATCCGCAGAGGCCGATAACCCCGAATGAAGAGCTATCCAGCCGGCATAACGCCCCATCACTTCTACCACCATAATACGCTGGTGTGATTCGGCCGTGGTTGTCAATTTATCAATTGCTTCGGTGGCAGTTGTCACAGCAGTATCAAATCCGAGGGTTACATCACATCCCCAAATATCGTTATCAATTGTTTTTGGGATCCCGACTATATCAATCCCCTTTTTGGTCAATTTATCAGCAATTGCCATTGAGCCGTCTCCACCGATGGCAATTAACGCGTCAACGCCGTGTGACTGAAACACATCAACAGCTTCATCTGAACGATCCTCCAGGTCCCAGCTGCCGTCCTCTTTTTGATACGGCATTCCAAATGGGTTACCTCGATTTGCCGTTCCCAAAATGGTGCCACCCTGCATGGTTATGCCCCGCACAGTATCCCTCGTGAGTTGAATAAACGGCTCATCAGAATAGAGAGAGCCGTACCCGTTTTTAATTCCAACAACTTCCCACCCTCGATGCAGTGCAGCTAGGGTTGCCGCACGTATCGCTGCATTCAGGCCGGGAGCATCACCGCCCCCGGTATTGATTGCTATTTTCAAACTGATGCCCGTTTTTGAAGTTCATGACCTTCAAGTGCAACAGCCTCTTTTAAAAGCTTCATACCAAGGCCTTCACGAATTATTTCGGGTTGATCACTTGTCAGATCAAGAATGGTTGTTTCATCTGTAGATAGCGGATGCTGATCATCAACTACAATATCAACCAGCTTATCAAATCGGCTTAAATACATTTCTTTGTCACTACTATCGGGACTGCCATACTCAACATCAGGCAATTTTGCAGTAATCGCCATGATTGGACGACCTAAATCCTCAATAGTCTCCAGGCAAATTGGGTAATTTGGCACGCGAATTCCCACCGTTCGTTTTTTAGGGTGGGTAAGCAGACGCGGCACCTCTCGCGTGGCCGGCAAAATGAATGTATATGGACCTGGAATAAGCCGCTTAATCAGTTTAAAATTCTCATCCGTAAGATTGGCAAACGTTGATACATGCTCCAGGCTATGGCACATCACCGAAAGGTGATCTTTTTTCCCCATCTGGCGTATTTTTCGAATTCTATCCATCCCCTTTTTATTCTGATAATCACACACCAGCGCGTACTGGCTATCTGTGGGGATCATCAAAACACCTTCATCAAGCAATTTATCTACAAGCTCAAAAATCTGTTTTTTCTTCGGCGATTCGGGATGGATTTTAATTCGTTCAGACATGATCATTCCTCTTTGTTTATTTGATATAGCTTAAAGCTTCACTCAGTACTAATTTAGAAAATCTCCATGAACTTTTTGCGAAGCTGATTAGTATTAATAACATTCATTTATACCTTTGTCAACGATTCGTTCTTAACTTCTGTTAATTTATTATCTAACAGCAACTTATAACCAACATTATTTATCATGAAAACTGACATTAAAGCGTGGTGGCTAGGCCACTCGGCATTTCGTATTGAATCGCAATCAGGAAAAGTAATTTATATCGATCCATTTTTGTCCGGAAACCCTTCAACTCCGGATGATCAAAAATCTCCTGATGATGTCGATTATATTCTGCTTACACACGGACATGAAGATCACGTGGGAGATACACTTGATATTGCCGAAAAAACCGGATGCACAGTTGTGGCACAGGTTGAACTTTCACAACTGTTGAAAAAGCATGGACTGAAAGAAGATCAGCGTATTGAGTTTAACAAGGGTGGTACCGTTGCATTTGACGATTTTTCCGTAACGCTGGTAGATGCGAAACACAGTTCATCATTCCAGGGAGAGTATGCCGGTGAAGCTGCAGGGTTGGTTCTCTCTTTTGAAGATGATATCTGTTTCTACCACCTGGGCGACACAAGCTTATTTAGCGACCTCGAACTTTACGGGGTGATGTATCAGCCTCATGTTGTTGCTGTGCCTATGGGAGATCATTACACAATGGGACCACAGGAAGCGGCCATGGCCTGCGAAATGATTGGAGCGGAACTTGCTATACCAATTCACTACGGTACTTTCCCACCACTTACCGGCGACCCGGAAGATTTCAGGGCGTTTACCGGTGAATATTGCGATACGGAAGTTGCTATACCGGAACCCGGCGACCAGTTTTTGGGAAATTAGTGTATTAGAGAATTCTTTGATTTAAAAATTAGGAAAAATATCACCCCGGCTGAATTAGAGAGGAAGGTCGGGGTTTTCTTTTTTGTATAAGGTTCTTCTATATCATTTAACTCTGTGTTCAAGCAACAGTTAACTACGACGAGTTCTATCCAATCTCTAAAGCTGAACCAGAGATATCATTTCTTCCTTTAAAATCTCAAATTGGTTATAGCATATAATAAAAAAGACCTCCAAGGAGCCGCATAAATGCGGGACACCTTGAAGGTCTTAATTTTCTAAACAACAAATTCCCTGATTAACTACTCTTCAGTGCTTTGTCGATAGCCAGCTTAACATGTGCAGCATGCGCCCGTGTTTCGCTGTTTACGTTTCCTTTCTGATCCATCATCTCACGAATATTCTGAAGGTTGTAAAGCGCAGACGATTTTGCAATTCTGTCGTGATTGTCTCCATCAACAACACCAATTAACCGTTCTACATACTCAATCTGCAGGTTTTGGCGAAACGTATTAACGTTGCCATTTGCATCTGCATCAAAAATCGCAGAGGTAAGATCTTCCACAACTTCTGCAGCGCTATAGCTGTTTCCATACGTTCTGGAATCGGTCATTCGCTGCATTGTTACCGGGTGCAGAATATGTGCAAGCACGTTTCTCTGCATACCCAATACAAGATTGTGAATTTTTGGATCTTCGGTACTGCCGAAAAAGTTGAATCCACGACGCTGAATTTGCAGATAATTATACGCTTCATGTGAGCTTTCAAATGCATCGGGTGCAAATAGATACTTCTCAAGGTGCTCCATCGCCTCTTTCTGCTTATCTGCCTCTACCGGGATCAACGGCTTTGTGCCGCCGGCTTGTTCGGCAAATGCACGATCACGGTAGACTCCACCGATATATCGTGACATCACTCCCGTTTGTGTGCCGTGTTCACCCATCAATACCATAAACGCGTTGCGCAACGGCTCATAACTTTTCCCTTCATCACTGAAGTTCTCAATCAGATCTCCCATCAACTCACGGGTAAGTGCAATTCGTTCAGCACCATATGCAATCGGTTCGGCAGACATATCTCCAATCATTACGCGGGGGTCTATACCTGATCCGGGGCTTCTCATATCATCTGCATCATTTCCGAAAGCGTGTTCCGGCTTGGTAGACTCTTCCAAAATCTCTTTCAGTTTCTCAGCTTCAGCATCGGGATCGGGGTTACTGTAGTACCCATAGGTAATAGCCCAATTATCATACGGCCCCGGCTTGATATCGTAATATCGGCCCTGGTTATCCCGATCTCTGTTTATGTTAACTGATGAATAATCCATCACCGAACCGGTGAGGCCAATCTCATCTGCAACTTCTTTGCTATGGATATCTTCAAGCGAATGAAGCGTAGAACCCTGCATATTGTGATTCAGTGCAAAAGTGTGGCCCAGTTCGTGAAGAACCAGCATTTTCAGCGCTTCTTTTTTCAGCCCTTCAATATCTTCCTGGGGATACCCCATAATTTGCAGAGCGTTGGCTCCGTATAGATTATTGTGCTGCATGTGATGGCCGAATGAGCAAAATTCAGGACTCATCGCAATATCCAAAAGATCAGAGCTGTTTCCGGCTACATCAAAAATCTCTTCTTGCCGATAGCGGTTCGACATAAACACCCACTCCAGCATAATGTTGGAGCCGAGAATTTCACCCGTTCTTGGGTTTACGAAGCTAGGTCCGTAGCCTCCAAACGGTGGCATAGGTGATGATGTCCATCGCAGTACGTTGTAGCGAATATCATCTGCATGCCAATCAGCGTCATCCGGCTGCACTTTTACTTCAATCGCATTTTTAAATCCTGCGGCCTCAAAAGACTCGTTCCACGCCAGTGTTGCCTCTTTAATGGCGTCGCGAAACTCGTGGGGAGTTGTGTTTTCAATCCACCATACAATTGGCTCCACCGGTTCAGACAGTTCTGCCTCAGGATCTTTCTTCACAAGGTTCCAGCGGTGTATCATATCTTTATAGGGAGTTACGCTGGTGCTGATCTGATCATTCCTCTGTGTAGTAAAGTAGCCTACTCTCGGGTCATCTAACCGCGGCTTATAATCGTTATCCGGCATCTCGATAAATGTATGCTGAAACTGGATGGAGACCGATCTCGCATCCGTTACCGCACCACTACCGCTGTTCAACGGCTGTGGATTATCGTACACGTATTCAATAACAACATCGGTGTTTTCGGGAAAACTGCGAATTTCACTGTACTTCGTTTTATCCGTACTCAAATTCCCGAGTGTAAACTGTTGTCCCGGCCGCACATTTGGGTTCGGAGTCGGCTTTACCTGGTGCAAATCTTCGCTTAAAAAGATTGCATCGCCATTGATGATGAATGTACTGTCGTTTTCGGCCAGGATTTCTTGAGAAACCAGAGTAGCTTCCGACATATTTGCTGATTCAGCTCTGCTGAGCGGGCTGTCCTCATCAAAATAGTAGCGGTTATTCTGCACTACAAACTCTATGCGGTCGTAGTACCGCTCAATTTTAAAAACTTTGTTATCACGGAAATTGCCGCGAAAGTGTCCGGCTTCTACTACACCATCGGCTGTTTTTCCAAAATAGATGTACTCTTTGCCAATCTGATCGGCGTGGAGCTGTAGTTTGGTAGATCCATCCGTAGTGTCTTGATGAATGGTAAAGAGCCCATCAAAAGAGATGGTGTTTTCGAGTTGAGCCTCTATGGGATCAGCTTCCGGTTCGGCCTCTGCCTGTCCGTTTTGAGCCTGGTCTGTAGTAGCACAACCTGTTGCCAGAATAGCTGCCGCAAACAGAATGGTTAAATATTGAATGGTAGAATGTTTCATGCGATTGGTATTTATTGGTTCGTTAATAAAAATCTTACTATCGTAATGAATTATTGATGATGTGGACCCACTCTGTTTTGAATCCCGATAATCAATGAATTTCTCTTGCCACGAAATAATAGGGGTTATGTTGCACTCCTACAAAATCTGGGATAACAGGTTTAGAAATTTTACAATTTCAAAATATCAATAAAAAAAGCCCTGCTGAGTATTCAACAGGGCTTTTCGGTTTAACGTCTTTTAAATTATTCAGCAACCTTTTTCAGATTTTTCGCTTTTTCGATCTCATTTTGGATCTTCTCGCGATCTTTCGGGTTCTCTTTCAGCCTTACCCTCGCTTCCGTTAAGGTTTTGCGAACTTCATCTGCATCAATATCGGCAGATTCAACGGCATCTTCGGCCAACAGCGTAACCTGGTTGTCGTTCATCTCTACAAAACCACCGCTAACGGCGTACGACAGAGTGGTATCATCCGCTTTCTGGATCTCCACTTTGCCAATCGTTAACGTTGATACGATCGGGGCGTGATTATACAGCATCTCGAAATTACCGGCACTTCCCGGTACTTTCATCCCAATAATCTCGCCATCAAAAAGTGACCCGTTCGGTGTTAATAGTTGTGCGTGAAATGTTTTTGACATGATCGGTCCTAAGCTTCAGCTTCTGCTGTTAAACGTTCACCTTTTGCAATTGCCTCTTCGATGGTTCCCACAAGGTGGAACGCATTTTCAGGCAGGTGATCGAGTTCGCCATCCAGGATCATGTTAAATCCTTTGATGGTGTCTTGAATCTGAACATAAACCCCTTCTTGGCCTGTAAACTGCTCGGCCACGTGGAAGTTTTGACTCAGGAATCGCTGAACACGACGCGCTCGCGATACAACCAGCTTATCTTCATCGGAAAGTTCGTCCATACCCAAAATGGCGATGATATCCTGCAGATCTTTGTACTTCTGTAGAATCTCTTTCACATCTTGTGCCGTTCGGTAGTGCTCTTCTCCCACTACTTTCGGATCCAGGATTCTCGAAGAAGAATCGAGCGGATCAACCGCAGGATAGATACCGATCTGTGTTAATGCACGGCTCAATACCGTTGTTGCATCCAAGTGAGAAAATGTTGTAGCCGGAGCGGGGTCAGTCAAGTCATCGGCAGGTACATAAATCGCCTGCACGGATGTAATCGATCCATCCTTGGTGGATGTAATTCGCTCCTGCAGATCACCCATTTCGGTAGCCAGAGTCGGCTGGTACCCTACCGCAGACGGCATACGTCCCAGCAGCGCTGATACCTCAGACCCGGCCTGGGTAAATCGGAAAATGTTATCAATAAAGAGCAGGATATCCGGAGATACTTTGTCGCGGAAATACTCGGCAACCGTCAATCCTGAGAGTGCTACACGAGCACGGGCACCCGGTGGTTCGTTCATCTGACCGAATACAAGCGTTGCCTGTGATTCTTTCAGTGCATCTTCGTCTACTTTGGAAAGATCCCATTCGCCCGCTTCCATGGCGTGCTTAAAGTCATCGCCGTAATCAATAACGCCTGATTCGATAAACTCACGAAGAAGGTCATTTCCTTCACGTGTACGCTCACCAACACCGGCAAATACGGAAAGGCCGCTGTGCTG
>LKMJ01006339.1_pt1 | contig 11152 bp, 18 predicted proteins | sample 643391 | NCBI WGS metagenome assembly LKMJ01 (sample SAMN04112250, study PRJNA286221) | soda lake metagenome | biome: soda lake; feature: Kulunda Steppe; material: water; isolation source: sample PL-Br10 brine of Picturesque Lake | place: Russia: Kulunda steppe | collected 2010-07
CTTGCCACCATTTCCTGCGCAAAAGATGTCCCTTGTCATCATTTCCCGCGTGAACGCTCTCCCTTGCCACCATTTCCTGCGCAAAAGATGTCCCTTGCCATCATTTCCTGCATGGACGCTCTCCCTTGCCACCATTTCCTGCGCAAACGATCTCCCTTGTCATCATTTCCTGCATGGACGATCTCCCTTGCCACCGCTCTTTTGGTCATTTTGTCTTGCCAGCCACGTTGACGGCTGCCAGTGCGCGAGGACGAGGCAGTGCCCCTGTGCTGCTGTTGGGGCAGCGTGCTTGTTGCAGCGGAGCAGGCAGCACACAGGGTGCAACAGGCAGCACACAGGGAGCAACAGCAGGCAGCACACAGAGTGCAACAGCACACAGGGAGCAGGCAGCACACAGGGAGCAACAGCAGGCAGCACACAGGGAGCAGGCAGCACACAGGGAGCAACAGCAGGCAGCACACAGGGTGCAGCAGCACACAGGGAGCAGGCAGCACACAGGGAGCAGGCAGCACACAGGGTGCAACAGCTCGTGTGCCGCTTGCTGCATTGCATATGCATCCTTGCGATGACAGAGGTTGTTGGAATGAATCAGTAACATGTCCATCCGATGGCTGCAGGTGAGTGTGGATGAGGCGGCGCGCGTGCGTCGCCGGGAGGTGGGGCGGCTGCTGAGTTCGCGCCGCCTAGTGCTGATCCTCGACCTGGACCACACCCTGCTGCATAGCGTCCGCCTGTCAGAGGTGCGCAGCCACGCACACTCAGCTGCCCTGCCCTGCTCTACCCTGTGGGTGGGGGGTGCGCGGCTGTGCTGTGTGCCACCGCACTGCGTGCGCCTCCGTGCGGTGCGCGGCCACGCAAGCGCGGCGGTGGTGTGGCCTCCTGAAAGCTCTTTGCCTTTTGTTGTTTCGTAACTGTTGGTGTGGCCTCGTGAGCGCCCCTGTGCCTTTTCTTGTTTCGTTACTGAGCATCAGGGGCGTACCGAGCTGTGCAGCCCTATTTGAAACGCTTGCGTCCCAGACCCTCTTTGTCCATCCCCCCTCTCGTCCAGTCCCTTCAGGCGGGATGCGACAACCCCTTGCTCCTGGTTTGCCCCTGCCACCAGTTTTGAAACGCTCTGGAAGTGCCTCCCGGCCATATTGCACTCTGTATTGAATTAAAGAGCCCCTTGGATGCAACTCTTTAAGTTCAGGGCTGACTGCCAGCCAGCTAGGTTGCTGGGCTGATAGGTTTGTGGCTGGTCAGCACCGCCCAGGCAGCTGTCCGTTCAATTTGAGATGAATGGAAAGACTTGCGGTGGTGTTGACGTTGGCATAGGGAATTAAAAGCAGCTGACTGACAAGAGCTGTCGCTGCTGCGGGCAACCCACGCCGCAGGTGCAGCCAGAGCATGTGGCGGACCTGGAGGCTATGCAAAGGGCGGAGAGCACCCAGCCACACAAGCTGCTGCACTGCCTCAGGTGCGCCCGCTGCGCTCTGGCGGGCATGTCCGTGTGTGTGTGTGTGTGTGTGTGTGTGTGTGTGCAATTGCGGGCTTGGGATTGCTTGCGCATGCTCCAAGATTGGTGATTGGTGCCTGCTTGCACGGCCCAGTATGATTTACCCTTGGGTTTGACGGCACTGCCACAGAATGGCAGGCTTCTTACACCTCACAGATCTCGACACATCCTTCATTCACCTCATGCCGTCACGTATGCCGGCGATGGCCTGTGCCTGCGTGGTGTACACTGCCGCGCATGTCACGTGCATGGCAAGAGGGTGCAGGCCTCTGTGCGTCGCGCATGGCCCACAGGCTAAGCTATATTTTGCATTTGCTTGTTGCACAGTGTGGTCGCAACCACAACATGCAGGTGTGCACACCCAGATGGCCGCGGTGGCAATGATGGTTTCACTTGTACGCATTTGCGTCAGCCCGCCCATGGGCGCTGCGTACACCTGCGTGCCTTTGCTGCAAAAGCTCAACGTGGCCTGCTTGTGACAAGCTGCTGGTCAAGCTGAGAGCTGATCATGTCCTCGTGGCTGCGCCTCGCTGCCTGTCTTGCGCGCCCCCGCAAGTACCAGAGCCTGTGGACAGCAGTGCACAGCCTTGCACCGGTGGCCGCGCTGTGTGCCTTGCTCGCCCCCGCAGGTACCAGAACCTGTGGACAAAGCTGCGGCCGGGGGTGTTCCAGTTCTTGGAGACCTGCCGCGACCTGTTTGAGCTGCACATCTACACCATGGGCGACCGCTCGTACGCTGCGCAGGTGTGATGCAAGCACTCGTGGCTGTGTGGGTTTGGGTGGGTGGGGGTGCTGCTGGCTGTGCTGGTGTTCCTGGTCGTGCTGGTGCTGCTACTTGTGCCGCTTTTGCGGTGGGAAATGCCGCACAGCAATCCTGTTGGCCAGATGTTGCTGCAGCAGCAAGCTTTACGAAGGTAAGCAGCTGCATTTATGAGGAGACGCCGCACAACGAGCAGCACCACAAACCAGGAGCTGTATCAAGAGTCACAGAGGGAGGCGCAGAGGGCAAAGAGAGTGCAGCAAAAGCCACAGGGGCGGCAGCAGGAGCCGTGGGAGCGGCAGCAGAGGGGGCTGCAGGGGGAGGCTGAGGTGGTGCAGAGGGCATGGCAGCAGCGGCAGCAAGTGGGTTGGATGCAGCAGCGGGGCCCACAGAGTGTGCAGCAGGAGCGGCAGGGGTGGTAGTTGCAGCATGACAACAAGAAACTGCAGGGATGATCATGAAAAAGCTGGAGATGATGAAAAGACTGCAGGGGGTGTCATTTTTAAAGCTTGCAGAGATGAATCAAATGAGCGGGTGCAGACCAGCCATACCTCAGGAGGCAACAGAGCCGTGCAGGCTGCTGCTTCTGCGCCAGAGGCACCCGCAACGTCATTCAAGGTTGCTGACCCGGCAAGGCAAGCAGGCCCCGTTTTGGGGAGGGCACTTACAGATTTGTGTTCTTCAGTGTGTCGAATATTTTGATGCAAATCAGAAAATGCAAACGGTCTGGAATGCGCGTATGACTAGGGATGGGTGAATAGGGTCATAACAGAACACCAAAAGGGCTCTACAGAGGCTCAAATAGGCTCTAAAGAGGCTCTGCAGAGTCTCAAGGAGGGTCTGCCAAACCCTATTTACCCATCCCTATGTATGACCCATCCCTGGCTTCATCCAAGGTCGCCCTGACCCGTGCCTTGCCTCGCCTCGCTTCGTGCTCTGCATGCAGATCCGTGCGCTGCTGGACCCGCAGCGGCGGCTGTTCTCCTCCGTCATCTCCCAGGTGCGCGCTGAGGGGTATGTGTATGCACGCTAAGAGGTCTGCGCGTGCGCAGGTGCGTGTGTATGTATGTGCAAGCAGCTGGCAGCAGTTGCTTAGGGCATAAGCACCGTACCACGACCACTTCTGCTCGTACATGACTTCTGCATGAGTGATTGGAGGTGCAACTGCCCCTGAGAGCTTTCCAGAACAAACCAGCCTTTGTCTCTTAACCTTTGGTGCAAAATGCATGCGGCGCAACCGCATCATGGCATGGCGCAATGCAGCAGCATGTCTTGGTTTTGGCAACGCCTTGTTTGCGACGGTCGTCTTTCAGCTATTGTGGCTTCTAGCCTGTGCACATCTCAGCACGCAACCACAGGCACAAGCGGCGCATCCACCTGCACATTTCCTGTTCAACCAGGATTCTTGGCAGGCATACCAGCGTAGCCAACCAGGCAGGAGCTCCAACAGCAAATCCTTGGCAGCAGCATGTGCCTCTACGGGGGTTGGTGGGCCGGCGAAGACTGGGCATGGTTCTGCAATCAATTGCCTGCTGGAGCGCCTGCTCTCTGCAACAGCCAGTGCGCATGGCGGCGGCTGGTGCTGCTGTTGCTGCTGCTGTTGCCTCTCCTTTCTGGCCATCCATGCTCACAGAGCTCAGCGCCTCGGCGGCTGCCAAGGATTTGCTGCTGCTGCTGCTGCTGCTGCTACTGATTGTACTCTTCTGGCCCTCACCCTTGTAGAACGACAGCACCTCGTCTGCCGCTAAGGACCTGGATGTAGCGCTTGCCGACGACCGAGTTGTGCTGATCCTAGACGACACTGAACATGTACGTGGGAAGGGGGGTGAGGGGCGGGGCAGATAGCAACCCTCAGGAAGTCCAACATACATGAGTCACAGTCGAAAAGCTGGGGTTAATGGCCTGCCAACATGTGATTAAAAGTGACAGTGTGATGGCGTGACTAGTGTGCCATATGGGGCATGATGGCTGCGTGCAGGTGTGGCCCCACCACCGCCGCAACCTCCTGCAGGTGGAGCGCTACCACTTCTTCCCAGGGAGCATGCGGCCAGTCAACGGCATTAGCGGCCTGCTTGACATTGTGGGTGGCCCGAGTGGCTTCAGCCCATCACTTCTGCCCTTGTTTGGCTTGGTGCTGCTATGAGACCCTTAGCTTGCCAGTGTGGGCGGCTCAGCTGGCTTCAGCCGATTACTCCTGCCCTCGTTTGACTAAGTGCTGCTTTGAGACCCTCACCTCAGCTTGTGGGCGGTCACGGCAGCTAGGCAGCGAGCAGCTTTGACCTGATGGTGTGCAGTGACCCTTTCTGAAGATTGAGAGTCTATACAGACGCTGGGCACCATGGGCAGGTGCTGCCAGCCAATCTTAAGCTGTGGTTGCTGCTTGCTGGGGTGTGCTGTCATGTGTGCACTTGCCAAGGCTTGTGTCAACAGTGGTACAGGAGGAAGTGGACTTACAAAGGGAGTTCAAGCACTGGGCTTGCGGTGATGGGCGTTTGAGAGGGAGCTGATGGCGTGGGCAGGCGCTTGTGAATGCCATTCCAATAGGAGCACCCAATAGCCCAATGCCATTCCAATAGGAGCACCCAATAGCCCAACGCCATTCCAATAGGAGCCATTCCAATAGGAGCACCCAATAGCCCAATGCCATTCCAATAGGAGCCATTCCAATAGGAGCACCCAACAGCCCAATGCCATTCCAATAGGAGCACCCACCCTCCTATCCTCTGCAACAACACAAATCCCCACTGCTACCCCAACTGCAGAAGCAAGACGAGAGCAGCAGCGAGGGCACGCTGTCTACGCTGCTGAGAGTGCTACAAGATGTGCATGCAAGGTGAGCTTAAATGCATGCCAAGTGCACTTAATCATTTTCTGAACTCCTGGGTAACAAGGTGAGATGTGATTGAATACAGCCAACAGCTTTATTTGTCTCTCTGTCTCTCTCTCTCTCTCTCTCTCTCTCTCTCTCTCTCTCTCACACACACACATACACACATGCGCAAACACTTAGGGTTGCTGAAAACCGTACAAACACCCCGTACATGTTGGCAAAATGGCACAAATTTTGGCAAACCTTCTGCATGTGTACACTAACCTCAGCAACTATAGACGTACACTGCTACTTTGTCCCGTGATCTTTTTCAATGTTTATCCACAAAATACAGAGGAATTTAGTGGAAGGAAGTTGTAACCAGTCATATTTCCTGATCTTACTCATTGATTTTCCTGGAGTTCAATGACTTCGCCCAATTTCATATTGGATGAGCTCTATAGTTGAATGAATTCATGGCCATCTTATTGGGGTTGCCGTAACTCTAATGCCAACCTTTCAGCGCAATTACTTTTCAAGGAAGAGGGGCTGACCTGGTCCTAGGATTTGAAATGGCACTGAGCTGCCCAATGCGTCCATCAGGCTGCTTTGAATGGCCATGGGCAGCATGCATTGGCTGGAGCAGTCCTTTCAAGCATTAGCAGCCATCATGCCCTTGCTCCCTTGTTCACATCTTGCAGATTCTTTGGAGAGGTACACAGCGTGCACAGCGTTCACAACGTGCAGGTTTTTTGGAGAGGTACAGGACACAGAGGATCTGACAAAGGATGACATATCACAGCTGCCTCTGAACAAGAGGGATGTGCGCTTTTGTCTCATGGAGCGGCAGTCGCACATCTTGAAGGTGAGAAGCAGAGGCTTGCAAGTGCTGCGGGCCGCCTCATGGCCCAGTCCTCTACCCTGAAGGAGCAGAGGCCCACAAGCTCGCACTTGGCTTTTGTTTGCCGAAACCAAGCATGCACCTGCTGCACACCCACACCCCATGGGCCCCTGCGCCACACACAGAGCTTGAGCAGTGCGTGGCGTGGGCTGAGTCACCTCCGCCAAGGCCGCCCTCAAGAGGCAGAGGGACCAGCTGACGCAGCTGCAGCTCCTCTGTAACGACAGGCCACTGCATGCATGGCATGACAGGCCACTGCATGCATGGCCACTGCATGCCTGGCATTACAGAAGAGGTCAGTGCGGAGCAGAGGAGGCGGGGCATGCACGCCGCCAGCAGGTGCACACACGTGCAGTTGAGATACCATTGGGCCAGTGGCAGCTGCATCCGGCAGCTGACGCCATGCCAGCAAGGTGTGCTCCTTGCTCCATGCGCCATGATGGACATCTATGACATCCACTCAGGGACATCACGGATGTTTTTATATCTGCATGGGAGCATCAGGCAACTGACGCCATGCCAGCAAGGTTTGCTCCTGGCTTTAGGCGGATGGGCACCCAACTAGTGGGGCGGCCAGTGCCGGTCTCGCTGCAGCAGCAGCAGCAGCAGCAGCAGCAGCCTCCCAGGGCCTGCTGCAAGGCTTGGTGCTGCATGCGCACGCTGCACCAAATTCGCTGCACCTCTCCAGCCGCTGTGCCCTCCCGGCTCAAGCCTCTTGCTCTGCATGCACGTGCTGCCGTGCCACGCCCGCCCGCAGGCAATGGCATACGCGCCTCTCTTGAGGGCTTTTGGCCTCGACCCGATGAACACCAGGCTGGTGGTCATCCCTGACCTTTGTGACTTATATTATTATGTCTCCCACCTGCAAATTTGGGAAGCAGCCGCAGGCCCCCATCTGGTCTGCACTGCACCTGGCGCTGTGCAGGGGTGTCACCTGAGCTTCAGCCACTGCTGGCCCCAGGCCATCCCCAACCCCGATGCCCACCCCTTGTGGCTCCTGGCGGAGTCGCTGGGCGGCGTGTGCAGCGCCAAGTACGACCCGAACAGAACCACCCACATGGTGCGTGCCCAGCGCCGCTGGTGCTCAGAGCAGCCCTCACGTGCCTGGGGGAGGTGCTTTTAAGGGGAGGGAGGGAGTGTGCGGCGCACAGCCAGGGGCACGGCGCGGGGCACAGGGCGCGGAGCCCCGCATGAGAGCACAGCCCAGCACAGGGCTGTGGGTGCAGAGGGGGCGGAAGCGTTGCTGCAGGCTCTGTGTATAGCACACGTGCACGGCCAACACCACGCCCACGCGTGCACGCATGCACGGCCCACACCACGCCCACACGTGCACGCGTGCACGGCCCACACCACGCCCACGCGCGCGGTGGTCTGCAGGTATAGCGCAGGCAATGGGACACGTGTGGGCGCCCGGCCCTTTTTGCATGTGAGCATCCCTTGAGGGCGGCGGTTGCGCATGAGATGAGCAGCATGCCCTGCGGCCTGTCATTGAGCCAATCTGGGAAGGGTCTGTCCGGGTGGGCCTGCCATTGAGCCAATGTGTGCCAATCCGTGTCGTGTGCCAGTGTGTGCCCATCCGGGAGGGGCTGTCGTTGTGCCAACTCAAGGGGGGAACATGACGTGTGGAATGCAAGTCAGAAGTTTGTCTCTGGGTGCCGCATGTGTCCGGTGCACGTGTACGCATGCGTGTGCCCTGTGTCGTCCGCCCGGCAGCATGTGCACTCTGCAGGCCGCATGTGCGCAGTAGGCCTGGACTGCACAACGAAGGGCCCTTGGACCCTCTCAAAAGGGGTACAGTTCGGTGAGCAGGGGGGGAATGTATGAGGCCTGTTGCCGCGCAACTCAGGGGGAGGCCCCTTGTGCCGGCCCCTGCGCCGCGACACACACAGCTGGCCCCTGCTCCAGTTCACTGGGCTGGCCCCTGCGCCGCGACACACACAGCTGGCCCCTGCAGGCTCTTGCAGCAGGGTGGGTAGCCTAGCCTGTGGTACAGAGGCCTGCAGGGTGGGTCACTCTGGCCCTTGGTGCAGAGGACTTTGTACAGAGGCCTGCGGGGTGAAGCAGCAGCGTGGTCCCCACCGGCGCGCAGGTGGCAGGGTCGTCTGCGACGGATAAGGCCATCCAGGCCCGGAAGCACGGCAAGCACGTGGTCAGGCCGGACTGGCTGAAAGCCTGCATGTTCAGGTGCGCATGCTCAGGGGGTGTGCTGCTTGGTCAGCCCGAGCTGGCGGAAGACCTGCAGGGGCATTTGTGCATGGTCAGGTGCGTGGGGTCAGCCCAGGCTGGCAGAAGGCCTGCAGAGTCAAGTGCGCACGAGGGAGGGCATGCCTGCAGACGGGGCCTTGGCTCAAGGCTTGAGCCATGGCCACCACCTACTTGAGCGCCCTTTGGCTGGAAGACTTGTTGGCTGTCCCCAACCCTCTCACTCCTCTCGTGCCAGCTCTTGTGCCCTGTCTCCCTCACTCTCTCTCCTCTCTTTGTCCCCCCTCCCTCCTCTGCCTCCTCATCTCCCCCTCCCTCGCTCTCTCTCCCCCCTTTTCACACACACATGTGCGTATACGCAGAGACACATGCAAACACACGTACACGCGTACATGCTCTCAGGCATGCGCCTGCCCACCCCATATGCAGGTGGCAGCGCGTGGAGGAGGCGCGCTTTTCCGCATCATCCCGGTGCACCCCCTCGCTCTTCCTATCACCCCTGGCGCCTCTGCAGATGGTGGGCCCCCTTCCTGCCACACCCCCCCCCGGCGAACCAGTGCCAGCCAATGACTTGGTGACAGAGTCTGATGCAGCAGGCACTGGCACAGCAGGCACTGGCACTGCAGGGGGCTGCCCAGCCGCCAGCCCAGCTGCCCAGCCTTCCCCCTCGTCACTGCCACTGCACAGTGGGGCATTAGGTGGAGCAGGCGGGGGTGCGCAGACGGTCAAGGAGGACGCCCAGGCGGCGGGCGCCAGTGAGAGCGATCCAGTGACGGGCGTGGCAGTGGCGGCTGGGGGGGAGGGCCTTCCGTGTCACTTGGGTGTGCAGGAGGCGGTTGAGGGCGGCGCAGCGGGGTCGGGCGTGGATGACCAGTGCAGTGGTGGCGCTGGGGGTGCCCACCAGCTGTCGTGTGGCTTAGCAGGGGCAGCAGGCCCGAAGGGCTGTGCACTGCAACAGCACGAGGAAGGGCAAGGGCAGCAGCTGCAGCAGCAGCAGTTACAGCACCAGTCGCAGCACCAGCACCAGCACCAGCTGCAGCAGGGGCTGCTCGTGCTGGGAGGGGCGGCAGAGGGGGCAGAGGGCAGCGGCGGAGGGGTGGAGGTGCAGGGGGCAGAGGGCAGCGGTGGAGGGGTGGGGGTGCAGGGGGCAAGTGGCACGGCAGGGACGTGCTTCCCAGAAGAGGCAGTGGTGCAGGGCGGGCGCGCACCAGAGGACCTGGGCACCCCTCAAGAGGCATTGCAGGCAGTGGGCACTGTCCTTGCCAGTGGTGAGAGAGAGGGCACTCAGGCTACTGAGTCAGGGGGGCCGCACGCAAACAGCACACACAGACCGAGTGGTGATTCGCTGGGTGGGGGCAAATAGGGACCTTGCTCATCCATGGCTGCTTTTGGGTGTACATCTGTCCACGTCGCATCAGCAGCTCCTGCATTCAGCCATGGCTCACAGGGTTTGTGAGACAGGGTCGCCTGCCTGCCTGCCAGGCCGCTTGGCTGCTTGGGTGGGGGCCACTCATTTGCCAGCCAAGAAGCAATATGGAATGGAAAGTGGGTCCCAACCTTCACAATCAAACAGTGACCTGAGTTGCAGGCTTGTTTCGCTCTTAGCATCATTTATGTTTGTATCACTTGGAGGCTTTACTGTTTTGACATACGTAACCTTGCTCTCTTGACCTATGTAAACTTACTCTCTTGACCTGCAACCTTGCTCTCTTGACCTGTAACCTTGCTCTCTTGACCTGTAACCTTGCCCTAAAGTCCTGGGTAGGCTGTTGGCTACACTTGTGGACCTCTCCTTACTCCATCGTGGAAGCGTGATGCTGCTTTTGTGATCTTATCACACCCATTTTGGAGTGCTCATAGGAAGTCAGCCTGGTTGGTGGGACGATCAGAAACGCGCAACCAAACCAACTCTGCATTCATAACTTTGACACAACATCCCTAACCATTTTTTGCATGCTCTTTCCCGACTCAGACTCTCTGGTCACATTTAAAATGTCGAGCATCTCCGGCAACAACAGCACAGAGTTCCTTACGAGCTTAGAATCTGCACAAAATGCAACTGGCACTGTGTGCAAGATGAAGAGCATGTCCTCTTAGATTGCTCGAGTGCTGACTTGGCAAACTTGCGCGTCAAGCGCTGTCAACAGTTCCGCTCTCCCTCTAGAAACTCAAACAGGCTAAGAGACTTTATAAGCCGAGCAGACACCAAAGTTTACAAGTTTCAGTTTGACCTTCAGCCAGCAAGCAGACACCAAAGGCCTGGCCTTGTACGTGCATGAGTGCCTGGAATGCTGTGCCTAGATTTCAGGACACAACCTAGCTTGCCTTTTTTGGTTTTGATTGCACGCCTGTTTGGCTTCAGCTAAGCTGCCCTCGTTAACCATCTGGCTTCCAGACACTACCTTTCTCCTGATTTGAGCGCTTCAGTTTTGGTTAAGGGTTGCAGGCCTTTTAGGCTTCAGCTAAGCTGCCCTCGTTCGGCGGATACAGCTATGTAACCTAACCTTACCTTCAGCAAAGCTGCCTTGTTCGGCGGGTACAGCTTTGTAACCTAACCTAAGCTAAAGCATAACTGTTTTGTTTGCACTTCGTTTTCGAGCTGCCAACAAGGCAATAAAAAACTTTCATTTATTCTTTATGTAATCCCTGTAAACACTATTACTAGCATGTTGTCAACATCAGGAAACAAAGTGCAAAAAAAGCAATCAAAGACTACCTTCATCCGTTATGTCTAGATTAGGCCCAGGTTGCAGGCCTTCTAGGTTTCAGCTCAGCTGCCCTCGTTCAGCAGATATAGCTATGTAACCTAACCTTATAACCTAGCTGGGATCAACCCTGATCTGTACTTGCCTTTCACTGTACGTCGGAATGTTGTAAAGCGTTACCAGTGTGGATTACCACGCCTACTGGCCCGCTTTCCGGCCCAGAAAGCCGGCGGTAATCGTGCTGGTTACTGACCTGGTAAGCGTGCGGAAATCGATGGTA
>LKMJ01006340.1_pt1 | contig 11151 bp, 15 predicted proteins | sample 643391 | NCBI WGS metagenome assembly LKMJ01 (sample SAMN04112250, study PRJNA286221) | soda lake metagenome | biome: soda lake; feature: Kulunda Steppe; material: water; isolation source: sample PL-Br10 brine of Picturesque Lake | place: Russia: Kulunda steppe | collected 2010-07
CAGAAGGAACATGAGATGGTTGCGAGGACGGATGCGGGGGAGGGAGGGGAAGGGAGTGGCCCAGCCGCATGGTGTGGAGCACGGGTTGCGCGGCATGGCAAATGTGGCTGGCCCAAAGCAAACCACAGGGGGGTGGGTGGCACGCCTGCACAGTGCTGCAGGCTTAGGGGGCTTTGAAAGAGTTTGAAGGGGCACACAACGGCAGGGAGCGGCAGGTGCGCGCCTGCCAGTGTGGGAGAGCGGGCGCGCGCATCCGAAGCAGCCAGCGCACACATGACACGCAAGGCCACCAAGCGCAATTATGATACGCGAGGCCAACAAACGCGGATGTGATTTGGAAGGCCACCACGCCGCACCTCCAGTCCTCGCCGCGCAACGAGAAGTCGATGTTGGTGGCACCGGCGGGGATGCCAAACACTTCGATGTGGCCAAACCACTTGCCAGATAGCTCCTGCGCACGCGAGCGCACAGGCGAGCAAGCACAGGGTGCTGCTGCTGCTGCTGCTGCTGCGCGCGGGCGCTGTGGGCAGTTGCCAGGGTCCTTGGTGTAGACCAGGGGGAGCGCGGCGCTCTCACACGCTCACACAATGGGCTCTGCTGCATGACCTTTGGAATGGCGCCAATGCTGTAAGAGGAGGCCATGCGGGCAGACAACCAGGGGGCTGCGAGGAGGCCTGGCTTTTGGCAGCGGCTGCACCCCACAGGTGCGCACAGCTGCGCGCGGCTGCGGGCGCAGCACCTGCTGCGCGTCAGGGTGCGCCGGCTACCTTCATGGGCTCCGCCATATGAACACAGCATGCGCTGCGGGAGGGAGAGGAGGTGCGCAAGGATGGATGGATGCACATGCTGGCCATACGCACGTGCTCTCCTTGAGGGTGTACGTGCTTGCACTCCTTGCATTGCAAGCATGAGCACCCCCTCAGGCAAACAGCACCAGCACGCAAGCCATGCGCGCCGCCCGCCTGGCCCGCCCGCCCCAGGTGCCCACGCTCACCTGCAGCCCTGGCAGTGCCCCTGCCCCACGCAGCCCCTGCTGCTGATGCTGCAGCGTGCCTGCAGTGTCCGCTCTGCTGCGCGCCTGGCTGGGCTGCTTGGCCTTGCGTGCCTTGCTGGGCGGGTGCTGCTGCAGCTGCTGCTGCGCGTGTTCCGCCTCTGTGCCGGCCTGCAGCTGGCTGAGCGCCTCCTCCAGCGCCTCTGCCGTGACCACGCTGTCCACCTGAGGTGCATGAGGTGCATGAGGTGCATGAGGTGCATGAGGTACCGTGCATGAGGTACCGTGCATGAGGTGCATGAGGTACCGTGCATGAGGTGCATGAGGTACTGTGTATGAGGTGCATGAGGTGCATGAGGTGCATGAGGTACCGTGAGGTGACCACACTGTCCACCTGAAGTGTGCGGGGAAGGAAGGAAGGAAGGCACGCGGGGAGGGGTGGGGATGGAAGAGGGGATGGGGAGGGCACAGCGGAGGGAGACAGAGGGCGGCAAGCATATGCAGAATTTCTTTGCCGGAGCACGGAAGTGGGCACAGAAGGCAGTGGGTCGTAGGTCGATGGGCAAACGCTCACAGACGCCTGCCCGCCCCCAAGCAACCCCCTGCCCCTCTTCCCACAACCTGACCACCTGCGCGCCCCCACTGCACGCACAACCCCCCGTGCCTGACCCCACCCATCCGCCCACCCACCTGCACGCGCAGCTCCTCCGCCAGCTTGCCCACCGCGCCCGCCGTTCGCTGCAGCACGCCCTCGTCATCGCCTGGGGCCACCGCTGTGGTACGCAGCGCGTCCAGGAACTGCTGCTTGGCGGTGCCGTAGTCTGCGCCGGGTTGGCTGCTCAGGGCGCTCATGAGCTGCGGGGGCGCACGCGGGTGTGCAAGCAAAAAGGCGCGCGCGCACGTGTGCGTCTGCACTGGGGTGTGTGTGCGCACATGAACGCACGTGCGTGTGAGGGCATGTGTGTGCGCTGGGATGCATGTGTGTATGTGCATATGCGGGCTGCGGCCGCATGCAGAGCAGGTGCATCAGGAGAGGGCGGCGGTGCACACCAAGCCAGCACGGCATGCTGGGTGGCCAGGCAAGCAGGCAGGCAGGTAGGCAGGCGGGTGAGCGGCCACACACCATGAGGCCCAAAGCGTGTGGCTGCAGCTGCGCACCAGCTCCTGTGCAGGCACATCAGCCCTCAGGGCGCACGCACCCACGCGCATGGTACTCTAAAGAGGGGTAGCGAGGCATGGGCAGCACAAGCGCACGTTGTGTGCCCACTCCTGTAGCAGAGGGCGTTGCTTTGGCTTACCGAAGCCTTTGCAGCGCGCACGGCCACAGCAGGCCTGCAGCCCTACTTAAAGAGCAGAGGAGGGCCTCTACCTACAGAGCAGGACCTGAGACCAGGACAGGGTCAGCACGCAGCATGGCACATGCACAGGAGCATGAACGCAGCTGGGCACACCCATCCATCCCCTGTATGGAGGTGCACCTGCGTGGCCGGCAGCAGGTCCGACACCGAGGCGTACGGCACGTGTACTGCCAGCCGCCAGCGCCCCGCGCTGCCTGCGCCGCCCGGCGCCTCCTGCAGCGGCCGCCCCCCCCCGCTGTCCCTGCCGCCCCCTGCCGCCTGCTCCGTGCGCCACCTCGCCTCCTCACTGCTGCCCGTGGCGTTGCCTGCCGCTGGTTCATCCTCCTCTGCACTGAGGATATCCCCCTCCTCCCCTTGCTCAGCACCACCTGCAGCCTCTAACACATTCTCCAAGGAAGGTGGCGGCTGCGCGAGGCGGGCGTCGGGGCCTGCAGCCAAAGCATACGGACCGCATGAGCTTTACATGAGCAGGCACGTGATTAGGCATACCATAGCGCACCAGCAAGGGGCCGCAGGCAGGCAGGCAGGCAGGCAGGCACGCAGCGGGGGTGCTCTGTCGGCCTGGTGGCGCTGAGATGGAGGGGCTGCGTTTGTTGGGGTATGCCTGCATGTGAGGCTAGACACTCCCAGGGAGGGGTGTGTGTGCATGTGTGAAAGTGGGAGTGTGTGTGCCTCTGCTCACGCACAACCAAAGGGAGCAGCCAGCAGGAGAAGATCAGTGAGGCTGTGCAGGGGCCACGAGGAGGCAAAAGGGCACTTGCGGGCGTGCTGGTAGCCCTGCAAAGCGCCCCTAGGCACCTGCCCATACGCACAAACACCCACACCCATATGCCCTCACCCTCTGAGCGCTCGTCAGGCGCGCCATTCCCTACTGCATGGGCGCCGCTGCCGTCCTCGCGCAAGGCCCGTCCCTGGGCAGGCTGCTGCGTGCGCGGCTCCGCTGCCAGGTGCAGCCCGCCGGCGTCCGGCAGGAACACCTCGCCTGACAGCTCGTACCTTGTGCACACCAGGGCAGCAGCAGGCGTGGCAGGAAAGGTGAGGTGCATGGTAGGCGCGGCTGTGGCCTGTGGCTGCTGCAGAAAGGCAGGCCAGCGCAGGCATGCACCAGCACGCGCAACCAGGTCCACATGTGTGAGCATGCACGCCTACACTCATGCACACACAAACACTCACACACTCACGCGTACACACGCATAAGTACACACACATGCACACAGCGCAGCACGCAGTGTCAGTGCCCAGGAGCAGAAGCTCGCGCCTGCAGAGCCCCCTCCCAGGCCCCCCGCCACCCCCCCACTGCTGCTGCGCGCCTTTTCCCCAGTCACACCGCTCCGCCAGGCAACCCAACCCCCACCTGGAGTTGGCTTGTGTGAGCACCGTCTCCTCCAGCTTCACCACATCCCCCTCCCAGCGCATGCTACTGCTGAAGCTGCTGGCCGTCAGGCTGGCATAGCGCAGGCCGGCCAGTTCAAAGGACGCGCGGCCTGCGGGCATGCATATGCACGTGCATGCGGTGGTGACAGAGGTGGCGTGCGCGGCGTGGGCCGGCGCGGCGCAGTACCGTACAGCAGGAGACACGAGGCAAGCACAGGTGCAACCTGCTGCAAGCACAGATGTGCCCTTCTGCATAGTGCTCAAGGTGCAAGGGCACGTGGCGTGCATCCACACCCACACATCCTTGGACAAGAGCCGTGCGCCACAGCAGCAGCAGCAGCAGCAGCAGCAGCACCACGTGCCTTGGCGCGCGTCCATGTTGGCTTCCATGCTTGCGGCAGACAGTGCGCCGCGCAGGGAGCCCGCCTCCAGGTCGTCTAGGGGCAGGTGGGCCACCTGCGGGGGGGGGAAGGGATGGTGCAGGGTTAGTGTGGGTGGCAAACCACAAGCATCAACCACTGTGTCACCACACGCTCGCAAGCTCATGTGCACACCACATGTACGTATGTATGTATGCATCCTGAGCAAAAGGAAGTGCCCCCGTGTGTGAAGGTTCGCAGCGCCGTAGGCGGCGGGGATGGAGGAGTTGCACATTCCAAACCATTCACGCATCTGAATGGTTTTGAATCATTTGCCGTACTTGAAAGCATCGCCGTACTTGAAGACATCAATTCAAATGACCCTCCTTAGAAGGGGCCCTGTGATGCACCTGGTTTGCTCCATTCAGCACCTGCAGTGGGACCACGTCCAACCCCCTCGACATGGATTGAAACGTACGCACGTGGAATCAAAGGTTCGCAAGGGAGGGGAGGGTCAGTTGGCAACAGTGCCTCCCTCCTTTCCCCCCCATCCTCTCGAATGCTCACAGGCAAATGTACAAGCTTGTCATCTGCGCACTGCAAATTTTAGGCAAGCAAATCCTCCAACCCTGGGACGCAGCACCAGAGGCGGTGGCTGGAGGGCGGAGGGTGTTGTGGTGGGGGGTCAGGCGCATGCAGCCGTGGTGCGGCAGCCTGAGCCTGCGGGTGGTGCCTGGCGCTTGCTCATGGCGCTCCAGGGCCACGCTACCAAGCACACTTGGTGCAGAGGCGGTTTTGAGGGTGGGGGCAGCACAGGAGGTGGGCAGCACAGGAGGTGGGCAGCACAGGAGGCAGGTTTTGAGGGTGGGGGCAGCACAGGAGGTGGGCAGCATAGGAGGCAGGTTTTGAGGGTGGGGGCAGCACAGGAGGTGGGCAGCACAGGAGGTGGGCAGCACAGGAGGTGGCCAGGGAGCACACAGCAGCCACGCTGTGTGGGGGAGGGGGGGCGTGTGGTCAAAGCCCAGAGGGCGCTCTGCAGGCGGGGGGCGGAGGGCATGCGCCCCACAGAGGCATGCATGCGGACGGGAGAGCGCAGCGGATCAGCAGAGGGTGTGCTAGCTGAGCGCAGAAGTGAGCACGCACTTCACAGGGAGTGCGTGGGTGGGTGGCAGTCGAACAGGAGGGGGCAAGGCCAAGAGGAGGGCAGCGCACGCCCACCTGCGTCCTGAACTCGCTGCCCGCGTTGTACACGTCCGCTGCTAGCAGCAGCCCGGCCCGCCCGCGCAGCAGCAGGCGGCTGTCATGCGCGTCCTCCCACTCGCGTGCGGATGCACGGGCCTGGGTGGCGCGCACGCGCTGAGGGTCCAAGTTCAGGCCCTCCACCAGCCCTGGCAGCGCGGCCTCCAGCTCCAGCAGCTGCAGGCGGGCACGCAGGCAGGCAGGCAGGCATATGTGTTTGTGTGCGCTTGCAGTGTGTGTGTGTGTGCATGTGTGTGTATGCCTCCGAAGGCGCGCATTCGTGTGTGAGCAATGGCTCACATGCCGGGTGAGCGCCGCAGATGAGAGGCACGAGCGGGGCCGGCCCAACAGAAGCACGTGTGTCAGCTGAGCGGCTGTGGCAGGGCGTCACATGGCCTGCATGCTGCAGCCAGCCTAGCATGCCCCCATCACATCAACACTGTGCAGCCGTGTGCACGCACGCACGCATGCAGGGACCCTGGCGCAGCCACAGCATGGAGGCCCTCCTGCAGAGCACAGCTGCACACGCACCTCGGCGCCCGTGGCAGACACAATGCCGCCCTCCATGCCCCCGCGCAGCCCTGCGCCCCCCCCCTGCGGGGGCGGCTGCGGGGACGGCAGGGGCGGCTGCAGCTGCTGGCTCAATGGTGCTGCGCTGCCTGAAGCTCCTGCAACGCCTGGCAGGGGCAGAGCCATGGCCATGCCGCCGCCCCCTGTGGCAGTCCCACCCGCGGCGCGCATCACCACCTTGCCCGTGCCTGCATGCAAACAGCATGATTCGGGGGAATAAAGGCCCCATCATCGCTCTCATCATTGCCTGTTCATCATTGCCATCCTCACCCTCATCATCGACACCCTCATCATCGCTCGCACCACCCGCATCACCGTAATCATCTGAGCACACACATACATACAAACACACCACACGTGTGCGCGCGCACAGGCTACAGCTGCCTGCTGAAGGCAGCACCATACATAAGTGCAGCATGCCACAGGGACTGAAGGCAACATGCAACAGAAGCCGCAGCCATGACAGCGGGCACCCCTCACATGGTGATACCATGAGGCTGGTGCGCACAAAACAATGAGCAACATGTCAAGGCTCCCACACATGTGTGTGCAGGTGTGTGTCGCCTTCACACAGGCGCAGGTGTGTCCTTCACACAGGGTGCGCCTTCACACAGGCGCATGGTGGAGCACACAGGCGCACACAGGCGCAGGGTGGGTCCTTCACACAGGCGCAGGGTGGGTCCTTCACACAGGCGCGGGTGTGTCCCCCTGTGCTGCGGGACAACCTGAGTGTGTACACGCAAGCATGCAAGTGCGTGCGCTGTGGCTTTGCACGGCTCTGCCTCTGTTGACCTGAGATGCCCAGCCGGCCTGACAGCTGGCGCACGAGGTCCAGGCTGTTCACGCGCACGCCGGAGACCTTGAGGGGGCCTGCAGCCACATCAAGAGTGTGCACGCGCGCCTTTGCACGACATGGCAGTGGTGGGTGAGCTCCGCGCAGGGGCCGAGGAGCATGGCTTCTGAGCTGCTGGTGCTGTGCGTGCACACGCGCCAGGTGCCTGAGCAGCCCAGGCCTGTGTTGCCTCTGACCTGCACGTGCTGTGTCACGCCATGCACACACACACACACACACACTCTCACACAAACACACACGCTCACACACACAGCCTGGGGCATTGCGGTGCGGCCCCCACTGCCATGATGTCATGCTCTATGGCGTGGTGTGGTGTGGCCGCGCGCGGACAAGCCTGTGTGCATGGGTGCACACAAGGGGGGAGGGAGGGAGGGAGGGGGGGACCAGCAAAGCGCAGCGGAGCCCTCGCTCTTGGCAAAAGCCCATTTCCCGGTGGGGGCCACAGGCAGGTGGCATCTATGGCGGGGGCATGGGCGGGCGGGCACTGGGCCACAGGGTACAAACAGGCCTCTGAGCACCGCGCGCCACGACTGGGCACCCACCTTCAAAAAGGAGCGCATGCTGCTGGTGCAGGGGCGCAGGGGCAGCAGGGCCAGCCCGGCTCCTCCAGGGCGCCTCTGCTGCTGCCGGCGTCGAGGTGCTCCCAGGGTCTGCAAGGGGCGAGGCAGGCACAGGCAGGCAGGCAGGCAGGCAGGCGGGCGGGCACTGGGATGGGCATCAACTGCACGCGGAGGGAATTTAGCAGGAGCACATGCGTGGGGGCAGTGAGCGCTGCTGAGCTGCAGGGGCTGCCGGGCAAACGAGCCTCAGGCACAGGGATTTTTGCGGCATCTAGGTTATGCGGTGTGCGCATATGAATCATGCGAGCAATGCCATATGTACACAGCAAGGCCACAGGTGCAGGCTGCACGAGTGCAGAGGCTGTGATTCTTCCCTGGCGATGGATATGAAATGCAATCAATACATATGTGGGACACAGCAGCCAGCGCAGCAGTGCGCGTGTGCCTGACCTGCAGCAGGCGCCTGCCCAGGGACGGGCACGGCCCGCAAGGCCATCTTGATGGAGCCGCTGACGCGCGCGCGCAGTGGCTGCCCGCTGGACACCGGATCCAGCAGCAGCCGCGGCTGCGCACGGCTGGCGGCAGCCGGAGCAGCGTCAGGTGCAGGGATGGGGACGGCTGCGTTGACGGCTGCGGTGGCGCTGTCAGCTGTGCTGCCTGCTCCGCTGCCCATGCTGCCCACGTTGCTGGGGGCTGCAAGGGCGGCAACCCCTGGGGGCAACAACGGCGCCTGCGTGGCTGCGCCTGCATCACGCACACGCACAGGGACGCTTGGGGCAGCGGCAGGCGGGCTGCTGGTGGTCACTGCCGGGGCTGCAGGTGTGCCGCTGGCCGCTTGGGGGGCAGCCCCCTGCGTGCCCTGGGCACGAGGCTGCTCTGCGGTGGGCAGGTTGGGCGCGGTGGTGAGCAGGGGCAGTAGGTCCATCTGGGAAGCCCTGGCCTCCAGGTCCAGGCCCTCCACACGCGGCCGTGCAGCAGCCTTGGCATCGGCCTGCAGTGCGAGTGTCGTCCAGGCTGAGGGGGAGGTGCAGAGAACCGGGCAGAGGGCTGTGTTTTTTGTGGAGGCTGAAAAAAGGGAAGGAAGGGGGAGGGGGGAGAGAGCGCACCGTGTCGCAGACAGCGCAATGGGCACAGAAGCAGGCATGCTTGTTGGCTGGGTGTATGATGGATGGGAGGGAGGCAGGGAGGGTGGGAGGCAGTGGGACATGGCTGGGCACAACACAGGCGGCAGCATACGCCCTGGAGACCTTAGCTCCCTCCCCTCATGCAAACACACCCACATACACGCACGCACACTTGCATACATACATACACACACGCGTGCAAATGCACGCACACGCACAAGCACACGCACACTTTGTGGCACGCGCAGCCGCGCATCACGCGCACCCCCACCTGCGTGTCTGCCCTGCGCAGGCGCTGCAGGTTGGGCACGCTGGTGTGCAGGCGCGCGTCCAGGTGCAGTGCCGGGCCGCGCAGCTCCAGCTGGATGCCGGCTGGGCTCAGCAGCGCGCGCCCTGACGACAGCAGCCGCGAGTCCGGGGGCAGCTCACCGCGTACAGCCACCTGTGTGCGCGCCGCACGCACGCATGAGTTGCACCACACGGTCATGGCATGACACGCATGTGTGTAGCCACCACGCACACGCATTGCACGTTGCAGGCCCTGACAGGCGCTGCAGAAGGCGCGTCTGTTACGCAGGCGCTGAACCAGCAGGGGGGCGCACAAAGAGGCAGTGCCATATCACATGCGGTGCGAGCCGCTCCAGTGGAGGGCGGCAGGCCGTCATGCACACACCCAATGGCACACACACACACCTCTGCCTGCAGCACCCCCGCAAGGAAGGAGGTGAGGGATGGTGGACAAGGGGGGGGGGGCTGCCTGCGCATGCAAAGGGTGCTGGACACGCCAGCCCATGCACTTGTGCACGCAGGGGCTGCGCTGCACTGTGGGGAAGCGGCCTTGCACGTGTGTGCCATGCCGGCATGTGCACCCTCTGCTGCCGCCAAAGCACACACCCACAGCCACCCATGCCAACACACACACGCGCGCACACACACATGTACCCATACGCACAGCCACACCACCACACATACGACAGCACAAATACACGCCATGGGTACGCCAAGACATGCTGACACCCACACGCACATGCTTGAGCGTGCAGGCGCCTGCCCGTGCCCGCCTCCATGAGTCTCCCCTCCTTTCCCCCCCTCCCACAGCCACGCACCTGCGGCTCGAGGTGGGAGCCCGTGAGGGACAGGCCCGCTTGCGCACGGCCCAGGCATGCAATCTCTGCAAGCGCGCCTGAGGGCAGCGCATCTGTGTGCGCAGGAGCAGCACAGGGCAGCTGTGTGTGTGTGTGTGGGTGCATGTCTGTGAACGCGTGCGTGCGTGTGTCAAAGTGTGTGTATGTGTGAAAGCGAGTGTATGCATGCATTTGCACGCATGCACGCATGCACCTGTCCGCGACGTGGAGGGGGGGGGCTTTAAACAAGGTGGAAGGGAGGAGGCATGCACGAGGAGCAGGCATGCTCTGTGTGTGTGTGGGTGCGTGCTGCGCAGAGCACGGGAGGCGTGAGCCCACAGAGGCATGGCCACCCCGACAGACGAGGCACAACCGTTCTCTGACACTCTCATCCAATAGAAGGGCCACACAGCTCCCACAGAGCCCCGCATCGCAGTGCGTGCCCCTGAGCCCAAACGTGCAGCTCCGCGGCTCCTCTACACAATAGCCCGGTGCAGTTGCCGCACACACATCCGTGCGCGCGCACGCACACGCGCTTGTTGCACGCCTTGGGGCGCTGCCGCACGCACCTGCCATGTCTGCGGGCAGGTAGCAGGTGGCCAGCCTGCCGGCATCCACGTCGCGCGCCTCCCCATGCATGCTGATGGCCGCTGGGTGTGACTCTGCAGCCTCCGACACCATCATGGTGCCGCTGCCCAGGACCTGGCCGCCGCCAAGGGGCACCACCTGTGCGTGAGCAGCGCGTGCGGGGGCCGCGGCGGTGCTGTAGACATGCACGTGCACTGTATGGGCACACGTGGCCAGCAGGCGTGGGATGCGCACCACAAGGGGCCGCAACACATGCGACCCGCGGGCATGCTGTGCGCTGGGCTGGCATGTGCAAGCATGCGCTGACAAGTCGTGCAAGTGGGGGGGACTGCCCGCTCATGGCGCAGGCCGGAAACAGCACACTTGTGGCGTGGCCGTGCCCCCGCCACTTTCTCCGCCTGCCACTTTCTCTCAGCCCCGATCTAAATTCTAGACACCCAGGTGCACGGCATGTGTATGCTCGCAGCAATCCACAGCAGGGGCAAGCAGGCGTACAGCACATGGCAGAGGTTGCATGCAGCAGGGCACGACACACACCCGCAACCACAAAGGAAGCAGCAGGTGTGTGAGGGCCTCAGCAAAGCCAGCCCCACCAGCGGCGCATGTTTTGTACTATGAGCTTATCCAAAGCAAATTGCATGCCCCTGGAGCATATGCGCAGAGCCCCGCGCAAGAACTTGACCAGCGCAGATGCGACACTCCCCCTACCCTACCCTCTCCCCGCCCGCATGTGCAGCAGCAGCGGCGCACCTTTGCAGAGTGCAAGGAGAAGACCTCCGTGGCGGTGTCTAGTGTGAACACGCCCGTGGCCGACAGGATGGGCACGCGGTCGTAGCCGGCCACAGCCTCAGGCCTGCATGGCGGCCGCCAGAGCAGCAGCACCAGCAGCAGGCGAGGGCGCACACATCAGCAGCAGCCGCCACAGCTGAGGCACAACACTGCTACAAGAGGGGCATCCATTCCTGGCTGGCAGGCCTGCTCCCTCTCTCTCTCTCTCTCTCTCTCTCTCTC
>LKMJ01006342.1_pt1 | contig 11150 bp, 22 predicted proteins | sample 643391 | NCBI WGS metagenome assembly LKMJ01 (sample SAMN04112250, study PRJNA286221) | soda lake metagenome | biome: soda lake; feature: Kulunda Steppe; material: water; isolation source: sample PL-Br10 brine of Picturesque Lake | place: Russia: Kulunda steppe | collected 2010-07
CCCCAAGCTCTTGAACCCCTGGCCTCTCACCCCCCAGCCGCCCCAAGCTCTTGAACCCCAGACCTCTCACTCCCCGGCCGCCCAAAGCTTTTGGTCCCAAGGCCTAACCTCCCCAAGCCGCCCCATGCTCTTGAATCCCAGGCCTTTCACCCCCAGCCGCCCCAAGCTCTTGAAACCCAGGCCTTTTTTCAGCCCCAAGGTGCAAAGAAGTGTGGAGTTGCTAACCAAGAACGAGGAGAAACGAAGGCGACTGCGTTGGTCTCAGTTGCAGCACCACCCTTTGGCCCCAAGGCTGCACGCGGCCCACACACTGATGGTCCGGGGTCGCTTGGGGTCGTCCTGGCTAGATCAGTATCCTGGCTAGATCAGTGGGGGTCCTTCACGGTCCATGATTTGGTGCTTGGATGAAGCTGAGCCAGGACGGACTGAAGGAAAGACAGAAGTGATGGCAGGCGCTGTTTCTCACCTGGACCGTGAGGTGCTGCGCGATCTCCCTGCGCTGCGCGTTGCTGGAGCGGCTGAGGCAAGCGATGGACCACATGACTTGCTGGGGGTAGGCCTGGTAGCAGCGCAGGAGCACAAACTGCGGGCAAATCCGCACACAGGTACACATTGCGGCGATGGGCCACATGACTTGCTGGGGGTAGGCCTGGTAGTAGCGCAGGAGCACAAACTGCGGGCAGAGACACACACTGGTGCACATCGCAGCGATGGGCCACGTGGTCATTTGCGGGGGTAGAGCGGGCAGTGGTGTCATTCATGAGGTAGGTAAGCACACAAGACTCACACTAGACAGATTTGCAGCACATGAAGCCAAAGCAAGGGCTTTAACGCCGTGAGCATAACATATGGGTGGGAGTGCCGGCTGGAGGCACTGTGTTGTGGCGTGTCAATGACCAGGCTGTGGGGGGATGAAGGCGTGGCGCGTGCATAATCTGGAGGGCGCAAACCCAATTGCGGGCTAGAGCAGTATAGGTGGCAGCCATTTCCATTTTGGAGTCGCCGCAAGGAATTGTAAGCAAAGGCAACAGTAGTAGTAGATACCACAAAATGCAAATTCATACGCAAACACAGCGCGTGAGCGACTGCCACATACTAAGACACATGCAAATGCAACGTGGCAGCGGCTGCAAGGACCGTTTTGGACGTGCGCATGACGGCATGACGCTTGCCCTGACCAAGTCCTTTTTACATGGGACAAACTTTCCACTCGGCAACGGCCCGTGGCCAGCTTGCCCACAGTGGTGCCGGGGCGCACCTGCAGCACCTCTGCCACGTCGACCTGCTTGTGGCAGATACGCGAGATGAGCTGCGGGAGTGTGACCAGCCAGGCCACCGGGGAGATTGTGGTCATGGCGCTGCGCATGCAGTTCACGACCTGCAGCGGATAAAAGGCATGAATGGGAGCAGGGGGTGGGCGTGCGTCCGGGATCATGAGGTGTCACTGCACATGGCGCTGACAGGATTGGCTGAGCGGCAAATGGCATGGACTGATACAGTGGAGCGGCGCGAAGCACTGATACATGAAGTAGAGCGGCACATGGCGCCAACTGCCATAGTGGAGTGGTGCGTGGCACTGCCACAAAACAAGGAGTGGGGCACATCCAGAGATTTGCAGGGATGGGATGGGAGCAGAGGCCAACAAGTGGACCAGCTCGTGCAGAGACAGTGAGCCACAGGGGGGTGGGTGGGCACACCCGCTGAAGCCCTTCAATATCTGCCCGCCTAACCTCGAGGCGGATCAGGCGCCGACTCATCAGGGTGTGTCCAGGAGGCTGATCAATTAGTGCCAGGCCCAACTCTGGCAGGGTGGTCAGAGGATCACAAAGGTCACGTTCGCACAAGAGCAGGGCTCTGCTGCCCTGATGCTCCAATTCAATGGACAAGCAGGCTCAAGCGCCCACACAAGTGAGCCTCACACCCACGCGCGCACGGGCGCACACACTCAGGAAAGGAAGGGCGAGTTTGCAGTAGCATGCACACCTTTGTGGCTGCTGAACGCTCCTTCACGGTCTGCTGTCTGGAGGTGCGCGCCATCTGCTCGCTGCCGAATTCGCAGTACAGGGTGAGGGTGCGCGGAAGGCACTGCAGGCGGTACTTAAAGCCTGTCTCCATGCATCTGCGACGCACACACACGATGGGGCCTGGGCAGTAAGTTTTGCCTCGGTCTTTGCAGCTGCACGTCGGATGTGGATGACAAGTGTGGCAGGTGCAGGTCCACCTGGACACGCACTGCGCCCTTCTGTGCAAGGAAGCAGCCTGTGAACAGGCAAGCATGCGCACAACCCAGCTTACCACGTGACTAGGGTTGGGTTGAATGAGAGCCTTCTAACAGCCCTTCCTGATAGCTACCCAGACAGACGCCACCCTGACAGCCCTCCCTTCCTAAACAGTGCGTGCAAGCCTGGCCACCAGCCTGGCCCCTGCCGGCGCCAGCGGTGGCCCCAAATGCTGCCGCACCTGCAGTAGTTGCTCAGCACTTCAGGCAGGTACTCGAAGTAGGGTTGCTCCTCGCCCAGCACGATGCGGGACCTGCCGCTCAACCTGCGGGGTGTGCCCAAGCACACCAATGGGCTTGCACACTCACGAGGAACATGTCTTACTCAGAGGCAGGGTCGCAGGCCAAACACAGGCTCGATCTCATCAGCATATTAACATGGACATTGCGTTGCACGCAAAAGCCGATAATGGGCTGTAGACGAGGCGCGCTGCGGGCCTCATCCTTGGGACGTCTATGAGGTTTGGATGCTGTGCCACAGGTGTTGCAATGCACCAGGAGCCCCGCATGGCAGCACCTGGGCGCGCAGCAGCATTTGTCCTGCAGGGCTTTGGGTTTGAGGCGGGAATGAGCCCAACCACCTGCCTGCCAGTCAGGCTGGCCTCCAGGCTCTCCCATCAACGGCAGCCCTCAAAAGCTCAAGGCACCAATTCCATGCTCCCCCCAGAAACAACCAGCCTGCCCAGGGCAAAGGCACAGAAAAGCCTGCACAGGCTAGGCACCTGGCGGGGTGCAACCAGCAAGGGTCCACTGGCATAGCTCACAGGCCCCCTGGGGCCCACCACAATCAAGAATCCCCCCCCGGTCCTACACCTGTCAGTTGGCTTGTTGGAAGCGCCGCTGCTGCTGGTTACGGCGCCCGCCCCTGTCTGGCGCTGCTTGGCGTCCACAAACAGCTGGTCCAGGTACCTGCACGCATGTTCCGCATCCACCCCGCATCTGGAAATGGCTCGGCGCACGGTCTGGATGACTCCCCTTTTGCAATGCAGAGGTCGCATTTAAACTCAACATTCAGCAAACAAGCCATGGTTCATCGCCCCGCGCACTCCACGTACTGCATGCACGTCTCCGCACAGCGCGCCTAGCTACCGAACACCACGCCTGCACAGCGCGCCTGGCACACTGCATGCGCGCCTACGCACACGGCGCCAAGGGTTTTGGCACCACGCCTGCACCCTGCGCGCCTGGCACCCTGCAAGCCCCCGCCGCGCACCTGGCGTACTGGAAAAACACCTTGTCCCAGTGAGGGTCCACGTGGGAGGCGTCCTCAAAGAGCTTCTTCAGGTCGCTGTAGCTCTGCTGGCGCTGCGCACGCGCACGGCAGGTTCACGTGGCCTTGTCTGCAGCAGACTCATGGCCTGACAGCCCGTGCGGTGGGGTGTGTGTAGGGCAGCCAGCGCGCAAGGAGCTGTGCATGCGCGGGCAGTAAGGTACAGTGGATGCATGCAGCCGACGTAAGCAGGAGCACGGCGGTCAAGGGTGACTTGGTCTTGCTGGGCATTGGCAGGTGCGCCACACAGAGGCACCTGTTCTGTACTATGAGCTTATCCGAACCAAATGCACCTGAAGCAGCGCATGGCAGCAGATGCAAGACACGACCCCTGATAGCACACCCGCACTCGAGCACCAGGGCGCCGCAACCCCAAAAGCACAGCCGCACACACGCCCTTCTGTGTATTGAGCCCTCCTGGGCCTGGGGGCCTCCAGCACAGCGATTGCAAGGGCGAGGCCCAACCTGCGCGGCCGTCCACTTGGCGAGCTGCAGTGTGAGGCGCGCGAGCTCATGCTGAGCCTCCGGGTCGGGAAAAGACCTTTGCCTCAGCGCGTCCTTCTGCCTGTGAGGGTGCACACAAGCAAAGGGCATGCACACGCAAGCGTTAGGGGAGTGCGCATGCACGGACACGCATGTCCCCGGGCAGAGGGAAGCGGTGTGTGCTGCACCTTTCGTTGGCAGAACGCAGCCATATGCCAAGGCCAGCCCTGTTTGACACACTGTCAGCTCGTCCGTCCTCCCCAAAGGCCCCACCAATTTGCGCTACTGCTGCACACTGGCGTGGTGCCTGTGACTCCACCAGCATGCGGGTCTGGCGCCATGGCACCAGCAGGGGCTCGTGGCCTGGCCCAGTCCACAGACGCGTGACCCGGCCCAGTCGTGCCTCTTGCACAGTCTCGTCCACAGGCGCGCACGGGCCTCTCACTTGGCTGCAGCTGCGGAGCCTGTGCCTGGCTGCAGCCAGGGCGCTCACAGACCCTGCAGTCAGCCAGCTGTGCCCATGTGCCCGTGTGTGTTTGTCTTTGTGTATGTGCATGCGCGCTTGAATGGATTCCAGTCAAAGCAGCTCAAGCTCATGCCGGCCCCTTATGTCATGCCCCATGGTGCGTGGGCGCTGCGCGCACCTGCGCCGGGCTGCCTGCAGCTCGGCCAGCGCGCGGTTCTCATGGCCGGAGTGCCAGAGCAGCTTTGCGCGCTCCAGCGCCGCGCCGGGCACTGCCGCAGCCACAGCCTGCAGCGTCGCGGTGGCGCCTGATTCAAAGTGGCCTGCGGGGCAAGGGCGTGTGAGGGCGTGCACAAGGTGGCGCAATGATGTGTGCTGTACTGGATGGCATGGTTCAAGCTGAGCGTTGACACGTTGAGTGGCAATGAACAAAAGGCCGGCTCCTGGTCTGAGCAGCGGAGCACGCACCCATGGTGCGACACAGCTTCGCGTACTGCAGCCAGCACACGCCAGCGCCCGGGGTGTCGCCGAGCAGCAGCGCCAGCTGGCGGCGCACAGACAGCAGCGGCTCCTGTGCCGCCAGTGTGCCCTGCAGCACGCATGTGGGGAAAGGGGGTTGGTAAGGCAGGGGATGCATGTGCCTGTGTGTGTGTGTTTGCGTGTGTGTGCGTGTGAAAGAGTGTGCTTGCGTGTGTGCAAAAGTGAGTATGTGTGTGCGTGCGCGCCTTTGAATGCATGCGTGTTTCAAATACAGGCCACACCACAAACCCACCAGACGGTCTGCACACCTGCGCAGCATTCCTGGGGCTGTCCTCCCAACAGGCGCCTGCCCTCCTAGCAGGAGCCTTCCAAGCAGGGAGCTGAGGAGCTCTGGCAACACGCCACCCATCGACACAGAGTGCCGGGCGCAGACACTGCCCTCAACCACTGCGGCACCATGTACCTCTGGCACACGCCCCCTGCGCACCTGGGCCGCAGCGCGGCGCTCCGGCCAGCGCAGCCTCCTGCGCAGCTCTTCCGCGTCCACTGTCGCAGCGCCCTGAGGCTGCTCACACCGTATGCGGAACACATCCTGCGTGCACCAGCACCGGGCTGCCGCTCGTGCAGTCATGCCCTGCTGCGCCCGTACTCCGTACGCAAAGCACACCCGGCACGCCCCCAGGGGCCACTCTTGAGCTCAAACCCATTCCCCAGCAATGCCCCCCACTGTATTGCTGAGGAATACCCTCACATAGTGCTCCTGCATGCGCCATGGGCTCAAACACATGCTCACGCTGCATGCATAGCAAGGTGTAGCACGCGCCAGGGTGCCCCTGAGGTCCAAAAAGTGTGTCCGCCCTAGGATGCGGGTGCACATGCGCATGTGCATCTCAAAGCAACTGACAGTCTCTCAGCTGAATTGCATACAATACTGTCAATGGGAGCACACAGGCCAACATGTCAGGGCTCAGGTTGGGGGTTGTAGAGCAAAAAGGCTAGCATGGGTCCCTATGTATGCATACACGACACGTTCTTTTGCATCCAATCCCACACCCATATCAATACCTACACATTTCATTTTTAAGCCCACAAAATCATGAGTGCCCACCCACCACAAGAATGGACACACCTGATAGGGCACACAGTGCATGTTAAGAAAACACACACGCACACGCACATGCATGCACGCACACACATGAGCCCACCTCCAGCTCCTGCAGCATTGCCAGCTTGGCCAGCTGCGGGTACGCGCGTGTGTACGACTCCTGGCTGATAGCTGGCAGGATGGCCAGGATGTCGCGGCGCGCGTGCACCAGGCCGCTGCGCACCCCCCCCCCGTTGCCTGAGTGGGATGTGTGCGTGTGTGTAAGTGCGTGTGATTTGCAAGAATGTGTGTGAGTATTTTTGTGTGTGAGTGAGCTACAAAGGCATGCAAGGAGCCTAGCAGTGTGTTTTGTGTCATTCATGGCTGTGCAGCAAAATGGGGCACACGTGCACGTGCATGCGCACATGCACGCATGCGCAAATGCAGCATAGTACACGCCCAGCTGTATGCCACACTGTGCGGATCCTCTGGCATTGAGCGCAACAAGAGGCTTAGAGGACATGCTGTGCAGCAGAGCACAGTGCAGGGACATCTGCCCCACAGGGCAGGAGGAGTCCTGCTGTCTGCAATGCCACAGAGGCCTCACGGCATGCAGCATGGTCGGATGCCACCGTCCCACCATGCAGCACCACCCTGTCCCTACGGCACGCACAGCAGCAGGAGATGGCACCAGCAGGCGGCGCAGCATGCCCACCTGCATGCAGCGCGGCCAGCAGGGCGCCCATGCAAAGCTCCCACTCATCCTGCTGGGACAGCCCCGCAACCTCCCAGCCATCTTCCACCAAGGACAGGTACTCCTGCACACCCACAGCAACACTGGTCGTTGCGCATGTGCACAGCTCCAGCTTGCATCCCGGAGCACACGCCTACCTGCGGGATCTAGCTGCACATGGCATCCACATGCAGGCACATGTGCGTACACGGCCTAGCTGGGCATGAGCACGCGCAGCCTCACCACATGTGTGTATATGCGGGTGCGTGTGCGTGTGCTTGCGCGCGCGTGTGTGAGGCTCCATCTGCACATGTGCCCAGCGAGCATGCCAACCTGTACATAAATGTGCACCCAAACACACGTGTGTGCTGTTTTTGTGCACAGCCTGAGATGCTTGGGCAATGCCAGCCAAGTCTTGTTGCATACGAGGGTTGGGCACAAAGACTGCGCCCAAGGGTTTTGCACACAGGGGTCACACAAAGGGGTTGCGGATCAGGGTTGCGCACGGCGTGCATGGGAGCCACTTGGGCTGTCTGTAGTGCAAACCTGCAGCAGCTCCCAGCGCCCCATCCGCCATGCAGCCGCTACACCCATGGCTGCCAGCTGCATGCGCGCCGCCGCCGCCCCGGAGCCGCCGCCCAGCCGGGCCAGCAAGCCATCCACCTGGCAGAAGGAACCAGAGTTTGGAAGGCTTTAGGCACCGAAATGATGCCCCCTCGCCAGGGATGAGCAAGAAACAGGCATCAACCTGGGAATGACCAAGTGTGTGAATGGTGTTCAAATCCTAAGGAGACTGATGCACACCACCAACCTGACATGAACCTGCGCCTGGAGGGTGCCTGTCTGCAGGCAGGAAACCATAAGAACAATTGCACCACACCAACACCCGCAGCAGGAGCACGGCCTGCGAGGCCAACCACCATCCCGGGCAGCCACCCACCTGCCGCAGCAGCGCCTGCAGGTGGCCTGTCTGCAGCAGGCAGCGCAACGCGCCATGCTGCAGCGCTGACAGCATGCCGTTGGGCGCCCACGACGTCCCCCGCGTGTCACAGGCTCGGCCGACAGGTGCAGCGCTGACGTCAAGCGGCGCAGGCAGCACCAGCGCGCCACCTGCGCCACCTGCGCCACCCCGCTGCGCGCCTGCGGCGCGTTTCACTCCCAGCAGGCCAGGCTGCGCACGGGCATGTGCGGGTGTGTGCGCGAGTTCAGCTGCACATGATGCTCGTCGTGAGCGTAAGGAGCGGTGCACATGTTTCTTTGACAGACACCACGCGTCCAGTGATATGCACGGATGCATGGCGTGGGTTCAGGGGGGTCAAGCACGTGGTTGAGAGGTTCCTTGCACCCTTCATGCATCCAGTGTGTGCATTCATTCTGTGGTGTGGGTGCTCTGCCGTGCACGAAGAGCATATTGGCATGTGGCCCGCACATCCTGTGTGCCTGGTGTGCATGCTAGGCCACGTGTGTGTATGAATGCACGCGCATTTGTTTTCACATACGTTTGCAATGGGTGCAGGTTGGAAAAGCCTGTGTTTGTGAGTGTGCAGGGGTGCAGCAGCAAGCGCACGGGTACAGAAGGGCCTCAGCTCCTATGTGATTGTAGGCAGCAAGTGCGTATGGCACGCCAGTGCTCAAGTGGCTGAACAAGCGCACGCCCCTTTACTGCAAACATGCTGGCGAGTGATGACTCGCACGCAATGCGCACACGCACGCGTGGGCTTGCCTGTGTGTTCGAGATCTTAAGCGCAGCATGCGCCGCGCCCGCCGCGGACCCCACAGCCGCATTCAGCCCTGGTAGACCGCCAGCGGCGCCGCCTCCCAGGCCCCCCCCGTACTGGCCACAGGCCTCCTCGTGCGAAAGTAGCTGCTCATACAGCGCCAGGGCCTCGCTCCAATTGCCGGCTTTCTCTGCAGCAATCACCTGCGGCCGCGCAAGCAAGCGCATGCACACTAGATCCGCATCGCTGAAATCGCATGAACGAGTGCACACCTATGAGTGGGCCAACGCCTAGCCCACGCAGCAGCACACATATCCATATCAGCAACGGATCCTTGGAACAGTTCCCGCAATGGGCACATCCTTTGTTCCACTGAAACACAGCTGAGCTTGCCATCACACGTCATTGGCACACCTGGCCCATGCCAGCGTCACCAGAAATTGCAAGCGAAGCGCGAGCGCACCTGGTCCATGGGCGTCAAGCCGCCATGGCGCAGGTGCATGAGGCCCGCCAGGCCATCAGGCTCCTCCAGCTGACCGTACACCTCCAGCAGGAATGACACCTACGTGTGTGTGGTTGTGTGTGTGTGTGTGAATTAATGTGTGCGTTGTGTGTCTATGTATGTGTGTCCGAGCAAACCTAGTTGTGTGTGCCTGGGCGCCTGGGTGTTGCGCGTGTGTGCGCCTTTGTGTGTTTGTGTGTGTGTGTGTATGTGTGTGCGCGCGTGTGTGTGCCTGTGAGTGTATATGTGCACGTGCCTGGGTGTGGGTGCCTGGGTGCCTGTTTGTAAGTGTGTGTCCGAAGTGAGACGCATGCACCAGGAGCCGAGCAACGAGGCGTTCCAACAATGAGCAAAAAAGTGCCACTGCAAAACGAGCCGATATAGGCCATGGACGTGGGCACATGAGAGCTATGCCATGGTGCTGCTTGGGAAATGCATGTACTCTGCGCGCTTATCTCTATGCAGTAGAGGCACCTGGAACATGTTTCTATGCCCTGGCATCTCGCAGCTTAGCATGAGCTTTTTGCCAGGGATAGCTATCCGACCACAGACCCCCAGACCTCCAGCTTTCCAGGATGCATACCTCAGGACAAAGAATCGGAGCTATTCAGCACCAGCTTCTGATTGACAGCTTTGAGACCCCTCACCTGGCTGCTTTCACAGACCACGTCCGTCTTAAAGGCAGAAGGGTTCAGGCCGCCCCCTTGCACGCTGTGTCAGTGTGTACAGGCAGGCGCACGCAAGGGAGTGGCTGTGCAGCTGCGGGACAGGAGGACCTTCCTTACTACACGCTGCTTGACATCAGATGCTTGACATCAGACGCTGCTTGACATCAGACGCTTGACATCAGACGCTGCTTGACATCAGACGCTGCTTGACATCAGCTGATGCAGCTCAGTGGAACAGAAGGAATGCAGCTGCCCAGCCCGCGAAAAAGGCTTTGCACAGACCCTAGCTTCTGCACTCTGCGCGGAGAGCTCGCTGCAGGGCCATGCTCTTTGGCACAGACCCAGCACACGCAGGCAGCAGGCGTGTCACTTGCCAGGTGATGTTCTTGTTGTGGTGCTTCTCCTGCCCGTGGGCAGTTTGCCATTGAGCCAGCCATGTGCTTCATCACACGCCCTGGAGGAGCTGTGGGCTCAGCATGCGAACATGTGTGGTATGCTTACTGAAGGCACCTGCACGCACGCACGAGATCTGGACAAGGCCCACACACAGATACACACCTCCGCACATAGGACTCATAGTCCTGCAGCGCACGCGCGTGCGCGCCACAGCGGGAGGCTGCCTGCGCCAGGTGCTGCTTAGGAATGCGCGCCAGGAAGTCCTGGACGGCCTGGGCCGCTGGCGGCAGGCGGGTCGCGTCCTCTGGAGGCGCCTGTGCACACACATACACACACACGCGCCAGGGTATGCGCGTGCTAGTCTGTTTGCACGTGTGTGCGCGCGCGCAAGTGTGTTAAATGTGCATGTATGCAAGCCCTGCCTGCGAGCCATGTGTGCTCCAGCCAATTTGCCTGCATACCTGTGTGCAAAAGCACGCGCTACAAAGCAGGAGCCACCTGTCACAGCTTGTGCCTCAGCCCAAGGCACTCTACATTATCAACGCATTTGCATTGCGGCGCTGTGGCCTGGCCCCCCCCATGCCCCACACCACCCTGCCTTCCTCTCAAAGTAAGCTGCACGCAGTGCAGCCCTTGCACCGCCAACAAATTGGACGGCCACAGCTGGATCGCACCAGCTGCCTACCCTGCAACCGCCCTTTCATGCAAATTCCACCAAGATTGCCATTGCGGCAGAACTGTGCTTGTAGGTGTGAAGGGAGGGCTGCTGTGTGTGTAATGGCTCAGCTGCCTACCCCGCCGGCGCGGCTCCCAGACGCTTTGCCACCCATAGCCAGGGCCTCTTGCAGCATCTGGATGCCCTGGTTCTTTACGCTGTTCACCCATCGCCCCAGCACGTCCAGCAGTGTGAAGAGGGCCTGCAGGTACAGCTCCAATTCAGGCACCTGCGTGCAGCACAGCAGGGGAGGGGGGCAGCTCAGCACTGCCGAGGATGCATACGCATGAGCATGCGCATGCTCTCTCTCTCTCTCTCTCACTCTCTCTCTCTCTCTCTCTCTCTCTCTCTCTCTCTCTC